>Ga0247730_1000884_pt1 | contig 18649 bp, 13 predicted proteins | sample UWRJL073202C2_FD_180959 | JGI IMG/M metagenome (GOLD analysis project Ga0247730, IMG submission 180959) | Plant litter microbial communities from Arlington Agricultural Research Station in Wisconsin, United States - UWRJ-L073-202C-2 | ecosystem: Environmental > Terrestrial > Plant litter >... | reverse complement strand
GGCCTTCCTCAATTACTACAACCACAAGCGCCCGCACTCGTCACGAAAGAACATACCGCCAGCACTCCTGGAGCATCTGGCGGCAACAAACTCCTACGTGGGTGTCTAGGAAAACTTGACCACTACAACCCCGCTCTTCCCATCACACAACCGCAGAAGTGAGAAGAGCCGTCGGCCGTCACCCTCGGCGCGACTTAGCGTAGGCGAGGGCTCTGACCGGAAGAGGCCGCGAAGCGGGGCCGACCAGGACGGTCGGCCTTCGGTGTCGAGGCAGGATGCCGAGTCGGCGAACCCCGGTCGGAGCCCGACCCGGGCCGCAGGCCCATAGGAAAACCAGCCGCGGAGCGGCTCTCCCTAGCGGGTCGCCGCAGGTTTAAACGACGAGGGTGACGGCCGACGGCTCTTGCCTTATCCCGCAAGCCGTGGGCTTCGAGCTTCGAGCCTCAAGCCAGCAACTGGAAACGCATCGCGAGGAGATGTCGCGCGCGGGGCGCGCTCCTACGCGTTTGCCTTGCGGCCATGGTCCGGCAGGAGTGCCGCCATCAGGCCGATCAACGGAAGAAACGCACAGATGCGATAGACCGCCTCGATGCCGATATGGTCGGCCAGTTCGCCCAGCCCGGCGGCGCCCAGGCCACCCATGCCGAACGAGAAGCCGAAGAACAGCCCCGAGATCATGCCGACCTTTCCCGGTACCAGCTCCTGCGCGAACACCACGATGGCAGGGAACGCGGAAGCCAGGATCAGGCCGATCGCGACCGTCAGCGGGGCGGTCCAGAAGAGGCTGGCGTATGGCAGCAACAGGGTGAAGGGCAGGGTGCCGAGGATCGAGAACCAGATGACGCGCTTGCGGCCGACGCGGTCGCCGAGTGGCCCGCCGAGGATCGTGCCCACGGCGACGGCGCCGAGGAACACGAACAGGTGGACCTGGGCGTTCTCGACCGACACGCCGAAACGGTGGATCAGGTAGAAGGTGAAGTAGCTGGTCAGGCTGGCGAGGTAAACGTACTTGGAGAAGATCAGCGACAGCAGCACGGCGATGCCGCGCTTTGCCTCGGCACTCGTGGGCACGGCGTCACCCTGCCTGCCGCTGCCCGCTTTCAGACGCACCAGGCCATGGCTCTTGTACCACTGGCCGACATTCCACAGGACGCCGCAGGAGAGCAGGGCAAGCAGGGCGAAGAAAGCCAGGCTCGACTGGCCCCAGCGCACCACCACGAGTGCGGCGGCGAGCGGCCCGAGTGCCTGCCCGACGTTGCCGCCGACCTGAAAGAGGGACTGGGCCAGGCCGTGCCGGCCGCCCGAGGCCATGCGTGCCACGCGTGAAGCTTCCGGGTGGAACACTGACGACCCCATGCCGAGCAGCGACGCGCCGGCGAGCAGCATCGGGTAGGTGTGGGCCACGGAAAGCACTACCAGCCCGGCGAGCGAGAACAGCGTGCCACCGGGCAGGGCGAGCGGTGTCGGCCGACGGTCGGCATAAAGCCCGACCAGCGGCTGCAGGATCGACGCGGTGATCTGGTAGGTCAGCGTGATCAGGCCGATCTGGCCGAAGTCGAGGTTGAAGCCTGCCTTCAGCCCGGGATAGATGGCGGGTAGCAGCGACTGCATCATGTCGTTGAGCAGATGGCAGAAGCTGATGGCGAAAATGACGCCGAAGACGGTCGGGTCTGCGCGGGGTGTGTCGACCGCGGCGCTGGCGGGCGCTTGCATGAGGGTCAGTCCGGGGGAAACGGGGCCATCATGAAACCACGTCCCGCGGCGTCCCGCACTAAAATAGGGCCCGGGCAGGCAAGCGACCGGCACAGGCTGTCGTCGACGCGACTGACTTCCTGCGACTCCCGCGAACGGGCCGCCCGGTGACTACCGACCCTGATCCGTCATCGCCGCACGATATGCGGGAACCCGAATGATATCTTCCAGCGCGTCGTTCAGTGGCAGGGAAACCTCGACGCGAAGCGCTTCGTCGGGCGAAGGCTCTTCCAGCGTCGCGAGCTGGCTGTCGAGCAGCGTGGGATCGAAGAAATGGCCGCTGCGATGGCTGAGGCGCGAGGCAAGGAGTTCGCGTGACGCCTGCAGGTAGACAAAGTGCACGTCGTCATGCCCGCTGCGCAGGAAATCACGATAGCGCCGTTTCAGCGCCGAGCATGCCAGCACGAGGGATTCGCCCCGCGCCCGATGCCGGTCCATCTCGGCCACGATCGCTTCCAGCCAGGGTCTGCGGTCGGCGTCGTCCAGCGGAATACCGTGGGCCATCTTGTCGCGATTGGCCTGCGGATGAAGGCTGTCGCCGTCGATGAATGGCTGGCCGAGGCGCGTGGCGAGACCTTCGCCGATCGTGCTCTTGCCGCTCCCGGAAACGCCCATGACGATAGTGATCATCGACAAAGGATGCCGCATGCCGCTCCACTGATTCGTGAACGTGTTCGCGTACCATGCGGGCACGGCTAACCGGACTCCCTTGCATGCAAACCATCGACCTGCGCAGCGACACCGTCACCCTTCCCACCGATGCCATGCGCGAGGCCATGCTCCGCGCGCCCGTCGGCGACGATGTGTACGGCGAAGACCCGACGGTCAACGCCCTGCAGGAGCGTCTCGCGGGTGAACTCGGTTTCGCCGCGGCGTTGTTCGTGCCCACCGGCACGCAGAGCAACCTGCTGGCGCTGATGGCGCACTGCGAGCGGGGCGACGAATACATCGTCGGTGCAGATGCGCACACGTATCGCTTCGAAGGCGGCGGCGCCGCCGTGCTGGGCTCCATCCAGCCACAGCCCATTCCGCAGGACCCCGATGGCACGTTGCCGCTCGACAGGATCGAGGCGGCGATCAAGCCCGTCGATCCGCACTTCGCCCGGTCGAAGCTGCTGGCGCTGGAAAACACCTGGCACGGGCGCGCACTGCCTTTCGAGTACCTCGCACAGGCGCGTGAGCTCGCGACGCGCCGGGGGCTCGGCTTCCATCTCGACGGCGCGCGCCTGTACAACGCGGCCGTCGCTTACGGCCGTCCCGCGCGCGAGGTGGCCGCTGGCTTCGACAGCGTCTCGGTCTGCCTGTCGAAGGGGCTGGGTGCACCGGTAGGTTCCGTGCTGCTGGGTGACACGGCGCTGATCGAGCGTGCGCGCCGCTGGCGGAAGGTGACGGGCGGTGGCTGGCGACAGGCTGGCATGCTTGCTGCGGCGGCCATGCACGCGCTCGACCACCACGTCGAGCGTCTGGCCGACGATCACGCCCGCGCCGCGCGCCTGGCGGAAGGCCTCCGTGCCATCGAGGGGCTCGACGTCACCGGGTGCCACACGAACATGGTCTTCGTGGACGTGCCCGCATCGCGACTCAAGGACCTTGCCGCCCACATGGCATCACGGGGCGTGCGGCTCAGCATCGGGTACCTGCCGTCAGTGCGGCTGGTCACGCATCTCGGGGTCGACGATGCCGCCGTTGCCCAGGTCATTGCGGCCTTCTCGTCGTTCGATTACTGACGCGGCGCCATCAGCTTGCGCTGCAGCGAGTAGAGGATGGCGGCATCGGTGGCATCCAGCGCGTCGGTTTCCATGCGGCGGTAATGCCGATGGAAGGCAATGACGGCGCTGCGGGGCACCGACACGTCGTAGCCCACCAACCGCATCGCCGCCAGGCTGTCAAAGCCGGGCGGGGCGGGCAGCAGCGTGGCATCAGGCCACAAGCCGAAGCCGTAACGCGCCAGTGTCGCCCAGGGGAACTGCACGCTGGGATCGTTCTTGCGGCCGGGTGCGACGTCACCATGGCCTACCACCGCCTGGCGCGGGATACCCAGGCGCGTGGTGAGTTCGGCCAGCAGGTTCACCAGTGCCTGGATCTGCGGCTGGGAGAACGCCGACACGCCGTCGTTATCCAGTTCGATCCCGATGGACGACGAGTTGAGGTCGGTCATGTCGCCCCAGCGCGCGGCACCTGCATGCCATGCGCGGTTGCCATCATCGACGAGCTGGTCGATGTGGCCATTGCCCTCGACGAGGTAGTGGGCGCTGACCGGGCCTTCGCCGTTCCGCGTGCGCAGTACGCGAAGCGCGGCCGTGGCGTTCCCGATGGACGTGTGATGCAGCACGATGAGCTGCGGCTTGCGTGCGTTGAAGTTCGGCGAGGGGGTCCACTGCGCGAGCGGGCTGCGCTGGGGCGCGACCACCGGCGCAGCGGCGCACGCGGTAAGCAGCAGCAGAACCAGCGCAACCGCTGCAAGGCGGAGGCGCGAGATCGTGAGGGTTGCTTCCTGCATCACTCGACGCGGAAATCGCTGCTGGTGATAACCCATTCGATCTCCGGACCCACGTCGCCGACGTCGTCTTTCGACGCGACGACGACCTGCAGGTCGACGCAGTCATGGCCCTCGGAAAGCCATTCGGTCTTTTCCAGCGCCATGCCGGTTTTCTTCAACGCGGAACGCAGCGTCGGCATGTCGGTGGCGAAGAGCTCGATGCCCTCGTGCGTGAGACGGCCACCGAGGATCTCGATGTCGCAAAGCTTCTCGTCGAGGAACCGGAGGCGCAGCCAGTCGTCGCCTGCCGCCGTGCTGTATTCGTCTTCGTCGTCCCACATGCTGTCGCCCGACGATGTCCAGCCGAGGGCGTCGCGGATTTTCCGGCGCGGCGCGCCGAAGAAAATGTCGGTGTCGCCGCGGCGAATGCCCCGGCCCGGAATGAGCTCGCAATGTTCCATGGCGTTCCTCGTCTGGTGGTGCGGGAGACCCGCACGTAAAGCATGACCGGCCGGCGATCAGGCGGCCAAGCCGTCCATGCCCGTTGATTTTCAGGGCCGGTGGTCACGGCCCAGGTAGTCTTCACTCTGCATTTCAATCAGCCGCGACTCGGTGCGGCCGAACTCGGCGCGGACCTTGTGCCCGTCATAGAGCTCGGTGATCGGCGCTGCCGCCGAAAGCACCAGCTTCACGTGGCGGTCGTAGAACTCGTCGACGAGCATCACGAAACGCTTCGCCTCGTTTTCGCTGTACGCGGTGAACTGCGGCACGTTCGAGACCATGATCGCCGGATAGGCCTTCGCCAGCTCGATGTAATCCGCTACCGCGCGCGGGCCTTCGCACAGCGCCGTGAAGTCGAACCACGCGATGTTGTCGGCGCGGCGACGCACCGGAACGTCCCGCCCGTTGAGCGCGATGCTTCCGTCTTCGAACACCTCGCCCTGCGCCTGCTGCGAGAAGATCTTCGCGAGCGAGTGCTCCGCTTCTGCACCGGGCGGCACGAGGTACACGGATGCCTGGCTGAGCGAACGGAGCCGCCAGTCACGCGGCGAGACCATCTCGTGCACCACGCAATGCGCCTCGATCGCGGCAATGGCGGGAAGGAAGCGGGATCGCTGCAGGCCATCCTTGTAAAGGCCCGGCGGCGGGGTGTTCGAGGTGGTGACGAGGGTCACGCCGCGCGCGAACAGGCCGTCGAGCAGGCCGGCCAGGATCATGGCGTCGCCGATGTCGGACACCAGGAATTCGTCGAGGCAGAGCACGCGGCATTTCGCGGCAAGGCGATCCGCGACTTCGTCGAGCGGGTTCTGGCGCTCGCCCAGCTCGCGGAGCATGCCGTGTACCTCGAGCATGAAACGGTGGAAGTGGCGACGCAGTGCCAGCCCGGGCGCGAGGCTCGAGACGAAGAGGTCCATCAGGAATGTCTTCCCCCGCCCCACGCTGCCCCACAGGTACAGGCCCGGCACCGCCTTGCGCGGCTCGTTGCCCAGCATGGTGCGCAGCCGGCCGAGAAGCCCGGCTGCCGCAGGGGCTGGTGCACAGAGGGCGGCATGCAGCCGGTCGAATTCGACGATGACCGGCAGTTGTGCCGGGTCGGATTCCCACCGGTGGCCGTTGATGCCGTCGCGGTAACGCTCGCCCGGGGTCCCTTCCGTACCGATGTTCATGCGCCGGGGGCTTCCGGGAACCAGTCTTTCGTGCCGTTGCGCAGCACGCCGCGGAGATCCATGAGGCGACGATGGAAGAAGTGGCTCGTCTCTTCCATCTTCACCAGTCGCGGCCGGGTCGCTTCGGGAATGCCGTCTACCCAGTCGTAGACCGCCTGGGGCTCGACGATCTCGTCGGCATCGCCCATGACGACCAGCCACGGACAGGCAGGAAGGGTGATGGTCGAGAAGTCCCAGCCACGGCCGGCTGCCGGCGGCGCCACGCTGATCAGCGCGGCAGCGGCAAGTGGCACGGCGTTGCGCAGGGTCACATAGCTGCCGAACGAGAAACCGGCCAGCCACAGGGCGGCGTCGGGCCGGACCCGGCGGGCCCATGCCACGACGGCGGCGAGGTCGTCGCTTTCCCCGTTGCCGTTATCGAACGTGCCCTCGGAACGGCCCACGCTGCGGAAATTGAAGATGACCGTATCGGCGCCGGCCTCGCGCAGTGACCGTTCTATCATGGTCACGACCTTGTTGTGCATGCTGCCACCGTCGGTCGACAGGGGGTGGCAGATCACGGCGACGACGGGGCGGGCGACGTCGGGTCCGGCCGCGCGCGATTCGCATTCCAGCTTGCCGCCGGGGCCCGCGAGCGCGAAGCTCGTGGTCTCGTCCGGAAAATGGTCCGGCGCCATGGATAGAAGATCACTCATGCCTGCCATGATAACCGCCCCATGAACATCCTCGCGCACGCGCTGCTCGCCGGCGACGACGCGGCACTGCGACTGGGTGGCGCCATGGGTGATTTCGTGCACGGCACGCCGGGCGACCATCTGCCGGCCCGCGTGCGTGACGGCATTTACCTGCACCGGGCCATCGACACCTTCACGGACAGCCATGCCGAGGTGCGCGCGGCGCGCGAGCGCTTCGACCCGCCCTTCCGCCGCTATGCCGGCATTTTCCTGGACATGTGGTTCGACTACTGCCTGGCCAACGACTTCGCCCGCTGGTCGACGACGCCGCTGGCGACGTTCTCGAGCGGCCTGCGCCGTGAGCTGCACGAGGCGGACCGCCTGCTGCCCGACGGCCTGAAGCGGTTCCTGGGCTACATGGATGCCAACGACCTGCCTGCCGGATATGCCGATGCGGGCGCCATCGGCAAGGCGCTGCAGGGGATCTCGCAACGGCTCAGCCGGGCCAACCCCGTGGGCGAGGTCCTGCCCCTGCTGCTGGCCCGCCACGAGGCGCTGCACGCCGGGTTCGAGCGATTCTTCCCCGAACTGCGGGAGTTCGCGGCGGCCTGGATCAGCGACCGGCCCGCCTGACCCGGCCTTATTTCGCCTGGTCGACCATCCACTTCACGGTGTTGCCCACCTGCTCGTCGTTCAGGGACGGATTACCGCCCTTCGCCGGCATGTGGTTGCCGTCGGGGCCGGTGTACCCCTCGATGGCGTGCTTCGTCAGCGTGGCCACGCCTTCGGCGATGCGGGCACTCCATGCGCCCTTGTCGCCCAGCTTCGGCGCCCCTGCGACACCGGCCGTATGGCAGCTGTGGCACAGGTTGTCGTAGATGGTCTTGCCGTCCGTGCTGCCGCCGTAGGCCACCTGGGCGGCTGCGGCTTTCGTCGCTGCCTCCTGCGCCGCCTGCATGGCGGCCCGCCCCGTATCACCGGCGTAGACGGCCCCGACGGGCGCAATCCGTTCCTCGGTCCGTTTCGTGACGGCCGGATCCTGTTCCTTCGGTATGTGGCTATAGATGGTGTAGGCGAGGATCATCAGGGCGATAGCCAGGATGCTCAGGCCGGTGGTGAGCCAGGAAAACTGGCGCATGAAGTTCTGGTCGGACTTGCTCGGAGAACCGCTCACGCATTCACTCCACTGAATGTTGGGTGCGCCGTCCCCCTCCCCGGGGCTCCAGCGTGCCTGACGGCGCGTGCCGCGTCGCATCCGGGCGAGTATAACGGAACCTCCGACAGAGTCAGTGGTCTGCGATACGGTGGCGAAACAGGGGAGTTTCGCGGTCGTGTGTGCCGTCAGTCATGCTGTACCCCTGTCAACCGGCATTGTTCAATGTCGTTCCCCTACACCTAATATTGTGCCGTCGATTCTTAACCTTTGGGGGGTATAACCCCCTGGCGCACGGCGCGCCGGCCCGAAGCCCGCCTTCGTCCGGTTTTTCACCTGGGAGTTTTACATGTCGCGTTTCTGGAAAATCGCGCTGGCCGTCATCGTCGTCGTGCTGGTCGCGGGCTTCTTCATCGTGCGGGGCCATCACCGTGCCGCCGCCGGCGGCGACGCCGCCACGGCGGGTGCGCAGGCCAACGGCGAAGGGCAGGGCAAGGACCAGCCACCGGTGCCGGTCACGGTCGTACCGGTCGTCAGCCAGGATGTGCCCGTCTATCTGACGGCGCTGGGCACGGTGCAGGCCCAGAACACCGTCACGGTGCGGCCCCAGGTGGGCGGCCAGCTGATGAAGCTGAACTTCCGGGAAGGCCAGGAAGTGAAGAAGGGCGAGGTGATCGCCGAGATCGACCCGCGCACCATCCAGTCGCAGTACGACCAGGCCACGGCCAAGCTCAAGCAGGACCAGGCGCTTTCCGCCACGGCCAGGAACAACCTTGACCGCTCGCAGAACCTGGTCAGCAAGGGCGGCCAGCAGTACGTCTCCAAGCAGGACCTGGACAACCTGCAGAACAGCCTCGACCAGGCGGTGGCCACGGCCAATGCCGACCAGGCCGCGATCCGCGCGGCCCAGGTGCAGCTTGGCTTCACCAAGGTCATCGCACCGATCGACGGCCTGGCGGGCATCCGCTCCGTCGACGCGGGCAACATCGTGACCACGACCGATGCCATCGTCACGATCACCGAGCTCCACCCCATCTACGTCCTTTTCTACCTCCCCGAGAAAAACCTCGACCTGGTCCGTTCGTCCACGGTCAGCGACGGCAACCCGCTGTCGGCACTCGAAGTGCAGGCGCTGGATCGTGTCGACGCACACGCCATCGCCACCGGCCACCTCGACGTCATCGACAACACGATCGATACGACCACCGGCACGTTCCGCCTGCGCTCGCTGTTCGACAACGAGAAGACCCAGCTATGGCCGGGCCAGTTCGTGAACGTGCAGCTGAAGGTGCGCACGGTCAAGGACGGCCTCGTCGTGCCGGCGCAGGCCGTGCAGCGCGGTCCCGACGGTGACTACGTGTACCTCGTGCAGGGCGACAACACGGTCAGGATGCAGGCGGTGGAAACCGCCAGCGAAGTCGGCGACAGCCACGTGCTCCTAAGCAAGGGCGTGAAGCTGGGCGACAAGGTCGTGACCGAAGGCCAGTTCCGCCTGAAGCCGGGTTCAAAGGTGCAGCCGCTGGCCCCGGGCCAGGTGCCTGCCGCACCCACCGCCGAAGAGCTCAGCAAGGCCAAGGGCGACAAGCAGGGTCGCCAGGGCGGCGGTCGCCGCAACTGATAGCGCGTTAGCGCGCGGCGCGTCCACGATGGACGCGCCGCCTACGGACCGCAGGGTCCAGACACCAGGACACAAACGTGGGTTTTTCGACACTCTTCATCCGCCGGCCGATCGCGACCTCGCTCCTGATGGTGGCGGTGCTGTTGCTCGGCATCCTCGGCTACCGCCAGCTGCCCGTGTCGGCGCTGCCGGAGATCGACGCGCCGAGCCTGGTCGTCACCACGCAGTATCCCGGTGCCAGTGCCTCGACCATGGCGGCGCTGGTCACCACGCCGCTGGAGCGTAACTTCGGCCAGATCTCCGGCCTGGCGTCGATGAGCTCCGACTCGTCGGCAGGCCTGTCCACGATCGTGCTGCAGTTCAACATGGACCGCGACATCGACGTGGCCTCGCAGGACGTGCAGGCAGCCATCAACCAGGCGCGCGGCACCCTGCCGAACAACCTGCCTTACCCGCCTGTCTACAACCGCGTGAACCCGGCCGATGCGCCGATCATGAGCCTCATGCTCACCTCCGACAGCCTGCCGCTGCGCGACGTGAACAACTACGCCGATTCCATCCTCGCGCAGAAGCTCGCGCAGGTGCAGGGCGTGGGCCTGGTATCCATCGCCGGCAACGTCCGTCCCGCCGTGCGTATCCAGGTGAATCCGGCGCAGCTGGCGAACCTCGGGCTGACCATGGAAGACGTGCGCAGTTCGCTCACCGAGGCCAACGTCAACGCCCCGAAGGGCACGCTCAACGGCAAGACGCAGTCGTACAGCATCGGCACGAACGACCAGCTTTCCGATGCCGCCGATTACAAGGGCACGATCATTTCGTACTCGAACGGTGCGCCCGTGCGCCTGTCCGATGTCGCCAACGTGATCGACGGGGTGGAGAACGACCAGCTCGCGGCCTGGGCCAACGGCAAGCCCGCCGTGTTGCTCGACATCCGTCGCCAGCCGGGCGCGAACATCGTGCAGACGGTGCAGCAGATCCGGCAGACCATTCCCGACCTGCAGAAAGTCCTGCCGGCCGACGTGCACCTCAAGATCTTCTCCGACCGCACCATCACCATCCGCGCGTCGGTGGAAGACGTGCAGTTCACCCTGATCCTCACGATCTGCCTGGTCGTGGCCGTGATCTTCGTCTTCCTGCGTCGCCTGTGGGCCACGGTCATCCCGTCGATCGCCGTGCCGCTGTCGCTCATGGGCACGTTCGGCGTCATGGCCTTTACCGGCATGTCGCTCGACAACCTTTCGCTCATGGCGCTTGCCGTGGCGACCGGCTTCGTGGTCGACGACGCGATCGTGATGATCGAGAACGTCGTGCGCTACATCGAGCAGGGCATGGATGCGAAGACGGCCGCGGAAGTGGGCGCGAAGGAAATCGGCTTCACGGTGCTGTCGCTGACGGTGTCGCTGATCGCCGTGTTCCTTCCGCTGCTGCTGATGCCGGGCGTGACAGGCCGCCTGTTCCACGAGTTCGCGTGGGTGCTGACGATCGCCGTGCTCATCTCGATGCTGGTGTCGCTGACCCTGACCCCGATGATGTGCGCCTACCTCCTCAAGGCCGACCAGCTGCCGGACGCGGAAGACGCGCACGAGCACGCCGCGGCGTCGGGCAAGCACACCGCGTGGTCGCGCATCGTGGACGGCTATGGCCGCAGCCTCGACTGGGTGCTCGACCATCGCCCGCTGACCATGCTGGTGGCGCTGTTGACCGTGGCGCTGACCGTCGTGCTCTACATCGTGATTCCCAAGGGCCTGCTGCCCGAGCAGGACACGGGCCTGATCACGGCCGTGGTGCAGGCCGACCAGAACGTCGCGTTCCCGCAGATGGAAGTGCGCACCAAGGCCGTCGCCGACGCGCTCGGCAAGGATCCCGCCGTGGCCGGTGTCGCCGCGTTCATCGGTGCCGGCTCGATCAACCCGACGCTCAACCAGGGCCAGCTCTCGCTGGTGCTGAAGGAGCGCGGCGACCGCGACGGCCTCGACGTGGTGCTGCCGCGCCTGCAGCGCGCCGCCGCGAACATCGCCGGTGTGGCGCTGTACCTGAAGCCGGTGCAGGACGTGACGCTCGACAGCCAGGTCTCGGCCACCGAGTACCAGTACTCGCTGTCCGACGTGAACTCCACGGAACTGGCGGGCTACGCGGCACAGATGACCAGCGCGCTGCGCAAGCGCCCCGAACTGGCCGATGTCGACAACAACCTGGCCGACCAGGGCACGGCGCTCAAGCTGACCATCGACCGCGACAGTGCCAGCCGCCTCGGCGTGCCGGTGCAGACCATCGACGATACGCTTTACGATGCGTTCGGCCAGCGCCAGATCTCGACCATCTTCACCCAGCTCAACCAGTACCGCGTGGTGCTGGAAGTGGCGCCGGAGTTCCGTACCAGTTCGGACCTGCTGAACAAGCTCACGGTGCGTGGCAACGGCAACGGCGCACTCACCGGTTCCAATGCCACGAGCTTCGGCCAGGTGGCATCGAGCAACTCGGCGACCCCCGCAGGCATCGGCAACACCGGCAACATCGGCTTCCAGATCGGTGGCGGCGGCACCATTCCCATCGCGTCGATCGCGAGCGCCAAGGTCACCAGCGCGCCGCTGGTGGTCAGCCACCTGCAGCAGCTGCCGGCCGTGACCATCTCGTTCAACCTGGCCCAGGGCGAGTCGCTGTCCGCCGCCGTGGATGCGATCCACGCGGTGGAGAAAGACCTCAACTTCCCGCCGCAGGTGCGTGGCCAGTTCATCGGCAAGGCGGCGGAGTTCTCCTCGTCGGTGGGTGACGAAGTGCTGCTCCTGCTGGCTTCCATCATCGTGATCTACATCGTGCTGGGCGTGCTCTACGAGAGCTACATCCATCCGCTGACGATCATCTCGACGCTGCCGCCGGCAGGCGTGGGTGCGCTGCTCGCCCTTCTGCTCTGCGGCATGAGCCTGTCGGTCGACGGCATCGTGGGCATCGTGCTGCTGATCGGCATCGTCAAGAAGAACGCGATCATGATGATCGACTTCGCGATCGAGGCGAAACGCACCGGGCTCAATGCGCACGATGCGATCCGCCGCGCCTGCCTGCTGCGTTTCCGCCCGATCATGATGACGACGGCGGCGGCGCTGCTCGGTGCGCTGCCGCTGGCGCTGGGCAACGGCATCGGCTCGGAGCTGCGCAAGCCGCTCGGCGTGTCGATCGTGGGCGGCCTGCTGCTGTCCCAGCTGGTCACGCTCTACACCACGCCGGTCATTTACCTGTACATGGAACGTTTCTCCGACTGGATCGCCGAGCGCCGCGCACGTCGCGCCCTGGCCCTTGCCGAGCCACGGCACGCGGGCTGATGGCAGCGGCAAGGGAGCAACGTCCTTCCTTCTTCTTCGCCGGACGGTCTTCCGTCCGGCGAAACCTTTTTCCGGGTGGCACGCCAGGAACGGATACTTCCGCGCCGCCCCGTCCATGACAAGTCGCTCCCACGCATGAATATCTCCGGCCCGTTCATCCGCCGCCCCATCGGTACCTCGCTGCTCGCTATCGGTATCTTCGTGGTGGGCCTGATCTGCTATTCGCTGCTCGGCGTGGCGGCGCTGCCGAACATCCAGTTCCCGGCGATCTTCGTGCAGGCGCAGCAGTCCGGTGCCGATGCGAGCACGATGGCCTCCACGGTGGCCGCGCCGCTCGAACGCCATCTCGGCCAGGTGCCGGGCGTGGAATCCATGCGCTCGAACAGTTCCGAAGGCAGTGCCTTCGTGCTGCTGTTCTTCCAGAACGGCACGAACATCGACGCCGCCGCGCGCGACGTGCAGTCGGCGATCAACGCGGCGCAGCCGGACCTGCCGTCCGGCCTGCTGAATGCGCCGTCGTACCAGAAGGCCAACCCGAACGACGACCCCGTGATCGTGCTGGCACTTACGTCGGATACCGTGGCGCCGACCGACCTGTACAACGTGGCGGATTCCATCCTGGCGCAGCGGCTGCGCCAGCAGGAAGGCATTGCCTCCGTGGATATCGCCGGCAGCGCCACGCCGGCGATCCGCGTCGACGTGAACCTCCGTGCATTGAATTCCATGGGCCTGTCGCCCGACCAGCTGCGCAACGCGCTCACGGCGGCCAACGTGACCTCGCCGCAGGGTTTCCTCAGCGATGGCCTCACCACCATGAGCGTCACCGCCACGGATTCGCTGCATACGGCCGACGAATTCGCGAAGCTGATCATCGGCTCCAGCAACAACGTGCCGATCCGCCTCAGCGACGTGGCGAACGTTTACCAGGGCCAGCAGGACGCGTACCAGGCGGCGTGGTTCAACGGCAAACCCGGCATCCTGATGTACGTCTACAAGAAGTCGGACGCGAACGTCATCGAGACCGTCGACCGCATCAAGGCGCAGATGCCCACGATGCAGACCTGGCTGCCCGCGGGCGTACAGCTGCATTCGTTCTTCGACGGCACGCCCACGATCCGCGCGTCGCTGCACGAGGTGCAGGCAACGCTGCTGATCAGCCTTGCCATGGTCATCATGACGATGGCGCTGTTCCTCCGGCGCCTGGCACCTACCGTCATCGCGGGCCTTACGGTGCCGCTGTCGCTGGCGGGTGCGTTCATCGTCATGTACGCGTTCGGGTACACGTTGAACAACCTCACCCTGCTGGCGCTGGTGATCGCGATCGGCTTCGTGGTCGACGATGCCATCGTGGTCATCGAGAACGTCATCCGGCACATGGATGAAGGCATTCCCCGTTTCGATGCCGCGCTGCTGGGCGCGCGTGAGATCGGCTTCACCATCGTGTCGATCACGGCGTCGCTGGTCGCGGTGTTCATCCCGCTGCTGTTCGCGCCCGGCATCATCGGCATGTTCTTCAAGGAATTCACGGTGACGCTGGTGGCGGCGATCGTGGTGTCCGCCCTGATCTCGCTGACGCTCACGCCATCGCTGTGCGCGCATTTCCTCACCGCGCACAAGGACGACAAACCCGAGTCGAAGTTCGGCCTGATGCTCGAGCGCGGCCACGAGCGGCTGCTCGGCATCTACCGCCGCGCGCTCGACTGGACGCTGCGCCACACGCTGCTCATGGCGCTCACGCCACTGGTGCTGATCGGCTTGACCTTCGTGCTCGCCGGCATGGTGAAGGGTGGCTTCTTCCCGCCGCAGGACACCGGCCTGATGGGCGCGCGCGCGACGTCGAGCTCCACGGTGTCGTTCGGCGAGATGCAGTCGCGGCAGGCCCGTCTCACCGACATGCTGCTGGCGGATCCCGACGTGAAGGCGGTCGGCTCGCGCCTGGGTACCAGCCGCACCGGTTCCACCGGCAACTTCAACATCGAGCTCCGCACCGTGGCGGAAGGGCGCAAGGATACGACGTTCGAAGCGCTCGACCGCATCTCGGCCAAGGCGAACAAGTATCCCGACCTCAACCTCCGCCTGCGTCCCATCCAGGACCTTCCCACGGGCGGCGGCGGTGGCTCGTCGCAGGGTGGCCAGTACTCGGTGTCGCTGAAGGGCAATGACATCACGGAGCTGCAGATGTGGCTGCCGAAGCTGGTCGAAGCCCTGAAGAAGAACAAGATGCTCAAGGACGTGGGCAGCGATATCGATGCGCAGGGCCTGCGCCAGAACATCGTGATCGACCGTGATACCGCGGCGCGCCTCGGCGTCGGCGTCGGCGACATCGACGGTGCGCTGTACAACGCCTTCGGCCAGCGCGCCGTGTCGACCATCTACTCGGACATCAACCAGTACCGCGTCATCGTGAATGCGCTGCCGCAGATGGCCGCGACGCCGGAATCGCTGAACCAGCTCTACGTGCGGTCGAGCGGGGGCAGCATGATCCCGTTGTCGGCACTGACCGCGCAGGTTCCCGGGCTCGCACCCAGCCAGATCGTGCATGAAGACCAGTACACGAGCATGGGCGTGAGCTTCAATCTCGCACCCAAGGTGACCATGGGTGAAGCCATGGAGATCATCCAGAAGACGATCAACGGCATGCGCATGCCCGGTGACATCCGGCTGGATGTCGGCAGTGACTTCGGTCGCTTCCAGCAGTCGCAGAGCGACATGCCGTTGCTTATCCTCGCGGCGATCATCACCGTGTACCTGCTCATGGGCATGCTGTACGAGAGCCTGATCCACCCGGTGACGATTCTTTCCACGCTGCCGGCGGCGGGTGTCGGCGCGCTTGCCGCGCTGGTGATCACCGATACCGAACTCTCGGTGGTGGCGATGATCGCGCTGGTGCTGCTGATCGGCATCGTGAAGAAGAACGCGATCATGATGATCGACTTCGCACTGGTCGCGGAGCGCGAGCATCACCTGACGTCGCTCGAGGCGATCCGCGAGGCCTGCCTCGTGCGCTTCCGCCCGATCATGATGACGACGATGGTGGCGATCCTCGCCGCCCTGCCGCTGGCCATCGGCCTGGGCGAAGGCTCGGAGCTTCGCCGGCCGCTGGGTATCGCGATGATCGGCGGCCTGCTGATTTCGCAGAGCCTGACCCTGCTCTCCACGCCTGCCCTGTACGTGATCTTCGCCTGCCTGTCGGATCGCTGGAAGAACCGGAAGGCACGCCGGCTGGAGAAGAAGCGGCTGCGGCTCGAAAAGAAAGAGGCGCGCCAACGGGCATTGGGGTCTGAGGGTGCGTGAATCGCGTGCAGGGCGCGCTCCTGCCATGTAGGAGCGCGCCCTGCGCGCGACATCTCTTCGCGACCGCGCTGAACGCGATATCCCTGCGCGCAACGCCGTGCCGCGGCGCAACTTTCCCCTCGATGCCTTACGGGCCACAATGCCGGGTATTCCTGCCCGCATAAGGCCCGACGCATCATGTCCAGCTCGCCCAAGATCATCTATACGCTGACCGACGAAGCCCCGTTCCTCGCCACGGCTTCCTTCCTTCCCATCGTCGAAGCCTTCGCGGGCACCGCAGGCGTAGCGGTCGAGACACGTGATATCTCACTGGCCGGCCGCATCCTCGCCCAGTTCCCGGAACGCCTGGACGACTCGCAGAAGATCGGCGATCACCTCGCCGAACTCGGCGCGCTGGCCACGACGCCGGAAGCGAACATCATCAAGCTGCCCAACATCAGCGCCTCCGTGCCGCAGATGAAGGCGGCGATCCGTGAGCTGCAGGCACAGGGCTACGCGCTCCCGGATTACGTCGACGCACCCGCTTCCGACGACGACAGGGAGATCAACGCGCGTTACGGCAAGGCCATGGGCAGTGCCGTGAACCCGGTGCTCCGTGAAGGCAATTCCGACCGTCGTGCACCGTTATCGGTGAAGAACTATGCCCGCAAGCATCCGCATCGCATGGGCAAGTGGTCGGCCGACTCGAAGTCGCATGTCTCGCATATGGAAAGTGGCGACTTCTACGGCAGCGAGAAGTCGGCCACCCTCGACGCCGCAGGCAGCCTGCGTATCGAGTTCGTCGGCGCGGACGGAAACACGCGCGTGCTGAAAGACGAGGTCGCTGTCAACGCGGGTGAAATCGTCGACGCGTCGGTCATGAGCCGCAAGGCGCTGGCGAGCTTCATCGACGCACAGATCGCCGACGCGAAAGCGAAGGGCGTGCTGTTCTCGCTGCATCTGAAGGCCACCATGATGAAGGTCTCCGACCCGATCATGTTCGGTATCGTGGTGCGCGAGTTCTACAAGGACGTGCTGGCGAAGCACGCGGATGCGCTGAAGCAGGTGGGCTTCGATGCCAACAACGGCATCGGCGACCTCCATGCGCGGCTGGGCAAGCTCGACGATACGACACGCCAGGCCATCGAGGCAGACCTGAAGGCGGAATACGCCCAGCGCCCCGCGCTCGCCATGGTCAACTCCGACAAGGGCATCACCAACCTGCACGTGCCCAGCGACGTGATCGTCGATGCCTCCATGCCCGCCATGATCCGCGACTCCGGCGGCATGTGGAATGCCGAGGGGAAGCTGCAGGATGCCAAGGCCGTCATTCCCGACCGCTCATATGCCGGCGTGTACCAGGCCGTCATCGAGGATTGCATCACCCACGGTGCCTTCGATCCGGCCACGATGGGTAGCGTGCCGAACGTCGGCCTGATGGCACAGAAGGCCGAGGAATACGGCTCCCACGACAAGACGTTCCAGATTCCCGCCAACGGAACCGTGCGTGTCGTGTCCGGCGACGGCGCCGTGGTTTTCGAACATGCGGTGGAAGAGGGTGACATCTGGCGCATGTGCCAGACGAAGGATGCGCCGATCCAGGATTGGGTGAAGCTCGCCGTGCAGCGTGCACGCCTGTCCGATACACCGGCGGTCTTCTGGCTCGATGCGAAGCGTGCGCACGATGCGCAGGTGATCGCCAAGGTCGAGCGCTACCTCAAGGATCACGACACGACGGGGCTGGACCTCCGCGTGCTGGATCCGGTCGCGGCAACACGCTTCTCGCTCGACCGCATTCGCAAGGGCGAAGACACGATCTCGGTCACCGGCAACGTGCTGCGCGACTACCTTACCGATCTGTTCCCGATCATGGAGCTCGGCACCTCCGCGAAGATGCTCTCCATCGTGCCGCTCATGGCGGGTGGCGGCCTGTTCGAAACAGGGGCAGGCGGTTCGGCACCCAAGCACGTGCAGCAGTTCGTCGAGGAAGATTACCTGCGCTGGGATTCGCTCGGCGAATTCCTCGCGCTCGCCGCATCACTGGAACACCTGGGTGAGCGCTACGACAACGTGCATGCGCGCGTGCTGGCGAAGACGCTCGATCAGGCCAATGGCCGGTTCCTCGACAGCAACAAGTCCCCGGCCCGCAAGGTCGGCGAGATCGACAACCGCGGAAGCCACTTCTACCTCGCGATGTACTGGGCCGAGGCGCTCGCCGCGCAGGATGACGACGCCGACCTGAAAGGCCGTTTCACCGCAGTGGCAAAGACGCTGGCGGAGAACGAGGCGACCATCATCGCTGAACTCAACGGTGCGCAGGGCAAGGCCGTCGAGATCGGCGGTTACTACCACCCGGACATGGCGCTCGTCAGTGCCGCCATGCGGCCGAGCGCGACGTTCAACGAGGCCATCGCGACGTTGCTGGCCTCGCGGTGACCATCGCCGCGCAAGGATGAACAGCCCGGTCCACCAAGGACCGGGCATATGGCGGCGTAGGAGCGCGCCTGTAGTGGCTTAATGATTCTGGACACCGATGTAGGATATTTCCATCCTACTGAGGTGATTTATGGGATTTCGCCCGATCGACCTCGCGCTGAGGCGTGAAGCTGTCAAATCCGTGCTCGATGACAAGCTTCCTGTGCTCAGCGCCTGCAACCTTTATGGCATCGGCGCCACCGCGTTACGACGCTACGTCGATCAGGAGCGCCGTGCGCGA
>Ga0247730_1000881_pt1 | contig 18659 bp, 19 predicted proteins | sample UWRJL073202C2_FD_180959 | JGI IMG/M metagenome (GOLD analysis project Ga0247730, IMG submission 180959) | Plant litter microbial communities from Arlington Agricultural Research Station in Wisconsin, United States - UWRJ-L073-202C-2 | ecosystem: Environmental > Terrestrial > Plant litter >... | reverse complement strand
GGCCGCCCGGGCCGCTGGGCGCGCCAGAACCGTCGGAACCGGTGGTGTCGGCGGGAGCGTCGGACCCGGCCGCGCCTGAGCCGGCCGTGTCGGAGCCGGCAGCGCCGTCGGAACCGCCCGTGTTGGCCATGGCGATGCGGGTGGCGCGGTCGTAGATCGCGACGGCGTTCTGGGCTGTGGTCAGCAGCGACAGGATGGCCATGCCGTCGTGCTGCGGGTCGACCCAGACGGAGCGGTCCTCGACCGCGGCGGTGTGGCGGGCCTCGATGGTCTCCGGGTGCAGGGCCTCTCGTTTCTTGCGGGCGGCCGATTTGAACTTCGCCACCGTGAGTTCCTTCGCGCGGGGGAGCACCTGGGATTCGAAGTCGGCGGTGCTGTCGTCGGTGAGCCCGGTGGTCTCGTCGAGGATGACCTGCGCGTGCCGGTAGCTGATCTCCCCCGACCCGAGCGCCTCCTTCGTCACGGCCAGGGTGCCGACGAGACGCTGCGATTCGACGATCAACCGTTCGGCGGTGCGTTCGGGCAGGTGCAGGCGCGCGGCGAGGTCGAACACGAGTTCCCGGCGGGCGCGGGTGGCCGAGTTCCAGCCCTTCGGTTCGGTGCCGAGGGCTCCGCCGGGTGCCGAGCCCGCAGAAGAGTCCTGGGCGGCGATCGCCTCGCTGACCCGCCGGGCCGCGTCGACAAGTTCCGCCCGCGCCGCCGCGGTCGCCCCCGCGATGCGTTCCACCTGCTCGAGGCTGTCGAGCACCCCGCCCAGCGACCCGAGCAGCCAGTCGGCACGCGAGAGCCCACCGCCGGAAGCACCGGACGGGACGCCGTCGCCGGAGAAGCCCGGGCCCGGGTCGTGATCGGTCAGATCTGTCATGCCCGAACTCAAACTCCGACCACCGACATCGCACCGACATAACCCCGCACCCGCCGAAAAACTGTGGACAACCGGGTTATCCACAAGGGCGATAGTGCGAAGAGCAGCTAGCCCTCGAGGTCGCTTTCGAGCTTTTCCGCGGTCAGCCGCTCGCCCGGGTGCGGGGTGCGAAATAGGGGGTTGGGATGCAGCGGCTCCGGCTCTGCGTCGGCGGGTGCAACTCCGGCGGCATCCGGAATTAAAACATCGGGTCCATCTCCCGCTACCTCGTGCGCGAGCTCCTGGTCGGAGTCACGGATGCGGCGGTCGGGATCGGGTAGAAAGGAATCAGTCGTCGACATCTAGTCAGCATTGCACCGCAAGACGCGGAGGGCGAGAGCGAACGGTTGAGATCAGGACGAACCGCTGTGCAACAGCATGCCGCCGCTGAGCAGCGTCATCAGCCCCACGAAGCCGTAGAACAGCCCGATGACCTCGTTCTCCGCGAGCGTCCAGCCGACGCCGCCAAGCGCGAGGCCGCCCACGAGCAGAATGAGTCCGATCAGTTGGCGTCGCAGCATGCGGCCAGCATAGGGGCCGGATGACGCGGGGCCGAGTGCTTGACGGGAGATGTTCTCGCGAAATTCAGAATCCGCCGGGACGCATCCAGGCCGTACTGCCGCCGGCGCGGAGTGCCGCTTCGCTCGGGGTGGGTGCCTCGCCGGACCCTGCGCGCAGGGTGTCATCGCGCTCGGCCGCGTACCTGCGGCGCAACCGCGCCGCGAGAACGTGTCGCACGACGGCGACGAGCCCCGCGACGACCAGAGCGATTGTGACGACGATACCCGCGATCGTGGTGTCCATGGCTTCAGTATGCGCCGCTATCCCGCGCAGCGACACTCAGAGCACGTAATGCTTCAGGTCGGCGAGGGTCTGGTCCATGTGGCTGTTCATGGCCATCCGTGCCTTTTCCGCGTCTCCGGTGCTGATCGCGTCGAGCACCCCCTGGTGCTCGACGATGGCGTGCACCTGGATCTCGGGGACCCGCGATGTTTCGCGTCGTCGTTCGGCGAGCACACGCGTGAGCGGTTCGAACATCGCGCCGAGAAACACGTTGCGTGAGGCGTGCAGGATCACGTTGTGGAAAGCGAGGTCGGCCGCCACGAAGGCGTCGACGTCGTTCGCGACCTGGGCGGCCCGCATCTCGTCGAGATGCACCCGCAACTGGTCGATCTCCGCGTCGGAACGCCGCTGCGCCGCGAGGGCGGCAGCGCCGGTCTCGAAGAGACGACGCACCTCGATCAACTGGATGGCGACCTCGGCGTCGCTGTTGCCGACGGCCAACGCGCGCAGCACGGCGGGCAACGAGGTCCAGTCCGACACCGGATTCACGAAGGTTCCGACGCCGTTCTCGACACGTACCACGCCCTGGGCCTGCAGGGTCTTGATCGCCTCGCGCACGGTCATCCGGCTCACGGCGTGCGCCTCGCCGATGTCCGCCTCACTCGGGAGCCCCTGGTTGGAGCGGATCTCGCCCGCCACTATCTGGTCGAGCAGGCCGTCGACGACGATGCTCACCAACGACTTGCGCGCCATAAGGTCTCCACTTGAATAACGATCAGAGTTCGACCATAACCCGAGTGGCGCGCGACCCGAGCGCGCCGAGCGTGAAACGGAGCTCGCTTCACACCGGGCGCGCTCGGCCTCTAGGAGTTGCCGCCGATGATGACCCACAGGATGTACGTCAGCACACCGCCGGCGAGTCCGAGGATCGTGGTGAGCACGGTCCAGGTGCGCAGCCCGTCGGCGACCGTGAGGCCGAGGTACCGGGTGACGATCCAGAATCCGGCGTCTGTCACGTGCGACAGTCCGAGGGATCCGAAGCCCACAGCGACGGTGAGCACCGCGATCTGCAGCGGGGTGTACCCGCCGTCGGTCACCGCGGTCGCGAGCAGACCGCCGGTGGTGACGATGGCCACCGTCGCCGAACCCTGCGCCGCCCGCAGAACGAGGGAGACCACGAAGCCGAGGATGATGAGCGGCACGCCCAGTCCGTCGAGGGCTTCGGCGAGGGCTCCGCCGATGCCGCTCGCCTGCAAGACCGCGCCGAAGATTCCGCCGCCGGCGACGACGAGCAAGATCGAGGCGATGGGTGGGAAGGAGCCCTCGATGATCTCGTTGGTGCGCGCGAGCGACCAGCCACGGCGCACAGAGAGCACGAAGAACGCGATCGCCACGGCGACCAGGAGCGCGAAAACCGGCGTTCCGATGAACACGCTCAACGAGTTGGCGAACGAGCCGGCCGGCAGCACGAGTCCGCCGACCGTGCCCACCAGAATCTGCACGATCGGGATGGCGACGAGCAGCACGATCGTTCCGGCGCGTGGGGGAGCCATCACGCTTCCGTCGCGGTTGACGCTCGGGATGGTGGACGTGGCGCTGCCGAACTCCTCGATCTGCGCGGCGACGGACGGTGCGAGTTCGAAGTCGCGACGGTTCAGGATGCTCGCGACCCAGTACGAGAGGAAGCCGAGGACGACGCAGATGGGGAGGCTGACAAGAGCGATGAGTCCGACGTCGGCGCCGAAGACACCGGCACCGGCGACGATCCCGGGGTGCGGCGGGACCGCGACGTGGACCGCGAGCATGATGCCGAACATCGGGAGTCCGAACTTGATCGGGTGGAACCCCGCCAGCTTGCTGAACGCGTAGAGCACGGGGACCAACACGATGACGCCGACCTCGAAGAACACGGGGATGGCGACCAGGAAGGCCACGACGGTGAGCGCGATGGCGACGCGTTTCGGGCCGAGCACCTCGGTCACGCGGTCGGCGAGGCTCTGCACGCCGCCGGACACCTCGATCATCCGGCCGAGGATGGCGCCGAGGGCGATGATCAGCGCGACTTTGCCCATGGTCGAGCCGACGCCGTTGGCCACGAGAGTGAACACGTCGACGAGCGGGATGGTGGTCGATACGGCGACGAGGATGCTGACCAGCAGCAGTGCGAGAAAGGCGTGGATCTTGAACTTGATGATGAGCAGAAGCAGCAGGGCGATACCGGCGGCGGCGATGCCGAGCAGCAGGGGCGTGCTCAGCTCGGCCGCTGGGCCGATGGGCACCACGTCGGCGGTGGGGAATGGTAGATGCATCGTTGGATCTCCTTAGTTGGGTGGCGCGTTAGTGAGGCTCAGCGGGCGGGCTAGCGGGTGGTCGAGGGTGCGACGACCTTGATCACGGCGGAGTCGTCTGCGGTGGAGAGCCCCTGGGCGGCGCCGAGCAGGTAGAGCTGCTCGGCCGCGGCGGCGACCGGGGTCGGGAGCCCGACGAGCTTCGCGGCCTTCGTCACGATCCCCATGTCTTTGACGAAGATGTCGAGTCGGCTGAGCACTTCGGCCCCGTTTTCGTCGTAGGCCTCGAGCATGCGCGGGCCGCGGTTGCCGAGCATAAACGACCCGGCGGCGCCGGCCGACAGCGTCTCGAGGGTCGCGGCGACGTCGAGCCCGAGGCGCTCGGCGAGGGCGAGGGCCTCGGCTCCGGCAGCGATGTGCACTCCGCAGAGCAGCTGGTTGACGGTCTTGAACGCCTGCCCGTCGCCGGGGCGGTCGCCGATCACCGTGAGCGTCGAGGCGAGCAGCGACAGCACGGGCTGCGCCTTCTCCCGGGCGGCCGGGGACGCCCCGACCACGATCAGCAGGTCGCCCTCGCCGGCCCGCACCGGACCACCGCTGAGCGGGGCGTCGACGAGCTCGACCTGGTGCTCGGCGAGCTTCTCGGCGACCGACGGGATGCCGTCCATGCCGACAGTGCTGGTGAGGATGACGACGGCTCCCGCGGGCAGCGACGACGCGATGCCTTCCGGTCCGAACAACACGTCTTCGAGCTGCACGCTGTCGCGCACGGCGAGCAGCACGGCGTCGACGCCGGCGACGGTCTCCACCGCCGATGCGAACGGGGTGATTCCGTTTTCCGCGGCGAGATCGAGTCGCGCCTGAGCGATGTCGAAGCCGTGCACCGTGAGGCCGGTGCTCAGCCGGGTCGCCATGGGAAGTCCCATCGCGCCGAGGCCCAGAACGGCGACCGAATAGTCGGCGTTGGGGTGCTCGGCGACAGAGGTGTCAGACATTGGTATCTCCTTTGATAGTGGGGGTCTTTTAGCGCGGCGCGGTGAGGATGGAAACGACGGCGGCCAGCGAGCTGTCGTCGCCGACATTGCCCGCGAACACGATGTACGGGATGCCCTTCGCCGGCCCGTCCACGGGCTCCCAGAGCGAGACGATTCCCGGCAGCATCGGCCCGCGCACGATCGCGTGCCGGATGCTCATGCCGTGGGCCGCCACGTCGCTCGACGTGATTCCGCCCTTGGCGATGACGAATCGGGGGGAGGTCGCGGCGATCGTCTGCTGCACCACCGATACGACGGCCGCCGAGACCCGCCTCGAGATGTCGAGGCTTTCGGCCGGATCATCCGTCTTCATCAACAATCGGCTCGTGTGCACGATGACGTCGCCCGTGGCGAGTTTGGCGATGACCTGCGCTGCGACCTCGCTGAGCAGGTGGCTCGGGTCGTCCGAGTGGATGACGGCGTCGACGTTGATCTCGATTGTGCTCGCGTCCGGCTTGTCCGACCGCAACCGCACGAGCTGTCGCGTGGTGACGCCGACGTGGGATCCCACGACGATGAGGCCGCCGACGGCCCCCGACGATGTCTCGGGGAAGATCTCGGCCGCCGTGAGCGGCGCACGCTGCTCCTGGCCGATGCGCGCGCGCACGAACGGCGGTCCGACGCGGTAGAGCAGTTTTTTGCCCCGCGATTCTGCCTCGATGAGGCCCAGCGAGAGCAGGCGCAGGTCGTCTTCGGTGAGCGCGTCGGCGACGATGGGGGTGGATGCCGCGGCGCCCGCTATCGCGTCGGCGACGGCCGCGCTTCCCGCGCGGATGATGCCGAGGTCGAGCACGATCACGTCGCCGGAGTCGATGCGGTCGTGCGACTTCTCTTGCACCCACTTCGCCAGCTCGGAGTTGCCGTAGCCGAAGGTCGCGTCTTTGGCGAACTCCGTCTCGGCGACCGGGGTGAGTTCGGTTCCCGCGAGCATGTAGTGCACCCCGCCGATCGTCACGCGCCCGGCGTCGGGGAACGCCGGCACGATTACAACGCCGTCGATCTCGACCCGCGACACCTCGCGCACGGTTCGGGCGATGGTGTCGGTCTCGAGCGGGAAGTGACCGCGCAGGGTGGAATCGCTGCGGCTCACGAAATCGAGGGTCAGGCCGAGCGCGCTCGCCGATTCGCTCGCGTTGCGCACGATCTCGACGTTGCGCCGCGCGGCCTCGTCTTCGGCGAGGCTACGAGAGTTGGTGAGCACGTACACGGCGGCAGCGTTCTGCCGGAACGCCCAGTCGAAGTCGGCGACGTCCCACCGGGTGAGCACGGGGAGGTCGGCGACCGACTGGGTGCCGGTCGGGTCGTCGTCGAGCACGACCAGGATCGATGGGGACTTCGCGTTGGCCGAGGCGACCTCGGCTGCACTCACGGTGACCGGGGCGGGGAAGCCGGCGAGGGCGGCGTGCACGTGCATGGTGTTTGCTCCTTTGCAAAACGACGACGGAGACACGGGGTCACCTGTCAGCTGTCAGACAGCATAGACAGGCACCGCGCCGAGCGTCAAGAGCAGGCGTAGGCTCGAGGGGTGATCAACTCCAGTTCGTACGTGAAGCCCTCGGGGCGTTTGGGGGTAGCCGGCTTTTTATTCGCCGGCTGCAGATAGCCCCTGCCCTCGCTTCACCCTTTAACGAACTTTGGCCCGGGCGCTCCGCCGCGGGCCGTGACAAGGAGTATCCGCATGATTTCTCTCGACGAAAAAACAATCCGCGAGTCGTTCGTCAACGCGTCGCGCAAAGAGGTGTCCGACCTCACCCTGCCCGCCGACCTGGTCGACCTCGACTGGGACAGGCTCGACTACCTCGGCTGGCGCGATCCCAAGGTGGCCAAGCGCGCCTACATCGTTGTGCCCACCGACGACGGACCGGTCGGCATCATCCTGAAGCAGGCCGAGGCGTCTCCGCGCTCGCGAGCGCAGTGCTCGTGGTGCCAAGACATCAAACTGCCGAACGACGTGGTGCTCTACAGCGCGCGCCGCGTCGGACCGGCCGGACGCAACGGCAACAGCGTGGGCACGCTGATCTGCTCCGAGTTCCAATGCTCGGCCAACGTGCGCACGCTGCCGCCGTCGGCCTACCTCGGCTACGACCGGGAGGCCGCGCGCCAGCAGCGCATCGACGTGCTGCGCGAGCGGGCGTCGGACTTCGCGCTCGGCATCGTGCACGGCATTTAGAAAAAGAAGAGGCCCGTCACCTCAGCGGGTGACGGGCCTCTTCGAAACTACTTCTCGGGAGCGGTCTCGCCGGGGATCTCCGAGTCGGTGTACTCGCCCTCTTCTTCCACAGGAGCATCGGTGGGCTCCAGCGGGTCGTTGTCGGTGTATTCGCCCTCGCGCTTCGAAGTCGTCATTGATCTCCCTTTCGTAGATGCTTGCCTGGCATCGACGCTACGCCACGAGGGCGGGTATCGCCTAGGCCGGCCGAGGGGCTGGCGCGCAGGTGCGATAACGATAATGACAGGATGACCCGTTCGCGCCGCAGCCTCCTTTCCGCCATCGCCCCCACGGTGATCCGCGCGATGGGAGGCAAGCGCGAATGGTCGTCACCCGAGCTGACGGTGAGCCGCGCCGAAGCGCACCTCGTCAGGCCCGAATCGTACGCGCCGCCGAAGAACATCGACGCGAAAGTGCGCATCACCGTGCGCGAGGTGGGCGGCTGGCCCGTCTACACGGTCACCCCGCGGCACCGGGCGGTCGACCGACGGGCCGTCTACGTGCACGGCGGCACCTGGGTGCACGAGATCTCGCCGTTCCACTGGTGGCTGGTCGCGGGGCTCGCCGCGAGCACCGGCACCGAGTTCACCGTGCCGATCTACCCGCTGGTTCCTCGCGGCACCGCGGCCCAGGTGGTTTCGGGAGTCGCCGATCTCGTCGCGGAGCTGGTGGCGGTGGCCGGGTCATCCGCGGTTCTTATTCTGGGCGATTCTGCCGGCGGCAACATCGCGCTCGCTGCGGCCATGCTGCTGCGCGACCGCGGGGTCGACGCGCCGCGCGACATCGTGCTGATCGCTCCGGTGATCGACCTGACCTTCAGCGACCCCAAGATCTACGAGATCGAGCCGAGCGACCCGTGGCTGAACGTGCCCGGGCCGAAGGCCGCCGCGGAGCTGTGGCGCGGCGATCTGTCGATCGAGCACCCGCTCGTGAGCCCGGTCAACGCGCCGCTCGCCGGAATCGGCCGCATCACGCTGTTCAGCGGCACGCGCGACATCACTCACGCCGACGCGATCACGCTCGCCAAGAAGGCCCGCGCCGAGGGGCACCCGCTCGACTTCCACCAGAAGGCCAACATGATCCACGTCTACCCGCTGCTGCCGATCCCCGAGGGAGCGCAGGCGCGCGAGACGATCAAAGCGGTGTTGCTGGCCGACGAGTGGAGCCTCTGAGGTTCGGTCGCGCAAGCCTCGATCCGCACGAAAATGGCCGTTCTAGCATCGAATAATGGATGCCACGGGCCGGCGTTTCACCGGAGCCCTCGCCCTGATCGTCGGCGGGTCGCAGTACCTCGTGCTCGAGGCCGTCGCGGCTGCGGCCTGGACCGACCCGCACTACGACTACGCGGGAAACTACATCAGCGACCTCGGCGTTCCGGTTGCGCAGCTCTACCGCGGGCGCGACGTCAACTCGCCGCTCGCGTGGGCGATGAACTCCGCGTTCGTGCTGCAGGGTGTGCTCTTCGCGCTCGGAACGGCGTTGCTCGCGGTGCTCTTCGCCGGCGTCGCACGCCGCGCGATCCTCTGGTTCGCGGCGCTGCACGGCGTGGGCTTCGTGCTCGTCGGACTGTTCGACGAGGCAGCCGGAGTGGGGCCGCTGCACCACGGCGGCGCGGGCATCGCCGTACTGTGCGGCAACCTCGCGATACTCGTCGTCGGGGTGCACGGCGCGCGCTCCGCGCTACCCCGTTGGTTCGCGGTCACGAGCGTGCTGTTGCCCGTCGCCGGCCTGCTCAGCGAGGCCGTGCTGTTCTCGTCGCTCACCCCCGACCGGTTCGACGGGCTGTGGGAGCGCGGCGGCGTCTACTCGATCGTCGTGTGGGAGCTGCTCTTCGCCGGGGTGGTGTCGGCCGGGCTACGCGCTCGCCGAACAGGACGGATTGCGGTCGACGCCCGCTCGACAGGATGATATGCAGCAACACGACGATGCCGTCCTGTCGAGGCGACCGTCGACATCCGAACCAAGGAGAAGTGCATGACCGCGATCGCCCGCCCCGAACTCGATCTCAGCATCTCGCGTCTCATTGCGGCGCCTCGGGAGACGGTCTGGAGAGCATGGACCGATCCGGCGAACTTCGAACAATGGTGGGTGCCGGCGCCCGCGAAATGCCGCGTGATCGACTTCGAACTCGAGCCGGGTGGGTCATTTCGAACGGAATTCGACGAGAGCGGCGACGGATTCGTGCCGCAGATCACCGGCTGCTTCCTTGCTGTCGACCAGCTCGAACGCATCGTGTTCACCACGGCGCTGGTCGCCGGCTGGCGTCCGGCCGAGCAGCCGTTCATCACGGCGGAGATCACGTTCGCCGAGCATCCGGCTGGCACCGAGTACGTGTCGCGCGTTATGCATCGCAACGTCGCCGACCGTGAAATGCACGAGGAGCTCGGCTTCTACGACGGCTGGGGCGCCGTCATCGGGCAGCTCGCGGCGTTCGTCGAGCACGAATAGCCGTCGTCGGCTAGCGTCACCCGCGCTGCTCGAGCGAGCAGTCCGGCCCGGGAAAGACCAGCGATTCGTGGCCGTCGTCGAACTTGACGAGATAGGGCGGGTCGCCGTGGTCTCCGCGCACCTCGGCTATCTCGCCGTGGCGGTCGGGAGACCCGACGTTTTTGCCATGGATGACTATGCGTTCACCCACCGTTGCGTGCATATCGATCACCTCGCGCCCATCGTACGACCGCCGGGGCGCCCAAAACAGAGGGGCGAGCATCCGACCTTCACCCCGGGCTTGAGCGTCGATTTGCCGCCCCGCGTCATGGGTGTGCGAGTCGTGGGGCGCCGTTTCGACCTCGGAGGCGGGCTTGAGCGTCGTTTTGCCGCCCCTCGTCATTCGCGCGCAAAAAGAGGGGCGAGCATCCGACCGTAAAGCGCTGCTAAAGGTCGAAAGCTTGCCCCTCTTCTTCGAGCTGGTGTGACTACGCGGCTACGCCGTACTTCTTCATCGCGGTCTCGACGATCTCGAGTCCTTCGAGTCCGGGCATGCGCGAAATGTGGTCGTCGAGCTTGCGGATCTCGCGCATTCCCTCGTCGCCCGAGAACAGGTGGCCCATCACGTGGGTGACCTCTTCGGGCTCCATCACGCTGGATCCGACGGGGCCCCACGCCTTCTTCAGTGCCAAGCGGGCTATCACGCGCGCCTTGACGCTGCGGCCGAGACGCTCACGGGCCTGGGTGGCGTAGAAGGCGACGTGCTTGGCCTCCTGCTTGGCGATGCGCTTGAGCAGCACGGCCAGCACGGGGTGCTTCTCCAGCTCGGCGAGACGGTTGTAGGCGGCGACGGCCGACCACTCGTTGGCCGCGCCCCAGATCATGTGCACGGCGATGAAGTCTTTGCCCACGATGTTGCCGAGCAGCGACTGCTTGACGGGGTCGAGCTTGTCCTTCCAGCCGAGCTTGAGCCGCGTCGCCTTGAGTTCGTCGAAGTCGACCGTCACGCCGTGCGCGCCAAGAACCTCGGCGAGGGCCTCGCCGTGCCAGAACTCCTCGCGGTTCCACATGGTCATAAACGCCGAGACCTCGGGGTCTTTGTGCGAGGGCGTCACGAGCATGTCGCGCAGGTAGCAGACCGTGTGGTACTCGATGTCGCACATGTAACGCAGGCTGCGCAGCGTCGACTCCGGCAACGGGTTGGTCTTGAACTCGTCGAAATCGAGGTCGCTCCAGTTCACGTTGACGCTGGTCGCAGTGTACTTGTCGATATCAAATGCCATTGGACGCAGCTTTCTCGTTGATCGGGGTCTCAGAAGCGTTCGGAGCCGAGGGCGTACCCAGTTTGCTCGTGGTTGTCCACGACTGGATAGCCCAGCGCTTCGCCTGGGCCTGGCTGTAGAGCTGAGTATCGGGGTTGACGGCGGTCGGATGACCCAGCAGCTGCAACCACGGAACGTCGGCGTGCGAGTCGCCGTAGCCGTACGACTGGCTGAGGTTGAACCCGTTGTCCTTCGCGTACTGGCGCAGCCACGAGGCGCGGGCCTCGTCGACGAGCGGCGGCGTGGCCAGGTAGCCCGTGAGCACACCATCGCGCACGTGCATGCTGCCGGCCACGACCTCGTCGAAGAACGGGGCGAGCGGGGTGGTCATGAGGTCGATCGTTCCCGTGACGAGGATCGTGCGGTGCCCGGCCTCGCGGTGGGCTTGCGCACGACGCAGGGCGTCGGGGTAGATGTGGGCGAGCAGCTGGCGGCCGAAGCGCCCGCGCACGAGCGCCTCGATGCGCGACACCTTGATGCCCTCGTAGCGACGCATAAACGTGCGGATGAACTCGCCGCGGTCGTGGCGTTCCGCGCGCAGGTACTTGGGGATCGAGACGGCCAGGCTCGCGAGTTCGCGCGCCATAAACGTCTTGGTGATGCCGAGCCAGAGGTACTGCTGCACGAGGTTGGACTCGAGAACCGTGCCCTCCAGGTCGAAGACGGCCACAACATCCGACCGCTTCGGCAGCGCCCGCTCGGAACGCTCCTTTCCCTGCGGGCGGTTCGCGAAGGCCTTCGTCAGCGCCGTGATGGCGGGGAAGTGCACGCGCTGGAAGTAGTCGTTCCAGTCGATGGCGGCGACGTCGAACCCGAGGTCGGCGCGCTTGTCGGCGGGGATCGAGTTGTGCAGCTTCTTTGCGTTGGTGTCGTCGAAGATGATCTCGGTCTGCACGTAGGCGCGGTACAGCTCGGTGTAGCCGCGCAGGGTCTCGAGCGCGCTCTGGTTGACGTGCACGCCGTCGAGCCACTTCTGGGTGCGCTTGGTCGAGGGCAGGCGCGTGATGTTGCGCTCGGCGAAGTCGGCGATCTCTTCGCGGCGCTTGAGCGCGCGCTCCACCTTGCGGGCACCCGGGAAGCGCCAGAGCGGCACCTTGATGTGGCCGTCTTCGTGGGGGAGCGGGTTGGCGGTGAAGAACTCGTTGACGTTCTCGTACATCTCGTGGAACGGCAGCGGGTTCGAGGCGCCGGAGTTCACGTGGTAGTACTGCGGGTCTTCGGGGTCGGGGTCGGTGCCCGCGGCCGCGATGATGGCGTTGACGACGTAGTCGACCGGGATGATGTCGAGGATCGAGTCGGGTAGGCCCGGGAAGTCGGGCAGCTGGCCGCGCCCGTAGGCGAGGATGAGCGGGTCGGCGACCTTGAAGCCGTCGATCCAGCCGGGGAACGGGTGGTGCAGTGCGCTCTCGATGATGGCGGGGCGCACGACCGAGAGGCGGTGGCCGGCCTGGGCCCAGAGCTCTTCGGCGGCTCGCTCGCCGAACGCCTTGGTGAGCGTGTAGACGTCGGTCCAGCCGAGGCTCTCGGCGCGCGTGCGGCCGTAGTCGACGAGCTCTTTCGTGACCCATTCGGCGCGGGCGGACTCTGCGGCGCGGGCGACGGCCTGCGGCCCGGCCTTGCCGTTGACGGCGCGCGACCGATTGATGAACCGGCGCAGGTTCTCGGGCTCGCGCGAGGCCAGCTCGACCTGCTCGCGGGCCTTGGCCGCCGAGACGGCCTCGGCGCGCCAGTCGACCTCGTGCGTGAGCGACGCCTCGGGCATGATGCCCTTGCGGATGCCGCCGACGTAGCAGGTGGAGACGTGCACGACGTGCGGGTCGGAGCCCGACGCGAGCAGGGCGCCGTAGAGCCCGAGGGCTCCGCCGACGTTGGTGTCGAACGCTTCGTCGATGGGCGGATCGAACGAGACGGTGGATGCACCGTGGATGACGACGTCGATGTCGCCGGGCAGATCGGAGATCGAGGTGAGGCTGCCGGAGACGACGCTCACGCGCTCGGCGAGGATGCGTGCCGCTTCCTCTTCGCCCACCTTCTCCTTCCAGGCCTTGAACACCGGCTTGCGCAGCAGGTTGGCGAGGCGGGTCTCGGTGGTCGCGCTTCCCTTGGTGCGCACCAGGATCGAGACACGTGTGTCGGGGTACGACGACAGCAGACGCTCGAGAACGGCCTGACCGACGAAACCGGTGGCTCCCGTGAGGAAAACGTGGGCGCCGGCGAGGCCGGTCTTCTTTTTTGCTGCGCTCATGCGGCGGAACCGCCGTGCGAAGCTACTGCGCGTGAAATGAGGGGGAGCCCTTCCTGGCCGGGGAGAGTGGAGATCTTCGCGTCGATGCCCGCGGCGATGCCGGGCTTGCTCGCGAAGAGATAGGAGTAGAAGAAGTCGGTTTCGGATTTCGCTTCGGCGTCGGCCCCGATCGGCCACTGTGCGGCCTTGATCTGCTGGGCGACGACGACGCGGGTGTGCTCCGCCGCGGCGAGGCGGTCGCGTGACTGCGCCTCGAAGAATTCGAGCTGGCGGGCCTGCACCGCGAGGAGCTTCTCGACGACGGTGGCGAGCGCCGGATTGGGATCGAGCTCCACGATGCGGGTGAGAGCAGCCTGTGTCATCCACTCGTCGATCGTGCCGAGAGTCATGTGCACCGCGATCATGTCTTCGCCGACCCTGTTGGCGCGGATCGACCCGGTGATGGGCCGCACCCGCTCCTGGATCTCGCCGAAGAACGCGGCCACGCGGGAGCGCTGCTTGGGTGTCGGGAGCGCCACGTCGGGGTGGGCGTCGATCACGTGCTGGAGGGCGTCGGCGATCCAGAACTTCTCGAACGCCCAGGTGCCGAGAAAGGCGGTGACGCGTGCGTCTTTATGCGTGGCGGTGACGAGCACGTTGCGCAGATGGCCCATCGTGCCGCTCTCGACCGAGGCGACGTAGCGCAGGGCGCGGAGCGTGTCGGCGCGCAGGGGCGACTCGGCGAATGCGGAGAGGTCCATCTCGGCGCGGTGGCTGCCCGACGCGGTGCGGGCGTAGTCGCGCACACTGAATCCCTGGGCGGGAACGGGCTCTTGGGGCCCGTCTGACTGACTGTGCACGATGCTCTTTCCCGGCAAAATAACTTGGTGCACCGCAGTCTATTCGATCAGCGATACGGGCCGCGTAGCGTATCCTGTCCGAATGGCTACTGCTCTCGTCACGGGTGGGACGTCGGGCCTCGGAGCTGAGTTCGCCCGGGCCCTCGCCCGTCGTGGATACGATCTCGTGCTCGTCGCGAGAGACCCCGAACGGCTCGACTCGATGGCGGCGGAGCTGCGTTCGACGGGCCGGTCGGTCGAGACGATGCGTGCGGATCTCAGCGACCGTGCGGATGTCTCCGCGGTGGTCGACAGGCTGACGGATGCCGCCCGCCCCATCGACGTTCTCGTGAACAACGCGGGATTCGGCATCCACACCCCACTTACTTCGATCGACACCTCGAGTCACGATCGCGCGATCGAGGTCATGATCCGCGCGGTGCTCGTGCTCGGCGGCGCGGCCGGTCGGGCCATGCGCGAGCGGGGCGACGGCGCCATCATCAACGTCGCCTCGACCGCCGGTTACATGGCGATGGGCAGCTACTCGGCCGTCAAGGCGTGGGTCAACAGCTACACCGAGGGCCTCGCGGTCGAACTGCGCGGCACCGGCGTGCGCGTCACGGCGCTCAGCCCCGGCTGGGTGCACACCGAGTTCCACGAACGCGCGGGCATCACGACCGGCTCCATCCCCAGCGCGCTCTGGATCGACGCGGGCCTCACCATCGAGCAAGGCCTCCGGGCATCCGAGAAGGGCCGTGTTCTTGTCATTCCCTCCGCACGCTTCAAGTTCTTGTTCTTCTTCGTGAGGCATCTGCCCCGCGGCGTGGTGCGCTGGATCTCCGGCAAGATCTCGTCGAGCCGCAGCGATTCAGTCGAGACCCACGCATGACCCGCGAGCCACGCTCCGGAAAGAAAGACGCCGCGAAGCCCGCCAAGGTCACCCACCTGCACCGGTTCTCGTCGTCGGGTCACGCCGCCGCCCGGTTTATCGCGCAACGCGTCATCCTGAAGGGCGTCGTCTGGAGCGTCGCGAAGGTGACGGTCAAGGGCAAAGAGACCCTCAAAGATCTGAAAGACCCGTTCATCGTGGTCGCAAACCATTCGAGCCATCTGGATGCGCCTCTCATTACCGGCGCCCTGCCTCGGGCGCGGGCCCGGTATCTCGCCGCCGGTGCCGCCGCCGACTACTTCTTCGACGTCGCCTGGCGCCGCGCCGCGACGGCGCTGTTCTTCAACGCCTTCCCCGTCGACCGCACCGGCCAGGGCTCTCGCTCGGGCCTGGCCAAAGAGCTGCTCGGCCGTGGGGTTCCGCTGCTGATCTTCCCGCAGGGCGGCCGGTCGAAAGACGGCATCATCGGCCCGTTCAAGCCCGGTGCGGCCGTGCTCTCGATGAACATCGGCGCACCGTGCGTGCCCGTCGCGATCATCGGCGCCGCGGATGCGATGCCGCCCGGGCGCAACTGGCCCGTGCCGGGCCGCCCGCCCGTGGCCGTGATCTTCGGAGCGCCGCTCTTCGCCGAAGACGGAGAGACCGCTCAGGATTTCTCTGCCAGACTGCACCGCACGGTCTTGGGCATGATCGCCGAGCACTCCGCCGCGTAGGCGCCCCCGCATTTCATACTCTTCCCCGGAACAGCACAACAGAGAAAGTAGAACGATGGCAGACGTCAAGCACATGAAGTGGTGGGGCTGGGGAGTCGAAGGCGTCGCCTTCACCTACGACAACAAGCCCGACTTCGCGCCCTTCGTGAAGAAGGCCGTCGGGCTCGAGCTCGACGGCAGCGAGGGCTCGAGCATCTCGTTCTCCGACCTCACCATCCCCGCGAGCACGATCGACGCGGCGTTCCTCGCCCAGCTCGGCGAGATCGTCGGCGCAGAGAACGCGATCGTCGACGACGAACTGCGCCTCGTGCACACCTACGGCAAGAGCATCCGCGACCTGCTGCGCATCCGCGCGAGCGAGCTGCCGCGCATGCCCGACGTCGTGCTCTACCCGGCCGACGAGGCAGAAGTAGCGGCGGTCGTCTCGGCCGCGGTCACGGCCAACGCCGTCATCATCCCCTTCGGCGGCGGCAGCAACATCTCCGGCAGCCTCGAGCCGCACCCGGGCGAGGCGCGCGTCGTCATCTCGCTCGACCTCGGACGCCTGAACAAAGTGGTGTCGATCGACGAGGGCTCGGGCATCGCCCGTATCCAGGCCGGCGCGCAGGGTCCGTTCATCGAAGAGCAGCTGGGCGCCCGCGGCTGGACCATGGGGCACTTCCCCGACAGCTTCACGCACTCCACGCTCGGCGGCTGGGTCGCCACCCGCTCCTCGGGCATGCAGAGCGACAAGTACGGCGACATCGCCGACATCGCCCGCGGCCTGCGTATGGTGCGTCCGGCCGGCATCGTCGACATCCGTCCCGTTCCGTCCGCCTCGACCGGCCCGAGCGTGCGCGAGATGATCCTCGGCAGCGAGGGCCGCCTCGGCGTCATCACCGAGGTCACCGTGCAGGTGCACCGCATCCCCGAGCTGCGCGAGATCAACGGCTACCTCTTCCCGAGCTGGGAGGCAGGCATCGCCGCGATGCACGAGATCTCGGAGAGCGACGCCCGCCCGACCGTGACCCGCGTCTCCGACGCCCGCGAGAGCGGCTTCAGCTTCGCCACCGGCAAGGCGGTCAAGGGCTTCGACGCCCAGAAGGTTCTGATGGCGTTCCTCAAGGCACGCGGCTGGGACCTCGAGGGCATCAACCTCTCGTTCATCGGCTTCGAGGGCAGCAAGTCGCACGTCGAGTACGAGAAGAAGATCGTCGCGCGCATCGTCAAGAAGCACGGCGGACTCGGCGTGGGCAAGGGCCCCGGCGTGCTCTACGACCAGAAGAAGTTCGACACCCCGTACCTGCGCGACTTCCTGCTCGACCGCGGTGCCGCCGCGGACGTGTCGGAGACCGCCGCACCGTGGTCGCGCCTCAACGAGATCCACGACGCCGTCTACGCGGCGGCGAACGAGGCCTACGAGCAGATCGGCACGCCCGGCTGGATCATGAGCCACCTCTCGCACTCGTACCACTCGGGCGCGTGCCTCTACTTCACGTTCGCGTTCGTGCACGGCGGCGAGACCGCCATCGCGCAGTACGACGTGGTGAAGAGCGCGATCCAGCAGGCGTTCGTCGATCACGGCGGAACGATCTCGCACCACCACGGTGTGGGCCGCGAGCACGCCCCGTGGCTCGAGCAGGACATCTCGACCGAGGGCGTCGCGCTGATGGCGGGCCTCTTCGCCTCGGCCGACCCGAAGAAGAACTTCAACCCGGACAAGGTCATCACGTACTAAATAGTCAGTTCTGGCCGGGGCAGAGTTAACTCTTCAGCCCCGGCCAGAGCAGCTCGAGCACCGAGTCGGCCCACGCGTCGTCGAGGTCGCCGCCACGGATGAGCTGCCCGAACAGCGCGCCGAGCAGAACCGTCGCGGCGAGCCCGATGTCGAGATCGGCCCGCAGGTCGCCCGAGTCGACGCGTTCGTGCAGAAACTCGGTGAGCCGCACCGACCGCGTCTTGATCATCTCGCGCATCGGGTCGTTCGACTCCGGATGGTCGTTGAGGATGATGGATGCCGCGGCTCCGCGTCCCACCATGTTCTCGGCCATGCGCGCGGCGTCGTGCAGCAGCCACTTGAAGGTGTCGTAGGTGGGCAGGTCGGTCGGGATGACGATCTCGGCCGTCGACGACTCCATCGCCGCCTTCAACAGGTGCTCGCGGGAGTCGTAGCGCCGGTAGATCGTGGTCTTCGCGATGCCGGCCTTGGCTGCGACGGCCTCGATGTTCACGGCTGCCGGACCTTGCCTGCGCAGGATCTCGAGTGTCACGCTGAGGATTCGGGCGTCGATCGCCTCCCCGCGCACCGCCTTGACCTCGCGGGAGGCGCCCACCTGCGCCGGCTCGATCTCGGCTGCGTCCGTCACGCGTCCTCCGCTCGGGATGGATAAGAGCGTCAAGCGTAACCTTTTATCGCTACGCAGTGCGTGTCGATATTCCGCGCGGTGACGTGGGCAGGCGCTAGCATCGGCCCATGGTCCCCACCGCCAACCTCGTCGCCTTAGTGCTCGCCGCTTTGCTTCTCGTGGTGCTGCCCGGGCCCAGTGTGCTGTTCGTCATCGGACGCGCCCTCGCGATCGGTCGCGTCGGTGCGCTGCTGAGCGTCGTCGGCAACGCGGTGGGCATGTTCGTGCAGGTGGTCGCGATCGCGCTCGGGCTCGGCGTCGTGCTTGAACAGTCCATCGCGCTGTTCACGGTCGTCAAGTTCGCGGGCGCCGCATTTCTCGTCTATCTGGGAATCCAGGCCATCCGTCACCGCAATCGGCGCGCGTCGACGAGCGAGACGGATGCGCCCACGAGCTCTTGGCGTTCCCTGGCCGCGGGCGCGGGGGTCGGTGTGACCAACCCGAAGTCCGTGGTGTTCTTCATCGCCGTGTTGCCGCAGTTCGTCGACCCGCTCGCCGGCGGAGTGCCGCTGCAGATGATCGAGCTCGGCGCGATCTTCGCCCTGCTCGCGATGGTGTTCGACAGCGTGTGGGCGTTGTCGGCGAGTCTCGCCCGAACCTGGCTCGGCCGCTCGCCGAAGCGACTCTCACGCCTCGGCGCCAC
>Ga0247730_1000879_pt1 | contig 18709 bp, 24 predicted proteins | sample UWRJL073202C2_FD_180959 | JGI IMG/M metagenome (GOLD analysis project Ga0247730, IMG submission 180959) | Plant litter microbial communities from Arlington Agricultural Research Station in Wisconsin, United States - UWRJ-L073-202C-2 | ecosystem: Environmental > Terrestrial > Plant litter >... | reverse complement strand
GTCGAAGTCGTCGATGATCGTCACGATCGGTTCGGGGACGGTCTCGCGCTTGGGCATGCAGTCTCCTTCGCTGGATGCGGTCAGGATAGACGAATCCGCGTCATGCCGGGGCCAGCTCCTGCTGACCGCAATTCGGTACAGTATGACCCTCATGACTATCGTCGACCTCTATGCTCGAGTATCCGACGCCGCGGAGGGCGACGCATTCGGTGTGACCAACCAGCTGGAAGCCATGCGCTCCCACGCCGCCGCCATGGGCTGGGAGGTGGGCGTCGAGTACGTGGACAACAGCGTGTCCGCGACCAAGGGCGTCACCAGGCCCGAGTTCGACGCCATCCTGGGGCGCCCGCACAGGCGCCCCGTGCTCGCCTACAACTGGGACCGGTTCATCCGCGTCAGCCGGGACCTCATCTCGGTCGTGGACCTCGCGCTGGAGGTGCACTTCGTCATCAGCCCGCCCGTCGACCTGGCCACCGTCAACGGCCGGCTCATCGCCACCGTGCTGACCGGCGTCGCCACGGCCGAGATAGAGACCAAGCGCGAGCGGGCGCTGCTCGCGAACCGGGCCAGGGCCGCCCAGGGCTACCCGTACTGGAGGCGCAGGCCGTACGGCCACACCCTGGACGGCCGGATAGTGCCCGAGGAGGCCGACGTGCTCCGCAGGGCGGCGCGCGAGCTCATCGAGGGCGTCCCCGTGCGGCAGATCGTGAGGGGCCTCAACGAGGACCACGGGCTCGACTGGAGGCCGGGCAACCTCGGCAAGAAGCTCCGCAACCCGAGGGTCCCGGGCCGGCTCACGTACCAGGGGCAGGCCATGCCCGAGTCGAGGATCCAGCCCATCCTGGACGAGTCCACGTGGCTCCAGGTCTGCTCCATCCTCGAGAACCCCGAGCGCAGGTCCTCGACGGCGACCGGGGGCGGCGCCATCGACTCGCTCCTCTCCGGGATCGCCCGGTGCGGCATCTGCGACGACGGGACCACCGTGCACGCCGCATCGGTCCAGAGGCGCGGCGCCAACGCGCCCGCCTACCGGTGCTCGTCCAGGGGGCACTGCGCCCACGAGCGGCGCGGCGTCGACGAGCACGTCGCGCTCCAGACGGTCATGCTGCTCACCAGCGGCGAGGCCCCCGACCTCCTCGATGAGACCGGCCACGACGACTCGGCCGTCGTCGAGGAGGTCAAGGCCGTGCAGGCGGAGCTCGCGGGGTGGCAGGAGGTCGCGACGGAGATCGGCCCCCGCGAGTACGTCGCCGTGACGAGGCCCCTGAAGGCCCGCCTCGCAGAGCTCGACGAGCGCATGAAGGAGCGCTCGCGCGCCTCGGTGATCGGGGACTTCCTCATGGGCGGCGAGTTCAGGTGGAGCCACTACTCGGAGGCCATGGGCATGTGGAGGTCGCTCCCGCTCATGAGGCAGAGGGAGATCGTCGCGTCCCTGTGGGACGTGACCCTGCTGAGGCGCGTCCAGGGCGACCCCCCGTTCGAGCCCGACCGCGTGCTCGTGGAGCGCCGCTAGCGCTTGGTCACCAGCTCGGCCCCGAGCCACTGCATGTGGACGCTCGGCTCCTGCACCGGGTGCTGGAGGTGGAAGCTCACGTAGATGACGTAGGCCTCCCACCGCCCGCCCTCGTTGCGCCAGTCCAGCAGCAGGCCCGGCTTGGGCGGCCTGCCCGGCGAGGCCTCCACCCACACGTGCTGCGGCTGTACGGGCATGGCCCGAGGGTACTCCGTTATCGAACAGGCGTTCGAGACCGGGCGTAAAATGAGTGGTGAGCCAGCCACGCCCGAGCATCCCCCGCACAGTGCGCGCGGCCGTGCTCCACGCTGGCGCGAGCTGCGCCTACTGCTTCACGGCGGGCGGGCCGGGCAACCCCCTGGTGGTGGACCACGTGGTCCCCCACTCGAAGGGCGGCAGCTCCGACATCAGCAACCTCCAGGCCCTGTGCGAGGCCTGCAACCGGGCCAAGCGGGACACGGTGCCGGGGGCGGGGGGCCTGGCCCGAGTGCCCTACTTCGCGTCCCACCACTTCCCGAGCGGGGCGAGGGCCTGATGGGCGCTTTTCTGGCTGCGGCGCGAGCCCCCATTGATCCTGGAGAAGTTTTCGCGCATCGAGGCGCGAACTCCCGGCCTTCCGAGGCGATCTGACGCGATGGCAGCCAACACCTACGCGACGGCCGTCCGGGCGTACCTGAAGCAGAACGCTTCCGCCCTGGAGGGCCATGACGCCCTGACCGTCCCGCTCCGCAAGGTCGCCGCCGAGCTCGACCAGAACCAGACCGCGTCCATGGTCGGCAAGTACCTCTCCCTCTACCGTCTCGTCGACGCCGTGGTGACCGGGAGGGACGCGCCCGACGACCGCGATGGCGAGGACGACCTGCTGAGGCCCATTCGCTGATGCAGTTCCCCGCCCGCTTCACACCATCACTCACGGGCGACGAGGACTTCCCGTCCGACGGCGACCGGCTCATCCTCCTCATCGAGAAGTTCTGGGTCCTGCCCTCCGGCAGGGGCGTCACGCTCGACGAGTGGCAGCGCTGGCTGCTCCGCCACGCCCTGGAGACGTACCCCGAGTGCCACCCGCTCGCCGGTCGGCTCCGCTGGCGCCAGGTCCTCATCTCGATGGGCCGCCAGAACGGCAAGAGCGAGCTGGCCGCGTGGCTGGCGCTCTACGGCCTGTTCCAGCACGTCCGCGGCCCGTCCGTCCTCGGCGTCTCGCAGAACGTCGACCAGGCGAACATCATCTACAGGCGGCTCGCCCACACCATCAACAGCCAGCCCAAGCTCAACGGCCTCATCAAGGCGACCGGCACCAGGGGCATCCAGTTCAAGGACGGCTCGGGCAGCTACACCATCAAGCCCGCCAAGGAGGAGTCGCTCCAGGGCTTCTACGCCACGTGGGCCGTCGCCGACGAGCTCCACCTGCTCAAGCGCTCCCTGTGGGACGCGATCGTGAACGGCCAGCGCGCCCAGCCCGACTCGATGCTCGTCGGCATCACCACGGCCGGCGACATGACCAGCGAGCTCCTGCTCTCCCTATACGAGACCGCGGACGCCGCGGTGGACACGGGCGAGGGCAGGTTCGGCGCGTTCATCTGGGAGGCCCCCGAGGGCGCAGAGCTCAAGGACCCCGCGGCGGCCATGGCCGCGAACCCCGCCATGGAGGCCGGGCGCATCGACGCGGCCACGGTCATCGCCGACACCGCCACCGAGCCGTCGTTCTCCCGCAGGCGCTACCTGCACAACAGGTTCGTCTCCAACATCAACTCGTGGGTCGACATGGCCCTGTGGAACAAGTGCGGCGACCGCTCGACCGTGGTCCGCCCGGGCCCGTCGACCTGGTACGCCGTCGACATCGCCAAGGACCTCTCCTACGCGTCGGTCGCCGCCGCCCGCCGCCGCGAGGACGGCAGGGTCGAGACCGAGCTGGTCGCGTCCCTCCCCTCCCCCAGCGTCGAGGACCTGAAGGAGCTGACCGGCAGGCTCGGCCAGTCGGCTGGCTTCGTCATGGACCCGTACCACCTGGGAGACCTCGCGGAGCACCTGGAGGCCAGGGGCCGCCGCGTCATGCGCGTGAAGCTCAAGGAGAACGTCGCCGCCGCGTCGACCGTCCACGGCCTCATCGCCAAGGGCAGGGTCCGGCACGGCAAGAACGCCCTGGTCAAGCACCAGATGGGCATGGGCAAGGCCATCGCGAAGGGCGACACGTGGCGGATCGGGATGGTCAAGAAGGGCGAGCCGATCGACGCCCTCATGGCGACCGTCTTCGCCGTCTGGGCGGCCGAGGTCAACCGCGTCGAGGCGGCCCCGCTCATCGCCCTCGCCGGCTAAGCCCCGGGGCGTCGCGAGCCGTACCTGCGGAACAGCACGACCGCCAGCCCAGAGGCAGACCCAACGGCACCCGCGATCAGCAGCAGCTGCCAGAAAGGCTTGTCCGCGAACGCATTGGACACCGCGATGACGGGGATCAGTAGCAGGAGCGTCTCGCGAAACTCGCGCTTGTCGCGCATTCCCCTGGGTCTTTTCACGCCATGAACGATACGGCCGCAGCGCCTGTCGCGCTCTCTCTGCGGGCGGATCCATAAACGGAGAGCCTCCTCCACTTAGCGATAAAATTGGACCCAGATGTCCAAGGCCCCACGTACCGGCTTCTCCCGCTGGCTGCTCGGCGGCGCGCCCATCCCCCGGGCCGAGACCTTCGAGTCGGCGCCGGCCGACATCCTCCCGCCGTCGCGGGACACGGGCGAGCTGACCATCGACCGCGCGCTCGCCATCACCTCGGTGTTCCGCGCGGTCACGATCCTCTCCACCACGTGCTCCCAGCTCACGCTCGGCGTGTGGCGCGGCGATGACGAGCTGGAGACCCCGAGCGTCGTCCGCCAGCCCGACCCGGACCGCCCGCTCAGCGCCTTCCTGAAGCGGACCGTCGTCAACCTCGCGCTGTTCGGCAACGCCTACTGGATGGTCGACCGCAACGCCCGCGGCGAGGTCGTCAACCTCCGGGTGCTCGACCCGAACCGCGTCCACGTCAGCCTCGACCAGCGCGGGAGCAAGACCTACGGCGTCTCGACCGTCGACGGCAAGAGCAGGACCTACGACGACAGGCGCGTCCAGCACCTGCGCCTCCTGGAGGTCCCCGGCAACGTCTACGGGCTCGGCCCGATCCAGGCGGGCCGCGGCGGCCTGAACAGCGCCAGGCAGGTCGAGGAGTACGCGGCCAACTGGTTCGACAAGGGCGGCGTCCCGACCGGCACCCTCAACACTGCCCAGAACCTGGACCCCGACACGACCGCCGCCCTCCAGGCCGCTTGGGCCGCGATGCTCTCTGAGTCCAAGACGGCGATCCTCGGCAGCGGCACGAGCTACAACCCGATCTTCCTGAACCCGGCCGACGCCCAGTGGCTGGAGACCAAGCAGTTCTCGGTCACCGAGGTCGCCCGCCTGTTCGGCATCCCGGCCGCGTACCTGCTCGCCGAGGTCAACGGCTCGTCGATGACCTACAGCAACATCAGCCAGCTCAACACCGTCTTCCACCAGACGACGCTCATGAGCTACCTGAGCGAGATCGAGGACGCCCTCAGCATCCTCCTGCCGCGCGGCCAGGCCGCCAAGTTCAAGGTCGACCAGCTCCTGCGCGTGGACGACCAGGCCCGCTACACGGCCTACTCCACCGCCCTGACCGCCGGGTTCCTGACGGTCGACGAGGTCCGCGCCCGCGAGGGCCTGCCGCCGCTCCCCGAGGAGCCCGAGCCGACCCCCGCCCCAGAGCCCGAGCCGGCCGCCGAGCCGGAACCGGGGCCAGAGCCGACCGAAGAGGCCGCCGCATGACCGAGCCCACCATCTACCTCGCCGCCGAGGCCGTCGTCGACAGGGCGACCCGCACCTTCTCCGGCGTCGCCGTCACGTACGGCGAGATGACCCAGGACGGGCGCCAGATCAACTTCGCCAAGGGCGCGTTCGGCGACCTGGAGTCGCAGTCGCTCACCGCCGTCCTGCTCCAGCACCCCTTCAGCCGCAACGAGCCCGCCGTCCACGTCGGCCGCGTGACCTCGTGGCTCGACACCGACGAGGCCCTGACCTTCGAGGCCCGCCTCGACGAGTCCGAGGACGGCGAGGCGACCTACCAGGCGCTCCTGTCCGGCGAGCTCGACTCCGTCTCCGTCGGCGTCTACGCCAGCCACGCCGACGAGGCCGACGGCGTCACCACCTTCACGAGCGCGTCGCTCCTGGAGCTGTCGGTCATCACCGACGGAAAGCCCGCCCTCGCGGGCTCAAAGATCCTCTCGGTCTTCGCCGAGACAGCACCAGACGAGGCGACCGCCTCGACCACCCCCACAGCAAAGGAAACCCCTCTGATGGACACCAACCTGGACGCCCAGGTCGCTGACCTCGCGGGCTCGGTCGAGGACCTCGGCCGCCAGTTCGCGACGTTCGCCGACGCAGCGCCGGCCGCGCCGGCCGAGTCCCGCTTCGAGACCTTCGGCTCGATCGTCAAGGCCATCGCCTCGGGCGACAAGGACGCCGAGGCCGAGTACATGGCCTACACCGGCGGCACCACGGCCGACACGGTCATCCGCCCGGGCTGGGCCCGCGACACGCGCAAGTTCGTCGAGGCCCGCCGCACCATCTTCGACTCCTTCCGCAAGGAGCCGCTGCCGGCCGAGGGCATGACCATCTCCTACTTCGTCGACGGCGTGGACACCACGCAGGTCGAGAAGCAGGCCGCGGAGGGCGCGGACCTGCCCTACGGCAAGATCACGCTCGCCCAGGCATCGACCGCCATCGAGACCTTCGGCGGCTGGGTCGAGTGGAGCGCGCAGCAGATCGAGCGCTCCCCCATCAGCGTCATCGACGAGGGCTACCGCTCGCTGGCCAAGCGCTACGCGCAGGTCACCGAGGCCAGCGTCCGCACGAAGTTCCTGAACGCGGCCTCCCAGTCCGTCACGGCGTTCGACGCCACCAACTACGGCAAGGTCGTCGACGCCGTCGCCGACGGCGCCGTGATGCTCGACGACGCCGGCTACAACCTCGAGTTCATCGTCATCAGCCCGGCGACCTTCAAGAAGCTCGCCAAGCTCCAGGTCGGCACCAACGGCGCCTACATCCTGGACCGCGCCGACGGCTCGCTGAACATCCCGGGCATCTCCGGCGACCTGTTCAACGTCCCGCTGCGCGTGCTCCCGTCGGCCGTCGGCGACCTGTTCGTCATGGCCAACAAGGACGCGCTCACGACGTGGGAGGACGGCGGCGCCCCGCACCGCCTCCAGGACTCGAACGTCGTGAACCTGACGAGCCAGTTCAGCCTGTACGGCTGGCTCGCCTCGGCGGTCACCGCCCCGAAGGCCCTCGTCAAGGCGACCGCCTGACATGACCGCACTCGCCATGCCGACGCCGACGGAGCTCGCCGAGTACATCGGCGCGTCCACCAGCCCCGAGTCGCTCCAGGAGCTCACCCAGCCCCTGGCCGCGGCCGGTCAGCTCGTGGACGACTTCGTCGCGTCGGCGTGGCGGCCGGTCCCCCAGTCGGTCTACACCCAGGCCGTCCTCGACACGGCCCAGGCGGTCCACAAGCGCAGGGCGTCCGACAACTCGTCGGGCGGCCTCGCGGCGATCGACGGCGGCTTCACGCCCGCCGAGCCCAACGACCCCATCCAGAAGAGCGTCCCGGTCCTCCGCCGGTACGTGCTCCCGTTCTGAGCCCGGCATGAGCTTCCTCTCCGACGCCCGCGTCAGCCTCAAGGCCCTCCTGGAGGGCGGCGGCTACCGCGCCTACGACTACCGCCCGGACCGGCTCTCGCCGCCCGCCGCGGTCATCGAGTACGGCGACCCCTACCTGGTGCCGGGCCAGACCTTCCGCGAGTGGTCGGTCTCCCTCCAGCTCGTCGCGATCGTCGCGCCGGCCACCAACCAGAAGTCCACAGAGCTGCTCGACGAGGCCATCGCTGACCTCGTCGAGCTGCTCCGCGGCGAGTGGACGGTCCAGTCCGTCCGCCCCGTCTTCACAGACGTCGGCGACAAGGCCTACCTGGCCGCCGAGATCCAGATCCAGAACCAGCTCACAAAGGAATCCACATGACCCGCTCAGCACGCGTCAGGGGCAACGTCCTCCCGGTCTTCACTCTCTCGAACCTGACCGGGTCGCCCTCCGCCCTCAACCCGTCCGACGACCTCATCTCGGTCAGCCTGACCGACGGCGACGGCGCCGAGGCGGTCACGTTCTCGGACTTCGCCGAGGGCATCGCGCCCCTCGCCTTCGAGATCGAGGCCACCTGGTCCGGCGAGAAGGCCAGCCTGTACCACGTCCTCCAGGCCAACTCGGGCCGCCCGGCCGTCGGGTTCGTCTACGGCCGCTTCGGCAACAGCGTCGCGTCCGCGGGCAAGCCGATCTTCACCGGCACGCTCTCGATCCCCGCGAAGTTCGGCTGGGAGGCCTCGGCGTCCGAGGCCGACGCGGACACGTTCAGCGTGACGCTCCAGGTCGAGTCCGGCACCTGGACGCACGTCTGACATGGCCGCCGCCTCCGCGTCGCTCCACGTGCAGGGCCTGAACAAGGTCGTGCGCCAGCTAGGAGACCTCGGCGTGGAGACGGCGGACATGAAGGCCGCGATGTCCAAGGGCTCGCGGATCCTCGCCGACTCGCTCCGCCGCGAGACGCCCAAGCGCTCCGGGCGCCTCGCGGCGAACGTCCGGCCCGGCGTGGCCAAGGCCCGCGCGGTCGCCCGGGTCGGCAACAACGGCCGCCTCGTCTACGGCGCGGTCCAGGCCTACGCCCGCAAGAGCCCCCACAGGGGCTACCAGCAGCGCGCGCTCAAGAACGCGAGCAAGGCCGCGTTCAACACCATCGCCCGCGAGCTCAACCGGCTCATCCACACGCACGGCTTCTGAAAGAAGGCAGCAACACATGGCAGACGCAAAGCGCACCGCAGACGACATCCAGACCCTCATCAAGAGGTCCACGCAGAAGCAGTGGCTCACCGCCCAGCAGGTCCTGGACATGTCCCGCAAGGAGCTCCTGGAGGACGACGGGGCCATGCAGGTCTTCATCGCCGTCCTCATCGGCGGCGGCACCTTCGAGCACTGGCTGAACGCGCCCCTGGAGGACCTGGAGGCGCACCTGAACCTCGCCGACGCCGAGGACGAGGGTGACGCGCCCGCCGCGTGACTTCGTCGGCCTGGAGGCCGACGACGACTGGTTCGAGCGGCAGGCCCAGTTCTGCCTCGCGACCGGCGTACAGCCCAGCGAGTACGCGGCCATGACCGACCGCCAGGTCGAGGTCTGGATCCGCGTCCACAACGAGAACACCAAGAAGCAGAACCGGAAGTAGGGAGGAGGAAGGCATGGCGAGCAACGTCATCTCGGTCGCGATCACCTCGCAGACCGGCGGGCTCAGGTCCGGGCTCAAGGGCGCGCAGGGGGCGCTCGGCTCGTTCGACGGCGCAGCCAAGCGGACCGCGATCGGCCTGGGCACGCTCGCCAAGGGCTTCGTCGCCTTCCGCGCCTTCTCCGCCCTGGCAGGGTCCGTCGGCGAGGCCAACCAGAGCGTCAAGCTCCAGGAGCAGCTGCTCGGCCAGACCAACGCCGTCCTCAAGTCCACGGGAGGCGCGGCCAACGTCACCGCCGACGGCGTGCTCGCCCTCTCGGACGCGATCGAGAAGAAGTCCCTGATCGACGCCGAGCAGATCCAGCTCGGCCAGAACGTCCTCCTCACGTTCACCAACGTCCGCAACGAGGTCGGCAAGGGCAACGACGTCTTCAACCAGGCGACGCAGGCCGCCGCCGACATGTCCACCGCCCTGGGCACCGACATGAAGGGCTCGTCGATCCTGCTCGGCAAGGCGCTCAACGACCCGATCAAGGGCATCTCCGCGCTGTCCCGCTCTGGCGTCAGCTTCACCGCCCAGCAGAAGGCCCAGATCAAGGCCATGGTCGAGGCGGGCGACACCATGGGCGCGCAGAAGCTCATCCTCGGCGAGCTGTCCAAGGAGTTCTCCGGCTCGGCCGCCGCCGCTGGCGACACCTACGCGGGCAAGGTCAAGCACCTCAAGGACATCTGGGACGGGTTCCTGGAGACGCTCATCAAGAAGGCCGTCCCGGTCCTGGTCAGGATCGTCGACTTCATGTCGGCGCACCTGCCCGGCGCGATCGCCAAGACCCAGGCGGCCTTCCAGTCCGTCAAGGGCGCCATCTCCGCGGTCGTCGGCTTCTTCGAGCAGCACTCGACCGCCATCAAGGTCACGGCCATCGCCATCACGGCCCTGTTCCTGCCCGCCATGATCCAGGCCACCGTCGCGTTCGTCGCGCAGCTCGCCACCACCATCGCCCTCAACGCCGCGTGGCTGGTCTACGGGGTCACGGTCAAGGGCATCAGCATCGTCACGAGGGCCGTGACGGGCGCGCAGTGGCTCCTGAACGCCGCGCTCTCCGCCAACCCCATCGGCCTGGTGATCGTCGGCCTGGTGGCCCTCGGCGCCGCCCTGGTGCTGCTCTGGAACAAGAGCGACACGTTCCGCTCGATCGTCACGGGCGCGTTCAACGCCGTGAAGTCGGCCGCCTCGGCCGTGGTCAACTTCGTCACCTCGAACTGGAAGACCATCGGCAAGGTCATCCTCGCGGCCACCGGCCCGGTCGGCGTCGCCATCGGCCTGATCATCAAGCACTTCGACAGGATCAAGGCGGGCGTCTCCGCGGTCATCGGCTTCTTCGCCGAGCTCGTCTCCGGCATCAAGGGCAAGATCTCGTCGGCGGTCAGCGCCGTCAAGGCGCTGCCGGACAAGATCACCGGGGTCTTCACGGGGGCCGCGACGCTGCTCAAGACGGTCGGCGGCCAGATCATCGACGGCCTCGTCCAGGGCATCCAGGACGCGGCGCACAAGGTCACCGACGCCGTCAAGGCGATCGCCGACAAGGTCAAGAGCGGCATCAAGGGCGCGCTCTCCATCTTCTCGCCGTCGCGCGTCACCCGCGAGCTCGGCCGCTACGTCTCCGAGGGCCTCGCGCTCGGCATCACGCTGGGCACCCCGGACGTCATCGACGCCGTCAAGCGGCAGGGCGTGAAGACCAAGAAGGAGCTCCTCCAGCAGAGCAAGGACATCACCAAGGGCCTGCTCGCCGCCTCCAGGGAGCGCCTCGACGCGCTGAGGGCGCAGCGCGCCGAGTACGCCGCCGCCGTCACCGAGTCGGCCCGCTCCTTCGCCGCCCTGTCCAACCTCCAGCTCGGCGAGAACGAGAGCCTCTCCGCGGGCGGCGTCGCCCAGTACCTGACCGACCGCCTCGCCGCGATCCGCAACTTCAACGCGCAGCTCGCCAACCTCCGCGCCAGGGGCGTCAGCGACGACCTCTACAACCAGATCGTCACCATGGGCGTCGAGCAGGGCACCGGCTACGCGCAGGCCATCGGCAACGCGTCCCCCGCCGCGATCGCGCAGCTCAACAGCCTGCAGGCGCAGATCACGGGCGCCTCGGCGGCCCTCGGGGCCAACACGGCCGGCGCGCTGTACAACTCGGGCGTCCAGGCGGCGCAGGGCTTCCACGACGGCCTCCAGTCCTCGCTGGACAAGATCGAGAGGGCCGGGCTCAAGATCAGCAAGGCGCTGGTCAAGGCGCTCAAGAAGGCCCTCGGCATCAGGAGCCCGTCGCGCGTGCTCAAGAAGATCGGCAGGCAGTCGGTCGCGGGCCTGGAGCTCGGCCTGGACACCAAGGCAATCTCCGCCCGCGGCGCCGACCTCTCAAGGGCCCTCGTGTCGGGCTACTCCACCCCGACCCTCGGCGCCGAGTTCGCCGCAGGCCACCAGGCCGAGGCCGTCCTCTCGGCCAAGGCGGGCTCGGCCGACACGTACAACATCACCGTCCAGCTCGACGCGGGCATGACCGTCGAGCAGCGGGGCGTCGAGATCCAGAGGTCGATCGACGCCGCCAAGCGGGTCGGGCTGGTGCGCGCATGAGCGCCCACGTGAACGGCCTCGCCCGCCTGGAGGTCGACGCCTCGGACGCCATCAACCAGGTCACCAACCACTCGGGCGACGGCGGCACCACCGGCTGGGTGTCGACAGGGGGCAGCGGGGCGCTCGTCGTCTCGACCCAGTTCGAGGGGGGCAACTCCCTGCGCGTGGGCGACGACCGCTCGCCCACGACGACGCAGCGCAAGACCGGCATCTCCTCGACGAGCATCCCGACCGCGCCCGGCATCTGGGTGAACTTCGAGACGCAGACGGTCGGCACCCTCTACGACGTGGCCGTCCGCGACGGCTTCTCCATGTCCGTCACCTTCCTCGACTCGGCCTCCAACGTCATCGGCACCGTGAAGCGCACGCAGCGGATGGCCTACCCGCCGTCCGGCTCGTGGGCCACCCAGAAGTTCGGGGCGCCGGTCCAGGCCCCGGCTGGCGCGGCTTTCTACCGCGTCGCCATCGGCCTGGAGACGCCCACGCCGTGGACCAGCTCCTACAACATGCTGCTGTTCGCCCGCAGGTGGATGGTCGTCTCCTCCCCCACCCAGATCCTCGTGCTCGACGTCCCGTTCACGACCGAGCCGGTCTGGCAGAACATGCTCGGCAAGTCATACAGCATCAAGACCGCTAGCGGCATGGACGTCGACGGCGTCACCGACCGCCCGTTCACCGGCTCCCTCTCGGCCGTGCTGTCCGACCCGCTGTTCGACCCGGTCAACAACCCGCGCATGCGCCCCGGCCGCAAGATCCGCCTCATGGCCGTGGACCAGCTCAGCGGGCAGCCGTTCGAGCTGTGGTCGGGCCGCATCGCCACCCTCGACAACTCCTACGCGGGCGGGCGCCTCCGCACGTCGATCACCGCCACCGACGCCATCGCCGAGCTTGCGAACGTCCCGGTGCCCCGCGGCGTCTCCGGCACGTTCGGGGTCCGCGTCCAGGCGATCATGAACCAGACAGCCGTCCCGTACGTCGTCGTGGACCCCTCCGCCGCGCTGCCGAGCGCGGTCATCGACAACCAGGACAACGCCTCCGCGCTCGACCAGCTCGTCTGGGCGCGCAACTCCATGCGGGGCACCTTCTACGTCGGCCCCTCCGGCAAGATCCACGCCTTCGCGGCGGGTCAGCTCAGCACCAGCGCCTACCTGACATTCAGCGACTCCAAGGCCGACGCGGGGGCCATCTACTACACCGACGTCGACTGCAACTTCGGCTCGCAGGCCCTCGTCAACCAGCTCATGGTCCAGCGCCACAACGTGGACGAGACCGAGGACGGCGGCCAGAAGACCTACGGCCCGTACACGAACTCCGCGTCGGTCGCGTCCTGGGGCGTGCGCAGCGCGACCCTCGACGTCAACGACGGCGTGCCGTCCACGCTGGCCGCGGCGGCGCTCGCCGTTTACGCCAACCCGTCGATCTTCGCCTCCGGCCTGAGGTTCAACGCCCGCGACCACTTCGACAAGCTCGGCTCGCTCATCCCGTTCGCTCCCGTCAACGTCAAGTTCTCCAAGGCGGGCCTGGACACCAAGTACCGGGTCCTGAGCATCGAGCACGACATCACGCCCGAGCGCTGGGAGACCGCCGTCAAGTTCCGCCCGATGGAGACCCCGTCCAGCGTGTCGGTCACCAACCCGCCAGCGGGCGCGAACACCGGCCCGACCGACGTCACGCCGCCCCAGCCGGGGATCCTCGGGTCCCGCTACCGCAACGCCAACTTCGATGTCGCGAGCGGCTCGATGGTGACCATCCCGTACAACGTCGCCGACGAGATGGACGGCATCGCGTGGGACGGCGCCAACAACCGCTGGGTGATCCCGCGGGACGGCCGGTACTCGATCCACGCGACGGCCCGCAACTCGCAGGGCTCCGGCGTCATCACCGTCATCCAGATCAACGTCAATGGCAACGGCGTCGCCCGGTCCCACGAGCTAATCCTCGCCGGGACAGACCGGACCGACCAGGTGAGCGCGATCAAGAAGCTGGCGGCCGGGGACGTGGTGTCCGCGTCGTTCCTGCCCTCGGGCGGCAACGGCGCGCAGATCAGGGGCGACGGCTCCCGCGACACGCGCTTCACCATCGCGTACCTGGGGGCCTGATGGCCGGCCTCCTCACCCTCCTCGCGATCCTCGCCGGGACCGCCACCTTCATGCTCCTGACCCGCTGGGAGCGGCACTGATGTGCCGCGTCGAGGGCTGCCACGGGCCGCGCGGCTCGACCGGCCTGTGCCCCGACCACTACGCCGAGGACCTCGCGCGCAGGGCGCTCGCTAGGTTCGGCCCGAGGAAGCCGACTTGGCCGGGGCCGGCCGAGGGGCCGGGGCGTCAGGCGGCCGCCCCCGGCCCGCCGCCGACAAGGCCTGAGTGCTCGGCCGAGGAATGCAACCGAGAGGCCAAGTCCCGCGGGATGTGCTCGAAGCACTGGCAGCGGGACCGCATCTCCGGCCTGCCGCCCTGCGCGATCGACGGCTGCGAGAGGAACCAGCTCGCGAGGAGCCTGTGCGGCACGCACTACAGCCGGCTCCGCAAGGCGACCCCCTAGACCGCCCGACCCGGGGCCGCCTTCACCCCGGGTCGGGTCCCCTCTCGGCCCTCGCCGCCGCCCGACGCCGTTTCTTGGCTGCCCGCTTCCTCACTCTCTCGAAGAGGCGGAACGCAAGCATGCCGAGGACGAGGTACGCGCCGAGTATCGACACATACCCACCGATCAAGAGCGCCCACTCAGCGGACTCGCGGTACCTCAAGGTTGTATCGGACTCGCCTCGCAGGGACTCCGCGGAGATAATGGCGGCCGCTCCTAGGAGGACCAGCACAAAGCCCAATCGGAGGCCGTGGCGGGTCCAGCGAGACTGCTGGTCGATGCGGTAACGCCTCGCGTTGTGTTCGATCTCTTCCGATATGACGGTGCGGGCGGGATGCCCCTCGGGGAGGGAGTCGAGGGTCCTGGTCTGATCGCGCATCTCGCGAAGGTGCCTGTTGCCAGACAAGAACGACGCAGCCAGCGGGATCGCAACCGCAACGAGCGAGATCGCGGGCGCGACGAGGTCAGTATCCATGGCGGGAGCCTAGCGACGGTGCGCGTCAGTTTGTCCCGCCCACTTCGGACTTCACCACCTGAACTGGTCCACCAGCCTGCCAGACAAGTACCGAGCCCTCCGCCACGACGAGGACAGCCGCTCCTTGTTGCCCGGGATCTCGATAGTCGCGACGAGCTGATCGCCGGCCCGGTGGTGCCACATGTGGCCGACGCCGTCCGTAAAGAAGACGGCCGGTCGGATCCGTACCTCCGACCACCCCTCGGGGAGCTCAAAAGCCACGTTCACCAGCTTCTCGTCGCCCGGGACCATGTAGTCAGCGACTCGCGCCTGGCTGTATCGGAGCTCGGTGCCGGTCGCCCCGAAGAGCATCACGGACACGTCGGAGATCATCTCGGCGCTGCCGTTGACTACCTCCACCCACAGAGTGGCGACATCGATGCTCACGCTGAGGACGTCGCCGCCGTACGGGCCCTCTTCGATCGTCGCCAGGTTCTTCTCGACTAAGACCTCACCCGCCGTCTGCTCGACCCGGGTTCCGGCGGCGTGGCGCTGAGCCGGCCCGTACTTCGGGACGGCATACACAAGCCTCGGCTGCTCCTTGCGCTTGTCGGCGACGCTGCGCCGGTAGATGAACACGGTCCAGATGAACGCGATGACCGCGGCGAGCACGGTCAGCCACTGGGGCAGCGTCCCGCCGTGCCACGTCGCGGGGCCAGCGTCGGGCCTCGGGCTGTGGGCGGCGAGGTGTGAGAGCACGGCGCGAGCCTAGCGGCGGCTCCGGTCAACATCCCTATTTCGGCCGGCTCGTACACCCGCAGAGGCCTGATCTTCCCTCTAAAGCCAGGGTTTTCGAAGGGGTCGCGTTTTCGGGGAGGCCGTCAGAACGGCGATAAAATTGTGCTATCAACCAACCGACATGAAGGCACCGCATGAACACGAACCAGCACCAGAACACCGACCCGCACGAGAGCCCGTCCGTCCACTGGATGACCTTCGCCGAGGCCGCCGCCGAGCTTGGCCAGACCCGGGTGAACCTCTACCAGGCCAGCAACAACCTGCCGCTGCCCTCGGCGCGGATCGGGTCCACGCGCGTCATCAACCGGCAGTTCATCGCGATCGCCAAGGAGCACAGCCGCAGGCGCGGCGATCGCAACGAGGTCGACTGGGCCGCGGCCATCGCCGAGTACCTGGACGCAGCATGAGCGCCGACCAGATCCACGACTGGGTCATCGACTCGCTCGGACCCTACGGCCCCTTCATCGCCACCGTCGAGCAGCTCGCCAAGTCGCAGAAGCGCGACATCGACATGTCAGCGGCGTACCGATGGATCAGCGAGATGCCCGACGACGTGTACGACGCGATGACCCAGGCGATGAGCTCGTGATCACCGCCACCGCGATCGGCCTCGCGCTGACGCTCTGGGCCAAGGGCACCGCCCTCCAGGCCGTCCGCCGCAGGCTCGACGCCGAGTACGCCCAGAAGTTCGCAACCATCGAGAGGACCGCATGACCACCGCGCCACAGATCGAGAAGCCCAGCTGGGAGGAGCTCCACCGGCTCGCCACCCACGGCAGGGTCCGCCCGCCCGAGCCCGCCCGCCTCGTCGGCCACCGGCTGCGCACCGAGCCGTCCGCCAGCCAGACCGGCGCGGCCTCCGAGCCGCTCAACCGCCGCACCGAGGACGGCTTCGCGGTCGACTTCGTCACCTACTGCGCCGGCCGCATCGCCTACATCGCCGAGCTGGGCAGCTGGTACGCGTGGGACGGCCACGTGTGGGCCAAGGACGCGAACGCCGCCATGGCGTCGGAGCTCGCCCGCGACTACGTCCGCGAGGTCTACCAGGAGAGCGCGCACCTCGCGACCGCCGACAAGGTCCCAGCCGCGATGACCAGGCGGCTGAACTCCAACGCGGGCGTCGTTTCCCTGCTCCAGCTCGCCCAGCGCGACCCCCGCGTGGCGGCCAGCGTCGACCAGTTCGACCAGGAGCGCGAGGAGCTCAACACCCCGGAGGGCGTCGTCGACCTGCGGACCGGCGAGGTGTCGGCGCCCGACCCGTCACGCCTCGTCATGAGGTCAACAACCGTGGCACCCGACTGGGACTGCCCAACCACCAAGTTCGACCGCTTCATGGCCGAGACGTTCGCCGGCCAGCCCGAGCTCGGCGAGTACGCGCTCAACATGCTCGGCATCTCGCTGCTGGCCGGCCAGGACACCCAGACCTTCGTGCTCAACTACGGCGAGCCCGCCAGCGGCAAGTCAACGCTCATGAAGCTCGCGCAGATGATCCTGGGCAAGGGCGACGGCGGCTACTCCATCACCTGCGACCACCGCATGTTCGAGAAGTCGAACAACGAGCGCCACGCCACCGAGATCGCCAAGCTCGCGGGCGCCCGCATGGTCGTCACCAGCGAGATCGCCGAGGGCAAGCAGCTCGACGCCGACAAGTTCAAGATGCTCGTCAGCGGCGACCGGCTCTCGGCCCGCTTCATGCACAAGGACGAGTTCGAGTTCGACCCGGTGTTCACCCTCTGGGTCATGTCCAACCACAGGGCCAAGGCGCCCTCGAACGAGGGCGCGTTCTGGCGCCGGGTCAAGGTCCTGCGCTACCCGCACTCGGTCGACGAGTCAAACCGCATCGACAAGCTCGAGCAGGCCATCTACGACGACGAGGCGCCCGGCGTGCTCGCCGACCTCATCGACCGGACGCGCGCCTTCCTCGAGGACGGCCTGTGGGTGCCGGCCGCGGTGCTGGAGGAGACCAGGGCGCACCGCGTCGACAACGACACCGTCGGCGGCTGGGTCGAGGACGAGGTGCGCAGGTCGGACGAGGGCTTCGTCGGCACGACCGACCTGTACCGCTCGTACCAGGCATGGTGCAAGCTGCACAGCGCGCCGTGGGTCGAGCGCTCAGCGTTCCGCAAGGCGCTGATCGAGGAGGGCTTCGTCGCGAAGGACACGGCGAGCTCGCGCGGGTTCAGGGGGCTCACGCTCGGGTCGACGGCCCTCTCGCCCTACTGATCGACCCGTCAAGAAGGCCCCGACCGATGGTCGGGGCCTCTTGCGTTGCGCTTGTTGCAGCTCGATTGCGTTCGTGTCATGCCATATGGGCTGGAATCGCAGTCGGATTGCAGTAATTGCACTTTTTCTAGATGAACCCCTCAGGAGTAGCTGTTATGACATATGGGATGGATAACCCCGTCCAGAAGCGCAATCTCCGCAACAGATGACGAGGGGCACCGACCACGACTGATCGATGCCCCTCTGATGTGACGGGTTCAACTGCGGATCGTGCGACTCACCCCGCACTCGTCGAGGAACGACATCGCGGACGGGATCGAGTCGAACGTGAACACGGACGGTTCGAGGTCCTCGACGTTGTGGTGCGTGACCGTCCAGACCCCGTCGACTCTCGCGAACTCGAAGGGTCCGGTCTCGTCGGGGAAGGTGGCGAAGGGGATCGCGGTGAGTGCCATGGGTTGCTCCTGGGTGGGTGTTGTCGTTAGGTCAATACTGTCGCGGATCTGGCCTCACAGGAGCCTCACAAGGTACCCAACTTCAGCCGCGATGTGCACTGCAATGACGGGAAAAGTTTTACAAGGCGAACCCTTCCCGCGGGGCTTCAGGTCGGCAAGACTCTAAGAGCCAGCCGATCGGCTGGCGTCACCTAACGAAGGATTCACATGACCACCATCAGCGCCGCCGACCTCATCGAGGTCACGATCCTGGACGCCCGCATCGACGGCTTCACCAGGCAGTGGGCCGGGACCGCCGACAGCCGCCGCATGACCACCGCCGTCGGAAAGCTGCGCCAGGCCGTCGCGATGTGGCAGGGGGCCACGCGCCGCGACGAGGGCTTCGCCACCGACCCCGACAACCCCAAGCTCGTCGTGGAGATCCGTGACCACCGCACCCGCGAGGGCTACGTGACCACGGCCTTCGAGACTGAGCTCTCCGACCTCTCCGAGCTGCTGGATGAGGCCGCCCACCGCACCGACCTCGTGATCGACTAACGGGTGTCCAGCTGACACGAGTAGCAGCCATCGACGAGAGCCCCGGCAGTCTGAGTGCCGGGGCTTCGTCATTCCCACGGGGTCAGACAACTTCCTTTTGACCCCACGGCGAGTCGTACCCGTCGCGGAGCAGGTCGAGGAACGGGACGGCGTCGAACGCCTCCGGACCGAGCACCCCGGCACCCGACCAGACGCCGGTCGCGAGCAGCTCGAGCGCCACGACCG
>Ga0247730_1000876_pt1 | contig 18744 bp, 8 predicted proteins | sample UWRJL073202C2_FD_180959 | JGI IMG/M metagenome (GOLD analysis project Ga0247730, IMG submission 180959) | Plant litter microbial communities from Arlington Agricultural Research Station in Wisconsin, United States - UWRJ-L073-202C-2 | ecosystem: Environmental > Terrestrial > Plant litter >... | reverse complement strand
TCGAGACCTCGATGGGCCTCACCCCGCTCGAGGGCCTCGTGATGGGAACCCGCTCGGGCGACCTCGACCCCGCGATCATCTTCCACCTGCACCGCGAGGCCGGACTCGGATTCGACGAGCTCGACTCACTGCTCAACCGCGGCAGCGGGATGCTCGGCCTCACCGGAAACGGCGACATGCGCGACGTGCAGAACGCGGCATCCGCGGGCGACGAGGCCGCCGAAGCCGCGCTCGCCGTCTGGCGCCACCGCATCAAGCACTACATCGGCGGCTATCTCGCGCAGCTCGGCGGGCTCGACGTGCTCGTGTTCACCGCCGGCGTGGGCGAGAACAACTCGCTCGGCCGCCGTCGCCTGCTCGCCGGACTCGAGTTCTTGGGCATCGAGGTCGACAACGACCGCAACGAGTTGCCGTCGCGCGAGGCCCGCGTGATCTCGCCCGAGGGCGCGCCGGTGACAGTGCTGGTGATCCCGACCAACGAGGAGCTCGAGATCGCGCGCCAGTCGCTCTCGCTGATCTAGCGGTGGTTGCCGCGCCGCCGGTAGTGCAGTTGTGGCGGGTTGCCGGGCGCCCGCACCCGCCACTACTGCACACTCGCGAGCGCGCGGCGGCGCCCGCGAGGTAGCCGCGCCCCGGTTCATCCGGAAGCACCAGGCCTCGATACGGTCGCTGAGCGACCTACTCGACCGGCGCTACGCCCGCGGCGGCGCCGTCGACGCGCGCACCACGAGCCGCGTCGGCACGATCGTTGTGCCCACGTCGCGCGACGAGTCCTCGATCTCGTGCAGCAGCATCTGGATGCTGCGGCGCCCGATCTCCGCGAAGTCCTGGTGAACCGTGGTGAGCGGGGGCCAGAACGCCTGCGCCTCTGCCATGTCGTCGAAGCCGACGACGCTGACGTCGCCCGGCACCGCGACGCCGCGTTCGTGCAGCGCGCGCATCAGTCCGAGCGCCATCTGGTCGTTGGCGGCGAACACGGCGGTGATCGCGGGGTCGAGGTCGAGGCCGATGCGGTAACCCGACTCGACCGTCCAGTCGCCGACGACGGGCGCGATCACGGGCGCTCCCGCGGCGAGCAGGGTGTTGCGCCACGACTCGGTACGGTGCGCCGCCGAGAACGACGACTCGGGCCCGGCGAGGTGGAACACGGTTCGGTGTCCGAGATCGAGCAGGTGTTGGGTGGCGAGGCGGGCGCCCTCGGCCTGGTCGGCGTCGACCACGGTGTAGCGGTCGCCAGCGTCGGAGTCGAGGATCACGGCGGGCAGCCCGGGCGGCAGGATGATGTCGGAGTTGTCGAGTGTGTGCGCCTCGATGATGATCGCGATGCCGTCGACCGCCTGCTCCGAGAGCCGCGTGAACGCCACCGCCATCTCACCCTGGGTCGGCACCGAGATGGGCATCAGGGTGATCGAATACCCGGCCTGGGCCGAGGCTGTGGCGATCGCGTCGAGGGTGCGCATGTTGCCGTAGGTGGAGAGCGTCGTCATGATGACGCCGATCGATTGGAACCGGCCGGTCTTGAGCGCGCGGGCGGCGCTGTTCGGCCGGTAGCCGAGCTCCTCCATCGCGAGCAGAACGCGGTCACGCGTCGCCGTGTCGACATTGGTCAGGCCGTTGGCGACACGGGAGACGGTCTGCGACGAGACGCCGGCGAGCTGGGCCACCTCCGCCATGGAGGGGCCGCGCCGCGCGCGGGCGGGTGGTGCCGTGGTTTCGCTGGTCATCGTCGATCCGCTCATCCGTCTGAAGAATCAGTGTGCATCATGTTTGCGTAAACATGCTACCGTGATCAACGTCGAATGTTTACGCAAACATGAGGCATCCCACCAATAAGACCTCAGGGCCGAGAGATTAGTGAGTAGTCGCGAATGACGACGGTGTCACCCCCCGCAAGCGGGCTTGTTAAGCCCAAGCGGCACAAGCAGAAGCTCGACTGGACCGGCTGGAAGTTCGTCGGCCCGTTTATGATCGTGTTCGCCCTGGTGCTCATCGCGCCGGTGATCTACTCGATCTACCTGAGCCTGTTCAAAGACCAGCTCATCGGTGGCAACTCGTTCGTCGGATTCGACAACTACGCCCAGGCGCTCGGCGACGGTCGTTTCTGGGAGTCGCTCGGCCGGGTCACGCTGTTCCTCGTCGTTCAGGTGCCGATCATGCTGGCGCTCGCGCTCGCCGCGGCCCTCGCCCTCGACAGCGCTCGACTCTTCGCCTCGTCGTTCTTCCGCATCTCGATCTTCCTGCCGTACGCGGTTCCCGCCGTCGTCGCGACGCTGATGTGGGGCTTCATCTACGGCACGCAGTTCGGCCTCGTCGGCGACCTCAACGACTTCCTCGGCACCGCGTTCGCGCCGCTGTCGAGCAGCTGGGTGCTTGCCTCGGTCGGCAACATCGTCACGTGGGAGTTCGTGGGCTACAACATGCTGCTGTTCTATGCCGCCCTGCGCGTCATCCCGGTCGACCTCTATGAGGCAGCGGAGCTCGACGGTGCGGGAGCTTTCCGGATCATCCGCAGCATCAAACTGCCCGCACTGCGTCCCGCGATCGTGATCGGAACCATCTTCTCGATCATCGGCAGCTTCCAGCTCTTCAACGAGCCGAACATCCTGCAGTCGCTCGCTCCCAACTCGATCACCACGTTCTTCACGCCGAACATGTACGCGTACAACCTGTCGTTCTCGGGCCAGCAGTACAACTACTCGGCCACGATCGCCATCATCGTCGGGCTTCTCACGGCGGTCATCGCCTACGTCGTCCAGCTCACCGGTTCCAGAAAAGAGTCATGACCATGACGTCAACGATCTCCGAAGCCCCGGTCGTGGCAGCGACGACCACCAAGACGGCGAAGGCGCCGCGGTTCGCCCGAGCCAACGCCCACCTCGGAATGCAGAAGAAGCGTTCGGTCTGGCTGACCGTGATCATGGCCATCGGCGTGATCTACAGCCTTCTGCCGCTGTTCTGGCTCTTCGTGTCGTCCACCAAGACCCAGTCGGAACTGCTCAACTCGTTCGGCCTCTGGTTCAGCGGCCCGTTCGCGTTCTTCGACAACATCTCGGCGACGCTCACCTACGACAACGGCGTGTTCGTGCGCTGGTTCTTGAACACGCTGCTCTACGTCGTGGTCGGTGCCGGCGGAGCGACGTTCCTCGCCGCTCTCGGCGGCTACGGGCTGGCGAAGTTCAACTTCCCGGGCAAGAAGGCCGTGTTCGCCGTCGTCATCGGCGCCGTCGCGATCCCCGGAACCGCACTCGCCGTGCCGACGTTCCTCATGTTCAGCCAGCTGGGCCTGACCAACACCCCGTGGGCCATCATCCTGCCCTCGCTAATCAGCCCGTTCGGCCTGTACCTGATCTGGACCTACGCGCTCGACGCCGTGCCGACCGAGGTGCTCGAGGCGGCTCGTATGGACGGCGCGGGCGAGTTCCGCACGTTCTTCACGATCTCGCTCAAGCTGCTCGCGCCCGGTCTCGTCACCGTGCTGCTGTTCACCGTCGTCGCGACGTGGAACAACTATTTCCTGCCGCTCATCATGCTGAGCGAGCCGACCTGGTACCCGCTCACCGTCGGCCTCAACCAGTGGAACGCCCAGGCCTCCACCGCGGGCGGCGACCCCATCTACAACCTGGTCATCACCGGCTCGCTGCTGACGATCATCCCGATCATCATCGCGTTCCTCTTCCTGCAGCGTTTCTGGCAGTCGGGGCTCGCGGCCGGAAGCGTCAAGGCCTAACCCGCCGGGCGCAGCCCACAGACTCGCGCGGCCGGGGGAGAACGGCCGAGCGCAAAGCACCACCATCTCCACGGGCGGATTCCCTGCCCACCGTTTACAAGGAAGTGAAAGGCAGAACCATGAAGTTGCAACACAGCAAGACGCGTCGCGTGGCGACCGTCGCGGCGACCGGGCTCGTTATGACCCTGGCCCTCGCGGCATGCTCCGGCTCGTCGGGCGGCGGAGCCAGCTCGGGCACCGCGGCCGACATCGAGAAGGCACTGCAGGAGAAGAGCACGATCACCGTGTGGGGCTGGGCACCGCAGCTCGACGACCTCGCGGCCGGGTTCGAGAAGGAATACCCCAACGTCACCGTCGATGTCGTCAACGCCGGAACGGGTAACGACCAGTACATCAAGCTGCAGAACGCGATCAAGGCAGGCTCCGGTGGTCCGGATGTCGCTCAGATCGAGTACTACGCGATGCCGCAGTTCGGCCTCTCCGACGCGCTCGTCGACCTCACCGACTTCGGCTTCGCCGACTACGAGAAGGACTTCACCGCGAGCACCTGGAACTCGGTGAACCTCAACGGCGGCATCTACGCGCTTCCGCAGGACTCCGGCCCCATGGCCATGTTCTACAACAAGACCGTGTTCGACTCGCTCGGCATCGCCGTGCCGACCACCTGGGACGAGTACATCGCCGCCGCGAACACGATCCACGCCGCGAACCCCAACGCGTACATCACCAACGACACCGGAGACGCCGGCTTCACCACGAGCATGATCTGGCAGGCCGGCGGCGAGCCCTACTCGACCGACGGTACCGACGTCACGATCGACCTGCAGGACGACGGCTCGAAGAAGTTCGCCGACATGTGGAGCCAGCTCACCGAGAACGACCTCGTCGCCCCGATCTCCTCGTGGAGTGACGAGTGGTACAAGGGACTCGCCGACGGCACCATCGCCACGCTGAACATCGGCGCCTGGATGCCCGGCAACCTGGAGTCCGGCGTTCCGTCGGCTTCCGGCAACTGGCGCGTCACCACGCTGCCGACCTACGACGGCACCCCCGCGAGCAGCGAAAACGGCGGCAGCGCCGACGCAGTGCTCGAGGGCAGCGACAACAAGCTCGTCGCGGCCGGCTTCGTGCAGTGGATGAACCAGGGTGCGGGCGCCCAGATCTCGATCGACGGCGGCGGATTCCCCTCCACCACCGCCGACCTCGAGTCGGACGACTTCCTCAACTACCAGAGCGAGTACTTCGGCGGCCAGGAGATCAACAAGGTCTTCGCGCAGTCGATCGACGACGTGGTCACGGGCTGGACCTACCTGCCCTTCCAGGTCTACTCGAACAGCATCTTCGGCGACACCGTGGGCCAGTCCTACTCGTCGAAGAGCGACCTGAACAGCGGTCTCGAGGCTTGGCAGAAGGCTTCGGCCGACTACGGCAACGACCAGGGCTTCACGGTCAACAAGTAGCACTACCCGTGGGCGCCTCCCCTCACGAGGGGAGGCGCCCACTCTTTTCCCGTTTGACAAAGCACGACACTGCAAGGAGCTACCGTGACTCAGCCGGCCGCCCAGACCGCCCGCGCCGCCCGATGGGTGCGTTGGCCTGAAGCGCACGTTCTCGCCGACGGATCGATGAGTCCGGATGCCACGGAGCCGCGTATCGGCTACGGGGCCGACTACAACCCCGAGCAGTGGCCCGAAGAGGTCTGGGCCGACGATGTTCGGCTGATGCGCGAGGCCGGCGTCAACATCGTCAGCGTCGGCATCTTCTCGTGGGCGCTGCTGCAGCCCACCGAAGACAGCTGGGACTTCGCGTGGCTCGACCGCGTGCTCGACCTGCTGCACGACAACGGCATCGCGGTCGACCTCGCGACCGCCACCGCCAGCCCTCCGCCGTGGTTGACGACGAAGCATCCGGAAATTCTGCCGGTCACGCGCACGGGGGAGACCCTCTGGCCCGGCGCGCGCCAGCAGTACCGTCCCACCTCGCCGATCTTCCGTCGCTACGCTCTCGCGCTCGTCGAGAAGATGGTCGAGCGCTACGCCGAGCACCCCGCGCTCGCGATGTGGCACGTCAGCAACGAGCTCGGCTGCCACAACGCCTACGACTACTCCGACGATGCGGCCGCGGCCTTCCGTCTCTGGCTCGAGCGTCGGTACACAACCCTCGACGAACTCAACCGCGCGTGGGGCACCGCGTTCTGGTCGCAGCACTACTCGCAGTGGTCGGAGATTCTGCCGCCGCGCCTGGCCGCCGCGCACCCGAACCCGACCCAGCAGCTCGACTTCTCGCGGTTCACGAGCGATGCGCTCAAGGATTACCTGATCGCCGAGCGCGATATTCTGCGATCCGCGACTCCGGATGTTCCGGTGACGACCAACTTCATGGTGATGGGCCAGACCAAGGGAATGGACTACGCCGACTGGGCGGGCGAGGTCGACATCGTCTCGAACGACCACTACTTCGTCGGGTCCGACCCGCTCGGCTACCAGGAGCTCTCGTTCTCGGCCAACCAGACCGGCCACCTCACCGGCTCGGAGACCCCCGAGCCGTGGTTCTTGATGGAGCACTCGACGAGCGCGGTCAACTGGCAGCCGGTGAACCTGGCCAAGACGCCGGGCCAGCTGCGCCGCGACAGCCTCACCCACGTCGCGCACGGCGCCGACGCGGTCTGCTACTTCCAGTGGCGCCAGTCGGTGGCGGGCGCCGAGAAGTTCCACTCGGCGATGGTGCCGCACGCGGGAGAAAACAGCGCGGTGTTCCGCGACGTCGTCTCGCTGGGCAACGACCTCGAGGTGCTCGCCGAGCTCGTCGGATCGACGGCGAAACGCGCCCGGGTCGCCATCCTGTTCGACTGGAACTCGTGGTGGGCCTCCGAGCTCGACTCGCACCCCTCCGACCTGCTGCGCTACCGGCGCCAGGCCATCTCGTGGTACGCCGCGGCGGTCGCCAACGGCATCGAGGTCGACGTCATCCCCGCGACCGCGGTCGGCTCTGCGGCGTTCGCCGGCTACGAGCTCGTGATCGCGCCGATGCTCTACCTCGTGCCGCAGCAGCTCGCCGACACCCTCGCCGACTGGGCCCGCGCCGGCGGACACCTCGTCGTCGGGTTCTTCTCGGGCATCGCCAACGAAGACGACCACGTCTACACAGGCGGCTACCCGGGCGCCTTCCGCGACCTGCTGGGTGTGCGCGTAGAAGAGTTCGGCCCGATCCTGCCCGAGGCGACGGTGACGCTCGACAGCGGGTTCCCCGTGACCCTGTGGAGCGAGAACGTGGCGGTCGGCGACGACGTCGAGGTGCTCGCGCGCTTCGTCGACGGACCGTTCCCCGGCGTGCCCGCCGTCACCACCCGGGCGGTCGGCGACGGCCGCGCCAGCTACGTCGCGACCAACCCCGACCGCGACGGCCTCACGGCTCTCGTCGCCCAGTTGGCGTCGCTCTCCGGTGTGACGAGCCGACTGGATGCCACGGCTCGCGGTTCCGTCGAGATCGTCGCCCGCGAATCGGCCGACGCCGAATACCTCTTCCTCATCAACCACGGCGACGCACCCGTCGTTGTGCCCGCTGTCGACGGCGTCGACCTGCTCGGTACGCCCGTCGTCGACGGCGCCGTGCGCCTCGACGTCAACGGCGTCGCCGTCATCCGTCGCGCACGCGACACCGAAGGAGCCAGCGCGTGAGCGTCCCCGCCCAGACCGCCGTCACTGCCCTGACAGGCCAGGCGAGCGGCCGCACCTTCGCCATCGGCGACGAGCACTTCCTGCTCGACGGCGAGCCGTTCCGCATCCTCGCGGGCGCGCTGCACTACTTCCGCGTGCACCCCGACCTCTGGGCTGACCGCATCCACAAGGCGCGGCTCATGGGGCTCAACACGATCGAGACGTACGTGCCCTGGAACGAGCACTCGCCCCAGCGCGGCATCTTCGACACTTCCGCGGGGCTCGACCTCGCGCGCTTCCTCGACCTCGTCGCGGCAGAGGGCATGTTCGCGATCGTGCGTCCCGGCCCGTACATCTGCGCCGAGTGGGACAACGGCGGCCTGCCCGGCTGGCTGTTCACCGACCCGGCCGTCGGAGTGCGCCGCAACGAGCCCCTCTACATGGCGGCGATCGCCGAGTACTTCGACGCGCTGCTGCCCATCGTCGCCGAGCGCCAGATCGACCGCGGCGGCCCCGTGATCCTCGTGCAGATCGAGAACGAGTACGGCGCGTACGGCAATGACAAGAGCTACCTCGCCGCGCTCGTCGACCTCAACCGCGCAGCAGGCATCACCGTGCCGCTCACCACCATCGACCAGCCGACCGACCAGATGCTGGCCGACGGCGGACTGCCCGGTCTGCACAAGACGGCGTCGTTCGGTTCGCGTGCCGCCGAGCGGTTCGCGACGCTGCGCAAGCACCAGCCCACCGGCCCGCTCATGTGCGCCGAATTCTGGAACGGCTGGTTCGACTTCTGGGGCGCCCACCACCACACCACCGCCACCGAGAACGCCGCGGCCGAACTCGACGGAATCCTCGCGGCCGGCGGATCGGTGAGCCTGTACATGTTCCACGGCGGAACCAACTTCGGCTTCACCAACGGAGCCAACGACAAGGGCGTCTACCAGCCGACCGTCACGTCGTACGACTACGACGCCCCGCTCACCGAGTCGGGCGAGCCCGGCCCGAAGTTCTGGGCGTTCCGCGACGTGATTGCCAAGTACGCTCCCGTGCCCAACGAGGTACCGACGGCTTCCGTGCCGGCACCGGTGTTCGAGGTGGCCCTCGACCGCTCGATCTCGCTCGCCGACGCACTCTCGTCTCCTTCCTCGTCGCTCGGATCGTGGGCAGGGTACGACCACCTGCCGACACTCGACGAGATCGCGCACTTCCGCGGCTTCGCGCTCTACCGCACCACGGTCGAGACCGGTGGGGTGCTCTCGTTCGGCGAAGTGCGCGACCGCGCACAAGTGTTCCTCGACGGCGCCGCCGTCGGCGTGCTCAGCCGCGACCGGCACGACTCGGCCCTCGTCGTGCCACACGCCGGTGTGCTCGAGATCCTGGTCGAAGACCAGGGGCGCGTGAACTACGGACCGCGCATCGGCGAAGACAAGGGCCTCATCGGCCCCGCTCGTATCGACGGCGTGCGGCTCGACGCCTGGGAGGTGCTGCCGCTGGCGTTGGACGCACTGCCCGCGGAGGTGACCGAACCCGGCGACCCGCGCGAGGCATCCGTCTCTTCTATTGCGGGCCCGGCTTTCGCCGGCGGCTCATTCGACGTCGTCGAACCCACCGACCTCTTCTTGAACACCGCGGGTTGGGGCAAGGGCAACGCCTTCGTCAATGGCTTCAACCTCGGCCGCTACTGGAGCGCCGGACCGGGGGAGACCCTCTACGTGCCGGGCCCGCTGCTTCGTGCCGGCCGCAACAGCGTCGTCGTGTTCGAGACGCTCGCGATCGCCGACGCCGTCGCGCGATTCGTCGATGCGCCCGAGCTCGGGCACACCGACTTCTAGCCCTCGGCTACGACGCCTTGCGGTCGAACTCGGCGAGGTAGAGGCCGAGTTCGCTGCGGCGGCTCGCGCCGAGTTTCACCCGTGCCTGGAGCACGTGCGATTCGACGGTTCGCACGCTGAGGAAGAGCCGGGTCGCGATCTCGGAGTTGCTGAGACCGAGGCCCGCGAGCTGCGCGATCTCCAACTCGCGGCGTGTGAGCCGGGCGATGTTCTCGCTCGACACCGTCGGCTGCACCGGAGGCTTGGGCTTGTCGGCGGGGACCGGACGCTGGGAGTCGCGTCGCGTGTAGCTGATCGAGGCCTCGGCGCTGCGGCCCGCGGCAAGATGCGCGGCCGCGGCGGAATGGTACGCGGCGGCGGCCTGCTCGGAGAGCCCCATCAGCGCGAACCGCTCGGCCACCGCGTCGAGGCGGAACGCGTCGTGACCGGCCTCTGCGCGGAACAGTTCCTCCACCATGTCGCCCAGTTCCGACGAGCCCGGCGGCGCGATCTCCTCCATGTGCCCGATGAGGTCTGCCGGGTCGGCACCGGTGGCGAAGGCAGCGTAGAGCGCCATCATCGTGACCTCGCGACTGCTTCCGTTCTTGAAGCGAGCGAGCTCCAAGAACGGACCGCGCACGGAGGTGGGGTCGGCCGGATCCATGGTCGTGACGATCTTCAGGCACTCTCGGTAGAAATCGGTCCACGGGTCGTGCAGCGAGTCGTTCTGCTCGATGTTCGCGAGCAGATCCCGCGCTTCCTCCATGCGGCCGAGCGTCGCGAGGGCGTTGCCGCGAAGCAGTCTGATCGGAATCGAGGCGTACGGTTCCACCTTCTTTGCGATGCCCGCTTCGGCGCGAGCGAGCTCGGCCTCTGCCTGTGCGGCACGGCCGGCGGCGAGGGAGAGGGCGCCCGAGACCAAGTTGACGAGGGCGAGATCGAATTCGTTGGCGCCGAGAACGGAGCGCAGGGCATAGCCGTCGAGATCGCGGGCGATACCGGTGCGGTCCTGGCCCAGGATGGCCTTCGCCAGCCCGGCCTCGGCGAGGAACATCGCCGCGGCGACGCGGGTGTCGGCCGTGACCGTCGACTGGTTGACCATCGCGAGCTCGCCGATGATGTCGCGGCCCAGGTTGAAGGCCGCGTCGAGGTCGGCCGGCAGTCCGAGAAACGAGAAGGCCGGAATCGCCTCGACGAGTGCCCGCAGACGCAGTGCGTAGCTGTGGGAGGAGTCCGCGGCGAAGTCGATCAGTTCTTCGCGACCGCTCTGGTAGTCGCTGTCGAGCAGCCGAAGGCGCACGGCAAGCAGTTCGTCGAGTTCGTCGAGCAGACCGTCGACGGTGCCCCACGACGTGGCGCGCTCGTGTACCAGGGCCACGCGCTCGGGGTCGAAGCCGTGGGCGGCGATCAGCGTGTACCACCACGATACGAATTCGCCGTCGGCGACCGGGTCGGTGTGATCGAGATGCTCGGCCTCCAGCATTTCGAGCGCGGCGGTGTGCATGCCCTGCCCGGCCAGAGCGCGCGACAGCTGTTCGGTCGCCGCGACGGTCGGCCAGAGGGCGAGCGACCGGCGCGCGAACGCCTCCGCCGAAGCGGGCAGCCCCCAGATATCGGCCCTGCACGCCGCTCTCGCGAAGATGGCGGCGGCTTTCTCCGCGGGCAGGTCGGGCAGTGGGTTCGTAAGCGAATTGGCCAGCGGGGTGTTGAGCCAGTGCACGGCGACGATCGCGCACTCGTTTGCGCTCAGCCGTTCGCCGGCGCGCACCTCGGCGAGCAGGATGCGTTCGACCGTGTGTTCGACCTCGAGCACGTTCTCGGTGTCGCGCCCGGCCTGGGCGGCATTCGCGAAAAGCAGATTGGCCGCGACGTGCTCCTGCGACCCGGGCAGGTGGTGCACGAGACCACGTCGCAGTAGCGAGCGCAGGGGCGCCTGTCCGACGAGACGGCTCGCCCGCACATACGGCACCGCGCCGACCTTGGCCAAAGTGACGAGGGCGTACTCGTCGGCGTCGCTCAGGCCCGCGATGCGGTCGCGCGTCAGATCGAGGATGCGAGCGGAGAGGTTGATCGGCCCGATCACGAGGGATGCGATCGAGATGCCGTATCCGCCGGGCGTCTGCATCGCCTCGCGTGTGAGTTCGGTGACGAGCTGGGGGTTGCCCGCCGCTCCGTGCACGATGCGCGCGCGGGTGACGGCATCGACTCCGACGCCCTCGCTCACGCCGTCGATGATGGATGCCGCCTCATTGAAGCCGACGCCGGAGAGGTCGATGCGCTCGAGTCCCATGCCCGACCACAGGGCGGTGGTGAGTCGTGACCGGTCGAGGGATTCGGGCGACGACATGTCGACCTGGGCGTCCATGGTGATGAGCATCGCGCGTTCGGCGGTGGCGACGACATCGCCCAGGATGCGCAGGTCGTCGACTCGGAGCCGATGGGCGTCTTCGACGGTCAGAATGCCGCCGCTCTCCGCGGGCGCCATGGCCAAAGCACGCAGGCGCTCCACGTCGCGCGAGACGGTGCATCGGATGACAGCGTCGCCGTTGCCGGCACGACCGCCGCGTTCCACCCGCGATACGAGCTCGGCGGCCACGTAGCTCTTGCCGATGCCGGCATGCCCGGTAAGAATTACACTGACGCCGTTTCGCAGCGCCGACTCCATTCGGTCGATCTCGGAGCGCCGCGCGGCGCCCATGGCCTCGAAGTAGGCGACAACCTCGTCGCGGAACCTTCGATACTGAACTGCTTTCACAATTGCCTCCCCGCAACGATCATGCGCTCTCTACGCGCAAACCGCCACCTTTTACCTAGCTTGGGGGTGTCGGCCGGGCGAAAATGCTGAGGTCGGATGCGCCCCGCCTCGGTAGTCGCTACCGACAGCCGCGAGCCGCGAGAATACCTCCAATTTTTCGCCGCTCCCGCATCGGCGAAGCGCGCCGCGACTCCGTTTTCAGGCTGTTTCCGGGCCGCTACCCGGGTAGTGGCGGGCGACTACCCGGGTAGTAATCGAGTAATCCCGCGCATTGTCTGGGGTTTGCGGCCGCTTTAGCGTCAACTCCGGGACCACTCAACGTTGAAGAGGGTCCTCCGCAGCATCCGAACCCGTATCTCTCGGATGCAACGGAAAAAGTGAACTTCGGGGGAATCGATGAGCAGAACACCACGGCGACGCCGCACTCTGATGGGGGCAACAGCCTTCGTCACCGCGGGCGCCCTTACGATCTTGGGCATCGCGGTGCCCGCCAATGCCGCGCCGGGGGACAACTCTGAAGCCTTGGCCCAGTTCTTGAGCGCCAGCCTGCTCGACGGCTCGCTCGCGACCGTGGGCACGGCGGAGGCGAGCAGCCCCACCGGCCCCGGCGCCGAAACGAACCCGCTGAACCTCACCGCGCTGCAGGCGCTCGGCCTCGATCTGCAGGTCTCCGCGACTCCGCCGATCAGCGTGCCGCTCATCACGCCGGGCCCGCCCACCCCCGGGCTGCTCGACCTCGGCCAGCTGGGCGCCGTGCAGAACTACGCGTCCGCCACCCCCACGTCTGCGGTCGCGTCCTCCGGTCTGATCAGCAACGACGGAGCCATCGCGATCTCCGAGAACGCGGCACCCGGAACCGGCGGCAACGCGTCGATCAACCTCACCTCCCTGCTCGGGCAGCTGGGTGTCTCCGGGCCCACGACCAACATCCTCGACACGCTCGGCCTGCAGGTGGGCGCGGTCGCATCGCGCATCGAAACCACGGCGGGCGGGGCGACGACGGCCACCTACCGCGTGACCGACCTCAAGGCCAACCTGCACAGCGCTCTCGTCGGCCAACTGTCGACCCAACTCCGTAACGCGGGCGTCACGGTGGGCAGCGGCTTGACCACCTCCCTCAACGCGCTCGCCGGCTCGGGCGGCCTGCTCGACACCGCGCTCGCCCCCGTCAGCAACCTGAACGTACTGGGCCTCGCCAGCGTGAGCCTGGGCGACCCGACCATCGCGATCAACACCGCCGACCTGGGCGCCGTCGTCGACACGGTTCTCGGCAGCAACGCGATCCTGGTCAGTGACGACGAGTCGGTGACCATCGACCTCACCTCGGGCACCATCACCGTCGACCTCGCGCAGATCGTGAACCCCGGGGGATCGGGCCTGAACGGTCTGCCCGCGAACACCTCCGTGCTCACCGGTGCGACCCTCACCGCGGTCACCGCTGGCGTCACCAATGCGCTCGGCAAGATTCTCGGCCCGCTCACCACCGGCCTCAACACCGCCGTGAACAACACGACCGTGACCGTGAGCCTGCGCGTGCAGGCCACCGCTCTGCCGCTCGTCGGCGGATTGCCCCTCGTCGATGCTCCGATCGTGGTCAGCGGCACGCTGGCGCAGATCGCCAACGGAACGGCGACGGTCGACGTCAGCCGCATCCAGCTGCTCCCCACGGTTCCGCTCTGCCTCGTCCCCGGTCCGCTGGGATCGTGCCTCGTCAGCATCAACGGAATCCTGAGCGGCGTGCTCTCGGCCGTGACCAACCAGGTGCTGCCGACGCTGCTCGGTGCGCTCGACCTCAACGTCACCAACATCCTGACCGCCACGAGCACCACGATCACCAACACTCTCAACGGAGTGGTCAACCCGGTGATCGCCTCACTCAACCCGGTGCTCACGAACGTTCTCGGCAACGTCGCGACCGTCGTCGTCAACGAGCAGCCGGCGGTCGAAGTCGACGGCACCCAGTCGGTGAGCGCGCTCAGCCTCACCCTTCTGCCCAACGCACCCGGTTCGAGCCTCGCCAAGGTGTCGCTCGCGACCTCCAGCGTGCGGGCTCTCGCGGCCCCGACGGTGGACATCACCGAGACCGCGATCCGCGAGGGAAACACCATCAACGTGACCGGCACCGGCTGGGACCCCGCCGCACCGGTCGTTGTCACCTACACCGATGCTGAGGGCAACCCGGTCGGCGATGCCGACGAGGTGACTCCCGACGCCGGCGGCGCGATCGTCGCCTCCCAGCTCGTGCCGGTCGGCACCGTGGGACCGGTGACCGCCACCGCGACGCAGGGACCATTCACCGGCCCCGCCGCCCCCACCGACACCGTGGTCATCACCGGTACGCCCGCGGTCAACGTGCTCGAAAGCGCGGCCCTGCCGGGAAACAGCGTGAGCATCGTCGGAACGAATTGGAACCCCGCAGGCGGCCCCGTCACCCTCGTGTTCTCCAACCCGGGCGGCGACCTCGCGACCTCCGACGTGACCGTGCTCGAAGACGGACGTTTCGGCGTGGCATACGAGGTTCCCGACGTCGAAGGCCCGATCACGGTGACCGCGACGCAGGGTGTAGACGAAGCCGACGACTCGTTCGATGTGCTGCTTCCGGATGACCCGTACCTCAACATCATCGAAACCGAGGTCACCGCGGGCGAACCCATCACCTTCGAGGGATCGTCGTGGGACGAGGGCACGGTCTCGGTCGTGTTCGAGGACGTGAACGGTGACCCGATCGGAGCGCCCGTGACGGTCACGGTCGACGCCGAGGGCAACTTCGTCGACAGCGACCCGTTCGTGCTGCCCTACGGCACGCTCGGCCCGGTCACCGCGACCGCCACCCAGGTGGGCGGCAACACCGCGAGCGACTCGGTCAACGTGATCCCCGCCGCCGTGCCGACCCTCGACATCGTCGAAACGACGATCGAAGCGGGCCAGCCGATCGACATCAACGGAGCCAACTGGGCAGAGGGCACGGTAGACGTCGTGATCTCCGACGAGAACGGACCGGTGGAGACACTGACCGGCATCCCCGTCGTCGACGGTGACTTCAGCGTCGTCGACTACGTCGTTCCCGCCGGAACCCCCGAGGGAACGCTGACGGCGAGCGTCACCCAGGGCCCGCGCACCGCCTCCGACACGGTCGCGGTAACGGTGCCGGTCGTGCCGCCCACGTTCGACATCGTCGAGACGGCGGTCACCGCCGGAAAGCAGATCACCGTCAACGGAACCGGATGGGACGCGGCGCTCGTAGTCGGACTCGTCTTCGTCGACTCCGCCGGAACGCAGGTCGGACAGGTTCTGACCGGCGCACCGGACGGGGCGTTCAGCGTGCAGTTCACGGTGCCAGCAGAAACCGAGATCGGCGTGCTCACGGCCACGGCGAGTGACAGCACGTTCGAGCTGCAAGACACGGTCGAGGTGTTCGCGGCTCCCACGGTCAACATCGTCGAGGACGAGGTTGCGCCGGAGTCCACCATCAACATCGAGGGAACGAACTGGCAGCCGGGTACGAACGTGAGCCTCGTGGTCTCGGACGCCAACGGCGTGCTTGCCTCGGGCGTGGACGCGCCCGACGAACTCGGCAACATCGCCGCCGCTTATGTCCTTCCGAGCACGGCCGTCGGACCCGTTACGGTCACCGCGGCGCAGACGACACCGGAGCTCGGGACCAACACGGCCGTCGACACCGTTGCAATCGTCGAGCCGCCGGCCGACCCCGCGATCAACATCGTCGAGGACACGGTCGTCGCAGGCCAGCCGATCAACATCAGCGGCACCGGATGGAGCGCGATCTCGCTCGTTACGATCGCGTTCACCGACGGCAACGGCGATGCGCTACCGGGCACGGTGCAGGTTGCACCGCGCGCCGACGGCTCGTTCGACGCGACCTACACGGTGCCGACGAATGCGGTCGGCCCCGTCACCGCCTCGGCGACTCAGGACGGCGGAGAACCGGCGACCGACACGGTTGCGGTGACTCCCGTTCCGATCGTGAACATCGTCGAAGACGAGGTCCTGCCCGGCGAAGACATCACGATCGAGGGCGACTTCTGGCAGCCCGGCACCGTGACGATCACCTTCAGCAACGCCGGAGGCCAGATCGGAGACCCGATCACCGCCACGGCCGACGAGGTGGGACACTTCGAGACGAGCTGGCCGGTGCCTGCGGGTACCGCCGGACCGATCACCGCGACGGTCGAGCAGGGGCCGGCCACGGCGACCGACACCGTCGCCATCGGTTCACCGCCGTCGGTCAACATCGTCGAAGACGAGGTCGCCGAGGGACAGCTCATCACCATCACGGGTCTCGACTGGGATCCCGCCGTTCCCGTGACGCTCGCGTTCCAGGACGGCAACGGCGACCCCATCACTGGTACCGACCAGTTCTTCACCCTCGGCAACGGCGCGTTCACTAGGACGTTCGAAGTGCCGGCGGGAACCGTCGGGCCGGTCACGGTCTTGGCTTCTCAGAACGGTGACGAACCGGTGACCGACAGTGTCGTGGTGCTCGCACGCACCGTTGTCATCGCCGAAGACGAGGTCGTAGCAGGCGACGACATCACCATCGGGGGCGACAACTGGACGCCGAGCTCGACCGTCACGATCGTCTTCACCGACGGCAACGGCGACGAGATCGGCGACCCGATCACGGCCCCGACCAATGCCGAGGGACACTTCGACGCCACCTGGCCCGTTCCGGTCGGAACGGTCGGCCCGGTGACCGTATCGGTGACCGAGGGTACCGACCCGCCGGTCACCGACCAGGTCGTCATCATCCCGGCGCCGTCGGTCGACATTGTCGAAGACCAGGTCGTCGAGGGTGAAGACATCACCATCACGGGCGATAACTGGGTGCCGAACGACACGGTTGTGATCACCTTCACCGACGGAGCCGGCGACCCCATCGGCGACCCGATCACCGTTCCGACCGACGACGTCGGACACTTCGAAACCTCCTGGCCCGTTCCAACCGGAACCGTCGGTCCCGTGACCGCGACCGTCAACCAGGGCGACAACGAGGCCGAAGACTCGGTGATCGTCGACGAGGCAGTAGACGTCGACATCGCGGTGGACGTGGACGCGGACGTCGCCGCCGACGTGGACGTAGACGCGGACCTCGACGTGGACGCTGCGGCTGACGCTGTGGACGTTGCGGCTGACGTGGACGTGGATGCTGTGGATGTCGCGGCTGACGCTGTGGACGTCGCGGCTGACGCTGTGGACGTCGCGGCTGACGTGGACGTGGATGCGGTCGATGTGGCTGCTGACATTGATGTGGATGCTGTGGATGTCGCAGCCGACGTAGATGTGGATGCTGTGGATGTCGCAGCCGACGTAGATGTGGATGCTGTGGATGTCGCCGCTGACGTGGATGTGGATGCTGTGGATGTCGCCGCTGACGTGGATGTGGATGCGGTGGACGTGGCTGCTGACATCGATGCTGACGCTGTGGACGTTGCTGCCGACATCGATGCTGACGCGGTCGACGTAGCTGCTGACATAGATGCAGACGCTGTGGATGTCGCAGCCGATGTGGATGCGGATGCTGTGGATGTCGCAGCCGATGTGGATGCGGATGCTGTGGACGTGGCTGCTGATGTGGATGCGGATGCTGTGGATGTCGCAGCCGACGTGGATGCGGATGCTGTGGACGTGGCTGCTGATGTGGATGCGGATGCGGTGGATGTTGCCGCTGACGTGGATGCTGACGCAGTGGATGTTGCCGCTGATGTGGATGCGGATGCTGTCGATGTCGCGGCTGACGTGGATGCCGACGCTGTGGATGTCGCCGCTGACATCGATGCTGACGCTGTAGACGTAGCTGCTGACGTGGATGCGGATGCTGTCGACGTAGCTGCTGACGTGGATGCGGTCGACGTAGATGCTGACGCAGTGGACGTAGCTGCCGACATCGATGCTGACGCTGTGGATGTCGCGGCAGATGTGGACGCGGATGCGGTCGACGTAGCTGCTGACATCGATGCAGACGCTGTGGATGTCGCAGCCGACGTCGATGCGGATGCTGTCGATGTGGCGGCTGATGTGGATGCCGACGCCGTGGATATCGCGGCTGACGTCGATGCTGACGCTGTCGACGTAGCTGCCGACGTGGACGCAGACGCTGTGGATGTCGCAGCCGACGCTGACGTGGACGCCGACGTAGCTGCCGATGCAGACGCGGTCGACGTGGCCGCCGACGCAGACGTAGCCGCCGACGCTGACGCAGACGTAGCTGCAGATGCCGACGCCGACGTAGCTGCAGACGCAGACGCCGACGCAGACGCAGACGCCGCAGCCGACGCGGATGCCGACGGAACCCCGGAACCGACCGTGCTGCCCAGCGCGACGGTCGAGCGCTCCTCGGTCGTCCGCGGAACCGGTGTGACGCAGCGGTTCTTCGGCTACGGCTTCCAGCCTGGTGAGACGGTATCGGCGACGGTCTTCTCGACGCCGATCCAGCTCACCCCGCAGGTCGCGGACGCTTCGGGCAACGTGGTGTTCTCCATCCTGATCGGGTCGAACTTCGAGCTCGGCACGCACCGGGTGCAGTTCGTCGGCAGCGTGTCCGGCACGCTCGCCGCAGACCGGGAGAACACGAGCTTCGTGGTGCTCGGCAACCCGGCAGTTCTCGCCAGCACCGGATTCACGGGAGTGTGGTTGGCCGGCCTTGCGGCCCTCCTCATGCTCGCCGGAGCCGGCGGAGTAGGGTTCGCGCGCCGACCGAGGTCGCGCGTGAGCTAAGGGGGATGAGTGGACCGCTCGACGAAATCGGGCCCTCCCCCGCCCGCGTCGACGGGG
>Ga0247730_1000875_pt1 | contig 18745 bp, 14 predicted proteins | sample UWRJL073202C2_FD_180959 | JGI IMG/M metagenome (GOLD analysis project Ga0247730, IMG submission 180959) | Plant litter microbial communities from Arlington Agricultural Research Station in Wisconsin, United States - UWRJ-L073-202C-2 | ecosystem: Environmental > Terrestrial > Plant litter >... | reverse complement strand
ACGGCCATCAGTCGACAGCGTGTGCTTGCCATCAATGGTGACGACCTTCTTGCCGTCGACCGAGCCCTGCAACTCGCCGGCCCAGTCCGACAGTGGGCCTTCGCCGTCGAGCGTCAACGCCACGGCGGGACGGCCCGGGAGCAACAGCAGGTTGGCGAGCAGGCCACCTTCGGGTTCGGCGACCGAAGCTTTCAGCGTCAGGCGGTTTTCAGCCGGTGCAAACAACAGGTTGGCAGTTGCTCTGGCGTCAGGCGTGTCCTTGCGGTTTGTGGCAAGGTCAAGGGCGATGGTGTCGCTGCTGGCCTGCACCGCGCCTTCGGCGACAAGACTGAAGGCGCGGCCGGCAAGCGCTGGGCCCAAATTGATAGTCGGCAGCGAAAGCTTGTCGACCTTGATCTCGACCGGAAGTGAAAAGCCGCTGCTGGTGGTCTTGTCTGCTGGCTCGGTGGAAACCGGCTTGCGGCTGACGGTCAAAGTCTGTGCCGTGACTCGGCTGGCTTCGAAGCGGCGGTTGATCAGAGCCAGCGGCGACCAATCAACGGCGATGTCATGCAACTCCGCAAACGTCCCCTTGGTATCGGAGAGAACGACGGCACCCAGCCGCAGTTTACCGGTCAACAGGCCGCTGGCATCGGTGATAGTGACGGTCTGGTCAGGCGAGGAAATCAGCGCCGAGATCTGGTCGGCGGCAAAGCGGGAGCCGGAAACGGTAAAGCCGATGAAGCAAACGGCCAGGATGATCAGCACGAGAATCGACGCGACTGCGTAGCCGACCACGCGGAACATCCATCTCAACAGCCGGACCAATATGTTCATAGGCGAGAACTACACTCTTTTTGCGACATCCGTATCATGGCGATCATTCTAGAACGACTGGCCGATGCCGGCATATATGCCGTACTGACTGCCGTCTTCATATTTGTTCAAGGGCACGGCGACATCAAGCCTTAAAGGCCCGAATGGCGTGCCGTAACGCACCCCCACACCGGCACCGATGCGCAGATCGGAAAAATCCGGTACTGCACTGTCCGACACCGAACCGATATCGACAAAAGGCACAAGGCCAATCGACTGCGTGACCTTCACCCGTGCCTCGAACTGGGCAAGCCCGTAGGAACTGCCGCCCAGTGCATCGCCATTGGCGTTGTAGGGGGAAATCTCCTGATAGCCATAGCCGCGCACTGAGCCGCCGCCGCCGGCATAGAACCTCCGGGTGGCCGGTACGGCCGCCAGGTCGTCGGCGCCGATCAGCGAGCCGAGCGACAGCTTTGCGGCAAATACCACATTGTCCTCGGCGCCGATGGCCTTGTAGCCGGAAATCGAGCCTTCGAAGGAGGTGAAGATGGTGCCGCCCAAGGCTTCGTAGCTCGGCTGCGCCTTCAGCGTTCCCAGATAGCCCTCGGTCGGATTGAGCTTGTTGTCGCGCAGATCTCTGGCGTATTCGAATGGCAGCGAGAAGGTCAGATACTTGTTGTCGCCGTAAACGTCATCGATCTGGGCAGCGCTGATTTCGCCGCCGCCGGTGATCGTGTCGGTGTCGCTGAGCTCATAGGCGAGATTTGCCGCGGCCGTGATCGTGTTGGCGCTATAGGCGTCCGGATTGTCGGTCTTGGCGATCAGGCTGGCATTGAAGGTGGCGGACGGAAAGAATGCGCCCGGCTTGGAAAAGATGATGCCGGTGGAATAGTTGAAATCGGTGGCATCGCTTTTCTCGCCGATGCCCGAGACCGTGCCTTCGATGCGCAGCGATTCCGCCTCGCCGAACAGGTTGCGGTGGCCCCAATATCCTTTCAGGCCGGCGCCGTCGAGCGACGAATATTGCGCGCCGAAGCCGAAATAACGATGCTTGCCTTCCGCCACCTCAATGCCGAGCGGCAGCGTGCCGTCCTGCGCGAGCTGTTCTGCCTCGTGGATAGTGACGCTGGAAAACACGCCGAGCTTGCGCAGCCGTTCGGCCGCCTTCTTCAACTCGTCGGGCGAATAGGGGCGGTTCTGGTTGAGGCGCGAATAGCGGGCGATGAACTCCGGATCGACGGTTTTTTGGCCGGAAACGGTGACCTCGCCGAGATTGGCGGTCGGTCCGCCGTCCGCTCCAAGCGTTACGTCAACCCGGTCGGTCTTGTGATCGGCAACGACATCACGGGTGGTGAGCTTGGCAAAGGGCCGCGCCTGCTTCTTCAAATCGTTGACGATACGGTCGCCGGCCTTGATGATCACCAGAGAGCCGGCCGGACCATTGGGTTCCAGATCGTAATCGGCCGGATCGCGGCCGGCGGCATCGCCCTGCAGTTTGACAGTGCCAAGCGCGAAAGCCGGACCGGGTTCGACCTTGATGGTGACGGGCACCGGCTGTGCATGGTTGAACACCGGCACCGGTGGCAACGCATCGATATCGGTGCCGTTGATGGTGACACTGACGATCGCGCCATAGCGGGCATTTTCGTAGAGTGCGGCAATCAGGCGGTCGCGATCGTCGCGCGCCTTGATGACGAGGCCGAGATCGCCGGAAACAGGATCTGCCTTGTCCGTCACCAGCTGCGAAGCATCCGACAGCACTGTTTTGAGTTTGGCGTCTGCGTCGCCGGTCTCGATGGTCACGTCATACTTGACGGGATCGATGACCTTGGCACTATCCGGCTCGTCCTTCCCCCACAGCGTGATGCCGAACAGCTTGAAGGCGTAGGCTTCTTCGACAAGCATGGGGCACAACAGCGTTGCCGCTGCAACCGCTGCCACGGTGCCCGCTCTCCGGTACGCAAAACTTGTCTTCGGGTCCGTCGGTTTTTTCGGCATATGCAGGTGTTTGATAGCATCCATTGTGCCGGTGGCGCTACCGGCAGTTTATGAGGATTTAACCACAAACGCCCGGATCTGTACCATGTTCCGACAGGCGACCTGATCAACGGCCTGAAAATCAGAACAGTCCCGGAGCATTTCGGGACTGTTCGTGTCTGGCTTGGACCTTAGTAGCGGCCGCGCGGGCAGGCGTCGATATAGCGGCGGCCGTAACGGTCGTTGTAATAGCACTGGCCGGGCTGTTCGGCCACATTGCCGATCACGGCGCCGGAAACACCGCCGATAGCAGCACCAACGGCCGCACCGCGCACGTCGCCGGTGATCGCGCCGCCGATAATGGCGCCGGAGACCGCGCCGATGCCGGCGCCCTTTTCAGTCTGGGTGCAGCCTGCGACCGACAAGCCGAGCATCACCAGCACGATGGCTTTCTTCATTACTCTCTCCACAATTTATGAGCAAAGCTGCCCAATGATCAGCGTCCCCGCTTACACGCGTCTGGCAATTCTTGTACTTGAACCCGCTCAGCCGCTAGCTAACAATATCGTTCAAATTAGGGAAGTCTATATCACCAAGCGATTTTTCGACTCTGGATCCTGCACATATGCGATCTGTTTCGACGCGCGATCATCATGCTGCGCTGCAGCATCTAAAGTACCGATTTCGTTTGAAAATTATCTTTGTTGCAATCATGAGGGCGGCTGCCGGACGCACGGTACCTGCATCAAAATCGCAAGCGCGGATCAACGCATGCGACCTCTTCGCCTCTGGATGCCGATAAGGCAGTTTCAAAACAAAGTGAACGCCCAGGTATTAATTGGAATAATTCCAAAAACACGGGCCAATTGCCGCAGGTGTCGCGGAATCCCGGTTGCAGGGGTTGACGACAGGCCGGACAGAAATCAAAACGGAACGAAGGTTCTGGAGCACAGCAATGGATTTCGAGGCATTTTTCAAAGGCGAACTGAACGGGCTTCACGAAGAAGGCCGCTATCGGGTGTTTGCCGATCTGGAACGCCACCGCGGCAGTTTTCCGCGCGCGACGCGCCACACGCCTGAAGGTATGAAGGAAGTTACCGTTTGGTGTTCCAACGACTATCTCGGCATGGGTCAGCACCCCAAGGTAATCGAGGCGATGAAAGCCGCCATCGATCACTGTGGCGCGGGTGCGGGAGGCACCCGGAATATTTCTGGTACCAACCACTACCACGTTCTGCTGGAGCGTGAGCTTGCCGACCTGCACGGCAAGGAAGCGGCGCTGATCTTCACCTCCGGCTATGTCTCCAACTGGGCGACGCTCGGCACGCTTGGCCAGAAGATCCCGGGCCTGATCATTTTCTCCGATGCGCTCAACCATGCCTCGATGATCGAGGGCATTCGCCACGGCAAGTGCGAACGGGTGATCTGGAAGCACAACGACCTGAACGATCTCGAAGCCAAGCTGGCTGCCGCCGATCCGAATGCGCCAAAGATGATCGCTTTCGAGTCTGTCTATTCGATGGATGGCGATATCGCGCCGATCAAGGAGATCTGCGATCTGGCCGACAAATATGGCGCGATGACCTATCTCGACGAAGTGCATGCGGTCGGCATGTACGGCCCGCGTGGCGGCGGCATTGCCGAACGTGAAGGCCTGATGGATCGGCTGACGATCATCGAAGGCACGCTCGGCAAGGCGTTTGGCGTGATGGGCGGCTATGTGGCCGGATCAGTGGCGCTGTGCGATTTCATCCGCTCGTTCTCTTCCGGCTTCATCTTCACAACCGCGCTGCCGCCATCGCTGGCCGCCGGTGCGGTCGCCTCAATCCAGCACCTCAAGGGCAGCCAGATGGAGCGCGCCCGGCATCAGGAGCGGGTCCGTCGCCTGCGGATGCTGCTCGACAAGGCCGGCATTCCACATATGCCCAACCCGAGCCATATCGTGCCGGTGATGGTCGGCGATGCCGCCAAGTGCAAGTGGATTTCCGACATCATGCTCGACAGTTTCGGCATCTATGTGCAGCCGATCAACTATCCAACCGTGCCGCGCAAGACCGAGCGGCTGCGGATCACGCCGACGCCACTGCACAGCGAGGCCGACATCGATCATCTGGTCGGCTCCCTGCATCAGCTGTGGTCGCGCTGTGCGTTGGCCCGGGCCGTCGCCTGAAGCGCGGTCGGTTTAAAACAGACCTTTGTGTTGCAGAAGCCCGGCGGCCCTCCGCCGGGCTTCTTCGTCTGCGGCAAACACATCGTCCATGCTGGTGGCCGCAGGCAGGTGCGCCAGCATGTCCATGACCTGTTCGGTGATGTCGGCCATCGTCAGAAAACCGGCCTTGCCGGCGATGAAGGCTTCGAGCGCCACTTCCTTGGCGCCGTTCAGGACCGCGCCCTGGACGCCACCGCGGGTCATCGCCAGCCGTGCCAGGCGAAGGGCGGGGAAACGTACCTCGTCCGGGGCTTCGAAATCGAGCCGCGACAGTTTTGCAAAATCCAGCCGCTCGATCGGCAGGCTGGCGCGGCGCGGATATTCGAGTGCATAGCCGATCGCCGTGCGCATGTCGGGTGCGCCGAGCTGGGCCAGCACCGAGCCGTCGGTATAGCCGACCATCGAATGGATCACCGATTGCGGATGAACGATCACCTCCACCTGCTCGGGCGCCAGGCCGAACAGGTGTTTTGCCTCGATCATTTCCAGCGCCTTGTTGAACAGCGAGGCGCTGTCGATCGAAATCTTCAGGCCCATCGACCAGTTCGGATGCGCGCGTGCCGTTTCGACAGTGACATCGGCCATCTGCTGGCGGGTAAAGGTGCGGAACGGGCCGCCCGAGGCCGTCAAGATGACCCGCTCGATCGCATGGCGCTGGTTTTCCTCCAGCACCTGGAAAATCGCATTGTGTTCGCTGTCAACCGGCAGCAGCTTGCCGCCGCCAGCCTTCACCGCATTGACGAACAGATCGCCAGCCGAAACCAGGCATTCCTTGTTGGCCAGCGCGATATCGGCGCCGCGGTGGGCGGCGGCCAGCGTCGGTGCCAGACCGGCGGTGCCGACGATCGCGGCCATGACCCAGTCGGCCTGCATCTCGGCCGCTTCGATCAGGCCTGAACGGCCAGCGGCGACGGCGATTCCGGTGCCTGACAGGGCATCCTTCAGCGCGGCATAACATTTTTCATCGGCGGTGACCGCCAATCCGGCTCCAAAATCACGCGCCTGACGGGCGAGAAGATCGATATTGCTGTTTCCGGTCAGCGCGGCGACCTCAAATCGGTCGCGACCGCCCAGATGGGTAATGACATCCAGCGTATTGACGCCGATGGAGCCTGTGGAACCCAGAATGGAGACGGTTCGCTCTGGGTTTTTATCCAATGTCATGTTCGTTCCGTTTATTGTGTCCTCCAGCCTCTACAGGCGAAAATCGGGGCTCACAAGATTTAACTGCCGGTGCAGGGATCCCGAAATCTCTTGGATACACCCGCAAATGGGCTTACCCCTGAATATCGGTCACGCGCAACATGCTGAACCGGAGGAGTGCTCATGCCCGGAATTCTGTTACCTGCCGCTACTGCGGCACTTGCCGTTATTCTCGTCTCCAGCGGAAATCCTGTGTTTGCCGAGAGCCGTTCGCCGCAGATTTCGATCCCGGTCCCGGATGCCGACACCGTTGAAAAAAGGACCGTCAGCTATGTGTGTGGCGACCGCCGGATCTCGGCCGACTATATCAATGCCGGCAATGTGGCGCTGGCGCTGCTGCATGCCGAAGCCGGGGAGACCACGGTTATGGCCAATGTGACGGCTGCTTCCGGCGCGAAATATATGGGCGGCCCCTATACACTATGGACCAAGGGCGAGGCAGCAACGCTTTTCGACTTGCGCAATGGCGAAAACGCCACTGGCATCGACTGCAGGGCAGTCAGATGACATTTTATCTAATATAGCAAATTATCAATTAGATTTTTCTATATTATAAACTCCTTATTAAGGATAATCGCACTTTAATGTCCTCCGAGATCAATTCACTCCTGGGGGACTAAGCAATGAACAAGAGACTGTCGAAACTGAAATATACCGTGCCGGCGTTTGCCTTGATGATGGGTCATAGCGGCGTTTCCTATGCGCAATCCGCACCACTGGTGAACGTCTGCACGGGCATCAGCGTCGATATCCCGGTCCTGACCCCGGTCGTAAACTCGGTGACCGGTCTTCTCGGCGGCCTTCTCGATCCCGTGCTGAATGCCCTGGTCGGTGGCATCAATACCAATCTTGTCGGTGCATTGAGCGGCCAAAATATCGGTGCCACCGTTCTCGATACCAACGGCAACCTGCTGGCGGTACCTGGCGATTGCGGATTGGTGGCCGACAGTGTCCAGGTCGACACCAATGCCGGGATTTCGATGGGCGGCGGTTCGATCACCGGCCTTGGCGGCCCCGGCAACACGCTGGCGACGGCAGGCGAAATCAATTCGATCGCCGTCGGCAATGGCGCGGCGACATCGGCTGCTGCGGCAAATTCGATTGCCTTGGGCTTGCGCGGTGCGGTGACGGCAGCAGACGGCGTTGCTCTGGGACGTGACGCCACTGTGACGGCCGCCGGCGGCTTGGCCCTCGGCGCTGGCTCCGTTGCTGACCGTGCCGGTTTAGCCGGCCAGACAGAAGCCCTGAGCGGTGCAGCTGTCGGATCCACCGCTGGCGCACTGTCGGTCGGCGCCGTCGGCTCCGAGCGCCAAATCACCAATGTCGCCGGTGGTACGCAAGACACCGATGCCGTCAACCTGAGACAGCTGGGGGCCGTCAGCACGGATCTGGCAACAGTCGTTGGCGGTGGCTCTTCCTACGACACCACAACCAAGACATTTGTCGGTCCGACCTACAATCTGCGTGGTGGTACCTACACCAATATCGGTGACGCTCTGACAGCGCTCGACAACGAAAATGGCACTGTTCAATTCGGTGGACTGGATGCCGACAACACGGCCGGCGCAGCCGATGCCGTAGCCGCCGGCGGCAATGCGGTTGCCGTCGCCTTCGGTTCCTCGGCTTCGGGCAGCCTGAGCTCTGCCGTTGGCGCCTACTCGACAGCCACCGCTGCAAATTCGACGGCACTTGGTTCGAACGCAAGCGCTACCGCAGTCGGTGGGGTTGCCCTAGGTGCAGGGGCGGTCGCAGATCGTGCCGGCATGAACGGCCAAACAGAAGTCTTCAGTGGGGTTTCGGTCGGCTCGACGGCAGGCGCCGTGTCCGTCGGCTCGGCTGGCGCTGAGCGACAGATCGCCAATGTGGCGGGCGGCACGCAAGATACGGATGCCGTCAACCTGAGGCAGCTGAAGGCTGTCAGCAGTACCGTAGCCACCGTCGTCGGCGGCAATTCCTACTACGACACCGTCAACAACGTCTTCGTCGGCCCGACCTACAATCTGCGCGGCGGTACATACACCAATATCGGTGATGCGTTGACCGCGATCGACATCACCGTCGGAGCGGTTGCGGCCGACAACACCGCCGGCGCGCCATTGCCGACGGCGACCGGGGCCAATGCTGTTGCCGTTGCCTACGGCGCCAATGCTTCGGGCGCCCAGAGTTCGGCCTTCGGCTCGAACGCCACGGCTTCTGGTAGCAATTCGACCGCAGTCGGTTCCGGCGCGTCGGCAACCTACGCCAACAGCACTGCCTTAGGCGCCGGTGCAACCACAACGCGCGCCAACCAGATTGCCATCGGTACGGCCTCCAACACCTATACCCTGCCAGGCATCTCCTCGGCTGCCAGCCGTGCCGCACAAAGCGGCCCGACCAAGCTGGTCACCACCGATGCCGCCGGCAATCTCGCCACCACCGACGTCGACCTCAACAAGATCCAGAGTGCCGTGATCAGCAACCGCCGTGAAATGCGCAGGGGTGTCGCAGCAGCGATGGCCATGAGCTCTGCACCGACGCCATCGGCGCCCGGCAAGACAACCTGGGCAACCAATGTCGCGCAGTATCACGGCGAATTCGCCACAAGCTTTGCCGTGGCTCATATGCTCGATACCGAGTATCCGGTGACCATGAACGCGGCACTGTCCTTCTCGCCGGGCGAAGGTCCGGGCGTGCGGGTCGGCCTAGCAGGCGAGTTCTAAGTCCTCCGGCCAACCGACCGCTGCAAAGAAGCGTCTTTGCACGGCCTGAGAGATGTCCCAACTTGGCTATTATGGTCGCATTGGAAACGATGCGGTCATTTTTATGCGAAGTGTAGAGACTGATCAGGGCACGCTCATTTTTACCGGATCGCGTCGGACAAGACATTGTGGCGGATGGTCATGCCATTCGGGCTCTGCCTGACAATATTAGGCACAACCGGCGCGAAACAAGCCCGTACAACCGCAAGCCATGCAAAAAAGCCCCGGTCAAAACCGGGGCTTCCAGAACTTCTAAACAGGCAGATACGGTCCGCCTTTCACATTCTCGGTCGTTCTACCGGAACAGCACAAAGGTCTTTTGGAGCGTTACCCAGACACCCCAGAGGATCGGGATCACCACAATCGCCCAGGCGATGGCAGTGGTACCGTTGAAGCCGCCCCTGCCGATGCCGAAGGAACCGGTCGGCCCGGCATTGGCCGCCTGGGTCTTGGCCTGCAGGGCAGCCACTTCCGCATCCGGCATGAACCATTTGTCGGCCAGCGGCCGGACCAGCGAATTGGCGATCAGGCCGAGCGCCAGCATGCCGGCCAGAATATACATCGTGAAATCATAGACCTGCGCGCGGGGAATGCCGGCGGCGATCTGTGCCTCACGAATGTAATTGACCACGACCGGACCGATGATGCCCGCCGTTGCCCAGGCTGTCAGCAGCCGGCCATGGATGGCGCCGACGAACTGGGTGCCAAATATGTCGGCGAGATAGGCCGGGATGGTGGCAAAGCCGCCGCCATACATCGAAAGGATGATGCAGAACATGCCGACGAACATCGCCTTGCTGCCGATATGGGCGGCCCAGGGTGCAGAAGCGTAGAGCACGATACCGATGACGAAGAAGCAATAATAGGTGTTCTTGCGGCCGATCTTGTCGGAGAGCGACGCCCAGAAAAAGCGGCCGCCGATGTTGAACAGCGACAATAGCCCGGCAAAGCCGGCAGCGATTGCCGCGATCGCTGTCAATTGCTCCTTGCTGAGATCGGAAAATTTTAGCTCGGGAAGGCCTAGAAGAGAACCGGCAAAAATTTCCTGCAGCATCGGCGAAGCCATGCCGAGCACGCCGATCCCGGCCGAAACGTTGAGGCACAAGACCGCCCAGATCAGCCAGAACTGCTTTGTCTTGTGGGCATTTTTCAGATGTACGTGGCGGGTGGTGATCATCGTGCTTTTGGCAGCCGGTGCCGTCCAACCCTCGGGACGCCAGCCTGCCGGCGGAATGCGGTAGCCGAAGGCGCCACCCATCATGAAGACGAAATAGATCGCCGCCATCACCAGGAAGGTTTGCCAGACGCCGACCGAGGTGTCGGAACGGAAATGCGACATCAGCAGGTCAGCCAGCGGAGCACCGATCAGCGCACCGCCGCCAAAGCCCATGATCGCCATACCGGTGGCCATCCCGCGCCGATCGGGAAACCACTTGATCAGGGTCGAGACCGGCGAGATATAGCCAAGTCCAAGACCGATGCCGCCGATCACGCCGGCACCGATCCACATCATCCACAGCTGGTGGGTGTAGACGCCAAGCGCCGCCACGGCGATGCCGCCGCACCAGCAGAGCGCCGAGACGAAGCCGGCTTTACGCGGGCCTGCCCGCTCCAGCCACCCACCCCAGATCGCGGCGGATGAGCCGAGCAGCACGAAGAACAGGGTATAGATCCAGCCGAGATCACTGACGCGCCAGTCGCAACTGGTTGTGAACAGGGAGGACATCAGCGTCAGGTCGGCACACACCACCGGTGCGTTGATGCCGAGCGAGCGGCTGAGCGGCAGCCAGAAGACGCTGAAGCCGTAGGCCATGCCGATACACAGATGAATGGCGAGTGCCGCCGGCGGAACCAGCCAGCGATTGAAACCGGGCTTGGCAATGATGCGTTCGCGGTCGAGGATGCCGGTGCCCCCGACCCCGCCGCTAAGTGTCTCGCTTGCAGACATGCAGTTCCCCCTCGTGTTGTGCCAATCCCCCAATGGCTTGGCATCGAAATATCCTGGTGCGCTATGCGGCCTTTCCGGCACCGCGGAAAGGCCTTGCTGCGCTAAAATCAGTTTTTTGCTTCAAAATCCCCCGGCCGGCGCCCGGCATTCTGGCGGGTAACCATCCATCCGGGATATTCCGGAGGAAGGGCGCTCACCGCGTCCAGTTTCTCCATATCCCCGGCATCGAGCTTGACCTTGACCGCCTCCAGATTGGCGTCGAGCTGTTCCAGCCGCTTGGCACCAATGATGACGCTGGTGACAAACGGCTTGGCGAGCACAAAAGCGAGCGCCACTTCGGCAACGCTGACACCGTGCTTTTCGGCAACCGTGCGCATGACGGCGACGCATTCCCAGGCACGATCCCTGTCGACCGGCGGAAAATCGAAATTGGCGCGCCTGCCTTCGCCATTGCCCGGCGCTCCGGGACCGTATTTGCCCGACAACAACCCGCCCGCCAGCGGCGACCAGACCATCAGACCCATCTTCTCGTCATTAAGCATCGGCACGATTTCGCGTTCCAGATCACGGCCGGCGATCGAATAATAGGCCTGCAGGGTTTCAAACCGGGCAAAGTCCTTGCGCTCGGACACGCCTTGCGCCTTGGCGATGCGATAGGCCATCCAGTTGGAGACGCCGATATAGCGCACCATGCCGCTAGAGACGAGATCGTCGAGCGCCCGCATGGTTTCCTCGATCGGGGTGACGGCGTCACTGGCATGGATCTGGTAGAGATCGATGTGATCCATCTGCAGCCGCTCAAGGCTGTCTTCGACCGAATCCATGATATGGCCGCGCGAGGCGCCGCGATCGTTGGGCTTGTCGCCCATCTGGCCATAAACCTTGGTGGCGATCACCACATCCTTGCGCGGCACGTCGAGATTGACGAGCGCCTGGCCCAAAATCTTTTCCGACTCGCCAAAGGAATAGACATCTGCCGTATCGAAGAAATTGACGCCGGCGGCCAGCGACCGTTCGACGATTGTATCGGCCGCAGCCTGATCGACATCGGCGATCGCACCCCATGTGGTACCGGAACCTGCAGCGCCAAACGTCATGGTGCCGAGGCAGATTTCCGAGACGAACAGGCCGGTATTGCCGAGTTGGTTATAGCGCATGATTTTCATCCTCTGATTTCAAAGGCCGAGAACGACACACGCCATTGCGCAAGCCGGATACCTCAAGCCCCGTCAGAGCATACAGCCTTGCCAGACCGCAGTTCAATCGCAACAAGGTTGGGCGCGCGATCACGGAACGCTGGTTTCCGAAAGCGCCTCACCGGCGGCTGTGCCCTTTCCACCGGGTGCACTCTGCGCCGCTTCTTCACCGGTGCCGGCTCCGCTATCCGGATCGGCATAGGGCCGGCGAATCAGGGCAGCCGCCTCCATCACCAGCGGCTTCAGCCCCTCTCCCCCGTGATCAATCAGCAAAAACAGGTCGCGGCGCATGCGCGGCTCCCAGAATTTGTTGATATGGGTGGCCACCCCTTCGGCCGCAGTTGCCTGCGGCTGCGAGGCGAAAAAGGTGGCGATCTGGTTGGCCATGCGCACCAGCTTGGCGCTCGTATCATGCGACATCGGATACGGCCCCCGGCACGACACGGCTCGGATGGGTAAAAATCTCGAAATCCTCGCCGCGGGTGAGCGCAATCAGCGTCATGCCCGCGGCCTCTGCCGTACGGATGGCTAGCGCCGTCGGCGCGGATATCGCGATCAGAACGCCGCTGCCGAGGATGGCTGCCTTCTGCACCATTTCGACCGATAGTCGGCTAGTGACCGCCACGGCCCCCGCAGCGCCATGATGGCTGCTCTGCAATACCGCGCCCGCCAGTTTATCGAGCGCATTATGGCGTCCGACATCTTCGCGCACGGCGATTAGTCCCTGCCCCGGGATATAGAAGCCGGCGCCATGCACGGCGCGGGTTTCACGATGCAGCGGCTGGGCGCCATTCAGCAGCGCGATTGCCTCGACCACATCGTCGTGGCTGAGAACCAGCCGCGCGCTCGAAACATCCGGGACCGGCCGCATCGCCTGTTCGATCGACTCGATACCGCACAAGCCGCAGCCAACAGGGCCTGCCATATGACGTCGGCGCGAACGCAGCGCATCGGCGGCATCATCGACCAGCATGACCTGCACATCCAGCCCATCGCCTTCGGCCATCACCTCGATCGAGGCAATCTCAGCCAGCGAAGCAATGATGCCTTCGGTGAGGCTGAAGCCGATGGCAAAATCCTCCAGATCGGCCGGCGTCGCCATCATCACCGCATGGGTCGAGCCGCCATAGGAAAAGGCGACCGGGACTTCTTCCGGGACGATGCGCGAACCCGCATGGACGACTCCATTGCGCCGCACCGTCTCCGCCACCGTCGCTGTCGTCGCAAAAACTCTTGTCGTCTCAGCCATGCCCTACCCTCATTCCGCCGCCTCAAGCTTGCCGGCAATCCGGCGCGATTGCCGCGACAGTTCCTCGTAGTCCTGCTGCCATCCGGACGGACCATTGGATGGCGACACCTGCACGGCCGTCACCTTATATTCCGGACAATTGGTCGCCCAGTCGGAAAAGTCGGTGGTGATGACATTGGCCTGCGTGTCCGGATGATGAAATGTGGTGTAGACCACCCCCGGCGCCACTCTGTCGGTAATCAGTGCCCGCAATGTCGTCTCGCCGGAACGGCTGGCCAGCCTGATCCAGTCGCCATCGCGAATGCCGCGCTGCTCGGCATCATGCGGATGGATCTCCAGCCTGTCTTCCGCATGCCACACGACATTGTCGGTCCGCCGCGTCTGGGCGCCGACATTGTATTGCGACAGTATCCGGCCGGTGGTCAACAGCAGCGGGAAACGCGGACCGGTGCGCTCGTCGGTCGCCACATATTCGGTGCGGATGAACTTCCCCTTGCCGCGGACAAAGCCGTTGATATGCATGATCGGCGACCCCTCGGGCGCCTTTTCGTTGCAGGGCCATTGCACCGAACCCATCTTTTCCAGGTAATCGTAGGACACTTTGGCAAAACTCGGCGTGGTTGCGGCGATCTCGTCCATAACCTGCGAGGGATGCGTGTAGTTCCAGGCCAGCCCCATCGCCTGCGCCAGCTTTTGCGTGACCTCCCAGTCGGCATATCCATTCTTCGGGCTCATCACCCGGCGCACCCGATTGATCCGCCGCTCGGCATTGGTAAAGGTGCCGTCCTTTTCCAGAAAGGTTGAGCCTGGCAGAAATACATGCGCATAATTGGCGGTCTCGTTCAAAAACAGATCGTGGACGACAACGCATTCCATCGCCGCCAGTCCCGCCGAGACATGCTTGGTATCCGGATCCGACTGCAAGATATCCTCGCCCTGGATATAGATGCCCCTGAACGAACCTTCGACCGCGGCATCCAGCATATTGGGAATGCGCAGGCCCGGCTCGTTGGAAATCGTCACGCCCCAGAGCTTTTCAAAGATGTCGCGCGTCGCATCATCCGACACATGCCGGTAGCCCGGCAGTTCGTGCGGAAAAGAGCCCATGTCGCAGGCCCCCTGGACATTGTTCTGTCCGCGCAACGGGTTCACGCCGACACCCGGCCGGCCGATATTGCCAGTGACCATCGCCAGATTGGCGATCGCCATCACAGTAGTCGAGCCCTGGCTGTGTTCGGTAACTCCCAGCCCGTAATAGATCGCCCCATTGCCACCGGTGGCGTAGAGCCGGGCCGCACCGCGCACCAGATCGGCCGGAACGCCGGTCAACATTTCGGTCGCTTCCGGACTGTGGGCCGGATCGGCAACAAAGCTTGCCCAATCCTCGAATTCCGACCAGTCGCAGCGTTCGCGGATGAAGGCTTCGGCAAACAGCCCTTCGGTAACGATCACATGCGCCAGCGCCGTCATCACCGCAACATTGGTGCCGGGTTTGAGCGGCAGGTGATAGGCCGCCTCGACATGCGGCGTCCTGATCAGATCGATGCGGCGTGGATCGATGACGATCAGTTTTGCACCCTGGCGCAGCCGCTTTTTCAGCCGCGAGGCAAACACCGGGTGGCCGTCGGTTGGATTGGCCCCAATCACCACGACGACATCCGACTGCTCGACGCTGTCGAAATTCTGCGTCCCGGCCGATGTACCAAAGGCCTGGCCGAGGCCGTAGCCGGTCGGCGAATGGCAGACGCGGGCACAGGTATCGACATTGTTGTTGCCGAAACCGGCGCGGATCAGTTTCTGGACAAGAAAAGTCTCTTCGTTGGTGCAGCGCGACGAGGTGATGCCGCCGATCGATTCGCGGCCATACTGGTACTGAATCCGGCGAAACTCGGAGGCGACGTGCGAAAAGGCTTCGTCCCAAGTGACCTCACGCCAGGGGTCGCTGATCTTGTCACGAATCATCGGGTTGAGGATCCGGTCCTTGTGGGTGGAATAGCCATAGGCGAACCGGCCCTTGACGCAGGAATGGCCGCGATTGGCCTGGCCTTCCTTCCACGGTACCATCCGCACCAGTTCCTCGCCGCGCATTTCCGCCCTGAACGAGCAGCCGACCCCGCAATAGGCACAGGTGGTGACCACCGAATGTTCGGGCTGGCCAATGGCGATCACCGATTTTTCCGTCAGCGTCGCCGTCGGGCAGGCCTGCACGCAGGCACCGCAGGAAACGCATTCCGAATCGATGAAATGCTCATGCTGGCCGGGCGATACCCGGCTTTCGAACCCGCGGCCCTCGATCGTCAGCGCAAAGGTGCCCTGCACTTCCTCGCAGGCGCGCACGCAGCGCGAGCAGACGATGCATTTCGACGGATCATAGGTAAAGTAAGGATTCGACTCGTCCTTCGGCATCCACTTGGCATTGAGCGCGCCGTCGTGGCGGGTGCGCACATGGTTATCGCCCTCATAGCCATATCGCACGTCACGCAGGCCAACGGCACCCGCCATGTCCTGCAACTCGCAATCGCCATTGGCCGCGCAGGTCAGACAGTCCAGCGGGTGATCGGAGATGTAAAGTTCCATCACCCCTTTGCGGATCTGTTTCAACCGGCTGGTCTGGGTATGTACCACCATGCCCTCTGCCGCCGGCGTCGTGCACGAAGCCGGCGTCCCGCCGCGGCCATCGATCTCGACCAGACAGAGCCGACAGGAGCCAAAGGCATCGACCATGTCAGTGGCACACAGTTTCGGCACGTCGATGCCGGCTTCGCGCGAAGCGCGCATGATCGAGGTGCCGTCGGGTACGGAAATCGTTCGGCCGTCGATGGTCAGAGTCACGATCTTGTCGAGCCGCGAGGCCGGTGTGCCGAAATCCTGTTCATGGATGTGGGACATGGATGGCCTCCTTTCGAGAGGAAACATGATTTTCGCCTTTTGGGGCAAACATCCCTCCCCACCAGGGGGAGGGATTGGGGAGGGAAATCTTCTTGCCCAAGACCATCCTCATTCCGCCGCCTCCACCAAAGGCACCGGTGCGAAATCCTGCGGAAAATGCTCCATCGCGCTTAACACCGGATAGGGCGTGAAACCGCCCAGGGCGCAGAGCGAGCCAAACTTCATCGTGTTGCAGAGATCGGCCAGCAATTCCCGGTTCTTCTCCGGCTCGATATTCTGGGCAATCCGATCCGCCACCTCGACGCCGCGTGTCGAGCCGATACGGCACGGCGTGCATTTGCCGCAGCTTTCCACCGCGCAGAATTCCATTGCGAAACGCGCTTGGCGGAGCATGTCGGTGCGATCGTCGAAAACGACAATGCCGGCGTGGCCGATCAGCCCGCCGCGTCCGGCAAAGGCTTCGTAGTCGAACGGCGTATCGAACAGGGCGCGCGGAAAATAGGCGCCGAGTGGCCCGCCGACCTGCACCGCCTTGACCGGACGCCCGGTCGCGGTGCCGCCGCCGATTTGGTCGACAATCTCGCCCAGCGTCAGCCCGAAGGCCGCCTCGAACAGACCGCCATATCGGACATTGCCGGCGATCTGCAGCGGAATAGTTCCGCGCGAACGGCCCATGCCAAAGTCTTGGTAAAAGGCGGCGCCCTTGTCCAGAATCAGCGGCACGGAGGCAAGCGAAATCACATTGTTGATCACCGTCGGACAGCCGAACAGCCCGCGCAGGGCCGGCAGCGGGGGTTTGGCCCGCACCACGCCGCGCTTGCCCTCCAGGCTGTTGAGCAGTGCCGTCTCCTCGCCGCAGACATAGGCACCCGCACCGGTACGCACCTCGATATCGAAAGCGCGGCCGCAGCCAAGCACGGACGGTCCGAGAATGCGCGCCGCGCGGGCGATCTCCACCGCGGCCGTCAGCGCCGCGATCGCATGCGGATATTCGGAGCGGACATAGACAAAGCCCTTGGTCGCGCCGGTCGCCAACCCGGCAATCGCCATGCCCTCGATCAGCACGAAGGGGTCACCTTCCATGATCATCCGGTCGGCAAAAGTGCCGCTGTCGCCCTCGTCCGCATTGCAAACGATGTATTTGCGGTTGCCCGGCTCGCCGGCCACCGTTTTCCATTTGATGCCGGTGGGAAAGCCTGCGCCGCCGCGGCCGCGCAGGCCGCTGTCGGTCACCTGCGCGACAATATCGGCCGGCACCATCGCCACAGCATTTTCCAGCCCCTTGAAGCCGTCATGCGCCCGGTAATCGGAGAGCGACAGCGGATCGACCACACCGCAGCGAGCAAAAGTCAGCCGCGTCTGCGCTTTCAGGAACGGAATCTCTTCGGTCGGCCCCAGAAAAAGCCGATGCGCGCTGCAACCATCAAGCAAACCGGACTCCAGAAGTCCGGCGATATCGCTCGCCTGGACCGGGCCATAAGCCACCCGCCCCGCCGGCGTTTCCACCTCCAGCAACGGCTCCAGCCAGACCATGCCGCGCGAACCATTTCGAATGATTTTGGCATCCAATCCGCGCGCAGCCAGTTCCTGCGCCATGGCCTTGACGACCTTTTCGGCGCCGAGCGCCAAAGCGGCCGCGTCCCTGGGAATGTAGAGCGTCACGGTCATGAGCGGGCCTCCGTGATCAGGCCCTGCAGACAGTCGGCATCGACACGACCATGCACTTCGTCATCCAGCATGGCCGCCGGTGCGCAGGCACAGAGCCCGAGACAGAAGACCGGTTCCAGCGTAACAGCGCCATCCAGCGTCGTCCGATGCCAATCAACCCCGAGCATTGCTTTTGCCCGCTCGGCCAATGCATCGCCGCCCATCGACTGGCAGGCCTCGGCCCGACAGATTTTCAGCACGTGCCGGCCGGCCGGATGATCGCGATAATCGTGATAGAAGCTGACGACACCATGCACTTCAGCCCGCGACAGGTTGAGCGCATTTGCAATCACTGGCTGACATTCGGCCGGCACATAACCGAACTCCGCCTGCACCGCATGCAGGATGGTCAGCAGCGGGCCTTCCAGATGTTGCCAATCCCCGACGATCGCCAAAGTCCTCGCCTCGAGATCGACCGCATGCGCGTGAAAATTCATTGCCAGGCCTCCCATCCGACAACGATGCATTTTGGCGCGCTGTCATGGAGGCACGCGAATGCTCTCCAAAACGCCCTTCAAAGACCACCCTCCCAAGAGCCCTTGCACATCGTTAACGGAAATCTCGCAGCCACGCCGTGGGGCGTCAATAAGGCTGTTCCGTTACGCGATAGAAAAAATCTATCAGGCCACCACTGTTTCCGCCAGGATTCGGGCTTCATGCAGCAGCGCCGAGACCAGGGGCGTAAATGGTTCGCGGTGGGTCGCGACCAGACCGACCACATGGCTGGCGCGCGGCTCGACCAGCGGGATCATGCGTATGCCTGTGGGAATCCCGAATGTTTCGGCCACATTGCGCGGCATGATGCTGGCCCAGCGACCGGTGCGCACATGCGAG
>Ga0247730_1000874_pt1 | contig 18751 bp, 17 predicted proteins | sample UWRJL073202C2_FD_180959 | JGI IMG/M metagenome (GOLD analysis project Ga0247730, IMG submission 180959) | Plant litter microbial communities from Arlington Agricultural Research Station in Wisconsin, United States - UWRJ-L073-202C-2 | ecosystem: Environmental > Terrestrial > Plant litter >... | reverse complement strand
CAAGTTTCGTGGGGCCCGGTCATGCCAGCCAACGAATCCTTCCAGATGATCGAAGCGACCAAGGGCATCAACAGCTATTACCTGACGAGCGACGGCGGCACCATGAGCTACCGTACCCGGATCCGCACTCCAAGCTTCCCGCATCTGCAACAGATCCCTTCAGTGATCAAAGGCAGCATGGTCGCGGACTTGATCGCGTACCTGGGTAGTATCGATTTCGTTATGGCCGACGTGGACCGCTAAGCATGAATAGCCCGCTTATCCAGACAGACCGTTTCGCCCTCAGCGAAACCGAGCGCTCGGCCATCGAGCATGAGCTGCATCACTACGAAGACCCGCGTGCGGCGTCTATCGAAGCCTTGAAAATCGTGCAGAAGGAACGCGGCTGGGTGCCTGACGGCGCCATCTATGCCATCGGCGACCTGCTGGGCATTCCCGCCAGTGACGTCGAAGGCGTGGCGACGTTTTATAGCCAGATCTTCCGCCAGCCGGTTGGCCGCCACATCATCCGCGTCTGCAACAGCATGGTCTGCTTCATTGCCGGTCACGAATCAGTGGTCGAAGAAATCCAGAACTCCCTGGGCATTGCGCCGGGCCAGACCACTGCCGACGGGCGCTTCACCCTGTTGCCGGTCTGCTGCCTGGGCAACTGCGACAAGGCTCCGGCCGTGATGGTCGACGATGACACGTTCGGTGACGTGCAGCCTTCGGGCGTTGCCAAGATGTTGGAGGGTTACCCATGACCATCACTTCCTTCGGCCCCGCCAATCTGATTGCGCGCACGGCAGAAACCCATCCACTGACCTGGCGCCTGCGCGATGACGGCGAGCCGGTCTGGCTCGACGAATATCAGGCCAAAGACGGTTATGCAGCGGCCCGCAAGGCATTTGCCGAGCAGTCGCCTGATGAAATCGTGCAGTCCGTGAAGGACTCCGGCCTCAAGGGTCGCGGCGGCGCAGGCTTCCCCACGGGGGTGAAGTGGGGCCTGATGCCCAAAGACGAATCCATGAACATCCGCTACCTGTTGTGCAACGCGGATGAAATGGAACCCAACACCTGGAAAGACCGGATGTTGATGGAACAGCTGCCGCACCTGTTGGTGGAAGGCATGCTGATCAGTGCGCGGGCCTTGAAAGCCTATCGCGGCTACATCTTCCTGCGTGGCGAATACGTCACCGCCGCCAAGCATTTGAATCGCGCCGTGGCCGAAGCCAAGGCCGCAGGCCTGCTGGGCAAGAACATTCTCGGCACCGGCTTTGACTTCGAACTGTTCGTCCACACCGGCGCCGGGCGTTACATCTGCGGTGAAGAAACCGCGCTGATCAACTCCCTGGAAGGCCGTCGCGCCAACCCGCGCTCCAAGCCGCCCTTCCCCGCCGCTGTTGGCGTGTGGGGCAAGCCGACCTGTGTGAACAACGTCGAAACCCTGTGCAACGTGCCGGCCATCGTTGGCAACGGCAACGACTGGTACAAATCCCTGGCCCGCGAAGGCAGTGAAGACCACGGCACCAAACTGATGGGTTTCTCCGGCAAGGTGAAAAACCCCGGCTTGTGGGAACTGCCTTTCGGCGTGCAGGCACGCGAGCTGTTCGAAGACTACGCGGGCGGCATGCGCGACGGCTTCAAGCTCAAGTGCTGGCAGCCAGGCGGCGCCGGCACCGGCTTCCTGCTGCCCGAACACCTGGACGCGCAAATGTACGCCGGCGGCATCGCCAAGGTCGGCACCCGGATGGGCACCGGCCTGGCCATGGCGGTCGACGACAAGGTCAACATGGTTTCGCTGCTGCGCAACATGGAAGAGTTCTTCGCCCAGGAGTCGTGCGGTTTCTGCACACCTTGCCGCGATGGCTTGCCGTGGAGCGTGAAGATTCTGCGCGCCATCGAGAAAGGTCACGGTCAGCCGGGGGATATCGAAACCCTGCTGGGCCTGGTGAACTTCCTCGGCCCTGGCAAGACCTTCTGCGCCCACGCACCGGGCGCGGTGGAACCTCTGGGCAGCGCGATCAAATACTTCAGGCCTGAATTCGAGGCAGGTATAGCGCCAGCAGTGGCGGGCAGCCTGACCCAGGTCATCAGCCCGACTCTGGTTGGCGCATAACAAGACAGACCGGTCGGCGGCCCACAAGGCTGCCGTCCTTATCCGACTGCGCCATGACTGGCTGTTTGAGTTGGATAGCACCGAGATTCCATTAGCCACGCCCGTTGACAGCGGGCCAACGAAGAACTTTGAACCATGGCCACTATCCACGTAGACGGCAAAGCGCTCGAAGTCGACGGTGCAGACAACCTGTTACAGGCTTGTCTGTCCCTGGGCCTCGACATCCCTTATTTCTGCTGGCATCCCGCCCTTGGCAGCGTTGGCGCTTGTCGCCAGTGTGCGGTCAAGCAGTACACCGACGAGAACGACACCCGTGGTCGCATCGTCATGTCCTGCATGACACCCGCCACCGACAACACCTGGATTTCCATCGAAGACGATGAATCCAAGGCCTTCCGCGCCAGTGTCGTCGAATGGCTGATGACCAACCACCCGCACGACTGCCCGGTCTGCGAAGAAGGTGGTCACTGTCATTTGCAAGACATGACCGTGATGACCGGCCACAACGAGCGCCGTTATCGCTTCAGCAAACGCACTCACCAGAATCAGGACCTGGGCCCGTTCGTTGCTCACGAGATGAACCGTTGCATTGCCTGCTACCGCTGCGTGCGCTTCTATAAAGACTACGCGGGCGGCACTGACCTCGGCGTATTCGGCGCCCACGACAACGTGTACTTCGGTCGCGTTGAAGACGGCACCCTGGAAAGCGAGTTTTCCGGCAACCTCACCGAGGTCTGCCCGACCGGTGTATTTACCGACAAAACTCACTCCGAGCGCTACAACCGCAAGTGGGACATGCAGTTTTCGCCGAGCATCTGCCACGGCTGCTCAAGTGGCTGCAACATCAGCCCGGGTGAGCGTTACGGCGAGATCCGCCGCATCGAAAACCGCTTCAATGGCTCGGTAAACCAGTATTTCCTGTGTGACCGTGGTCGTTTCGGCTACGGCTACGTGAACCGCGAAGACCGCCCTCGCCAGCCGCTGCTGGCTGACGGCCAGGTCAAGCTGAGCCTGGATGGCGCCCTGGACAAGGCCGCCGATCTGCTGCGCGGTCGCAACATTGTCGGCATCGGCTCACCGCGTGCCAGCCTGGAAAGCAACTTCGCCCTGCGTGAACTGGTCGGCGCCGAGCATTTCTATTCCGGTATCGAAGCCGGTGAACTGGAGCGTCTGCGCCTGATCCTCAAGGTGCTCAACGACAGCCCGCTGCCCGTTCCAACGATGCGGGATATCGAAGACCACGACGCGATTTTCGTGCTCGGCGAAGACCTGACCCAAACCGCTGCGCGCATGGCTCTGGGCTTGCGTCAGGCTGTGAAAGGCAAGGCTGAAGACATGGCTGCGGCGATGAAAGTCCAGCCGTGGCTCGACGCCGCCGTGAAAAACATCGGCCAGCACGAGCTGAACCCGTTGTTCATCGCCAGCCTGGCTGAAACCAAGCTGGATGACATCGCTGAAGAATGCGTTCATGCAGCCCCGGACGATCTGGCCCGCATCGGTTTCGCCGTCGCCCACGCACTGGATGCCAGCGCCCCGGCCGTTGAAGGCCTGGACAGCGATGCACTGGCATTGGCGCAGCGTATTGCCGATGCACTGCTGGCCGCCAAGCGTCCACTGATCATTTCCGGCAGTTCGCTGGGTTCGACCGCATTGATCGAAGCCGCGGCCAACATCGCCAAGGCACTGAAACTGCGCGACAAGCAAGGCTCCATCAGCCTGATCGTGCCGGAAGCCAACAGCATGGGTCTGGCGATGTTCGGCGGTGATTCCATCGACGCCGCGCTGCAAGCCGTAATTTCCGGCAAAGCCGACGCCATCGTGGTTCTGGAAAACGACCTGTACCGTCGCGTTGATGCGGCTACGGTCGATGCCGCATTGAATGCCGCCAAAGTGGTGATCGTTGCGGACCACCAGAAAACCGCGACCAGCGAACGTGCTCACTTGATCCTGCCAGCCGCGAGCTTTGCGGAAGGCGACGGCACGCTGATCAGCCAGGAAGGCCGCGCCCAGCGCTTCTTCCAGGTCTTTGATCCGACTTATCTGGATGCCAGCATTCTGGTTCACGAAGGCTGGCGCTGGCTGCATGCGCTGCGCTCGACCCTGCTGAACAAGCCGGTGGACTGGACTCAACTCGATCACGTCACCGCTGCCTGTGCTGCAAGCACGCCGCAACTGGCCGGAATCGTCAACGCTGCGCCGTCCGCATCGTTCCGCATCAAAGGTCTGAAACTGGCGCGCGAACCGCTGCGCTACAGCGGCCGGACTGCAATGCGCGCCGACATCAGCGTGCATGAGCCGCGTACTTCCCAGGACAAGGACACGGCGTTCGCGTTCTCCATGGAAGGCTACTCGGGTTCGGTCGAGCCTCGTCAGCAAGTGCCATTCGCCTGGTCTCCGGGCTGGAACTCGCCGCAAGCCTGGAACAAGTTCCAGGACGAAGTCGGTGGGCATTTGCGTGCAGGCGATCCAGGCACTCGCTTGATCGAAAGCACCGGCGACGCTCTGACCTGGTTCGCCAGCGTACCGGGCGCATTTTCCCCGGCGCGCGGCACCTGGCAAGTGGTGCCGTTCTATCACCTGTTCGGCAGCGACGAAACTTCGTCTCTGGCCGCGCCAGTGCAGGAACGCATTCCGCAGGCTTACGTGGCGCTCGCCAAATCCGAAGCTGATCGCCTGGGCGTCAATGACGGCGCCTTGCTGAGCTTGACCGTCGCTGGCCAGACCTTGCGTCTGCCGCTGCGCATCAACGAAGAGCTGGGTGCCGGGCTTGTCGCATTGCCAGCCGGTCTGGCCGGCATTCCGCCTGCCGTGTTCGGCAAAACCGTTGATGGTCTGCAGGAGGCAGCGCTATGACCTGGTTCACACCTGAAGTGGTCGACGCGATCATCTCGGTAGTCAAGGCGATTGTCATCCTGCTGGCCGTGGTGGTCTGCGGCGCATTGCTCAGCTGGGTCGAGCGTCGTTTGCTCGCCCTCTGGCAGGATCGTTACGGCCCGAACCGGGTTGGCCCGTTCGGCGCCTTCCAGATTGCCGCCGACATGATCAAGATGTTCTTCAAGGAAGACTGGACGCCGCCGTTCGCCGACAAGGTGATCTTCACCCTGGCGCCGGTGGTGGCCATGAGCGCTTTGCTGATCGCCTTTGCCATCATCCCGATCACGCCGACCTGGGGCGTAGCGGACCTGAACATCGGTTTGCTGTTCTTCTTCGCCATGGCCGGTCTGTCAGTGTATGCGGTGCTGTTCGCCGGCTGGTCGAGCAATAACAAGTTCGCCCTGCTCGGTGCGCTGCGTGCTTCGGCACAAACCGTGTCTTATGAAGTGTTCATGGGCCTGGCATTGATGGGCATCGTGGTTCAGGTTGGCTCGTTCAACATGCGCGATATTGTTGAATATCAGGCGCAGAACCTGTGGTTCATCATTCCGCAGTTCTTTGGCTTCTGTACGTTCTTCATCGCAGGCGTGGCAGTGACTCACCGTCACCCATTCGACCAACCGGAAGCCGAGCAGGAACTGGCCGATGGTTATCACATCGAATATGCCGGTATGAAGTGGGGGATGTTCTTCGTTGGCGAATACATCGGGATCGTGCTGATCTCGGCGTTGCTGGTGACCCTGTTCTTCGGCGGGTGGCATGGTCCGTTCGACATTCTGCCGTCGCTGTCGTTTGTCTGGTTCGCCCTGAAGACCGCGTTCTTCATCATGCTGTTCATCCTGCTGCGCGCCTCGATTCCGCGCCCGCGTTATGACCAGGTGATGGATTTCAGCTGGAAATTCTGCCTGCCGCTGACCCTGATCAATCTGCTGGTGACCGCCGCGGTCGTGTTGCTGAACACGCCCGCTGGCGTGGCTCAGTGAGGATATAAACCATGCTCAAGTATTTGTTCAATATCGTGCATGGCACCTACACCCAGCTTCGCAGCCTGGTGATGGTGTTCTCACATGCATTCCGCAAGCGTGACACGTTGCAGTACCCGGAAGAGCAGGTATACCTGCCGCCGCGTTACCGTGGTCGCATCGTCCTGACCCGTGATCCCGACGGCGAAGAGCGTTGCGTAGCGTGCAACCTGTGCGCGGTCGCCTGCCCGGTCGGCTGTATCTCGCTGCAGAAAGCCGAGACGGATGACGGCCGCTGGTATCCGGAGTTCTTCCGCATCAACTTCTCGCGTTGCATTTTCTGCGGCCTGTGCGAAGAAGCCTGCCCGACCACCGCAATCCAGCTGACACCGGATTTCGAAATGGCCGAGTTCAAGCGTCAGGATCTGGTCTACGAAAAGGAAGATCTGCTGATCTCCGGCCCCGGCAAGAACCCCGACTACAACTTCTATCGCGTCGCCGGCATGGCCATCGCTGGCAAGCCTAAAGGCTCTGCGCAGAATGAAGCCGAACCGATCAACGTCAAGAGCTTGCTGCCTTAAGGAAGAAAGATGGAATTCGCTTTCTATTTCGCATCGGGTGTCGCTGTGGTGGCCACTTTAAGAGTGATCACTAACACCAACCCGGTGCACGCCCTGCTCTACCTCATCATTTCGCTGATCGCCGTGGCGATGACATTTTTCAGCCTCGGCGCACCTTTTGCCGGCGTACTGGAAGTCATCGCTTATGCAGGCGCGATCATGGTGCTCTTCGTCTTCGTGGTGATGATGCTCAACCTGGGTCCGGCTTCTGTTCAGCAGGAACGCACCTGGCTCAAGCCCGGCATCTGGATCGGCCCGGTCATCCTCGGCGCGCTGTTGCTGGCTGAACTGCTGTACGTGCTGTTCAGCAATTCAACCGGCGCCAGCATCGGCCACACCACTGTCGACGCCAAAGCGGTCGGTATCAGTCTGTTTGGACCGTATCTGCTGGTGGTGGAACTTGCCTCGATGCTGCTGCTCGCTGCAGCGGTCACGGCGTTCCATCTGGGCCGTAACGAGGCGAAGGAGCCAAGCCAATGAATGCAATCCCTCTGGAACACGGCCTGGCTGTCGCCGGTATCCTGTTCTGCCTCGGTCTGGTCGGCCTGATGGTGCGCCGCAACATACTCTTCGTGCTGATGAGCCTGGAGATCATGATGAACGCGGCCGCTCTGGCGTTCGTCGTTGCCGGTAGCCGCTGGGCGCAGCCGGATGGACAGATCATGTTCATCCTGGTGATCAGCCTGGCCGCCGCCGAGGCCAGTATTGGCCTGGCGATCCTGATGCAGCTGTATCGCCGCTTCCACACTCTCGATATCGACGCTGCCAGCGAGATGCGCGGATGAACCTTCTCTTTCTGACTTTCGTATTCCCCCTGATCGGTTTTCTGCTGCTGTCGTTCTCTCGCGGACGCATCTCGGAAAATCTCGCGGCGCTGATCGGCGTCGGCTCCATCGGGCTGTCGGCCATTGTTTCGGCCTGGGTCATCTTCCAGTTCAATGTTGCACCGCCTGATGGTGGTCACTACACCCAGGTGCTGTGGCGCTGGATGGCTGTGGATGGCTTCGAACCGAACTTCGCGCTGTATCTGGACGGTCTTTCCGTCACGATGCTGGGCGTCGTGGTCGGTGTCGGCTTCCTGATCCACCTGTTTGCATCGTGGTACATGCGTGGTGAAGCGGGCTACTCACGCTTCTTCGCGTACACCAACCTGTTCATCGCCAGCATGCTGTTCCTGATTCTGGGCGATAACCTGTTGTTCCTGTACTTCGGCTGGGAAGGCGTGGGCCTGTGCAGCTATCTGTTGATCGGTTTCTACTACAGCAACCGCAACAACGGTAACGCCGCACTCAAAGCCTTTATCGTGACCCGGATCGGCGATGTGTTCATGGCCATCGGCCTGTTCATCCTGTTCCAGCAACTGGGCACCCTCAACGTGCAAGAGCTGCTGGTGCGGGCGCCGGAGCACTTCAAGGTCGGCGACTTCTGGATTGTCCTGGCGACGCTGATGTTGCTCGGCGGTGCAGTCGGTAAATCCGCACAACTGCCGCTGCAAACCTGGCTGGCGGATGCGATGGCCGGTCCTACTCCGGTTTCGGCACTGATCCACGCCGCAACCATGGTCACCGCAGGCGTCTACCTGATTGCCCGTACCCACGGCCTGTTCGCGCTGGCCCCGGACATCCTGCATCTGGTCGGCATTGTCGGCGGCGTAACCCTGGTACTGGCGGGTTTTGCGGCACTGGTGCAGACCGACATCAAACGTATCCTCGCCTATTCGACCATGAGCCAGATCGGCTATATGTTCCTGGCGCTGGGCGTTGGTGCCTGGGAAGGCGCGATCTTCCACCTGATGACGCACGCTTTCTTCAAGGCGCTGCTGTTCCTTGCGTCCGGTGCGGTCATCGTTGCCTGCCACCACGAGCAGAACATCTTCAAGATGGGCGGCCTGTGGAAGAAACTGCCACTGGCCTACACCAGCTTCATCGTCGGTGGCGCGGCGCTGTCCGCCCTGCCACTGTTGACCGCCGGCTTCTACTCCAAGGACGAAATTCTCTGGGAAGCCTTCGCCAGCGGTAACCATGCGCTGCTGTATGCAGGTCTGGTCGGCGCGTTCATGACTTCGCTGTACACCTTCCGCCTGATCTTCATCGCCTTCCATGGTGAAGCCAAGACCGAAGCCCACGCAGGTCACGGTATCGCTCACTGGCTGCCATTGTCGGTGCTGATCATTCTGTCGACCTTCATCGGTGCCATGATCACTCCGCCACTGGCTGATGTATTGCCGCAAAGCGTCGGCCATGCCGGCGGCGACGCCAAGCACAGTCTGGAAATCGCTTCGGGTGCCATCGCCCTGGCCGGTATCCTGCTGGCTGCCTTGCTGTTCCTCGGCAAGCGCCGTCTGGTTACTGCCATCGCCAACAGCGGTCCGGGTCGTTTCCTCTCGGCCTGGTGGTTCGCGGCATGGGGCTTTGATTGGGTTTACGACAAGTTGTTCGTCAAACCTTATCTGGCTATCAGCCATGTGCTGCGTGGCGATCCGCTGGATCGCACCATTGGTTTGATCCCACGTCTGGTCAAGGGGGGTCATGACGTCATGAGCCGCACCGAAACCGGCCAACTGCGTTGGTACGCTGCTTCGATCGCCGTAGGTGCCGTATTGGTACTCGGCGCCGTCGTTGTGGTTGCGGTCTGACATGAACCTTGCGAATTTGCGAAAGGAATTGAGCCCGTCATGATTCTGCCTTGGCTAATCCTGATCCCCTTTATCGGCGGCCTGCTGTGCTGGCTGGGTGAGCAATACAGCTCCACCCTGCCGCGCTGGATTGCGCTGCTGACCATGTCCCTCGAACTGGCCCTGGGCCTCTGGTTGTGGAGTACTGGCAACTTCAGTTACGCACCGGCTCCCGGCGTCGACCCAACCTGGGCGCTTGAATTCAAGCACCTGTGGATCTCGCGCTTCGGTATCAGCGTGCACCTGGCGCTGGACGGCCTGTCGCTGCTGATGATCCTGCTCACCGGGCTGCTCGGCATTCTGTCGGTGCTGTGCTCGTGGAACGAGATCCAGCGCAAGGTCGGGTTCTTCCACCTGAACCTGATGTGGATCCTGGGCGGCGTCATTGGTGTGTTCCTCGCCATCGACCTGTTCATGTTCTTCTTCTTCTGGGAAATGATGCTGGTGCCGATGTATTTCCTCATCGCGCTCTGGGGTCATAGCTCATCGGACGGCAAGAAGACCCGAATCTACGCTGCGACCAAGTTCTTCATCTTCACTCAGGCCAGCGGCCTGATCATGTTGGTGGCGATCCTCGGTCTGGTGCTGGTCAACTTCAACCAGACCGGTGTGATCACCTTTGATTACGCCACGCTGCTGAAGACCCAACTGGCACCGGGCACCGAATACATCCTGATGCTGGGCTTCTTTATCGCCTTCGCGGTGAAGCTGCCGGTCGTGCCTTTCCACTCCTGGCTGCCGGACGCTCACGCCCAGGCACCCACAGCGGGTTCGGTCGATCTGGCCGGTATCCTGCTGAAAACCGCCGCTTACGGTCTGTTGCGCTTCGCCCTGCCGTTGTTCCCCAACGCATCGGCCGAGTTCGCGCCCATCGCGATGGTGCTGGGTCTGATCGGCATTTTCTACGGTGCCTTCCTGGCCTTCGCCCAGACCGACATCAAGCGTCTGATCGCGTTTTCCAGCGTGTCGCACATGGGCTTCGTCCTGATCGGTATCTACTCCGGCAGCCAGCAGGCACTGCAAGGTGTCCTGATACAGATGATTGCCCACGGCTTGTCGGCAGCGGCGCTGTTTATCCTCAGCGGTCAGTTGTACGAGCGTATGCACACCCGGGATATGCGTGAAATGGGCGGTTTGTGGTCGCGCATCGCTTATCTGCCGGCGATCAGCCTGTTCTTCGCGGCTGCCTCTCTGGGTCTGCCGGGAACCGGTAACTTCGTCGGTGAATTCCTGATCCTGCTGGGCAACTTTGTCGCCTCACCATGGATCACGGCAATCGCCACTTCCGGTCTGGTGTTTGGCTCCGTCTACTCGCTGATCATGATCCACCGCGCCTACTTTGGCCCGTCGAAATCGGACGAGGTTCTCAAAGGGATGGACGCACGAGAACTGATCATGGTGCTGGGACTTGCCGTATTGCTGGTGGTGCTCGGGGTTTACCCGCAGCCGTTCCTCGATACTTCGGCAGCGACCATGCATGGCGTGCAGCAATGGCTCGGCACCGCCTTCACTCAACTCGCTTCGGCCCGGTAAGAGCGCTATGGACCTGACGATTCAACACTTTATTGCGCTTGCGCCGCTGCTGATTACCAGCGCCACGATTGTCGTGGTGATGCTGGCAATCGCGTGGCGTCGCAATCACTCGCAAACATTCCTGCTGTCCGTTGCAGGCCTGAACCTGGCACTGCTATCGATCTACCCGGCACTGAAAGTTGCCCCGCTGGTCGTCACGCCGCTGCTGCACATCGACAGTTTCGCCTGCCTGTACATGGCGCTGATCCTGGCGTCGACCCTGGCCTGCGTGACCATGGCCCACGCCTACCTCGGCGATGGAAAGGTCGGCTACCCCGGCAATCGCGAAGAGCTTTACCTGCTCATCCTGATGGCCGCTGCCGGTGGCATGGTTCTGGTCAGCGCGCAGCATCTGGCTGGCTTGTTCATCGGTCTGGAATTGCTGTCGGTGCCGGTGTACGGGCTGGTGGCCTATGCCTTCTTCAACAAGCGCTCGCTGGAAGGCGGCATCAAGTACATGGTCCTGTCAGCCGCAGGCTCAGCGTTCCTGCTGTTCGGCATGGCGCTGCTGTACGCCGAAGCCGGCACCCTGAGCTTCGACGGGATTGGCAAGGCGCTGGAAGCCACAGGCCTGCCGAGCCCGCTCGCAAGCCTGGGCCTGGGCATGATGCTGGTCGGTCTGGCGTTCAAACTGTCGCTGGTGCCTTTCCACCTGTGGACGCCGGATGTCTACGAGGGCGCCCCTGCCCCGGTAGCGGCCTTCCTGGCAACTGCCAGTAAAGTCGCGGTGTTTGCCGTACTGGTGCGTTTGTTCCAGATTTCCCCGGCGGCCAGCAGCGGTGTGCTGCATGACGTACTGGCGGTAATCGCCGTTGCGTCGATCCTCGTGGGCAACCTGCTGGCACTGACTCAGACCAACCTCAAGCGTCTGCTGGGTTATTCGTCCATCGCGCACTTTGGCTATCTGATGATCGCACTGGTTGCCAGCAAAGGCATGGCGGTTGAAGCGATTGGTGTTTACCTGGTGACCTACGTCATCACTACTCTGGGCAGCTTCGGCGTCATCACCATGATGTCCTCGCCTTACAGCGGTCGTGATGCCGACGCGATGTTCGAGTACCGCGGCCTGTTCTGGCGCCGTCCGTACCTGACTGCCGTGATGACCTTGATGATGCTGTCCCTGGCGGGCATTCCGCTGACGGCGGGCTTCATCGGCAAGTTCTACATCATTGCTACCGGCGTTGAAGCGCACCTGTGGTGGCTGACCGGCTCGCTGATCATTGGTAGCGCCATTGGCGTGTTCTACTACCTGCGCGTGATGGTGACCCTGTATCTGGTTGACTCCAAACTGCCGCGTCACGATGCGCAGTTCAACTGGGCACAACGCACTGGCGGCGTAATGCTGCTGGCCATCGCTATCCTGGCGTTCGCGCTCGGGGTTTACCCACAACCCCTGCTTGACCTGGTATTGCACTCGGGCCTGCAAGTCCCGAGCTGATCCACCAGGCATAAAAAAACCTGCTCCCGTGAGCAGGTTTTTTTTGGTCAACGCAAAGCTAGCCCGGCAAGCGTACGGTTTTCTTGGCCCCGACGAACAGCCCCCAGGTCGACATGAATAGCGCAGCGACCATCGGACCGATAACGAAGCCGTTCAGGCCGAATACGGCCATGCCACCCAAGGTCGAGATCAGGATCAGGTAGTCCGGCATTTTAGTGTCCTTGCCCACCAGAATCGGGCGCAGGACGTTATCGACCAGACCAATCACGAAGACCCCGAACAGCGAAAGCACCACGCCCTGCCAGATCATGCCGCTGAGCAGGAAATACGCCGCAACTGGCGCCCAGACGATCCCCGCACCGACCGCTGGCAACAGCGACAGGAACGCCATGATGACCGCCCACAGCAATGCGCTGGGGATATCGAGACTCCAGAAGATAAACCCGCCCAAAGCGCCCTGAGTGATCGCCACCACGACGTTGCCTTTGACCGTGGCGCGAACCACCCGAGTGAACTTCAGTTGCAAGCGGCGCTTCTGTGGCTCTGCCAGTGGCACGGCGATGCGAATCTTGCGGACCAGATCCTGGCCGTCGCGCAGAAAGAAGAACAGCAGATACAGCATGATGAAAAAGCTCACCACGAAATCAAACGTGCCCTGCCCGAAGCTGAAGGCCTGAGTGGCAAGGTACTGGCTGCCTTGCATAGCGCCTTTGGCAATCTTGTCACGCAGACCATTAAGATCGCCCATGCCGAGGCGATCAAGCCAGTGCTGCAAGTACGGCGGCAGCAGTTCCTTGAATTCAGCCAGATAGCTGGCGATATCCAGCTCCCCGCTTTCCACGTTTTTGTACAACGTGGCGCCCTCTTGCACCAGCAACGCACTGATGACAATGACTGGCAGGATGGCTATCACCAGGCAAATCAACAGCGTGCACAAGGACGTCAGGTTGCGCTGCCAGTTCAATCGCAGCAGCAACCGACGTTGCAGGGGAGCAAAGATGATGCCGAGGATCACAGCCCAGAATACCGCTCCGTAAAACGGCAGCAGGATCCACACGAAGGCGATGGTGACCAGCACCAGCAGCATCAATAAGGTTTTGTATTGCAACGTGGTTTCGTTCATGTCCTGTCCATGTCAGAGGCCCGCGAATCGGCGGGCCTAGTGCTTAGTCCGCCAATCCACGGGCAAGTGCCATCATCCTGGCAATCAGCGAACTGATTGCCGGAGGACGGTGGAAACCAAGCCTGGAGAGGAGCGAATCAGGACAGGACGCGTCCCGGCGGGATCAGACGCGGAACTGGTTTACCAGCGCGCCCAGGCGACGGCCAAGGTCATCCAGATTGCGAGAGGTTTCAGCGCTCTGGCGGGTCTCATCGGCCACGACGTCCACTGCCGAAGCGATCTGGTGCACGCTGCGATTGATCTCTTCGGCCACGGCGGTCTGCTCTTCGGCTGCACTGGCAATTTGCGCGTTCATCGAATTGATGGTGCCGATCAACTGGCCAATCGTATCCAGAGAGGCGCCAGCCTGATTCGCCTGCACGGAAGTGCCATCGCCAGCCTCACTAGAGCGACGCATGGCATCGACTGCGGTCTGCGTGCCCTTTTGCAGTCGATCAATCATCCCCTGAATTTCCTGGGTGCTTTGCTGAGTGCGACTGGCCAGGGCGCGCACTTCATCAGCCACCACCGCAAACCCACGTCCCGCTTCCCCGGCCCGCGCGGCTTCAATAGCGGCGTTGAGAGCCAGCAGGTTGGTCTGTTCAGCGATAGAGCGAATCACGCCGAGTACGCTGACAATTGACGAAACATCCTGCTGCAGGCTGTCCAGAGACGTACCGCTATTTCGGATATCTTCCACCAACGCATGAATCTGCTTGATGCTGCCGTCCACCACTCGCTTGGCAGATTGACCTTGCTCATCGGTCTGCTGCGCGGCGACCGATGCGCCCTGCGCACTCTTGGCCACTTCCTGGGCTGCGGCAGACATTTCATTGATCGCAGTGGCGACCTGATCCGTTTCGTGTCGCTGGCGTTCCATTGCCTGTTCGGACCGCTGCGCCTGGCTGGAAACCTGACCGACAAGCCCGTTCAATTGTGTCGTCATACCCGCGATCTGCTGCACCAGACCATGGATCTTGTCGACGAAGCGGTTAAAAGACCCGGCAAGGTCGCCGAGCTCATCCTGGCTGGTAATCGTCAGGCGGCGAGTCAGGTCACCCTCCCCCGCTGCGATGTCATCAAGATTGGCTTTCATCAAGCGAAGCGGGCGCAATAACGTACCGGCCAGAACGGTCCCTACCGCGGTGATGATGACCAGAACCAACACTGCGATGCCAATAATGCTCAGCAACATCTCCTGCAGACGTGCTTCGACACTTTTCTCGACCACCGCGACTTGAGCGTCGATGCCATCCAGATTTACCGATGACCCGACCGCCATGTCCCATTTCGGTAGATATTCGGTATAACCCAGCTTCGGCAACAACTCGGTCTTGCCCGGCAGCGGTGATGAATAAAGGAGGTAATGCGTACCGGCTTTGGCGACGGCAACCAGTTCGTTGTTGACAAAAACGCCGTTAGGATCGCGGGCGTCCTTGAAGCTCTTGCCAATGCCGTCCGGACTGCTGGCCTTGAACAGGCGCACCGATTGCGAATCGTAACCGAAGAAGTAGCCGTCTTTGCCATAGGTGATATTGGAGAGCAACTTGATGACCTGCGCGCGCGCAGCATCGTCACCCGGCGCAGCAGCATCGTAGATCGGCTTGATAGTGGTCATGGCGACCGCGACATAACTTTGCAGGGTCGACTTGGCTTCGGCAAGCAAGCGCTCCCGCGTCTCACTGACCTCGCGCTTCGCCTGTTCGCGGAGCATGACGACGGTCGCGACGCTGATCACCAGCGCAAATATCAGCACCGGCAGCACCGCCAGCGAAAGTACTTTGGCTTTCAGGCTAATACGCATAGAGCTCCAGAAATCAGTTTGTTTTTATTGGGTAAGCTGCAGTTAACCTGTTTAACGGCCATTCGCCCGAAAAGTTGAGAATCCTCCGAATTGTTTGTAGGACCAAACGGTTATCGACGCAGGAGTTTCGTATAGCCTCAGAGCAAGGCTGGGCCCGGCGGCAGATCGATACGCACCTGTAATCCGCCAAGCGGACTTTCCAGCAACCGGAGCTCGCCACCCCAGGCGTGGATAATGTCTCGCACAATGCCCAGGCCCAATCCATGCCCGGTGATTTGCTCATCCAGCCGGGCGCCGCGGCTGAACACTTCCTCGCGTCTGGATTCAGGAATCCCTGGACCATCATCTTCAACCAACAAACAAAAACCCTGCTCTTGCTCGGCAATGGTCAGCAGCACCTCGCTGTCAGCCCACTTGCAAGCGTTATCCATCAGGTTACCGAGCAGTTCCAGAATGTCTTCACGATCCCAAGGCAGAAATAGGCCATCGGCCACTTGGGTCGACAGCTCCAGATGATCGCCGTGAATCATGCGCAATGTCGCCAATAGCCCGCCCAGCTCTGCATCGCAGTCGAAACGCGCGCCGGGCAGCGCATCTCCGGACAAGCGTGCCCGATTGAGCTCGCGAACCAACCGCTGCTCAATGTGCTCCAGCTGTTCGCGCAAGGTATTGCGCAACGCGGGGTAAGCATCAAGCTGGGAATTCGATGCCAGACTGACAAGCACAGCCAGCGGAGTCTTAAGCGCATGCCCGAGGTTACCCAAGGCATTACGGGAGCGCTTGAGACTGTCCTCGGTGTGAGCGAGCAAATGATTGATCTGCGCAACCAGCGGCTCCAGCTCAAGCGGCACCTCGCTATCAAGCTGCGATCGCTTGCCCTGCTGCAACTGGAATATCTGCTTGCGAACGTTCTCCAATGGCCTTAATGCGCGACGCACGGTAATACGCTGTAGCACAAGAATGACCAGCAGCGCTGCAAGGCCGAGCCCTAGGCCAAGTTGCTGTACACGCTGAAAACTTGCTCTGACGGGGGTGTAATCCTGTGCGACGGTGATCGAGATAGACTGCCCGAACTTGCGATATTCGGTGTTGAGCAACAGCAGGGATTGGCCGGTCGTGCCCAACTCCAGATTGGCATGCAGCCCGACGCCGTCGAGCTTGGGCAATTCAAGATCCCACAGCGACCTGGACCGCCAGTGCCCTTGTTCGAAGTCCAGGCGAAAGTAATGACCCGAGTAAGGTCGCTGATACGCCGGGGACAAGCGATGTTCATCAAGTTGCAAGCCGGTGGGTCCACGCACCAGCGCAACCAGCAGGTTTTCGCTCTCATTGCGCAACCCGGCTTCCAGATAACGCTGCAAACCGACTTCAAACAGCCACAGGCTGGTTTGCGCCAGGATCGAGCATACGACCACCATGACGCTGATCAGGCCAAGGCTGAGACGCCCTTGAATAGACTTCAAACAGGCGCTCCACCGAATCGATAACCCTGGCCCCGGCGGGTTTCTATGACAGCCTTGCCAAGCTTGCGACGCAGGTGATTCACATGCACTTCGATGACATTGGAATCACGCTCGTTTTCGCCGTCATACAAATGTTCAGCCAAATGGCTTTTGGACAGGATCTGTTCGGGGTGAAGCATGAAGTAGCGCAGCAGTCGGAACTCTGCGGAAGTCAGCTGGATATCTACGCCATCAGTGCTGACGCTTTGCCGTCCCTCATCAAGATGAAGACCCGCCGATTCCAGACGAGGTTGATTGGCAAGGCCATGGGAGCGCCGCAACAGCGCCTGGATGCGCAGCTGCAACTCTTCGGGATGAAATGGCTTGGTCAGATAATCGTCTGCCCCGGCCTTCAGTCCTTCGATACGCTCAGACCATGATCCCCTGGCGGTCAGAATCAACACCGGAATGACGAGGCCTGAAGCGCGCCACTGCTCAAGCACCTGCAAACCCGGAAGGCCGGGAAGCCCCAGATCCAGCACGATCAAATCGTACGGCTCACTCAGACCCTGATGCACTGCATCGCGTCCATCAGCCAGCCAGTCCACGGCGTACCCTTGCTTGCCCAGGCCGGCAAGTAGCTCATCAGCCAATGGGACGTGATCTTCCACCAGTAACAAGCGCATCAGTCATCTTCCTCGTCTTTCAACAGTCGGCTGTCACGCGCGTCGAACTTCAGTTCACGGACAACGCCTTCCCTGGTCAACACCTCAAACTCATACACATAGACGCCATGTTTCTCTTCAAGCTCGGCTTCGAGCAGCCTGGCGCCGGGGTAACGCCCCAAGGCTAAATCGACGAATTGTTCGAGGGGCAGAATGACACCTGCCTGGCGCAAGGTCAGTGCTTCGTCCTGATCAAGATCTCTAGCTTGGGCAGCGGCGTACACCAGCATCAGGCCACAGACGACTACGAGACGCTTTTCAACTGTCATCTACTTGTCCTGATGGTCCTTGAGTATGGTGCCATTGGTGGCATCTAGCTCCACGTCCCACTCAATACCTTGCGCATCACGCAAGTCGACCTGATAAACGTGTTTACCGTACTCCTCGTCCAACTCACTATCAGTAATGGTGGCGCCGGGGTGCGTAGCCAGCGCTGCGGCCTCCAACTGTTCCGTTGATTGAATAATGCCGGCGGTGCGCAGCTTTGCCGCCTCCTCCTGACCAATATCCCGGGCGGAGGCTAAACCGGCAGAACAGATGAACAAAGCGGCAGTGAAAAGGGTTAACGATGTCTTCATTATTGATCTCCACTGAGACATATTTTCCAGACTCAGAGGATACCCCCGTCAACTTAATTGAACCTGAATCTGTCTGGCCAGAGGCCATCAGCACAAATTTCAGACCACCATTGATGCAGAACGCGGGCTCATTGGTATCTCGAACCGGAGACTGGATGCGGTTTTAAACGCATCCGTCAAGCCATTGCTGATAAACTCGTCGCCTGCAAGTATCGCTACGGCGATCACCATTTTAAGAGTTGATTGATTGTGGAAATTTTCAAAGAGTTTACCTTCGAGTCTGCCCATCGTCTCCCCCACGTTCCCGAGGGCCACAAGTGCGGCCGCCTGCACGGGCATTCGTTCCGGGTAGCAATCTATCTGGCTGGCGATGTCGATCCACACACCGGGTGGATACGTGACTTTTCCGAGATAAAAGCAATCTTCAAGCCTCTTTACGAGCGCCTCGATCACAACTATCTGAACGATATTCCAGGCCTCGACAATCCAACCAGCGAAAACCTGGCGAAATGGATCTGGAACGAGCTGAAGCCACTGCTGCCGGAACTCTCCGCCATTCGCATCCACGAGACATGCACGAGCGGGTGTGAGTATCGCGGAGACTAATCCTGCGCTAGTGAGAAGCCACCCAATGAGGTGGCTTTTTTTATGTCTGCGATTTAATGATTCACAAATCGAGCAGACAAACAAAACCCCTGAACGCGTAAGCGATCAGGGGTTCTGCAATTCAATCTTGACGATGACCTACTCTCACATGGGGAAACCCCACACTACCATCGGCGATGCATCGTTTCACTGCTGA
>Ga0247730_1000868_pt1 | contig 18826 bp, 8 predicted proteins | sample UWRJL073202C2_FD_180959 | JGI IMG/M metagenome (GOLD analysis project Ga0247730, IMG submission 180959) | Plant litter microbial communities from Arlington Agricultural Research Station in Wisconsin, United States - UWRJ-L073-202C-2 | ecosystem: Environmental > Terrestrial > Plant litter >... | reverse complement strand
CTATGGACGTCGAACTGCCCCTCGCATTCGAGATCACCTCGTACGCGGTGCTCATCGCGATCGTTATCGCCGACCTCGTGCTGGCCTACCGTCGCCCGCACATCCCGAGCACGCGCGAGTCGGCGCTCTGGGTGACCTTCTACGTCGTACTGGCGTTGATCTTCGCGGGCATTATGTTCTTCGTCGGCGGCGCGGAACACGCTGGGCAGTTCGTGGCCGGCTGGCTCACCGAGTACAGCCTGTCGATCGACAACCTCTTCGTGTTCGTGATCATCATGGCGCGCTTCTCGGTGCCGAGAAAGTACCAGCAAGAGGTACTGATGATCGGCATCATCCTGGCCCTCATCTTCCGCGGAATCTTCATCATGCTCGGCGCCGTGGTCATCGAACAGTTCAGCGCCGTCTTCTACCTGTTCGGCCTCTTCCTCGTCTACACGGCGTTCAACCAGGCCTTCACCAACCACGACGACGAAGAGGAGACCGAGAACAAGCTCATCGGCTTCCTGCGCAAACGCATCGCGATCACCGAGGAGTTCGACGGCGCCAAGATCCGCACGGTCGTCGACGGCAAGAAGATCTTCACGCCGATCCTCGTGGTGATCATCGCGCTCGGAACGACCGACATCGTCTTCGCGCTCGACTCGATCCCCGCGATCTTCGGCATCACGCAGAGCCCGTTCATCGTGTTCGCGGCCAACATCTTCGCCCTGATGGGTCTGCGCCAGCTCTACTTCCTGCTCGGCGACCTCGTCGACCGTCTCGTCTACCTCAAGTACGGCATCGCGTTCATCCTCGCCTTCATCGGTGTGAAGCTGTTCTTCCACGCGCTGCACGAGAACGAGCTGCCGTTCATCAACGGCGGGCAGCACGTCGAGTGGGCGCCCGAGATCGACACCTTCACCTCGCTCATCGTGATCGTCGCCTCGATGGCGGTGGCCACCGGTGCGAGCCTGCTGAAGATCCGCTCCGACGCGCGCAAGGCTCCGGCGGTCGCCGCCGGCGACCAGGCCGACACGAACGTCGAATCGAGCGATCGCCCCGATGCCCACTGACCCATCCCTCTCGCTCGCCGAGGAGCTATACCTCGTTCTGCACTACGACCCCGTCACGGGCGAGCTGCTGCGCAACGGCAAGGTGAACGGCTCCGAGGCGCAGGTGCTCTCCGCCGCCAAACTCGTCGACCTCATCGAGGGCGGCCGGGTCGCGGTCGAGCGCACACGCACGATGCGCGAGGCTCTCGTCGCGACCGAACAGTCGACGGATGACGCGGCTCTCGACGAAGCCAGAACACTGCTCTGGCAGCAAAAGAAAGACCGCAGTATCACGTGGGGGCTGGCGAATCTCGGTGCGACCCCGCTCGTGGTGGCCGGACTCGTCGCCCGCGGACTGGTTGTGGAGGAGCGCAAGCCGCTCGCGCCGCTGACCCCGCCCGGCCTCACTGTGCTGGCGTCGCGGCGCGCGCAGATCGACGCCGCCTGGCTCGGCGACGAGGCAGACGAGCGGGCGAAACTCGTGGCGGTGCTGCTCTTCGCGGGCAAGGTCTGGCGCAACGTCTACCTCGTGCGCGACCGCTCGGAGAAGGACTCGACGGTGGCGAGGCTCACCGTAATGGCCGAGCGCGCGTCACGCGGCGGCGAACGCGCCAAGGTCGTCGGTCGGCTGCTGGCCGAGTCGGTCGCGCCGTAAGAGATTTCGACACGCATGGGTAGTTCTACCCATGGGTTTATCGCTCGCGGGTCGCGCGAGTTGGTACCGTGGGGGAATCGCTCGCCACGTGGGGGTTCGATCGGGCGGCGCAAGCTGGGTGGGGATTGTCCATGGACGTACGTCAAGAGCTGTCGCTGCCCGACCTGACGGCGCAGTTCAGCTACTCGGCTCACTCCGACCGCGGAGCGGTACGCAAGCTCAACGAAGACAGCTTCCTCGCCTCCGTGCCGATGTTCGTCGTCGCCGACGGCATGGGCGGGCATTCCTTCGGAGACCGCGCGAGCCAGGCCGCGATCGCCGCGTTCTCGCGAGCATTTACGACGGATGATCCGGCCGGCGCACAACACGTGCTCGACACCATCCGGCTCGCCAACGACTCCGTGCTCGAGCTCACCGCGGGCGAGGGCCCCGGCGGAGCGATCAGCGGCACCACCCTCACCGGCGTCGCCTTCGTCGACGTGGGCGGCGAGAACAACTACCACTGGATGGCCTTCAACGTCGGCGACTCCCGCACCTACAGCTGGGACGGCCGCACGCTGAGCCAGATGAGCGTCGACCATTCCGCCGTGCAAGAGCTCGTCGACCTCGGCCACATCACCAAGCGCGAGGCCGAGAAGCACCCCGACCGCAACATCGTCACCCGGGCGCTCGGCGCCGACGGAGAAGTCGACCCCGACGTCTGGCTGCTGCCGGCGAAGGGACACCAGACATTCCTGCTCTGCTCCGACGGCCTGACCAAAGAACTGAGCGACGACGAGATCGCCCGCATCATCGTCTTCCACCACGCCGAGGTGCTGCGCGAGACCGACGGGCTGCCGATGACGCTCGCGGAGCGGCTGGTCAATGCGGCGATCGCGGCGGGCGGATCCGACAACGTTACGGTTGTCGTTGTGGAATCGGACATGATCGGCGCCGCCGTAGCGGGCGCCGCGAACGGCGACGACACCGTCGACCGCAACGCCATGTCGAAGAATCTTGAAGAGACGAGGCCGAGAGGATGACGACGGTGACGACAGTGCTCATGAGCAGCGTGACGGCGACCCCCGCGACAACGGGCGGCTGGATCGCCTTCGCGAGCGAATCACGAGTGCTGGCGGTCGCACCGACGGCGCACGCCGGTGTTGCCGAACTCTGGGACGCCATCGGCGCGAGCGACGGGCTGCAGCGCACCCTCGACCTGCTGACGAGCAAGGGCCTCTCGGCGACGCCGTCGTTCGCGCTTCTCGACTTCACCGCCGGACTGCGCGTGATCGTGCGCGGCGACGTGACGGTGGAGGTCACGCACCCCGGGGGAGCGGAGTCGATCGCCGGCGCCGGCGTCTCGACCTGGGTCGAACGCGGCATCGACGGCGCGACCGCGGCGTCGATCGCCGTCGTCGGGGCTGTCGCCGCCAACGTGCCGGCCCTGCCGTTGGTGGCGGGCGCCGCGTGGGTTGCTGCTCTCTCCGTCGCCGGCATCTCGGGCGCCGCGCCGACTCCGGTGCCGGTCGCCGTCCCGGAACCTGTCCCGGTCCCTGAGCCCGCGGTCGCTGAGCTCGTCGAAGCGCCGCCCGCCGTGACTCCCGTCGCTTCGACAGGCTCAGCGCCCGTCGCTCCGCCCGCGCCCGAGCCGGTCGAGATCGACATCGAGGCCACCGTCACCGAGGCGCCGACCGCGGCGGCCGAGGAGGACGCCCCCACTGTCGCGATCGACAACCTCGAGACCTCCCCGGAGGGCTACGACTACCTGTTCGGCGACACGATGTACCGCTCGGTCGCCGACGCCGCGGTGCGCGACGACGAGCCGGAGGCCGACGACGCGGCGGGCGCCGAGGCGACGGGCTCCGAGGGAGAGGGCTCCGACGAGTCGGGCGGCGACCACGACGGCCACACCGTGCTCACCTCCGACATCGCCAAGCTGCGCGGGCGCCGCAAGCCGAAGACGGCCGCGGACGCACCTCCCGCCGCCCCCGTCGCCCCCACCGTCTCGCTGGTTATGGCCGACGGAACGCGTGAACCGCTGAGCCAGCCGATCCTGGTCGGACGCTCGCCGAGCGTCAGCCAGGTCTCCGGCGGCAAGATGCCGAAACTCATCACCGTGGGCGGTGCCGACCAGGACATCTCGCGCACGCACGTGCGCTTTGTGCTGGAGGGCGGCACCGTCGTCGTGACCGACCTGCACTCGCGCAACGGCACGACGATTGCAATGCCGGGTAAAGATCCTCAAAAACTTCGTGCGGGAGAGCCGACCTCGGTTATCGTGGGTACCGTGGTCGACCTGGGGGGCGGCGTGACATTTACCGTGGACGAGGCCTGATTGTGATCCATTCCGTGAAATCGAACCGAGACTGATGCGACGCGCGGCTTCGCAACCGCCGGAGCTTCCCGGCTACACCTTCGTCCGCCTGCTCGGTTCCGGCGGATTCTCCGACGTCTTCCTCTATGAGCAGAAGCTGCCGAAGCGGCGCGTGGCCGTCAAGGTGCTGCTGACCGAAGAGCTGGTCGGAGCCAACCGCGCTGCATTCGTCGCGGAAGCGAACCTGATGGCGCAGCTGTCGGCGCATCCGTATATCGTCACGATCTATCACGCCGACGTCGCGAGCGACGACCGCCCCTATTTCGTTATGGAGTACTGCTCGGGCCCCAGCCTGGCCGAGCGCTACAAGCAGGAGACGTTCCAGGTCGCCGACGCGCTGCGCACCGGCGTGCGGCTGTCGAGCGCGGTCGCCACGGCACACTCCGCCGGAATTCTGCACCGCGACATCAAACCCGCCAACGTGCTCGGCAACGACTACGGCTGGCCCGCCCTCACCGACTTCGGCATCTCGAGCGCCCTCGACGACGACCTGCTGCCGGTGCACACGGGAACGCTCGCGAGCGCCCTCGGCGAGACCGGTACCGGGGGTACCGAGAGCGCGTCGATCGGCATGTCCGTTCCGTGGTCGCCGCCCGAGATGTTCGAAGACGACCCGCAGCCCGACGTGCGCAGCGACGTCTTCTCGCTCGCCGCCACCATCTACACCGTGCTCGCCGGCCAGACGCCGTTCGAGGTGCGCGGCCGCTCGAATGGCACCCTCGACCTGATCGGCCGCATCGAACGCGGCGCGATCACGCCGATGACGCGCGACGACATTCCGCGCTCGCTCACCGCCGTGCTGCAGAAGGGCATGGCCACCGACCGCAACGACCGTTTCGCCACGGCCGTCGACTTCGCCCGCGCACTGCAGCGCGTCGAGCTCGAACTGGGCTACTCGCCCACCGCGATCGACGTGCCGAACCTGCTGATCGAGGCGCCGCACCGCGACGGCGAAGCCGACGACGACGACGCCACGCGCGCCCGCACGGTCGCCACGATCCAGGCCCAGCCGATCGTGGCCGCGCGCCCCGCTGCCCCGGCTCCCACCCCGTCGAACGACGAGGCCACCATGGTGCGCGGCGCCAAGAGCGTGGTGGCACAGCCGAAGGCCCCCGAGCGTGCTGCCGCGCCGGTGCCCGAAGAGACCGTCGTGCGCCGCAGGGTCGTGCCGGTCGACGACGCGCCCGCCGCTCCCGTCGCCCCTGTCAAGGCGGGCAACCGCAACCGCCTCGTGATGTGGGGAAGCATCGCGGCCGCCGTGGTCATCGCCGGAGCCGTGACGGCGGGCATCGTGCTCGGCGGCGTGCCGGCCCCGCCCACCGCCGCCACCAGTCCGACGCCGGGATCCGGGGGAGACGCGATAGTCGCGGCTTCCATCCCGACCCCGTCGATCGGCTCGATCGTGCCCGCCGAGACGACGCTCACGTTCACGGTCGTCAACCCCGACCCGCAAGACGGCGACGAGTTTCTCTGGAAGCGCTTCGACCGCCCCGGCGATCAGCTGCGGGCGATCACTGGCGACCAGATCGTCGTCGACGGCTACACCGCCGGCCAGACCGTGTGCATCGATGTGAGCATCAAGCGCGGCACCAAGACGTCGGCCGATCCGCTGCAGGAGTGTTACCCGCAGTGAATCCCCTCAAGATCGAGTTCTGCGGCGAGTGGTACGACGTCGAGCACCCTGCCGACTTCCACATCGGCCGGGAGTCTGACCTGATCATCGACGACAACCCCTACCTGCACCGCCGTTTTCTGCGCATCTACGAAGACTTCGGCATGTGGTGGCTCGCGAATGTGGGAAACCTGCTGTCGGCGACGGTGACGGATGCCACGGGCCAAGTGCAGGCATGGCTCGCGCCCGGCGCGAAACTGCCCATCGTGTTCTCGCAGATGCAGGTGCTCTTCAGCGCGGGCAGCACGACCTACGAGTTCACGATCCACAGCGGCGACGACTACTTCAACACCTCCGCGTCGGTCGCGGGCTCCGGCGGTTCGACCACCATCGAGCCCGTGCCGCTCACCAACACCCAGAGACTGCTGATCGTGGCGCTCGCCGAGAACGTGCTGCGCCAGTCGTCGCCCGGCCGCGGCGAGATCCCCACCTCCGCCGACGCCGCCGAGCGCCTGCACTGGTCGATGACCACCTTCAACCGCAAGCTCGACAACGTGTGCGACAAGCTCGACAAGATCGGTGTGCAGGGACTGCGCGGCGGCAAGGGCAACCTCGCGACCAACCGGCGCCTGCGCCTCGTCGAGTACGCCGTCGCCACCCGGCTGGTCAGCCAAGACGACCTCTACCTGCTCAACCGCAATGACACCGAACACGTCGAGGCCGAGCGGGTCAAAGCGGCCGAGGCCCACTCGGCGTCGGGCTCGACAGTTTGATCTCTGTCAGCGGGTGGACCCGACGCCATAAGTCGACGGCCACCGCTCTCGTGATCGCGCTCGTCGCCGGCATCCCGCTGACGATTGCCGCTCTGCATCCGGGCTTCCCGATCTCCGACGTGCAGCTCACCTCGCGCGACGTCTGGGTGACGAACGGCGAACAGCTGCTCGCCGGCCGCCTCAACCGGCAAATCGACGAACTCAACGGCTCGGCTACGGCCTCTTCGGCGAGCTTCGACGTGTTGCAAGACGCCGACACCCTCTTTATGTACGACCCCGTCGGCGGCCGGGTGGAGTCGGTCAGCCCCGCGACCACCGAGGTCACCTCGGCGATCGACGTGCCGAAGGGCGCCGAGGTCGGCTACGGCGGCGACGTCATCACGATCCTCTCGGCGGAGGGCGACCTCTGGGCGATCCCCGCGGTCGGCGACCTGCAGTTCAACTTCGTCGCGACTCCGCCGCTGATCGCGCTCGGCGTTGGAGCGCACGCGGTCGTCACCGACGCCGGAACGATCCTGGCCGTGTCATCCGCGAAAAAGGCGCTCTACCGCGTCGCGTCGCTCGCCGACGCCCCCGTGAAGACCAAGCTGCCGTCGCTCGGCGAGTTCCAGCTGACCGCGGTCGGCGAGCGGGCCGTGATGTTCGACCAGTCGACCAACGAACTGGTCACCGAAGACGGCACGGTGCGCCCGCTCGGCGACAAGCCCGCGCTGCGGCTGCAGCAGGTGGGCGCCGAGACGACGACCGCGCTGCTCGCCACCGGCGACTCGCTGTTGCGCGTCGACCTCGACAGCGGCGACGTCGCAGAGACCGACGCAGAGATCGAGTCGCCGGCGACCGACGCGACCGAACTCGCCGCGCCCGTCTACCTCGACGGCTGCGCACACGGCGCCTGGGGTGGCGCCCAGCGGTACCTCGTACTCTGCGACGGCGCGAAGCCGGCCGTGCAGGACATCCCCGAGGCGACCGCGGGCAGCGTGCTCGAGTTCCGGGTCAACCGCTCCGTCATCGCTCTCAACGACCTCACCAACGGCAACGCTTGGTTGATGGACGAGAACATGCGTCTCGTCGACAACTGGGACGACATCACCCCTCCCGAGGAACAGGAATCCGAGGAGGAGGGCGACGAGAAGTCGGCGATCCAGTCGTTCGAAGACACGCTCGCCGACCGCTCCGACGTGAACCGCCCGCCGACCGCGATCGACGACGACTTCGGAATCCGCCCGGGGCGCACCACGATCCTTCCACTGCTCGACAACGACACCGACCCCGACGGCGACGTGCTCGTCATCTCGGCGTACGACGCGATCAACGAGACCACCGGGCGCCTCGAGCCGATCGACGGCGGCCGCGCCCTGCAGTTCACCCCTGCCCAGGGCTTCGTCGCCACGATCTCCTTCACCTACACGGTCGACGACGGGCGCGGAGGGCTCGCCCAAGCGCGGGTCAGCGCGCGTATCGTTCCCGACACCAGCAACGAGCCGCCCGTGGCCATCCGCGAGGCCGGCGTCAGCGTCGAGGCCAACCAGACGGTGAGCTACAACGTTCTGACCGACTGGCGCGACCCCGACGGTGACGACCTCTTCCTCGTGGGGGCCAGCCCCAAGTCGGGCGACCTCGTGCGGTTCACACCCGACGGGTTCGTGACCTTCACCCACGCGACATCCGAACTCGGCGAAAAAGAGGTGCAGTTCCAAGTCAGCGACGGGCGAGGGGCTCCGACCCAGGGCACGCTCACGGTCAAGGTCGAGCCGGCCGGCTCGTTGAACCCGATCGGAACGCCCGACTTCGCCACCGCGTTTGTGAACGAGACGGTGAGCGTCGCGCCGCTGGCCAACGACCTGTCGCCGTCGGGCGCCCAGCTCGCGCTCGTCGCCATCGAAGACCCGGGAAGCGGCGCGGCAGCGTCATTCAGCTCCGACACCGGCAAGATCACGTTCGCCTCGTCGAACCCTGGCATCTACTACCTCAAGTACACGCTGCAGGCGGGTACGAACAACAGTGTGGGCATCGTGCGCGTCGACGTGAAGGTGAAGCCCGCCGACCAGGCCATTCCGCCGGTCGCGGTCAAGGACACCGCCTACCTGCGCGGGGACGAGCCGGTCACCGTGTCGGTTCTCGGCAACGACGTGAGTCCCACGGGTCGCATCCTCGCGGTTCAATCGGTGGATGTCGCGCCGGAACTCACGGCGAAGGGGCTCGTCGTCGAGCTCCTCGAGAGCACGCTCGTGCGGGTCACCTCGCCGGCCGCGCTCACCGAACAGGTGACCTTCAGCTACACGATCAGCGACGGAGTCTCCTCGGCGACGGCGGGCATCACGGTCGTGCCGGTTCCCGCGCTGACCAAACACCAGCCGCCAGTCGCCGCCAACGACTCCGCGCGCGTGCGGGTGGGTGACATCACCACGCTCGATGTACTCGACAACGACTTCCACCCCGACGACACCACGATGACCCTCGATGAGACGCTCGTGACTCCGCCGCCGGACGGTCTCGCCTTCGTCGCGAAGGGCGAGCTGCGTTTCCAGGCGCCGATGACACCGGGCGAGTACCGGGTCGACTACCGGGTGCTCGACCCGTTCGGCGAGAGCGCCACGGCAACCGCGATCTTCACCGTGACCGGCCTCGACGACGACGCCAACCAGAGCCCGATTCCGCAGCCGCTCGTCGGCCGTGTGCTCGCGGGCGGTTCGATCCGCGTCGACGTGCCGCTCAACGGTATCGACCCCGACGGCGACTCGACCCAGCTGTTGAACTTCCCCACCAATCCCGCGTTCGGCACGATCGTCGAGACCGGCACCGACTACTTCGTCTACGAGTCGTCCACCGCCGCGGCGGGCACCGACATCTTCAGCTACGAGGTCTACGACGCGTTCGGCGCCACCGGTACCGCCGAGATCAAGATCGCGGTCATCCCGCCGCCCACCGAATACCAGCAGCCGAACGCGGTGCCCGACGCGGTCTCCGTGCGCCCCGGCCGCATCGCGCAGGTCGACCTGCTCGCCAACGACTCCGACCCGCAGGGCGCGCCGATCAAGGTCTCGAAGGCCCTCGTCGACGTGCCGGAGGGCATCGACGCGGAGGTCGTCGACGGCCAGTACCTCGTGCTCACCGCACCCGACAGCGAACAGTCGTTCTCGCTGCGCTACGAGCTGACGAACGACCACGGCGGCTCGACCATGAGCTACGTGCTCGTGAAGGTGAGCCCCGACGCGCCGATCCTGCCTCCCACGGCCGAGGACATCGCGATCCTGACGAAAGACATCGCGGGCAAGCAGACCTTCACCGTCGACGTCTTCGACGGGCACGCGTTCAACCCGTCCGGGCCCACGGCCGACCTCGTCGTCTCGATCGAGGGGCCGAACGCGGGCGCGGCGACCCAGCTGGACACCAACGGTGCGATCGAGGTGACGCCCGGCCCCACCCGGCAGGCGGTCGCCTACCGGGTGACGAACGAGGTCGACTCGCTGAGCGCGATGGCGTTCATCCTCGTGCCCGCCGCGGTCGAGGAGGGGTTCGACAACCCGCCCCGCATCGACCCCGATCTGCCGGTGCAGTACGTGAGCATGAACGAGACCCGCGAGTGGGACCTCGCCGACATCGTCGATGCGCCGTCGGGCCGCGACGTCTGGATCAAAGACCCGGCCTCGGTGAGCGCGCTGCAGAGCAACGGCCAGTCGAACTACGTGGACAAAGACACCATCACCTTCACGCCGCCCACCGACTACCGCGGTCCGGCCGCCGTCAACTTCACCGTGTTCGACGGCGATTCGAAGAACGACCCGAAGGGTCTGACGGCACCGCTGCGCCTCAACATCGTGGTCGGCGACCCCGAGTTCCGTGACACCCCACCGGTGTTCACCACCCCGAACGCGCAGGTCGAGGTCGGAGAGAAGACCACCGTCGACCTCCGTGCCTCCACGGATCATCCGAACCCCCAGATTCTGCAGCAGGTCACCTACTCCGATCTCACCGGGTCGAGCGCGGCGATGAAGGCGACGCTGAACGGGTCCGAGCTCACACTCGAGGCACCGCGCAACGCGAAGAAGGGGTCGACCTACACGCTGGGCGTCACGTTGCGCTGGGACAAGTTCGAGGTGCCCGGCAAAATCAACGTCACCGTCGTCGGCTCGTCGCGCCCGCTGGCCGTCGCGGTCACCGACGTGCTCGAGTCGCAGCGCGGCGACGGCACCATCGTCGTGCAGCCGCTCGCGAACGACTCGAACCCGTATCAGACGACCGGCGAGAAGCTGACGATCGTGGATGCCGTGGTGCAGAACACGGGGGAGCCCGCCACGATCTCGAAAACGAAGGACGCGATTTCGATCGCCCCCAGCCCGTCGCTCAAGAGCGGGGTGATCGAGGTGGTCTACACGGTTCAGGATGCCACGGAGGACCCCGACCGACGCGTGAACGGCACCATCACGCTCACCGTGAGCGACGTGCCCGACAAGGTGGAGAAGCCCACCCGCGCGAGCGACATCGGCGGCGACCAGACCGCGACGTTCAGGTTCAAGGCACCGGCGATCAACGGCAAGAAGATCACGTCGTACGAGATCCGCACCGAACCGGCGGTGACGCCGCTGCCGACCTGCTCCGACGGAGCCGACTGCGTGCTCACCGGGCTGACCAACGGCACCGCCTACAAGCTGTCGGCGCGCGCCATCAACGAGCACGGCGCGGGCGAGTGGTCGGACTACAGCGAACCCGTCACCCCGTACGGCACTCCCGGCACGCCGCAGCCCGCACTGCAGAGCTCAGACAAATGGGCCGCCGCGTCGGTCAGCTGGAGCTGGCCCGATGTGAACGCCGGCGGCGGGTCGACGACCTACGCGTGGAAGGCGTCGAACGGCGCCAGCGGCACGGGCAAGTCGGCGACCATCACGGGCGTCGGCGCGGGCAACTACACGGTGAGCGTCGTCGCGACGAACACCGGAGGCAAGTCGAGCGCGGCGGGCGTGTCCGCGCCGGTCGGCGTGCGTGACCAGCCCGCACCCGCCAACCCGGGCAAGCCCAACGGCGTGGTGACTTCCGACCGCAGTCCCGGAAGCATCACCTGGAACTGGGCGGCGACGACCGGCGAAGCGGCGGAGGGCGTCACCTATTCCTGGCGGCTCAACGGCGGCGGCGCCACGGCGGCCACGTCGAACGGCGCGAGCTCGACCGGGCTCGGCGCCGGCAGCTACTCCATCACCGTCGTCGCGAAGAACAAGGGCGGCGAGGTGACGTCCGAGGCGTCCAGCCAGTACGTGATCAAGCCCGCGCTCGCGTCGACGCGCACCGAGTTCTGCATCGCGCGTGCCGAGAATGGCGTGGGGGAGACCGTGGGCCTCGCTCACTACAACATGCCGACGGGCCGCTACGATTTCTATGTCAACGGCGTCTACGACAAGACCGAGACGCTCGCCGGTGTGACAGGCACGCAGAAGCTGAAGGCGGCGCTGGGCTCCGGGCCGACGACGGTATCGATGCGGAGCGTCAACGGCGGAACCATGTACACGTCCGAGCCCGGCCTCGCCTCCGACGGCCACTACTGCACGTAGCCCTGGTCGCACCCATGGGTAGTTCTACCCATATTCGGGGGGCAGAGAAATCCCACCCCCGTGTTAGCCTGAAAACGCGCGGTCGGAGGTGAGACCGTGTCACGGGGATCGGCCAATGCTGGGGGATAGAGCTTGAGCGGTCTGAGTGGTGTGAACAGACTGGGTGCGTGGACAAAGCGTCATAAGACGACGGCGTCGGCCCTGGTCATCGCCCTCGTCGCCGGCATCCCGCTCACCATCGCGGCGCTCCACCCGGGCTTCCCGATCTCCGATGTTCAGCTGAACTCGCGCGACGTCTGGGTGACGAACGGCGAACAGCTGCTCGGCGGCCGCCTCAACCGGCAGATCGACGAGCTCAACGGCTCGGTCACCGCGTCTTCGGCCAGTTTCGACGTGCTGCAAGACGCCGACACCCTCTTTATGTACGACCCAGTCGGCGGCCGGGTCGAATCGGTGAGCCCCGCGACCACCGAAGTGACGAGCGCGATCGACGTGCCGAAAGACGCGGAGGTCTCGTACGGCGGAACCGTGTTGACGATCGTCTCCACCGAAGGCGACCTGTGGGCCATCCCCGCTGTCGGCGACCTGCAGTTCAACTTCGTCTCCACCGAACCGCTGATCAAACTCGGCAAGGGCGGGCACGCGGTGGTCACCCACGACGGCGAGATCATCGCCGTCTCGCCCGCCAAGAAGGCGCTCTATCGCGTCGCCACACTCGCCGACGCACCTGTCAAGAGCTCGTTCCCCGCGGTAGGCGAGTTCCAGCTCACTGCGGTCGGCGATGTGCCGATCGTTTTCGACCAGTCGACGAACGAGATCGTCAAAGAGGATGGCACGGTCTACCCTCTCGGCGACGCGGAAGGCTTTCGCCTGCAACAGGTGAGCGCGGCCAACGGGTACGTACTCGTCGCCACCGGCGACTCGCTGCTCAAGGTCACGATCGACAACGGCTCCGTCGAAGCCGTGTCCGCCGACATCGATACACCCGTCACCGATCCGACGATGGTCTCCGCGCCCGTCTTCCTCGACGGGTGCGCGCACGGCGCGTGGGCGGGCGCCCGCAAGTATCTCGCCGCGTGCGACGGCTCCAAGCCGGCCGGGCAAGATATCCCCGAGGCGACACCGGGCAGCGTGCTCGAATTCCGGGTGAACCGGTCGGTCATCGCGCTGAACGACCTCACCAACGGCAATGCCTGGCTGATGGACGAGAACATGCGTCTCGTCGACAACTGGGACGATGTGACGCCGCCAGAAGAGCAGGAGTCGGAGGAAGAAGGCGACGAGAAGTCCGCCATCCAGTCGTTCGAAGACACCCTCGCCGACCGTTCCGACGTGAACCGACCGCCCACCGCTATCGACGACAACTACGGCATCCGGCCCGGGCGCACCACGATCCTGCCGCTGCTCGACAACGACACCGATCCCGACGGCGACGTGCTCGTCATCACCGCCTACGACCCGGTCAACGAGTCGAGCGGACGCCTCGACTCGATCGACGGCGGCCGAGCCCTGCAGTTCACACCGGCCGCGGGCTTCGTCGCCACCATCGCGTTCACCTACACGGTCGACGACGGCCGCGGCGGGCTCGCCCAAGCCCGGGTCAGCGCGCGCGTCGTGCCGGACACGAGCAACGAGCCGCCCGTCGCCATCCGCGAGGCCGGCGTGAGCGTCGAGGCGTTCCAGACGGTGAGCTACAACGTGCTGACCGATTGGCGCGACCCCGACGGCGACGACCTCTTCCTCGTGGGGGCCAGCCCCAAGTCCGGCGACCTCGTGCGGTTTACCCCCGACGGTTTTATTACTTTCACCCACGCGACATCCGAGGTCGGTGAAAAAGAGGTGCAGTTCCAGGTCAGCGACGGGCGGGGCGCCCCGACGCAGGGCACGCTGACCGTCACCGTCGAAGCTGCAGGAACGCTCAACCCCATCGGCACCCCCGACTACGCGACCGCGTTCGTCAACGAATCCGTGGTGGTCGAGCCGCTGGCCAACGACCTCTCGCCGTCCGGTGCGCAACTCGCCCTCGTCGCCATCGAAGACCCGGGCAACGGTGCCGTGGTGTCATCCAACCCCGACGCGAAGACCGTCACGTTCTCGTCGGCGAACGTCGGCGTCTACTACGTGAAGTACACCCTGCAGGCTGGCGCGAACAACAGCGTCGGCATCGTGCGTGTCGACGTCAAAGAGAAACCGGCAGACGCCAACGTGCCGCCGGTCGCGGTCAAAGACACCGCCTACCTTCGTGGCGACGAACCGGTGACGGTCTCGGTGCTCGCCAACGACGTCAGTCCGGGCGGTCGTGTACTCGCGGTGCAGAGCGTTCAGGTCGACCCGCAGCTCACTGCCAAGGGGCTCGTCGTCGAGCTGCTCGAAAGCACGCTGATCCGCGTCACTTCCCCCGCCGCGCTCACCGAGCAGGTCAACTTCGCGTACACGATCAGCGACGGCATCTCCACGGCCACCGCCGGTATCACGGTCGTGCCCGTGCCCGCTCTGACAAAGCACCAGCCGCCTGTCGCCGCGAACGACACCGCAAAGGTGCGTGTCGGCGATATCACCACGCTCGACGTGCTCGATAACGACTTCCATCCCGACGACTCGACGATGACGCTCGACGAGAACCTCGTCACGCCTCCCACCGACGGACTCGCGTTCGTGTCGAAGAACACGCTGCGGTTCCAGGCGCCGATGACGCCCGGCGAGTACCGGGTCGACTACCGCGTGCTCGACCCGTTCAACGAGACGGCTACCGCCACGGCGATCTTCACCGTGACCGGCCTCGATACCGATGGCAACCAGGATCCGGTGCCGACACCGCTCGTCGGGCGCGTGCTTGCCGGCGGCTCGATCCGCGTCGACGTGCCGCTGAACGGCATCGACCCCGACGGCGACTCCACTCAGCTGCTGAACTTCCCGACGAACCCTGCTTTCGGCGCGATCGTGGAGACCGGCACCGACTACTTCGTCTACGAATCCTCCGAGGCCGCGGCGGGCACGGATATCTTCAGCTACGAGGTGTACGACGCCTTCGGCGCTACTGGCACCGCGGAGATCAAGATCGCGGTCATCCCGCCGCCCACCGAGTTCCAGCAGCCGAACGCCGTGCCCGACTCGGTATCCGTGCGGCCGAGCCGCATTGCGCAGGTCGATCTGCTCGCTAACGACTCCGACCCGCAGGGCTCGCCGATCAAAGTATCGGAGGCGCTCGTCGACGTACCCGAGGGCATCGACGCCGAGGTGGTCAACCGTCGGTACCTCGTGATTACCGCGCCCGACACCGAGCAGTCGTTCTCGCTGCGGTACGAGCTGACGAACGCGCTCGGCGGAAAGACCATGAGCTACGTGCTGGTGCAGGTCAACCCGAACGCGCCGATCCTGCCACCGACCGCCGAAGACATCCCGATTCTGCAGAAGGACATCGCGGGCAAAGACTCGTACACGGTCGACATCTTCGACGGCAACGCCTTCAATCCGTCGGGGCCGACGAAAGACCTCGTGATCTCGATCGAGGGCCCGAACGCCGGTTCCGCCGAGATGCTCGAGTCAAACGGCAAGATCAAGGTGACGCCGGGGGAGAACCGCCAGGCCATCGCATACCGCGTGACGAACGAGCTGGACGAGCTGAGCGCGATGGCGTTCATTCTCGTGCCCGCTGCCGTCGAGGAAGGCTTCGACGACCCGCCGCGCATCGACCCGAATCTGCCCGTGCAGTACGTGAGCATGAACGAGACGCGGCAGTGGGACCTCGCTGACATTCTCGACGTGCCGTCGGGGCGTGACGCCTGGATCCCCGACCAGAACAGTGTCACGGCGGTACAGAGCGACGGCACCCCGAACTACGTCGACAAAGACACCCTGACCTTCACCCCGCCGAAGGACTACCGAGGTCCGGCGGCGATCAACTTCACCGCGTTCGACGGCGCCTCGAAAAACGATCCGGCCGGCGTCTCCGCGCCGCTGCGGCTCAACATCGTGGTTGGCGACCCGGAGTTCCGTGACGAGCCGCCGGTGTTCACTACGCCGAACACGCAGGTCGAAGTAGGCGAAAAAACCGTCATCGACCTCCGCGCCTCGACGAGTCACAACAACCCGCAGATTCTGCAAGAGGTGACATATTCCGACATCACTCCGTCGGTCGCCGGTCTACAGACGAGCCTGAGCGGTTCGCAGCTCACGCTCAGTGCCCCACGCAATGCCAAGAAGGGCACGTCGTACACGCTGGACGTGACCCTCCGCTGGGACAAGTTCACCGTGCCAGGCAAAATCAACGTCACGGTCGTCGGTTCGTCGCGCCCGCTCGCCGTCGCAGTTTCCGACACGCTCGAGATGAAGCGCAATGCAAACGGCGGTGCCATCACGGTGAACGCCCTCGCCAACGACTCCAATCCTTACCAGACCACGGGCGAGCCGCTCGTGATCACCGATGCCGTCGTTCAGAACACGGGCGAGCCCGCCACGATCACCAAGACCAAAGACACGATCACGATCCGCCCCAGCCCAACCCTGAAGAGCGGCGTGATCGAGGTGGTCTATACGGTGCAGGACGCGACGGAGGACGCCGACCGGAAGGTCAACGGCACCATCACCCTGACGGTGAGCGATGTCCCCGACGCGGTGGCCAAGCCGACGAGATACAACAACAACGCGGTTGGCGGCGACCAGTCCGCGACCTTCCGGTTCGTCGCGCCCGCGGCGAACGGCAAGCCGATCACGTCGTACGAAGTGGTCACCAATCCATCGGTCCCGACCCCCACGACCTGCACGGCCGGTGCCGATTGCACGATCACCGGCCTCGAGAACGGGAAGCCGTACACCCTGTCGGTTCGCGCCATCAATCAGCACGGCGCGGGCGAGTGGTCTCCCGCGAGCGATCAGATCACGCCGTACGGCACACCCGCGCAGGTAGCACCCACGCTCACCACCGGAAGCAAGTGGGCGACCGCGAACATCACGGCCAGCTGGCCAGCGGTGCCAGGCACCGGTGGCAAGACGACCTACACCTGGAAGATCTCAACCGGTGAGTCGGGAACCACGACGGGCACCTCGTACTCGTTCAGCAAGGGTGCCGGCTCGTACACGATCGCGGTCTATGCGACCAATGACGGTGGCAAGTCGGGAGCGACCGGCACTTCGAATGCCCTAGAGGTGAAGACGCAACCGACGCCTGGCAAGGTGACCAACGTCAGGGTCAGTGACGGCGGCGGAGACGCGCCTCAGGCAATCACCTGGAACTGGGACCCGCCCACGAACGCGACCGCCGACGCGGCCGGTGACGGCATCACGTATGCCTGGCGATCGAGCAACGGATCGTCGGGAACAGGACGCTCGGCCACGCTCAACAACGTGGGCGAGGGCGACTACTACGTCACCATCACCGCCTCGAACTCCGGTGGCACCGGTGAAGCCGTGCAGAGCCAGACCGTGCACGTCGACCCCAAGCCGAAGACCGAGTGGACGTTGACCGCCAACGTCCCCACCTGCCCCGAAGACGCGTCGTTCAGCAACCGGTACGGCGGACCGGGGTCGTGCGAGTCGCCGGGATTCGTCGACCAGGGCCGCAACGTCGTTGTGAGCTGCCGCTACTACCCCACCTACAACTCGTCGTACGACTCCTGGTACAAGGTGGTGCGCGGCACCGGCCACCCCGAGTACGACAGCGGCACCTGGTACCTCGCCGACACCACGATGAGCGGCAGCACGAGCGGCATGCCGACGTGTTAGCCCCATTTACTTCCGACCTTCCCACCAATGAGAGAGGCCACTCGTGCCAGTAACCCAGGAGCAGGCGACATGGTTCGCCGACGCCTTCCAGAAACTCGTCGCGAACGTCGACAAGGCGATCGTCGGCAAAGACCACGTGATCCGTCTTGTGCTCACGGCGCTCGTCTCCGACGGCCATGTGCTGCTCGAGGACTACCCCGGTACCGGTAAGACGGTTCTCGCCAAGGCACTGGCGAACACGCTCGACGGCACCACGTCGCGAATCCAGTTCACCCCCGACCTGCTGCCCTCCGACGTCACGGGCGTACAGATCTTCGACCAGGGCAAGGGCAAGTTCGAGTTTCACAAAGGGCCGATCTTCGCGTCCATCGTGCTCGCCGACGAGATCAACCGCGCCAGCCCGAAGACGCAGAGCGCACTGCTCGAGGTCATGGAGGAAGGCGTCGTCACCATCGACGGCGAGGGCCACCCGGTCGGCGCCCCGTTCCTCGTGATCGCGACGCAGAACCCGGTCGAGCAGGCCGGAACCTACAAGCTCCCCGAGGCGCAGCTCGACCGCTTCCTCATCAAGACGACGCTGGGCTACCCCGACAGCAAGATCGCCGTGGCGCTGCTGATGGACTCCTCCACACGTGCGCGTGCGTCGCTCGTCTCGCCCATCATCAAGCCCGAGTCGATCGTCGCCATGTCGGCACTCGCCGCCGACGTGTTCGTCGACGAATCGGTGATGAGCTACCTCAATGACATCATCGAGGCCACCCGCAAGAACCGCGACGTGGTGCTCGGTGTCAGCATGCGAGGCGCCATGGCGCTCGCCCGCGCGATCAAGACCTGGGCGCTCACCCAGGGCCGCACCTACGCGACACCCGACGACGTGCGCGACCTCGCCGTCGCGGTGCTCGCGCACCGGATCATCCTGGACCCCGAAAGCGAATTCGCCGGAGTCAAGGCAGAAGACATCGTCAGCCGCATCCTGGTCGACATCGAGCCGCCCGCCTACCGGGCCGCGTAAGCCGGGATGACGACAGCGGAACAGCAGGCGACGGCGCCGGAGGTGCCGGACGCTCCGGCGACCCCTCCGGCTCCCACCCCCGGTGCGGATAGCGGCCCGGGGCGCCGTGAGCGTGTCCGCGCG
>Ga0247730_1000866_pt1 | contig 18843 bp, 26 predicted proteins | sample UWRJL073202C2_FD_180959 | JGI IMG/M metagenome (GOLD analysis project Ga0247730, IMG submission 180959) | Plant litter microbial communities from Arlington Agricultural Research Station in Wisconsin, United States - UWRJ-L073-202C-2 | ecosystem: Environmental > Terrestrial > Plant litter >... | reverse complement strand
ATCTCCCTGGTGAGCATCCACCTTGGTGGACGCGATAGCTTCCTCTGACGCATCTGCAGGCAATTCGTCTCTGGCAAGCTTCGACACTCGGACAAGGGCCTCAGGCAACGAGTTGTGATAGTTATCCAACGAGATAACTTTGTACTGTCCAGTTTTTATTAATGCATATACGACATGAGAGCCGATATAGCCTGCGCCACCGGTGACAAGGACGTTCTGGAGAGCCATGGTCAGTGTTCAGGTGCAAGCGTGAAAGTTTTGACGGGGTAGGGTTACCGCCGCTACGGCTATACATGACCCACCTTCAAAGGGGAAGCCATTCTTTCAGTCAGTGTATGAGAGTTTGGGAAGAAAAGAGGATCGATTCGACCATCCATTCTGTGCGTATATATACATAAATATACTGAGATCCGTGAAAAAAACGTTCGTGACAACTCGGACGCGGAAAAGTGTGAGGAACTGGAATTCGGATGCTCTGTAGTGCCTGTCTACGGCAACCTGGGCTATGACCCAGGCCCCTCCATCTGTACATCTGGCTGCTCGTTGTTGAGCACAAGTTCGTTCGGCTTCTCTTCTGCTGGAGTAACCAGACCCACAAGCGAAGGACTGTCAACAGATTCCGTCATTTTCAAGTCTTTCTTTTCCTCTGGTGGTGCCTCTATCGCTTTGACCAGCAACTCAACATCTCCTGTTCCGATCTTTGGGAACAGGTGGAGGTAGCTTTCACGGGCCGAGCGTAGGGCCAACCATGCCCATCGCTGTTTATTCTGTGCATCGATAGTGAGCATATCGATTTAGTAAAGTGGCTAAGAAAGAGAACGCACCTCCTCAAACTTCTTCAGTTGTTCGTCTTTGGAAAATAGATCATCTGCAACGGGTTTCTCCACGGGCTTTTCTGCCGGTACGGACACTGGCGCTGGAGGTGCAGGAGACTTTACCGGCGGTGGTGGCAACTCTGCAGGCTTTTGTTCTACAACTTCTAACTTCGCTGGTGCAGGAGAAATAGAGCCAGGCTTCGCAGGAAGTGAAGGATGAAGAGGAGATGATACAACAGGTGTTGAAATAGGATTTGAAATCTTTTTAGGCGAAGGAGTCTCTTCTTTGGGAGCCGGGGGCTCTGGCTTGGTTTCTTCTTTAGCTGGAGGGTCCACTACAATCTCAGGTGCGGAAACGGGAGTCGCAGGCGTCGCAGCGAGTGCAGCGGCCCTAAGTCTAGATTCCTGTATCCTCTGCAACTGTTTCTTCCTGGGTTCAGCTCGCATGTCTTCGAGCCTGATCTTCTTTAAGAAATCTTTGGGTTCTCCTGGTCTATACAATGAATTAGCCAGAGCATAGCGAGGTAATCAAAAGGACTTACGAGAAAGGAATCTCTAAATCACTAACGTCTCTAAAACCCATTATCCAGATCTCTGACAGAGCCTCATTCCCTTGAGGATATTTCCAGTCTTCAGGAGGATCTCTCATTTTGGTACGAATATCTCGCGTAGCTTCGAACAAACCAATACGTTTTCCGTCGACTTCCTGCGTCCAAGGTTCCTTGTCAAATGCCGGGCATAGGTCGTTCTTCCATCGAACCCAGTTCTTCTCTCGTTCCAGTATCACCTGGACTGTTTCATAGAACGCACGTCCGTTGGGTGCAGATGAACGAAGCTCCTCTGCGGCTTTCGCCATCGTCTCATGCACCCACTTCGCATTGTCAGCCTCCAGCGTAAAGTCGATATGTAGAGAACGATTTCGTGGGTCCATCCATAATGCTTTGGCTTTGGGAGTGAACAGGAGCAAAAAGTTCAAAAGAATGAGGAGCTGGAAGAGGATTTGACGACGGAAATTTGTATCGGCAATCTAAACTGAGCGTGAGCCTCGTCGTACAAAGCTAGAAAACAGAGTTAAACTCACTTCGAGCTCGAGAAGATCTGGACTTGTAAGGAACTTGGCAAAGAAGTAGTCCGTTACTGTCGACTCGGCCGTTGGTTCCGCTTCGCGTTTCCGTTTGGCTGAACTTGAGCCAGTGCCTCTGCTGCCCATCATGGCACGCTCTTTCGCAGTAGCCTCTTTGATCACAGGCAGAATTTTGGCGACGTTCTGCTTCAGCTCGTCAAACTTCCCTTGTCCTGTCAGTAAGACTGGCCGAGAAAATGGGAACTGTAATGACCAGAACGTGGCATATAGCTCTTTAAGAGTGTTTCATGAGCACCTGTAAGACAAAGACTGTTCAAGGGGCGTACCATCTGTCTGCGGGTTTCTATCGTCTTTAGGCGCCGCTTCATCCACTTGCATTTTGTTCTCGTCTGCTGGATCATCTTTCTTCTCTGTATCTGTCCCCGTCGACTCGTCTACGGCCATTTTGTCTTCTTCAGGTTTCGCAGCACGCGTCTCAACAACACCGTCCCATAAAGGACCGTACTCTCCTCTTAAATTGACACCACTACGCTCTCCTAGCGGAAAGACTCCGCTCAGGAAGGTCGATATTCTGCCGCAAAACATAGTCGTTGACCCCATCTTGGAAAGTCGTCGTAGGAGGTCATTGAGCGTGCGGAGTAAGATGAGTGCTTTGCCTTTGCTCGGAACCATCCCCTCTGTCAGCCTATCCGCTCTGGACTCGACCCATGAGAATATGTGAGAGCAGGAAGATATAGTTTGTGTCTCGAGCAGATCCTGGAGTAGGTTAAATGTGAAGACTGGCTCGCACGCCTCTGGTGAATCAAGGTCAGTGTAATGACTTGGACAACGAAACCGAGTGACATACCTAGCTCTGTGAAAGTTAGTGCCAGGTCCAATCGCAGAGATAGCTGTTCATAGTAGCTCTGGTTCTCCTCGTCATCTTTCAGCGCTTGGCCTTCCGTCTCCTAAAGTCTACGTGAGCGCTGTTTATGTGCCCGAACCAATTCCCAAACGCACTGCTAGTCTGAAAAGCTCCTGCCTCAGAAGGTATTCCCATTGACTTCTCCTGTTGTCTGCAGATTTGACTATGGAGAGGGCATTTGTTATTGCTGTTTGCGCCGAACTCTGTAGTGTAGACTGTGCAATGGGTGATGGCGGTAATGATTTCAGAAGCTCGTCCAGTACGGGGGTTAGCGCAACCATAAAGAGCGAGAGAAAGAGCGAATAGATGTCGCGTAGAGGCTGGCTGGCGATGAAAGTAGAAAGACGAGGGCTATGATCCCGAAAGAGGCAATAGCGCGTCTTCCTCTTCAACTGCCATCATGGCTCCAGCGTCTACCAACGGCAATGCGAACAAGACATCTGTGCTACAGGAAGATATTGACTTGCTGAAGTCAATCTTGGCCCAAGATGAGCAGGTTCCGAGCACGGGGAATGATGCTGCCGATTTGGCCCAGCTCTTGACCAGGCTAGACAGCGCCAACGGTGTGGCATCTGGTATTGAGACGAAGCTTGATGGCGTTCTTGGGAACTTGGATCGCTTACTGGAGAGCTTAGAGCAGGATGAGAGTGTTAAGAAGGCCATGGCGGCGCAAAACCCATCTGCATCCGGTGAGAAGCAAGATTAGGCTGGTGAATTCTCTAAAGGATTAAACGCGGTGGAGCCTACTGATGAAACACCTTACAGGATAGAGCGACAACCACATCCGATGCATTTATATTGGAGGTCGTTCCTGTCCCCTACACGCGATACAACACTCCAGATCCTTACTTTTTGCAGCTTGTCGAAATATTCACTGTTCAGAAGCTCTGGGGGTTCATGGCTATACCACTTAGCTTGATGGGGAGACTGCAGTCACAACCGACGAAGATATCGCAAAGCGGGGAGAGGTTGTCGCCGTCCTCCAGACATGCTTAGACTCAACCACACAATTACATATCTCTTTGGCATTACAAAGCCAGATCACAGCATATCCACTTCCGCTAATGGCTCACCGTTTCATCTGTAAGCACTATTATGTCTAGCAGTTGAGTTATCTGTGAAGTTAGCCCTGAAAGATCTAGGCGGTATACGTGGGATCGCTGGTTGCTCGCTGGCGGGCGGGTAGTTGTCCGAGTGCTATAGATCAAGTGAGGTTACTGCTCAAAAGTGAGGGCGGAATCGCGACAAGACAAGGAGCAATGGATATCTAGACCCAAGTCCGCCTCTCCTATTACTCCGTATAGCAGGACTCTCTTCACGGAGTGCCTAAGGCAGCACTTTGCTGCATGCCTACTAAGCTTATGATATCCTCAAGCTTTGACAAGTACTTATCTGCTGGTTCTTATATGCGATTTTGGGTCGTCGACAACAGCTTTGTATTTGGGCGGCGATTCCTCCTCTCTCATTCCTTGGCTTTAAACGCACCCTTTCACGCTCAGCTTCTAGCAGTGCTGGAGTGGACGCCATAGCAGATTCTCCATTGGGAATGATATTGTGATTGCATCAAGTGTGGCGAAACAAGCCTTCCCTGATCCGCAACTGCCATCGAGTGGACTCAGATAGAGTGTAATTTACAGTGATCATATATTCCAGTGCGTAGATTGTAGTTAGGATGCTCTTCTTTCCAATGCTTTCCACCCTTTCCGAAGGCCCATCTTCTCGATGAGAGCCGCAGGCATACAGTATACTGGATCAAGGTCTTGCAGCCCTGGGTATCCCAAAAGCGACAGTCCTTCATACAGTGTAAGACCATTGCGAAGCCAATGATAATCCAGGACATACCGGCAACTCCGAATAAAGTATGGAACACGTCGACCATGTCTCCTGGTCTGTCTGCTATACCGCCATTGTCAGGATCCTGCACGCAATCGTAAATTTAGTGGTGAGAAAGGGTCCAACTAGCACATAGCCACCTGCGCAGAAAGAATGAAGGCCGTCAGCTTCTCAGCATCTATCCACGGAATCTTGTCGAGTATGGACAGTGATGATAGCACCCAGAAACTGTAGCAGACCTGAAAGATCATTAACGAAGATTTCTTGACAAATATTGCACCCATACGTCTTCTTTCTTTTCTGGCCGACCATTTAAACCACCATTGGTTAGCTGTCGTTCTGACAGCCACCAACCCAAGGTTTCTGCATCCACGGCATCCAGTCGATCCAGAACAGCCAGTGCAGCGCAGCAAGTAAACACTGCTTCTCATTCACGTATGCGTGCAAATCTCAAAGAATCGGACGCACCTTGTGCTGCATGGCTTTCAGCACCAACACTTCCCCCAAAGCCTCCGTCAAAGTTTCTGCATTGAACAATGTAGGAGACCGCATTGTCCTTATTGATTGCATCCAGGCGGCCCAATAGAGATAAGGCAAGCAGAGCACAACAGATAAAGCGTGTATCAATCTCCCCAAAGGCATCTCCCGCAAATGCACCAGACGGCTGCTGCAAAGCTTGGATGTCTAAGGTGGGTGGAAAGGTCAGTGGGCAAGTTCGCTCAGGACATATGTTATACGTACAGTTTACTATGCGTTCTGTATCCAGCCTACCCACAGCATTCTGTATAATCATAATTTGGATGGCACTCAACGTCGACAGCAGATGAGCATCATGGTCTGGATGAGCGCCAAAAGCGCCTACGGAATGACTGTTAGCGAAGAAGTAGATGCGAGACGTAAACGCACACACCTGCCTCTTCATCCCAGCAACTCAAAACGAACTCAATCATCTCTTCTCTGTCCAGAGCATCCTTCTGATCCATTACACATAGCGCAGTAAGGCCCCAGTAAATCGCGTTCATGCGCAAATGTGCAGTGAGATGATAAGCCAAGTCATCTTTGCTCTACAGTTTCGAGCAAACATTAATCCGGACAGCTCAGCAGATAAATAATTGGGTTTTATAACCTTGCCGAGGTTCTGAATGTACGAGACGTGCTGTGCAATGAGTAGAGGGTCTTTGGAAGCAGACATGATGGCTGAAACTAGGTCATATTGGCTCCTTAAACCAATACTACCATCACCACGGTGGCACAGTCCACCACTTCATTTCCTTTTACTTTATCGGAGGTCCGCCGGAGAACCTTCAGCTGACTGCGCATGGTCTAAAATTGGTGATATGCCTGACACGGAGTTGAAGCGCACGTACTGGCAGCCACTGGCAGGGTTACAGTATATAACGTGAGCCCTGTACGCCTTCCGCTTGACCTCCATCTGCACCACCGGAAATGACCTCTCTGGTTCAACGACTGCGAGCGAGACGCGCCGAACACGTCCAAAGACGCGACAATGACCCAGAATTGAAGCTTCCGAAGATGGCTAGCCTCATTATCATGATTATGGCGAATGTACTTGCTCAGGTCAGGCTCGTTTCCCTAGAAGTATTGTTGTGACGCTAACTTACATAGATATCATTGTTTATCATCGTCTCTTCATCCAATGAATACGCTAAACATCTTGGAGGCAACTCCACATTTTCCGGTATCATTATTGGTATACCTCCCCTGGTAGCTGGTATCGTCCTTATACCTCTTATGAGATTCGATAGAGGTGCGTTTTCGCAATTTCAATGCCGAATCGCATACCGAACAGCTTCACAGGTGGCTACACAATTCCCTTACACGTTACATGCGGATCCTTCGCTGTTGGGTTGATGCTGTATGCTCTGGCCTATCAAGCAGACTACCTATACCTCAGTCTGATCGGCCGAATGGTGTCTGGCATCGGATTCACCATCTTCATGTACTGCAAACGATATTGCTCGGACTCTCGCATTGTTGGAATCCGCCGTCGGACAACGCTCGCTAGCTGGCTAGTAATGGGGCAAGGCATCGGCATGAGCCTGGGTCCGTTCGCAGGTGGTTTGTTGTACAAGGTGGGGTTCAAAAACTCTGTTTTCAACGGGTATACCGCACCTGGATGGATCATGACTGCCGTCTGGTGCATCTTTTGGGTGTGTGTATATGTTTGGTACGAAGACCCAAGAGACGACGATAGTTCGTCAACTCCAGAAGCGGAGGACAATGGAATACCTATGGAGACACTTGGTCCTGCAGACACAGATTCCAAAGTCAAACTGAACACTGCGCAATCCTCCTCCATCTCTCGTCAACATTCATCTTCAGAGCCAGCTTCAGCCATTCCAAGACCGAGCGAAGAAGTTCCTTTAACACTCCGACAGATGTCTAAGGCGCAGTGGGGAGTTATCATTTGCATGTGCTGGTTTGCTATGACCTGCTTTTTTATCCTTGGAGCATGGGAAGCCAATCTGCCTGTTTTTGGTGCCGACTACTCTCCATTCCACTGGTCCCCGTTTGCTGCAGGGAATTTCATAGCCCTCGGTGGTGTAACAACCTTCCCGTTCTTGATTTTCAACCTCCTTTTCGCACGCAAGATTCAGGACAGACACATCCTCGCCTTTGGAACTACCGTGGGGACGATAGCTCTTTTCACGTTTCTGGGTCTGGTGAAGTCCGGCAAACTCAATTATGGAGGCGCTTTCTTCTGCTGGTGGGCCGTTGCTCTTGGATTCAATATTGCGACAACGTATGTACCTCTTTTGGTTGAAAATGAACTACGATCTCTCATATTCAAAAAAGTGTTACGATGAGTCTTCTCAGCAAGCAGCTACCGCCTTCATGGAACGGGAAAACTTCTCTCATCATTCAGTACAGTATTTATGCGGGAAGGGTTGGAGGTGCTGTTTGGGGAGGTAGTGGTGTTGCAGTGGGGATGCCGAACTACGTATCGCTGGAAATTGGGTTGGTCGGAATTGGCACAGTCATGTTCATGTCACTGTGGAGGGATTTGAAAGCAAAAACTGGATAGATAGATATACACTATTATAGAATAGACTAGAGCACGAAATTGTAATGGTCTTGCAAGTCAATATTGAGTCAATTCCTAATCCGTCATTAGTTCAAGCGGATCAATGAACGACCACCTTGCTTTTCACTTCCACCGCGTAGATTCTCCGTGGTTTCTGAAGCTTGTTGCAGGGCATAGTTCAAATCGCTGTCCTGGACAATGATTAGTCATAAAGCAGTCGGAGTGGATGCCAGTGCTTCTTCGCCAGTAACATGGTCCCCCATGCTACTAGTCCTCATTGCTGCAGCATGTTTCCCGTTTGTACTCCGACACTTTCGGAAAAGCACGAGCAAGCCTTCTTCGCTTTCGTCTAGCTCGACAAACATGGGGAAGAAAGGACAACCTGAGCCGACAGAGGTCACCATGACAGTAGATCCGCTGAGATTGGCAGAGCCTAATTTCGGCTACAAAGACGTACGTGTTGCCAAGATTCTTGTACATCCTATCAAGGTATGCACGCCTTGAAGTTCCCGTATCTGCAATGAGCTAAAAATGACATAGAGCTGCCGAGGGACGTCTGTTAATCGTGCAATGTACACGCCTGAAGGGCTGGAGGTGTGGTTTCCTATCCTTCATGTCTTACATTTCATTGCTCACATATATTTGTTCAGAATGACAGGAAATGGTGCATAATAGAGGCAGATGATCACAACGCCATTACTGCAAGAGAGGTAGCGAAGGCAAGTGTTTGTCGTTTCTTGCAAGTGTCTTTGACTGATTTATTGAGAAGATGGTTCTTATAGTCCCAGAAATACTGTTAGACGACAAGTCCCAATACGGAGGCTCCTTACGCGTCTCTTTCCCTCTTGACTCGGGATGTGAAGCATTTTCTGTACCTCTCATTCCCCTAGAAGACAAGTGGGACCTGTGCGAAATTCTATGCAATAAGTTTGACACCTTTTGCTTATATCCCTTATAGACTACATGATATCAAAATGTGGGGACATCAAATCGAAGGCTATATCTGCCAGTCCACTTCTGGCGGAAGATCTCCCTCTGAGATACTTTCCCAATATTTCAACAAGCCCGTACACCTCGTTGTGAAAGGAGGAAGACCGAGAGCTTGTGATCCTACACCTTCATTTCCCAGTCTCTCAGCGACTGCGGTCTTTCAAGACGGTTATCCTCTTCTTGTAGCATCGGACGAGGATGCGGACGCCATACAAGAACAATTACAGAGGTATATAGGCAAGCAAGGGGTTGATGAAAAGTGGAGAACTGACAAAGTCGCTATAGAAAGGTGTGCATTGCCTCTGTTATCGCGTCGATCAGATATTCACCTCCTTTCCACTCAAGGTTCCGCCCTAATATTGTGTTTCGTGGAGCCGGTGCCTTTTCAGAGGATCTATGGGAAGAAATCTCGATATCGCGGGACATGGAGTCTGCGGCGAAGGCGCCCAGGATTCTGCTCGTTTCTAAATGCCAGCGATGTCTAGTTAGTAAACCGTTATTCATTCCCTCCGTCCCATTGTTCTAAATAAACTTTTAAAGCTACCTAACGTCTCTCCGGAAACGGGAGTACGCGACGCAGCAGTGCCATACAAGATTCTAATGAAATTCCGAACAAATGTCGACGCTCGAGACAAGTATAAGCCGTGCCTGGGCTGCAATGGAGTACCACTAGGGGATGGAGAAATCCGAGTAGGAGATGCAGTTATGGTTCGAAAGCTGATTGGTCTAGATGTGATGACCCAATGACTACGTTCCCTCGATTCACTCGCTAATAGAGATTGCTTTCCGTCTGCGAGATATGCGAATCGGCTCTTATGCCTGTGAGTTACGAGCACCTATAGGACTCAGTTACATCATTCAACACCGAAGTACGAAATATCTCACAAAATAATGGTTTCAAGACCCTAAACAAACCCTAGTCCTGAGTCTCTCAACATTTGCATGCCCTCGACGCCTAGGATCTCGTCATCTAGTCCAAGCATAAATGTGTGCAAATGTGCCTGCTTATTAGGTCCATATGTGGTTGCTAGTGGTCTTCGCCTGCTCTCGAACATGATCATCAGAGCTTCGACGTCAAGGGCATTGAAGTTGAGCGGTCCGTCAGGAAGACCACTGACGAAGTCAAGTATCAACGTTTCAAGAGATAAGCAGAGACCTGAGTTTTGTTGAAAATCGACTTCCAGGAATGGTAGGAATGTCGCCTCGGTGTTGGAAATAATAAGTGCAGAAAGATGTGGGGTGCGTGATAGAATGCGGGCCGTCCCTTCGTTTCCCATGAAAGGAAGTTCGAGCTTGGTCAATGCGCAATTTGACCTCTCCAGGAAGTCAACAACCGTGCCGGATTCCCAGAGCTTCCCAGTGAGAGTGAGCGAAGTGAGAGCAGGAAATGTGGACATAGATAGTAGGCTCTCTATTTCTCCTGTAGTCGCTGCTTGACTTGCCACCTGGTCACTTGGTCGGATTTTCCCGTGTAATTTCAGTGACTGGAGGTATGGCAGGTTGATCAATCCCTCCTTTGTGTGCGTTCCAAATACGGCGTCAACTTCACAAGTTTCGAGGTTGTGGAACTTTTGTAGGAGGTCCGGCAGAATCCGACAGCTATGAATAGCGACCACCGTTACATCTCCGGGTCCTGACATACGGGCTTGAGACACCCATTTGTATTCTCGTATAGTGGCAGATATTGGCATCTTGCTCCAACCGTTGACAATTGCCGACCGCAATTTTGGGGCTGTATTGAAGGCTGAAACTAGGCTTGCATCTACATGGACATGCCCTGGGCAATAAAAATTGAAGGATAGTTTCTTGAGGCTAGGCAGATTTCCATCAATAACATGCCAATCCATTGTAGGGCTTCCTAGAGCGGCAGGATGTGCCTCAAAGTGGAGAGTGCGCCATCGGTCGCAGGAATGAAGAAATTGACTGAGGAGACGTTGTGAGGTGGAGTGAGGATCATGCTGCTTTGAAATATACAGGGAAACATCCAGCATTCGGCCTGCAGACCGCCGCAGGAAGCGATCCATCACATAGCTACGGGGCCCCCAGTTCTTCGGGGATATGACCAGATCAATCTCTGTCCACAAGCGAGGCATTTGGGTGTTGATGATGGTTCGCCAAAGACTACAGACTTGGCCAAGAGCCCATCGAGGACTACGCACGTCAAGGGAATCAGATCCGTCTTTTTGCGTTCTACGAATATTGTCATCGCTGTAGCAAACAATGTCAAAGATCTCTGATAGAACGTCACTATTCAGTTTGCGAGGCGACTGAAGGATTTGCTTGTGCATATCCACAAAATTTCCGAGGTCTGTCTGCTCAGTTTTCAAGTTCTGCAGATACGTCTCTGCTGCTTCGATTTCATGGCCAAGGGTCTTCATATCTTCCTCGCCAGCTTGAATGACCTGTCGGCATTCCCCCGTATGAGCATCGTCTGGGGGTTGGTTGTTACCGAGGATGCTCAATATGCCGGTCGAAGGAATGTTGTTAGTGTCCAGTCTACGTGTTGAAGAATGGTAGACCATGGTAGTACAGGTGCGGGGCTGGTCCGATTAGAATAGTGAATGTAGGGAAAGTCTAACCACGCACTGATATCTCAGCAACAAATACGCCAGGGTTGGAGCACTACGAGGGCATGCACGAAGCCTCAAGCTTCTCGGGCGTCCAAGAGATGGTAGCACTTCAGGTGGATGTCAACTTTGTCAAGGACTCCAAGTTCCAACTAATCACACGTGATAAAACGGCGTTTGCCGAATATAAACCCGCAGGCCTCGTACCCCTCCCCAACACACATTATCAATCGTGTATACCAAGCTCCAAATTTTAGTATGTTCTAGGATATGCATTTTCAGGCTCCGACTGTTAAGTAGCGTGCTATGCATGCCGAGGTGGGTTTCTCTACTTTCTTTCGGTTGCAGCCCATCCGGTCGTTGTGAATTGTAAACCAATGCTCGCACCTCTTTGCGAATATGATAGCTAAGATGATACATCAATCTGAATACATCTTGCCTATCCTCTGAGTACATGGGCTGAACACCGCTGCACATATGTTTAGCTACCTCCTGGTTGGGGAAACTTCTAATATGGGAGCCGGCCCTATTTTCCTACAGCCACTAGTATCGCTTAGAGATTTTAACATTTCCTTCGGTCAGGATCCAGAAAGCTGACTGGTATTCTTTTTGGCCCTGTATTTTTCTAAATCACAATCTCATTATCTTAGCAGTGAACCTGAAGTCAGAGTCTGCGATGGTCGCATGGTCAAACTCCAGAGGAATCAGCAAGTCACATCGCTCTACAGCTTCAAAAGGAGCATGCGCAACCTTGGCTGGGCCCCGAGTTGCGTATGGTCCTCTGAGCCTAATAATAGGGTATGAGTCTGCCCAACCAGTCACCCATGAAATCTCCAGACATGTTACATAGGGGTACGGCGTTTTTCTGCAGTGCCACTGGATCTGGATACAAACGAATGACGGCGGGACAAGTGATGGCGGAACAGCGGAGCGGACCCTACGGCTTGCCAAGGCTGAAAACCCCGTGACTTTTCGGCCAGAGTAACGATCAATGGAATCTGTTGCCGAAGAGACGGCGTACCTGAACTGACAATACGCTCGCTGTCTCCCGCATTGGCCTTCATCAACCACCAACACCCACATCTTCGTCGACAACCCTGGCGACAAGCGCATACCTTGACGTATGCTGCCTAGCTGAGCTCTGAATTATGGCAAAAGCGAAATGGATTTTTGGCAATCAGAACCCAGTCGTACCCGTCGTCGCGTCCAAGCCCATTCCGATTCCTGTGCTGAAGGAGGCGGACCTCAAGAAGATTGGGCTGGAGAATGTGCGTCTAGCTTCCTGTATGCTGGTTTCAACATTTCACTGAATCTCATTCCTTTTGGATAGTTTGGGAACACCTGGTATGTCATTAGCGCCACGATCTTGCCTCTAGACTTTCTCTTGACGTTTACTGGGCACCAGCTATGCCAATTCAGTAATCCAGGCATTATATTTCTGCGGTCCCTTTAGAGAGCTTTTACTACAGTCCCCCGACTACAGCTTGACTGCGAATGCGGATGTTCAGTCCTCACCTGCTCCCGGACAGCCTCGGAAGCTAGAAGGAAACACAGAACTCTCCACAGATACCAACAATGGCGCAGCCAACGGATTAGTAAAGCCTATACCACCACATCCTTCAACGCTGTTCTCCGCCCTTCGATCCCTTTTCGTCACCATTTCCACGCATCCATCCGACAAGGACAAGGTTGCCCCCCGCGCGTTCATCGACAAACTCAAGGAGTTCAATGACATTTTCAGGGGAACAATGCATCAGGATGCCCATGAATTCCAAAATTATCTGCTCAATAAGATGATTGACGAGCTAGACGAAGAGCGAAAACTTTTAGCTGCCGCACAGTCGGAAGATGGTGCATTTTGTTTAGATTTCCAGTCTCCACGTTTTCTAATGCCTATCTAGTGCCCACTTCCAATCAAACTTTAGGATCACAGGCTCCTGCTGCGGCCAATTATGGTTCGCCATCCGCAGCGACGTTAGTGCATAAGTTATTTGAAGGCGTCTTGACAAGCGAAACTCGGTGTTTAACGTGCGAAACTGTGAGCTCTCTGTGCAAATTTCACTGGGTGTATCACTTATATTTACCAAGGTTTCTTCTCGAGATGAGCCATTTCTGGACCTATCAATCGACATTGAGGAAAATTCTAGTGTCACTGCTTGTTTGCGTCAATTCAGCGCAAGCGAAATGTTGTGCCAGAAGAACAAATTCTTCTGCGACTCGTGTTGCGATCTGCAGGAAGCCGAGAAGAGGTACTTTGAACTTATCTACATCCGTAGTCGTTTTCTCTAACCTTCCGATAGGATGAAGATCAAGAAACTCCCAAACGTTCTTGCACTGCATCTCAAACGATTCAAGTACCAGGAAGACGTGCAGAAGTATGTCAAGCTTGCGTACCGTGTTGCATTTCCCTTCCAGCTTCGTTTGTTCAACACTGTCGACGACACGGAGGACGCGGACCGTCTATTTGATCTCTATGGAATTGTGGTCCACATAGGAACGTAAGTGCTACGTGCATGTCATGCCAACAGTTTAACGAATTCCGTTTACTACAGTGGTCCACATCATGGGCATTATGTGTCTATCATCAAATCGCTGGGGGTCTGGCTTGTCTTTGACGATGACAACGTATATCCGATAACAGAAGCTGAGATACCCAAATACTTTGGTGATTCAAACTCAGGGACCGCATACGTCTTGTATTATCAAGCCACAGACATCGATAGCGCAGCGCTAGGAATCCAGCCCGCGCAGTCATCTGTGAGTGGGGTGGGCTCAGAGCCTGGACAGGCATCGCCGGCCGTTGTTCCTGTGCTACCACCAGGTCTATCAGCCAATGAAGAGGGAGATTCGTCGGATCTTAGTGATCCCTCGTATCCCATTACGCCGTCTCCGCCGTCTCCCTTACTCTCCGTAACGAAAGATCAAGGAATTCGAGTACCTGCCCTTGGATTGGATATCGGTCCCGTACCTCTGACTCCAGGAGGAGAGGCAGTATCTACACCAACTCTACAACCGAAACCAAGCAAACCGTTCTTCACTTTGAAGCGATCTCCCTCAAACACTGCGCGTTCTTCAGCGACCTCTACTGGCCCACCACCTCTCCCCACCCCTACTTATAACGAGCATCTTACAGCGGAGCCAGAAAGCGGGGACTTGCATCCGCCCTCTGAAGCTACCACTTCAACCGCAGCTTCCCAATTGTCGAGTACTAATTCGCGGCAACAGAAGGAACCGGAAAAGAAAAGCGGTACCTGGTTGTTCAAAAGGAAAAGTAGAAACATCCCGTCAGAGTCTACACCTGTCTCGCCGGTCGATTCTTCGTCGAGTTCGGCAGGGCCGACCTCCATTTGGTCCAAGGCGACACCCTCGAAGCATAAGATTAGACGACCATCTAATGGCCATGTGCATGCGGAACTCCTATCGAATGGTCTTGTTTCACCATCCCTAACAGTACCAAATGGGAAAGATTGGCAAAGTCATACGGCCAGCACTGTTTCTGAAGCGTCTCCGCCAGAATCAGCGACCTCATCGACAGGCTCCGTTCAGCCACCTGTGCACTTATCCCCTGGTACTCATGCACCTCCTGTACCATCATTATCATCAATGTCAGACCTACACCCGCGGAAAGAATCGCTCCCCCCAATCCCTCTGCGAACACCAGATCATAAACTCTCCCTCTCCAACCTGAACCTTCATCCTCGCAGAGAAAAGAAGAGATCGCCTATTGCCACCCGGCCATCTACTGCTCATGCAATCGTTAGCGACCGACATCATGAGTTGCCCCCTGTTCCTCCAATGCCGGCCACCTTAACTCCCAATAGGCGTCGTGCAACTTTGGGTGAAGATGAATTACCTACGGTGTCCAACCCCAAAGGCAAGCCAAGAGTTGGCTCGGAATACTACGACCCTCCACCACCTACTCCTCCTCCAGCAATAACTTTCGCCGCGAGCGCGACCAGCACAAGTACCCATGGCAGTTCGAATTTCAAGCGGGCCACAAGAAAACTTAGCCTTAGCGGTCCCATACTAGGTCTTAGTGGATTTGGAAAGAGAGATAAAAAGGAAAAGGACGGCCATGGGAAAGGTGCACCTACTGCGTTCAGCCAGATGTCGCATGTCAATATGCCGGCATAAGACCTGTGTACATGGTTTTTCGATGGACAATGACAGTGGATCTTTCAATAGATCATTTTCTGATAATTTATTCCTCTTTTTGATATGTCTTTACCACTGTTTCATTAATCTGCGTTTCTCACCGAACGCACGCCAGTGTTACCCGCCATTTAGTGTTCAGATGTATTTATGTATTACAAATTACGTTCGTTCACAGTAAACAAAGAGTTTAGGCTAAGTATAACTTGAAATTTTAAGAGCATATAGTGGTATATCTAACGAGAAGGCGCATAGTTGCATAGGTGTACAAGCATAGGTAATGAAATCTTACATGGGATTAGTGTTACAAGACTGAAAGTCTAGATTCTGCTGGATGACTATGTCTCAGCGTGCATGCGGACTAGACCTCGGTTACTATCAGAAGCGAAATCAAGTATTTGGATGGTACGCGAGCGACCTCTGTTGTCTTCACCATAAACCAAGCATGCCCGGCCAACAGTTTCCTCCCAGCTCACAGAAAGCGTACCGAGTTCTCCAAGTTTGTACTGGACATCGACAGGTAGAGGAATCGTGCAATACTGGCAGAAAGATAAGTGTTCGTTTCTTGATCTATCATGTAGCGTGCTAACCTTATGCGACGGACGACGGTATCTGCCCTTGCTTAAGATCTCCTCTTGCACATCTGGGCTGCGTAGTGGCTCCTCGTAGTTTGTAGGTATCAACATAGATGGATGTGCATATCTGCGCAGAGCGCGAACCTTTGGCGCCGCAGACTTGAAGATGTTCATGTCATAGGTTTCAACGAGGAGGGAACGATCAATTCCGGGATGCATGGTCATCTTCAGATCGTGGTCGCCTTCGCGTGAGCTCTGCTGAACAACACTTCCACGCAAGTCGTATCGCCAACAGTAACTTGTTCCATCTCTGGTAGGCTTTCGTGTTGGGAAGATATTCCAAAGCTCCATCCGCGGCTTTTTCTTTTTTTCTGTGAAGTCTTTGGTGCGCATGAACAAAGAAAGAGCTGGTGGAGGGGCTGGATTGCCTTGTGCCTCCGTTGATGGAGTGCCCTGAGTGCTGACATGGTCCCATGTGTCAGGAAAATCGAACGAGTCCGCCAAGCTGGACAGAGGGCCAACATCGTCAATGCTAGAGACGTTCAAAAACATCCCGGGGACGATGGTTGGGATTTCGTATAGTTCAATGACATGGCCCTCGATGAGATATTCACGGCGCTGACCCTCATACGCAGGAACCCAATCGGGATCAACTGGCCGGGAGATACGACGTATGACAAGGATTTCGTTCTGTTCGGGCAGTACGCGGAATGTCTGAATCCGGTGGAACTGTAACATGGTGTCAGACTTGCCATGTTCAAGAGAAAATAGATAAATGGTACTTACCGATCCTGGGAACGCCGTGTGCGCATTACAGATAATGCTTCCATGCTCTCGATTGTTCAAATTGGTGAAGACGATGGCATTGCCAGGTCTCTGTAACGCTGCAGCATACGGAATGCCGTCTTTGGAGAACAAGCTAGTTTCAACGAGAGGATTGCTGCATCGCACAGTGTCCACATCGTGGAAAGCGAAATCTCTCCGCCTGTCCAAAACTATGGGAGGTCCAGTGTAAGACGCTCGTGACTCAAGTGTTGCCGTAGATATGTGAAGACACGAGCACTGATGATTGACGTTGCGGAGAGGGTCAACTGTTTCTCCTGAGAGCCGAGAGACTTGATGTGTATCATCCTCGCTGAAGGTATCAAACGATGGTCCATCTGGGGGTATTCCGTTCGGCATTGGGCTGCAAGAGGCTGTTGGTAAATTCACAAAGTCTCGACACCAGTGGGATACGTACCTGTCGTTTTTAGGTGGGATTGGCACCCGAGTGGTGTACATGATCATGAGCCCGGGAATGTCCAAGGTAGTCTCAGTATGGCGCTGAGGATCCTTGTGAATCTTCTTGTAATGCATGAACTTGGCTTGAAGATTGAAGGCCTTGGTAAGAGTAGGTGCACGAGCGAGCAATGGAGATTTGTCAGGTAAATTATCAGCATCCAGATTAAGGACGCTATAGACAACTGTCAGAAATATGATATCATTATAGAAGTTGCAGTAGTTCATACCCAATGAAGTAGCGGTAGGCATCCGACATTACAGCAACCATGTACTTCCCTCCTTTAACAACCTTGACCTCATGGACATTGTATGACAAGTCGAAGAGCCTCGAGTTGTAGACTTTGGGGACTGCACTCCGCCAGTTATCGTCAAGAGTGATAGCTCTAGTGACCATCCGCTCGTATTTGTGCTCGTTGTCGGGACCCGTGAAAGAAGTAGACGGTAATAGAGCTGGAGCGGGTAGCTTCATCCTCTCGTAGAAGTTCTTCCAGATGTACGCACGATGAGTGACATCGTACAGGTAAACATTGACCTATTTGACGCCTCAGCGAGGTAAAACTTACAGGGGTAGAACAAGTGGCTTACTCTTCGAAGGCAGATGATTTCTTCGACACCAAGGTAGCTGAAGATCTCCATGACAAGTACATCTTCAGGCAGAGCAGAGAAAAGACAGGGTTCGACACGACGCTTCACTGGGTTACAACGTTGGTTTCGCTCCTGGCGAGTTGTATGATCAGGTTGACCCCAAAGAGGCATGGCGAAGTGTGAGAGTTGGCAAGGGAAGGGGACGAGAGACAGAGAGGAGGAAGCTGTGCGTTAGCTAGATGCGAGAAGACAGAGTAAAAGCCTTCTGCAACAGACGTTATATGTGTGGGTCGGCCACCTTAGCGACAACATCATTCCCTTGTCCTTATTCTGACAGGCGTTGGGCCCTTCCTCAGAACAATTGCACGATGACCGGATAAGGCAAGGCCAAATCAAGGTCTGATGCATGTTCAATCATGTTTGTCCTTATTTGGTCCCGGTTGGGATGGAAACTCACACCTTTTGTACTCTGCTTGTAGCCTTGTTGAGCTGCGAACGCGACAGTGAGTCAGGTTCATTGCCAGCGAAGGACGCAAGTACATAGCTTCTAAATCTATAAAATTCGGGACGGACAGAAGGTAGCATACAATGCTTTTATGATCTGACATGACTCTCATAGAGATGGCGCTGCGGGCTTCACACAGCCAATCTAAAATTTAAATACCTGTCCACGGAGTCAGAGAATGAAAGAGTCACAGAGAGGTTTCTGGCTTACCTGGTCCTCAGTATATCCGAGCTCCTTGAGGACCCCGCCCAATTCACCCTGCTTCATTCCGGCCTTCTTGCCAGCGATCGCAGCCACCTGTGGAGGAGGCCCTGGTAATAAGATGCGTCAATTGTCTGTGAGATGAAAACGAAGACAATAAAGCCTACCGCAGACGAATACTTTAACCTTCTCATCTAGCGTAGGGCTTGCGACATGCTCCTTAAGCAGTTCCTTTCCGATGAAGCCAGTTGATCCATTCCAGTTCTCGGGGGGTTGGTCGAGAACGTAAATGATATTAAATTTGT
>Ga0247730_1000862_pt1 | contig 18869 bp, 19 predicted proteins | sample UWRJL073202C2_FD_180959 | JGI IMG/M metagenome (GOLD analysis project Ga0247730, IMG submission 180959) | Plant litter microbial communities from Arlington Agricultural Research Station in Wisconsin, United States - UWRJ-L073-202C-2 | ecosystem: Environmental > Terrestrial > Plant litter >... | reverse complement strand
CCGTCGTGCGCCAGCTTCTCGAAGAGCGCGACTTCCCGGTCGCCGAGATCCGCTACTTCGCGTCTGCGCGCAGCGCCGGAACCACGCTGCCGTTCCGCGGCGAAGACATCGTCGTCGAAGACGCGTCGCTCGCCGACCCCACAGGACTCGACATCGCGATCTTCTCCGCCGGCGCCACCACGTCGAAGGCGCAGGCGCCCCGGTTCGCCGCGGCGGGCGTGCTCGTGATCGACAACTCGTCCGGCTTCCGCATGGACCCCGACGTTCCGCTCGTCGTGAGCGAGGTCAACCCCGAGGCCATCGCCGACGCGCGCAAGGGCATCGTCGCCAACCCGAACTGCACCACCATGGCCGCCATGCCCGTGCTCAAGGTGCTGCACGACGAGGCCGGACTCGAGCGCCTCATCGTCTCCACCTACCAGGCCGTCTCCGGTGCGGGCCTCGTCGGCGGCGAAGAGCTCTACGCCCAGACCAAGGCCGCGATCGAACAGGACCCGCGGTCGCTCGTGCACGACGGGTCATCCGTCGACTTCGGCGAAGCGGCGACGTTCCCCAAGACCATCGCCTTCGACGTCGTTCCGCAGGCCGGCAACTTCGTCGACGACGGTCTGTTCGAGACCGACGAAGAGAAGAAGCTGCGCAACGAGAGCCGCAAGATCCTCGGCCTGCCCGACCTTCTCGTTAGCGGCATCTGCGTGCGCGTGCCCGTGTTCACCGGCCACTCGCTCGCGATCAACGCCGAGTTCTCGTCGGCCCTCTCGGTCGCGCGCGCGAAGGAGCTGCTCGCCGACGCCCCCGGCGTCGTGCTCACCGACGTGCCCACCCCGCTCGAGGCTGCCGGCAAAGACCCGTCGTACGTCGGACGCATCCGCCAGGACGAGGGCGTTCCCGGCGGCCGCGGCCTCGCGTTGTTCATCAGCAACGACAACCTGCGCAAGGGCGCGGCGCTCAACGCCGTGCAGATCGCCGAGCTGGTCGCGGCGAAGCTCGTCACGGCGTAGCACTCCGGGCGTCGTCGGCGCCCGCCGCCACGCCCTTCAACAGGACGAATCGGGCCGCGCGTCCCGTCAACAGGATCATCTGCCGGTTCGGCCAGCGCCGATCCTGTCGACGGGCGCGCCGCTCGGGCGTCCGTCGCGCAATCGGGCCGCGACAACCGCCAGGCACCAGTCGATCTCGTAACGCACCTGGCTCCACATAAAACGGTCGTGGGCGTACCCGGTGATGCCGGCGTTGCCGTCGCGGCGGCGGTCTGTTGTCTGGTGGTCGATGCCGTCGTGGTGTTTGCGGCTGTCGAGCTCGATGATGTACCAGTCGTCGACGAGCACGTCCACCTCGCCGACCGTCGGGACGAACACCTGCGTCGCGACGCGGTATCCGGCCCGCACCAGAGCGAGTCGCATGCGGGTCTCGGTGCCCGACATAGCACTGCCGTCTACTTCGCGCTCGATCGAGCGAAGGCGCGCGGGAAGAGCGCGGATGAATTCGCTGAAGTCCTCCGTACTCAGGAGCCGTTTGTTCAGGGCGCTGTCGACGGACGCGATCAATGAATCCCGGTCGACACACATCGCCAGTTGCAGCAGTGCGTCGATCACGGACACGCGCCATTGCTTCGCTCCAATGTGCGGATGAACCGTGCGGAGCCAAATCCGTCGTTCGCCCTCGCCAAGCGGCGGCAATCGGCTCGCGGTTGGCACGCAGCTCACCACGAGCGGCACCTCGTCGTCGACCCAGACCCCGTAACTCTCGAGTGCGCTCGAACCGCCGAGCATCCCGCCCAGCGCGACCGCCCGCACGGCGAGCGCGGGCGCAGCGGGTGAAGCAAGCCACCCCCGCCGTGGCGCGAACAGGTCGCCCGACGCCACGGCGCGCTTGAGCACGTGAGGTCGATGGCCGAGTTCGACGAGCGTGCGACGCTGCACCAGTCCGCCCGCCGCAGCCAGATCGAGTTCGAGATTTCGGGGCATGGCTCGAGGGTGCACCGCGTGCCGCTCCCGTAATCTCTCGCACGGCGATCTGCGATCGGCACGTGTCATCCGCGGGCCTGTTGAGGAGGAGAGACCCGCGCCGTCCGACAGGCTCTGGCCCCGCGAAACCCCAAATCCGTCCTGTTAGCCAGACATTAGAGCCAAAACATCCTGTCGAACGGCCCAGCACCCGACCAAACCCAACCCCGCACGGCGTCGAATAGAACGGCATGAGCACCCGCGTACGACTGATCATCGCGGCAGCGCTCTGCCTCGCCGTAGCGGCCGGCGTCGTGCTCGCGGTGAACGCGACGAAGAGCACGCCCGCAGACACCGGCACCGGCTCGGGAACCCGGGTCGCCTTCTACGGCGACTCGTACACACTCGGCACCGGTGCATCCGAACCCAGCAAGCGCTGGTCGACCATCGTCAGCCGCGAGCGCAACTGGAACGAGTTCAACCCCAGCGTCAACGGCCTCGGCTTCATCAACAACCGGGCCGACATCGGCGGCGACAACGATCTGCCGACCCTCGTCATCGAGTCGAAGCCACAGATCGTGTTCGTGACCATGGGGCTCAACGACAACTTCTCGTACAACTACTCGTCGGCCAGGATCGACGCGCAGATCACCGCCGACTTCGAGCGCCTCAAGACGGCTCTTCCCGACGCCCGCTTCATCGTGGTCGAGCCGTTCTGGTACACCGACGAGCGCCCAACCTCCCTCGGCGTCATCAGCCGCTGGGTCGAGGCTGCTGCGGCGGACATCGGCGCCGATTACATCCCGGGCGCATCGCGCTGGATCGAGGGTCATCCCGAGTGGATGGCCGCCGACGGCCTTCACCCCAACGACGACGGCTACGCCGCGATGGCCGAGCGTATGGACGCCGAGCTCACGAAGCTCGGCCTCTGATCGCGCGCACCGTCAACTGAGCGGCCGCCGCGAGCAGCAGAGCCGCAAACAGGATGCCCGACAGCCTCGGCGGCATGATCAGCGCGAGCGCCACCCCGGGCACCGACGCGACGGTCGCGGCGACGCCCACCACGAGCCCGGCCCGCACGTCGACCACTCCCGCGCGCGCGTTCGAGACGGTGCCGGCCACGCCGGTCGGAATCATCACGAGCAAAGAGGTGCCCTTGGCGACGAGGTCGCTCGCGCCGAAGAGCGCCACGAGGGCGGGCACCGCGATGACTCCGCCCCCGATTCCGAAGAGACCGGATGCCACGCCCATAACGAGCCCGAGGGCGACGTACCCCAGCGCCACCCACACCGTGAGCTCGACGCTGTCGCCGCGTTCCGGCGCCACGAGCAGCATCCGCACCGCGACGACCACGATCAGGGCGATGAACATCCAGCGCAACCAGGCGAGCGGGATGGTGCGCAGCAGGCGCGTGCCGATCAGGGTTCCGACCACTGCACCGATCGCGACGAGGCCGCCCGCAGCGAAGTCGATCTCGCCGTTCACGAAGTACGTGATCGAGCCGACGACCGCCGCGGGCACGATCGCGACGAGCGACGTCGCGGCTGCCGCGCGCTGATCGAGTCCGCCGACAGAGACGAGCAGCGGCACCATGATGATGCCGCCTCCGATACCGAAGGCACCGGAGAGCAGACCGCCGACCACCCCGATGAGGGCGAGCACGATCCAGTAACGCGATCGACTGTTCACAACAAACAGTGAATCATGCCTTTCTATCGCAAATTCGCGGCTCACCCACAAGGGACGTTGTGCTCTGTGGCCGCGCGCGGCTCGGGCCGTAAGCTGGGCGGGTGAGTTCTCCAGATTCCCCCATAGACGTGGCCCTGATCGGGGGCGGCATCATGAGCGCCACCCTCGGCACGATGCTCAAACAACTTCAGCCCGACTGGTCCGTCCAGGTCTTCGAGAAGCTCGGCGACGCCGCCGAGGAGAGCTCGAACCCGTGGAACAACGCCGGCACCGGACACTCCGCTCTCTGCGAGCTGAACTACACGCCGCAGCGCCCCGACGGCTCTATCGACATCGCCGGCGCCATCAAGGTCAACGAGCAGTTCCAGGTCTCGCGCCAGTTCTGGGCGCACCTGGTCGAGACCGGCGACCTGCCCGAACCGTCGAGCTTCATCAACCCCACGCCGCACATGAGCTTCGTCTGGGGCGAAGACAACGTCGCCTACCTGCGCAAGCGCTTCGACGCGTTGAAAGACCACCCGCTCTTCGAGGGACTCGAGTACAGCGAAGACGCGAGCGTCATCCGCGGCTGGGCGCCGGTGCTCATCCCCGGCCGCGCCAAGTCGCAGCCGATCGCCGCCACTCACATCGCCGCGGGCACCGACGTCAACTTCGGCGCGCTCACCGGCAGCCTCATGAAGTACCTCGCCGACAACGGCGCCGAAATCACCTACAACTCCAAGGTCACCGGCCTCAAGCGGCAGAAAGACGGCCTCTGGCGCATCACCTACCGCCGTGAGGTGGGTCTCGCCCCCTTCGTGGTCTTCGCTCGTTTCGTCTTCGTCGGCGCGGGCGGCAACGCCCTCAACCTGCTGCAGAAGAGCGGCATCCCCGAGATCCGCGGCTACGGCGGATTCCCCGTCAGCGGCGAGTTCTTGCGTACCGACAACCCCGAACTCGTGGCCCGCCACCAGGCGAAGGTCTACGGCATGGCCGCCGTCGGCGCCCCGCCCATGTCGGTACCGCACCTCGACACCCGCGTTATCGACGGCAGCACGAGCCTGATGTTCGGCCCGTACGCCGGCTTCAGCCCCAAGTTCCTCAAGTCGGGTTCGGTGTTCGACCTGTTCAAGTCGATCCGCCCGCACAACCTGATTCCGATGATCGCCGCCGGAACCGGCAACCTCAGCCTCGTGCGCTACCTCGTCGGCCAGCTCGCCGCGAAGAAGACCACGAAGTTCGCCGAGCTGCGCCAGTTCTTCCCGAAGGGCGAGCAGAAAGACTGGTACCGCATCACCGCGGGCCAGCGCGTGCAGATCATCAAGAAAGACGCCAAGAAGGGCGGAGTGCTGCAGTTCGGCACCGAGGTCGTCGCCTCCGCCGACGGCAGCATCGCGGGCCTCCTCGGCGCCTCGCCGGGCGCGTCGACCGCCGCCCCGATCATGCTCGGCTTGATCGAGAAGTGCTTCCCCGAGCGCATCGAAGCCTGGATGCCCCTGCTCACAGAGATGGTGCCCAGTTTCGGTTCACAACTCGCGGATGACCCGGCTCTCGCCGACTCGGTCATGACGAGAACGGCGCAGACCCTGCGAATTCCGCGCTAACCGGAGCCTCCCACACGCGATACCGCCCGAACTGGGGTGCGACGTGAGTTTTTAAACGCATTAGCGTCATACTCACCACCGTCGAGTTGAGGGGGAGCTGAGATGTCTCTCGGACTACCCGGGCATCTCGCACCGCACAGCGAGAGTCGCGCGTTCGCCCGCGCCTCTCATGCGATCTCGTTTGTGGTTCTTGTCGCCGACGTGCTGCTGATCCTTTCGCTTCAGCTCGCCCGGCCCGAGTCGATCCTCTGGCCGGCCGCGATCGCCGTGCTGCCGATCATCGCGGTGCTCTGGCTGCTCGAACGCTACCGCAGTTGGTTCTTCAGCGTCACCTACCTCATCGTCGGAACGGCGAGCGTCTTCTGGCTCGTGCTGGCCGGTACGTCGCAGTTCCCACAGAACTCGCCGACCGACCTGATCGTCTTCACACTGCCGAAGATCGCGCTCATCCTCGTCGGCGGCGCCGGCATCGGCGTGCTCAAGACGATGGCGTGGAGCGTTCTCGGATACCTGCTCGGCGAGGGGGCGACCATCCTCGCCGTCAGCCAGAACGGCGCGGACTTCGAGTTCGACATCGCGGCCTTCCTCGTTCTCGTCGCGACCCTGCTGCTGTTCACCGTCATCGGGCTGAGCCGGCGACGGCTCTTGACGGCGCAACCCAGCCTGCAGCGCGCCGCGCGCGACGAACACCTCTCCGACATCCGGCACCGCATCGAAGTGCGGGCGGCGGCGATGCTGCACGACACCATCCTCAACCACCTCGCCGCAGTGGCGGCCTCGCCCGACGGCGCGCTGCGCGACGACCTCCAGCAACGCATCGAGCGCGACCTGCAGGTGCTCGTCGGCGAAGAGTGGCTCGTGACCACCGACGACCAGGAGAGCGCGGCCGACCGGGCCGGCTGGGTCACGAGCCGGCTGTTCCGCGCGATCGACGAGGCCCGCGAGCTCGGCCTCGACGTCGTACTCAGCGGCGACCGGTCGGCGATACTGCGGCTGGACGCGCAGAGGCAGCTCGCGGTGGGCCTCGCGGTCAAACAGTGCCTCGTCAACGTGCTCAAGCACGCGGAAACCGACCGCGCGGAAGTCGTCATCTACGGATCCGACAGCGAGGTCTCGATCATGATCATCGACGGGGGTAAAGGGTTCTCCGAACGAGAGACGAGCGTCGACAGGCTGGGGCTGCGGCAGTCGGTGCGCCGCCGCATCGAAACGGTGGATGGCACGGTGCAGGTTTGGTCGACGCCCGGCACCGGAACATCCATTCTGATCCGGCTTCCGGCGTGCGATTCTGTGGCCGACCCGGAGCCGGTCTCGTGAACAGCCACGAACAGACGGTGCAGCAACGCGACCCGATCGCGGCACTGATCGCGCGGTCGGCGAGTTTTCTCGCCGCGATCGCGGTGCCCCTCTTCGCGGCCGGCACCACCTGGTTCGGCCGTGACAGTATCGAGAGCCCCGCGTTGGCGCTGCTCGCCCTGTTCTTCGTCGTACTGGCGAGCGTCGACCTGGTTGTGCAGTCCAGCCCGCTGCGCGCGCCGCTCACGTCGCATACACACGCGATCGTCGTCGGATCCGCACTGGTCGCGCTGCTGCTCAGCGCGCTCTCCATGGGCGAGTCCGACGCGTACCTGCGCGATGACTGGGGCGGCCCGGTCGTGGGCCTCTTCATCGTGGCGCTCGCCCCGTACCGGCCGGCGAGGGAGTTGCTGGTCTCCGGAGTGCTCTCCGCCATCTTCGCCGGCTTCATCGCCGTCGTGCAGTCAGACTCGTTCGTGACGGTCGCGCCGGTCGGTGGGTTCGTGATCGTCGCGGTCACGCCGATCATCGCGATGTCGCTCGCCGCCGCGGCGTTCGTCACCGTGCTGGTACGTAGTCTCGACCGCTGGCGAGTGCGTGCCGACCGGGCGTTCACCGCGATGACCGGCGAGCGGGGCGAATCGATCGCGCGTTCGGTGCAGCAGGACAGCGTCACCGTGCTCAACCAAGAGGTCGTGCCTCTCTTTACCGCGCTGCTCGACGGAGCCCTCGTCGACGACAGCACGCGCGAACGCGCGCGTCAGATCTCAGCCGAGGTGCGGGCCCTGATGATCGCCGATGTCGACCGCACCTGGCTCGAGAGCGTCGTCGACCAGGTCGGTAACGGCGTCCCTGGGGCCGCCAGCACTGTCGTACGCGACGAACATCGGCTGGCCGAGCACATGTCCACCGACGAGCGCACGGCGGTGCGGGCGTTCGTCGTGGCTCTGCACGATGCGCCGTCGTTCGACGACGAAACGGTGGAGATCTCCATCGTCCGCGACGGCTCCCGCTGCGAAGTGGTGCTGCGCGCCACGGTCGACTCCGAACTCAACGTGCTCAAGGGGCCGCTCGCGCCTTTCCTCGCCGTGATCCGTGTGATGTTCAGCGACCTGCAGGTAGACCACGAGCAGCCTGCCCTGACACTAAGGTTTTCATATGAGCAGCGTTGACGGCAGACAGCCGGGCGGTCCCGGCATGGGCAATGTGCCCGACCCGACTCGCGTGCGTCTTGCCATCCTCGACGACCACGAGGTGCTGCTCGACAGCCTGAGCAGTTGGATCTACTCCAACGCCCCCGACTTCGACCTCGTGCTCAGCGCGAGCACCTGGCTCGAACTCGTGCACAGCGACAACTTTCCCACCGACCTGGTCTTCCTCGACTTCCAGCTCAAAGAACCCGTGTCGATCGAGGCGCGCGTGCGCACCTGCCGTGCGGCCGGCGCCAAGGTGATCGTGCTCACGAGCCTCGACAGCCGGGAGTCCCGCGACCGGGCGCTCGCCGCCGGGGCCGCCGGGTTCCTCTCCAAGACCCTGCCGATGCGCGAAGTCATGGACGCCGCCCGCGCCATCATGGGTGTGCGGCCCAACACCGTGGTGCAGCGCGACTGGCGTCCGCTGCCGGTCGGTGCGACGAGCCAGTCCCGGCCCAAACTCAGCGCTGGCGAGGTGGAGGCCTTCCGCCTCTACGTCTCCGGCTACAGCACGGTCGAGGTCGCCAGCAAGATGAACGTGCAGTACGAGACGGCGAAGACCTACCTGCGCCGCGTACGCGAGAAGTACGCCAAGGCAAATCGCCCGGCGAGCAAGAAGGCGGAGCTCATCAGACGCGCCGCGGAAGACGGATACCTGCTCTAACGATGTCGAAACTCTATTTCCGCTATGGCGCGATGAACAGCGGCAAGAGCACGGCTCTTCTGCAGGCAGCCTTCAACTACGAGGAGCGCGACCAGCAGGTCTTGCTGGCCAAGCCGCGCATCGACACGAAGGGCGACAACGCGATCGTCTCGCGGCTCGGCGTCACCCGCGCCGTCGACTTCACCGTCGGTGCAGACGACGACATCTACGTCGCCTTCGCGAGCGAGCGCGCGCGAGTGCTGAAGGCCACGGGCAAAGACGTCAGCTGCCTGCTCGTCGACGAGGCGCAGTTCTTCTCCGAATCGCAGATCGACGACCTGCTGCGCATCGCCATTCTCGAGGGCGTTCCCGTGCTCGCCTACGGAATCCGCACCGACTTCCAGACGGTCGCGTTTCCCGGCAGCCGGCGTCTGCTCGAGATCGCTCACTCGATCGAGGAGCTCAAGACCATCTGCCGCTGCGGCCGCAAGGCGGTGTTCAACGCGCGCACCGTCGACGGAGAGTTCATCTTCGACGGCGAGCAGGTCGCGATCGATCTCGTGCAGGACGTCTCGTACCAGTCGCTCTGCGGCAAGTGCTACCTGGAAGAAAGCGACGGCGTTCTCAACAACGGCCGCCGCGAGCGGGTCGACGTCGCCTACGAGGTAGAGCCCGATCCCGACTTCGCCTAGCTCTTAACGCACAAAACGCCCTCCCGAAGGAGGGCGTTTTGCGTTTGTGTCGGGGTAGCGGGATTCGAACCCACGACCTCTTCGTCCCGAACGAAGCGCGCTACCAAGCTGCGCCACACCCCGATCTTTCCCGTCGCTAGCGACGTGAACCTATCAAGAATAGCTGAAATCTGACGCGGTTAATGTCACCAGTACCGCTTCGGGCCGGCAAGCGAACCGGAAAGGCGCATAGATCGACGTTCCGATGCCCGCAGACACGTTGAGATAGGCGGCACGACGGGCGTTATGCCACACACTGAGGCCCTGCGCCTGATCGCGAGGAATATCGCAATTGGTCACAAGAGCGGGCAATCCGGGCAGCCGGACCTGCCCGCCATGGGTGTGTCCGGCGAATATCACGTCGGCGCCGTTGTTGACGAACGAGTTCAGCACACGCTGGTAAGGCGCGTGGGTCACGCCGATCGAGATCGACTCCTGCGCGCCGGTACCCTCGGGCCACTCGACGTTTTCACGCATGTCTTCGATGGCGCCGGGCAGCGCGCCGAGCTTGTCCCAGCCGCGGTGCGCGTCATTCACCCCGAAGAATTCGAGGCGCGATCCCTTGATGGTCATGGCGCGGGCCGTGTTGTTGAGGCTCAGCCAGCCGAGGTCGTCGGTGAAGTACCGCTCCATGCGCGGGGTGTCGAGCACGACGGACGTCTTCTTGTGCGTGCTCGGGCCGGTGAAGTAACGCAAAGGGCTCTTGAAGCTCGGGCCCGAGTAGTCGTTCGACCCGTTGACGAACACGCCGGCCGCCGAGGCGAACGGTGCGAGGGTGTGCTCCAGAGCGTCGTAGGCGTCTTCGTGGCCGAGGTTGTCTCCCGTGTTGACCACCAGGTCGGGCTCGAGGTCGGCGAGGGCGCGAACCCACTCCTGCTTGGCTGTCTGCCACGGAGCGAGGTGCAGGTCGGCGAGGTGCAACACGGCGATCGGCCTTGCGCCCGGTTCGAGCACGGGCAGCACCTCGTGGCGCACCATAAAGCGGTTGCGCTCGACGAGGGTGCCCCACGCTACCGCTCCTGCGCCGAGGGCGGCCGTCGCGCCGAGCGCGGTGGCCGCCGTCTTTACGGCGGGGTGGGTCAGCACGCGATACGTCCGACGCCGAGGGTCACCGGATCGGTGAGACGCACGACAGTTCCGGGGGGCGGGTTGCTCGAGACGACCTTCGTGTCGTTCAGGGCGTCGGTCGGTGCGAGCTTCACACACTTCTCGGTTACCGACGTGAAGCCGGCGGTCGCGAGCGTCTGTTTGGCGGCGTCGGCGGTGGGGGCGGAACTCACGACGTCGGGCATCGAGGAGAGCGCGCCGTTGCTGGTGAAGACCGTGACGGTCTGGCCACGCGCCATGACGGTGCCCGAGCCCGGGTCGGTGCGGGTGACCGCGCCGGCGGGAAGCGCGGAGTCTTCCTGGCCGCCGTCCGCGTACACGAGCTTCAGGCTGCCGAGGATGGCCTGAGCGTTCGCGGCGGTTCCACCAACGAAGTCGGGCACGGTGATGCCGGCGCCCGTGAGCAGTCGCGGAGCAGCTGCGTCGAACGCGCCGCCCGCATACATGGTGTCGATGGCGGCGAGGATCGGCTTGGAGATGTTGTGACGGTTGTTGATGCCGCCCGGGTAGCGCGAGATCGCGTAGTCGCCGACGATGTTGCCGAACCAGACGGCGGTGGTGACCGCCATCGTCGAGCTCACGAGCCAGGTCTGGTTCGACGAGTCGGTCGTGCCGGTCTTACCCATGATGGGCGTGCCGTCCTTGGGGTTACCCGCGTAGGTCCTCATGTTGTTCTGCAAGGCGTACGCGGCCGTGGCGGCCACCTCGGGGTCGATGGCCTGCGCGCACTCCTGCGCCTGGCCGGGAAGCTCTTCGCCCGCCGCATTCGTGATCTTGTCGACCGCGATCGGCTTGCAGTAGATGCCGTGGTTGGCGACGCCCGCGTAGGCGGCGGCCATCGACAGCGGCGCGATCACGTTGGTGCCGATGATCGCCGAGGGGTTCGACTCGAGACGGTCCTCGAACTTGGTGGTGGTCGCCGGGTTGTCGGCGGCGGCGGGGTGAACGCCCAGCGACTCGGCGATCTGCTTGGTCTTGCACTGGTCGAGTTCGAGTCCCATCGACGCATACGCGCCGTTGATCGACTGCGCCGTGGCAGCGAGAACCGTGAAGTTGCCCTTCTCGCCCGACGAGTTCTTGAACGTCCAACCGCCGCCGAAGGGGCCGTCGTTGTCGCCGTCCTCGCCGCCCGTGCAGGTGTTTGTGAACGCGGACTGTTGCAACGTGCGGGCGTTGCCGTCCACCACCTCGTTCAGTCCTCGGCCGCTGTCCAGCCAGTTGAGCAGGGTGAACAGCTTGTAGGTCGAGCCGACCTGGAAGCCGTTCGATCCGCCGTACTTGTTGTCGGTGTTGTAGTTGATCGACGTGCGGGTCGGGTCGGCTTTCGCCGCCTCCGAGTTGTCGTACGTCTTGTTCTGCGCCATAGACAGGATGCGCCCGGTTCCGACCTGCACAGAAGTCGCGGACGCACCGAGCTGCAACCGCGTCTCGTCGGCCGGCGCCTTGACCTTGAGGGTCTCCTGCGCCACGAGGTTGATGCGCAGGTCGAGCGTCGTGTAGATCTTGTAGCCGCCGGTCTTCCAGTTGGCCTGGCGAGCCGCTTCGGTCGCGCCGAGCGAGTCGAGCTCCGGGATGAGGCGCGTGACGTAGTCGCAGAAGTAGGTCGCGTACGGGTTCGCCGCGATGCAACCGTTCGTGTACGGCGTGAGTACGACGGTGGTCGCGTCGACGGGTGTGGCCAGAGCTTCGTCGAGTTGCGCCTGGGTGATCATGCCCTCGACGAGCATGTTGCGCAGGATCACGTCGCGGCGCGACTTATTGGCCTCGTAGTTCTCGGCACTGTCGAGGCCTCGGGCGCCGGGTTCCTGCACGATCGCGATGAGGCTGGCCGCCTGAGCGAGCGTCACGTCTGCGGCGTTGACGCCGTAGTATCGCTGCGCGGCCGACTGGATGCCGTAGTTGTTTCCGCCGAATCCGGCGATGTTCAGGTAGGCGAGGAGGATCTCGTCTTTGGTGTACTTCTTCTCGAGGCCGATCGCGAGTTTCATCTCTTTGATCTTGCGGTCGAAGCTGCCGGCCTGGGCGGCGGCGATGCCCTTGTCCTGGTCGGCCTTGTCCGGAAGCTGCAGTGCTTCCTGGATGTAGATGTTCTTGACGAGCTGCATCGAGAGGGTGGATGCGCCGCTCGTGTCTCCGCCCGAAACGTTGCCGAGTGCCGCACGGATGACGCCCTGAAGGTCGACTCCGCCGTGCTCGTAGAACCGGCGGTCCTCACCGGCGACGGTCGCGTCCTTGAGGAACTGCGATACGCCGTCCCACTGCACTTCCTGGCGGTTCTGGCTGTATACCTGTGCGACCTGCTGGTAGATGTACGAACCGTCGGGGTTGGTTCCGTTGGTCGCGTAGATCTCGTTGCGCTGCGGCTGCGTGCCGATCTCGATGAACTCGGGGAGGCTGTCGAAGATTCCGATGCCGTTCGAGGCGGTCACGCCGGTGACGGCAAGAGCTGGGGTGACCATCACGGTCACGAGAACGCCGGCTATAACGCTGAAGCCGAACATTCCCAAGACGCCGCTGAGCACGCCTTTAGGTCGGGAGTTTTGGGCAGACATAGAATGCATGCTACGCGACGTAACCGCGTACCTACCTGAGCGGAAGCACACAAATGACGACGTGGGAGTACCTCACAACGCCCCTGATGATCCACAACACCGCCGCGATCCTCAACAACTGGGGTTCGGAAGGTTGGGAACTGGTGCAGATCGTTACCGGTCCCGAGGGCGGCCTCGTGGCCTATCTGAAGCGCGAACAGAAAGACGACAACTAATGAGCACCATCGACGAACGCCTCGCCGAACTCGGCATCACCCTGCCCACGGTCGTGCCCCCTGTGGCCGCCTACATCCCCGCCGTGATCACCGGAAACCTCGTGTACACCTCGGGCCAGCTGCCCATGGTCGACGGTGTTCTGCCCGCGACCGGCAAGCTTGGCGCCGAGGTGTCCGACGAGCAGGGCAAGGCACTCGCCCGCCAGTGCGCTCTGAACGGCCTCGCCGCCGTGGCCAGCGTCATCGGCTCGCTCGACCGTGTTACCCGCATCGTGAAGGTCGTCGGGTTCGTCTCCTCCGACCCGCAGTTCACCGGGCAGCCCGGTGTGATCAACGGAGCGTCCGAGGTCCTCGGCGAGATCTTCGGCGACGCGGGCGTGCACGCACGCAGCGCGGTCGGCGTAGCGGTTCTGCCGCTCAACTCGCCCGTCGAGGTCGAGCTCGTGGTCGAGTTCGCCTAAAGACTCCGCATTTAACGCACCTTGTCGGTGATGATCTGCATCACGCTCGTGTCGGCGAGCGTGGTGGTGTCGCCGACCGCCCGGCCCTCGGCCACATCTTGCAGCAGCCGCCGCATGATCTTGCCCGACCGTGTCTTCGGCAGTTCGGCGACGATGAAGATGCGCTTCGGCCGGGCGATCGCACCGATGCGGTCGGAGACGTGCGATCGCAGCAGGGCGCTCGCCTCGTCTGCTGTCTGCGCATCCGCCTGATTGCTCTTCAGAATCACGAACGCGACCACCGCCTGGCCGGTGTCGTCGTCGGCCGCCCCCACGACCGCGGCCTCGGCGACGATCGTGTGCGAGACCAGCGCCGATTCGATCTCCGTCGTCGACAGCCGGTGGCCCGAGACGTTCATCACGTCGTCGACGCGGCCGAGCAGAGTGATGTCGCCGTCGGCGTCGACGTGCGCGCCGTCGCCGGCGAAGTACTTCCACACTCCGTTCTTCGAGAACTTCGACCAGTAGGTCTCTTTAAAGCGCTCGGGGTCGCCCCAGATGCCGCGCAGCATCGACGGCCACGGCTCGGAAACCACCAGCAGGCCGCCGTGCGGCGGGTCGACGCGGCTGCCGTCTTCGCCGAGCACGTCGATGACGATTCCGGGTATCGGGGTCTGCGCCGATCCGGGCTTCGCCTCGGTGATGCCGGGCAGGGCGGAGATCATGATCGCGCCCGTCTCGGTCTGCCACCAGGTGTCGACGATCGGCGTCTCGCCGTGTCCGATGACGTCGCGGTACCAGATCCAGGCTTCGGGGTTGATCGGCTCGCCGACCGATCCGAGCACACGCAGGCTCGACAGGTCGAACTCGTTCGGCACCTGACGCCCGATCTTCATAAACGAGCGGATCGCGGTCGGCGCCGTGTAGAAGATGCTGACCCCGTACTTCTGGATGATCTCCCACCACCGGCCGGCGTGCGGGGTGTCGGGCGTGCCCTCGTAGAGCACCTGCGTCGCGCCGTTGGCGAGCGGGCCGTAGACGACGTAGCTGTGTCCGGTGATCCAGCCCACGTCGGCGGTGCACCAGTAGACGTCGGTCTCGGGGTGCAGGTCGAACACGTTCTTGTGGGTGAACGCGGCCTGGGTGAGGTAGCCGCCGCTCGTGTGCAGGATGCCCTTGGGCTTCCCGGTGGTGCCGCTCGTGTAGAGGATGAACAGCGGGTTCTCGGCCTCGAAGCCCTCCGCCTCGTGCTCGGGCTCGGCCGCTTCGACCGCCTCGTGCCACCAGTGGTCGCGGCCCTCCGTCCATTCGACGGTGTTCTCGCCGCGCTTCACCACGAGCACGTCGGTCACCGTCGTCGGTTCGGCACCTTCTTCGGGCACGAGGGCGGCGTCGACCGCCGACTTGAGCGGGAACACCTTGCCCTTTCTCCACCCACCGTCGGCGGTGATCACAAGGCGAGCACTGGCATCCGCGACTCTCGACCGGATGCTGTCCGCGCTGAAGCCGCCGAAAATGACCGAGTGCACCGCGCCGATGCGAGCCACCGCGAGCATCGAGATCACGGCCTCGGGGATGAGGGGCAGGTAGATCGCCACCCGGTCGCCCTGCCCGATTCCCAGGCCGAGCAGCACGTTCGCGGCGCGCTTCACCTCGGCGGTGAGTTCTGCATAGGTATAGGAACGGCTGTCACCCGGTTCTCCCTCCCAGTGCAGTGCGACGCGGTCGCCGTTTCCGGCGAGTACGTGCCGGTCGAGACAGTTGTACGCAACGTTGATGCTGCCGTCGGCGAACCACCTGGCAAATGGGGGATTCGACCAGTCGAGGGTCTCTGTGAAGGGGGAGTGCCAGTGCAGTTCGCGGGCACGGTCGGCCCAGAATCCGAGACGGTCGTCTTTCGCTTTTTCGTAGACGTCGGATGCTGCCACCGAGTGCTCGGTGAACTCCGCACTGGGGGCGAATCGTCGGGTTTCCGAGAGGAGGCTGTCGATCGAATTATGGGACATCTTTATCCTGTCATTCCTGCGGTGGCACTGGTTTCCGCCATTGGTGCGAGTGCTGCCACCGATCCTAGACTGCTCGCTGAGAGTGGACTGTCAACCCCGGCAAATGGCCCTTGCGTGGGGCACATGCGGCTGTACACTAATTTTCACCGGACAGACGCTTTCAGCGAAAATCCGGTTATGGCGACGCAATCGATTTCCCCCAATCGGCGTCGCCGTGGCGGCGCCTGTTCCCCCCAATAGGCGCCGCCCCTCTCATTTAAAGCGTCAGCGCTCAGGCCCTCACAGCGGGTCGTATCTGTACCTTTTCCACGGGTCCGGATGACACGGCTCACGCACTCCGTCGGGCGCCTACCGTCGTGCCATGCAGCCATTCGTCGCGGTGCGACCCGGAGCGCCCCCGCTACCGACCTCACGCGTCGGCACCGGCGGCGGGTTCCCCTCCGAGTTCGGCCCGCTCGCGCCACTCATCGCCGACGCCAGCGTCACCGACGTCTTCGTCAACGGCGCACACTCGGTCTGGGTAGACCGCGGCGCGGGAGCGGTGCTGCAGGGCTCGATCGACCTCGACGACCAAGCCGTGCGCGACCTCGCCGTGCGGCTCATGGCGCTCGGCGGCCGGCACATCGACGAGACGACGCCGTGCGTCGACGCGCGCCTGCACGACGGCATCCGGGTGCACGCCGTGCTGGCACCGGTCTCGACGCGGGGTACTCTGCTGTCGATCCGCCTCCCGCGCATCCGCAGAATATCGCTCGACGATCTGCAGGCCGCCGGCTTCTTCCCAGAGGGGGCACTCGACCGCCTGCGGGCGCTCATCGACCGACGCGAGAACCTGCTCATCACCGGAGCCGGCGGCAGCGGCAAAACGACGCTGCTCTCCGCGATCCTGAGCGCTGCGGCGCCGACCGAACGCATCGTCGCGATCGAAGATGTCGCCGAGCTGCGGGTCGACCATCCGCACTTCGTCGGGCTCGAGGCCCGCCAGGCCAACCTCGAGGGCGCGGGTGCCATCACCCTCGACCGGCTGGTGCGCGAAGCGTTGCGGATGCGCCCCGACCGACTCGTGCTCGGCGAATGCCGCGGAGCCGAGGTGCGCGAGCTGCTCGCCGCCCTCAACACCGGCCACGACGGCGGCGCGGGAACCCTGCACGCCAACTCCATCGCCGACGTGCCCGCCCGGCTCGAGGCCCTCGGAGCCCTCGCCGGCATGTCGGCGACGGCCATCGCCCGGCAGACAGTCAGCGCGATCGGCACGGTGCTGCACGTCGAGCGCCGCGACTCGGGGCGTGTGCTCGCGCAGACCGGCCGATTCGTCGTCGACAAGCGCGGCAGGCTCGGGGTGGCCACGTGAACCGGCGGCGCCGAAGAGCGGCACGGCAACGCGACGGTCCTCAGCTCGCGGTCGTCGCGACAATGGTGCAACGGCTCGCGGTGCTGCTTGCGGCGGGCGTGACGCCCGCGGCGGCATGGGGTTATCTCGACCCGTCGTCGTCGTTGTCAGCAGCGCCCTTGCCGACAGCGTCGCGGTCGTCAGCATCAGCGTCGGCGGCTGTCGCGCCGGTGGTCGCGCGAGTGGCGCGCGATGCCTCCGCCGGCGTGCCCGTCGCCACCGCGCTCGTCGGGGCGCTTGCCGAGGTGCCCTCCGCGCAACGCCCTGCCTGGCGCGCGCTCGCCGCCGCGTGGTGGGTCGCCGGCGAGGCCGGGTCGCCGCTCGCGCCGTCGCTGCGGCAGTTCGCCGGCTCGCTGCGGTCGCTCGCCGATGCGCAGCGCGAGATCGCGGTCGCGCTGTCGGGTCCGATCGCGACGGCGCGCCTGGTGATGGCGCTCCCCGTGGTCGGCGTGCTCTTCGGGCTCGTGCTCGGGTTCAACACCCTCGAGATACTGTTCGCAACCGTGCCGGGAGCGTGCTGCCTCGTTCTCGGGTGTGCACTGCTCGCGCTCGCCTTCTGGTGGAACCGGCGGCTGGTCGCGACAGCGCGGCCGACGGATCTCGCTCCGGGTCTGCGCTTCGAGCTGATGGCCATCGCGGTGTCCGGCGGTACGTCGCTCGACCGGGCAGAGCGGTCGGTGCGTCAGGCGCTGGAAGCCTCGGGGGTCGACGCGAGCGTCGACCGTGAGGCAGTCGGCGGCGTGCTCGAGTTATCGCGTCGGGCCGGGGTGCCCGCGGGCGACCTGCTGCGCGGCGAGGCGGAAGAGGCCCGGCGAACCGCCCGTGCTGCTGCGGCGACCGCCGCCTCGGTTCTCGGCGTGAAGCTCATGCTGCCGCTCGGGCTGTGCATTTTGCCCGCGTTTATGCTGCTCGGCGTCGCGCCGCTGCTGCTCGCCGTGATCACGTCGACGGTCTCGGGCTTCTGAGCCTCAACAGCGCCCCGCGCAGGCCTGTTCTGCACATCTTCGGATCTCTCCGGATTCCCGCGCCGCCGCGGTTTCACACTGGTTTCGCTCGAGCCACCGCATCGACAAGAGGAGAACGAACATGAAGCAACGCGGCCAGCGGCGACGCCGTCTCGCCGACGACGAGGGCTCGGCCACCGCCGAATACGCCATCGCGACCATGGCGGCCGTCGGGTTCGCCGGCCTGCTCGTCGTCATTCTGCGCAGCAACGAGGTGCGCGCGATGCTGCTCGACATCATCCGCCATGCGCTCTCGATTTAGCCGGGCCGCGAGCGGCGATCGCGGCAGCGTGACTGCCGAGTTCGCCGCCGTCGTGCCGGCAGTGCTGCTGCTGTTGGCCTGCTGCATCGCCGGACTCCAGATCGCGGGCCAGCAGCTGCGGTTGCAGGATGCCGCGGCCGACGTCTCGCGGGCGATAGCGCGCGGCGGCGACAGCGGTCAGGCGCGTGTGCTGGGCGCGGCGGTCAGCGTCACGCAGCGCGGCGACCTCGTGTGCGCCCGGCTGAGCGCCCGGTCGCGGTCGCCGGCCGGAACGCTGCTCGGACTGACCCTCACCGCGTCCAGTTGCGCGCTTGGAGGCGGCAAGTGATCGCGACTCGTCCAGCGCGGTCCCTCCGGGGCGACCGCGGTGCGGGCACGGTGCTCGCCGTCGCGATCGTGGCCGCGCTGGTCTGCCTCACGGCGATGCTCGTACCTCTCTATTCGGTGCTCGCGAAAAAGCAGGCGATGGCGGGTGCCGCCGACGCGGCTGCGCTCGCCGCGGCGGACGTTCGAGTCGGCCTGGAACCGGGCGAACCGTGTGCCGTGGCGGCGCTCGTAGCCGCGGCGAACGGCGGCGGTCTCACGTCGTGCAGCGTCGACGGCCTTGTGGTGACCGTCGTCGTCACGGCCACGGTCGCCGGGTTCGCCGTCGGCGTAGCCGCGACCGCCGGTCCGCCCGATATCGGAGGGCACACAGGAGTTGAATAGGAGAGAATCGGCTCCACCTGTGTATCGTGTCGCTGATAGGGCCTCAATGCGCCCATGTTCCATCCCCTTATATATAGGAGTCACGTGCCTGGCACGAAGAAGCT
>Ga0247730_1000861_pt1 | contig 18872 bp, 16 predicted proteins | sample UWRJL073202C2_FD_180959 | JGI IMG/M metagenome (GOLD analysis project Ga0247730, IMG submission 180959) | Plant litter microbial communities from Arlington Agricultural Research Station in Wisconsin, United States - UWRJ-L073-202C-2 | ecosystem: Environmental > Terrestrial > Plant litter >... | reverse complement strand
TCCGCTGCTCGGCTTTGCCCAGGCGGGCGCCGGCGGGTTTTTCGACGATGGCGGCTTTCCGGCCGGCCAGGGCTGGGATGTGGTGGAGTTTCCCGCCTCGCCGTCGCGCAAGGCCGGGGTCTATGCACTGGAAGTACAGGGCGACAGCATGCTGCCGCTCTACCGCGACGGCGATGTGCTGATCGTCGAGCCCGGTGCGCAGGTGCGGCGCGGCGACCGCGTGGTGGTGAAAAGCCGCGACGGCGAAGTGATGTGCAAGGTGATGATGCGCCAGACCGCCAAGTCGATCGAGTTGCTGTCTCTCAACCCGGATCATCCCAACCGTAGTTTCGAGATGCAGGATGTCGAATGGATTGCCCGGGTCATCTGGGCAAGCCAATAGATGCATGCGGCGGCACCAAAGATCACCATTGCTGCCGGCCTGGCCTTCATTTTCCTTTGGAGTGCCTTGCTGGTCACCGCCGCCCGCCACATCGGCAGTAGCGATTCCGGTATCGGCGACATGCCGCTGGAGACCGCCGACATGCCGGACCCGGTGCCGGCGCCGTTTGCGATGACGCAGGAAACGCAAGAGCTGGCAGGCGCCGCAAAGACGCAGCCGGCCGCAATCACCCCCAGCCGTACGTTGCAATCCGTCCGCCCGGTGCAGCCGGACGTCTTCGCCTACCCGGTCAAGCCCGCTACGGATGCATTGGAGCGCATAGAAGCCCGGCCGTTCCAGGTCACCCGCGATATGACAATCGCGCAGGTCAAAACGCTGCCGGTACCGCGTCCCCTGACCGTTGAAGCCGGACTGATCGCCGTCGGCCAAGGCACCTTGCAACTGGAAGGGGTCAAACCAACAGCGCGAACACGACAATGCGACAGCAGCAGCGGCAAGCCCTGGCCCTGCGGGATCATCGCTCGTACCCACCAGCGGATGTTCTTGCGTAACCGCACACTGGACTGCACGCTCGACACCCTCACCTGGCAAGGCATACGCAGGGCGGGGTGTACCCTGGTCGGCAAGAGCGTCGGCGAATGGCTGGTGGAAAACGGCTGGGCGGAAGCCGAGGCCGGATCGCCGCTGGCCGACAAGGGCCGGCAGGCGATGGAGGCAAAGCTCGGCCTGTTCGGAGACGATCCGCGCTGAGCTTCCGGCCTGGCCGGTCGCTGGGCAGGCTTGCCTTGCAAAGCGCCAGCGCAATGCCCAAATCCGGGGAAACAACGAGGATGACCGCATGCCAACGCCGCAGACCCCGCCCGATGCCCTGATCTATGTGATGGTGATGGCGTCCGCTGTGGACAATGCCATGAGCGACAAGGAACTGGTGCGGATCGGGCAGTTGCTGCAAGTGTTGCCGGTGTTTGCCGAATTCGACCCAGGCGAGCTCGTTGCGGTGTCAAAACGTTGCGCCGATCTGCTCGGCAGCCCCGAAGGGCTTGATATCGTGCTGGAAATCATTCGCGATACCCTGCCGCCGAGGCTTTACGACACGGCCTATGCGCTGGCGGTCGAGATCATGGCGGTGGACCTTTTCGTCAAGCCGGAGGAAATCCGGCTGCTTCAGCTGCTGCGCGACCGGCTGGGGCTGGACAAACTGACCTGCGCTGCGATCGAGCGCAGTGCCATCGCGCGCTACCGCCCGGCGGCCTGAGCGCCTCTCAATAAAGACCGTAGGGGAAGTAGCGCAGATAGATTTCCTGAAGCCGGCCGTTGCGCGACAGGGCGGCCAGCGCATGATCGAAGGCTTGCGTCAGTGCGACGTCGCTCTTGCGCGCCATGATCGTCATTCCCTCGCCGAGAAAATGTTCGGACAGATAGGGACCGTCGAACAGTGCGCAGCAGGACTGTGACGCCGCGCTCGACGCCCAGAAGGATAGCCGCAGGCCATCGGAAAACACGGCGGCGACCGCGCCCGATTTCAGCGCATCGAGCATCGCCGTATCGCCGTCGAAAACCGTCGCCTTGATACCCGGAAAGAATGCCTTGAGCATTGCCTCATGCGCTGTACCGCCGACGACGCCGACGGGCAGGCCGGCAAGCGATGCCGCGTTGCCGTTTCCCGGTAGCGTCTTCAGATTGCGCACAAACCGCGCCGGCAACGCCAGGAACGGCCGCGAAAAGGCAAATTGTCGGCGCAGATCCGCCGAGACCGCAATGCCGGCGATCACCGCATCGCCAGTGTTGGCCAGCAATGCCGGCTGCAGATCGGCAAAGGGCATAGCCTGGATCTGGCATTTCGCCTCGATCTTCAGCTCCGCACAGATTTCACGCGCCAGATCGACATGAAATCCGGCAAGGCGTCCGGTCTGATCGGCAAAGTTGAAGGGCGGGAAATCGACGGTGGTTAGAAACCGGACCCGCGGCACCGTCGAAAGGTCCGGCAAGGCAAGCCGCTCACGCGCATCGAACAGCAAAGGCAGGTTGTTCTTGTCGGACGACTGTGCTGCGGCAAAGGACCCGGACAGCAATACAGCCAGCAACACGCAGAGCGTGTAAAAACCCCGTTTTTTGAAGGATGTCAGGAAAGCGCGCATCGGTATGATCCATCTGGGGCAGCGTGGGGCGTCGTCCACCGATGACGGGTTTATCAGAGTGATGCGGATCGGGGAATATCCAGAGGGGCCGATAGGAAAAAGCGAGCAGCCGGAAATGGTCCGTGCTGATCGTGAGTTGCGACGCGATTGGCCGCGTCGTCGCGAAACCGTGCGGGCGATGATCGGCGAAGAAGACGTGCTGCGCGTGCTCGGCTTCGGCAAGCCGCAGATCGCATTGTTTGCAGCGCGATCTGCACGCAACGGCTCGACAATCGAGCAGGAATTGTTGGCCGATGGCTCGATCAACGAAGATGCCTATTATGCGGCCATGGCCCGCATGCTGCGATTGCCGTTTCTGGAAAGTCTCGATCCCGACCGGATCGTTGACAGGGAATTTCTTGATACACAACTCGTTCGCCCGATCAGCGTCCGGCTGACCCACCCGCGGCGCACGCCGGTCACCGTGATCGTGCCGGAAGCACGCAAGCTCAAGGACCTGGCGGTGATGCTGGAACGCCTGCCGAGCCTGAGGGGTGACATGGCGGTGGCGACCGCGACCGCAGTGCGCCAGGCGGTCTGGGCAGTTGGCGCAGCGCGGCGGGTTCGTGAGACGGTGCATGCATTGTTTGACTGGCAGCCACGTTTTTCGGCCCGCATCACCTTCTGGGGCAAACAGGGATTTTATGCCGGAAATGCAGTCAGCGCGCTTCTGGCGGCGGCCCTGATTGCACCGGAACTGACGCTCGCCTGCCTACACTGCGCCTTGTCGCTGTTTTATTTCGCCGCCATGGTGCTACGGATCGCGGCATTGACATGCCGCATCCCCCCGCCCCGGACCCCCGATCTGCCGGAGGCTGAAAACCTGCCGATCTATACAGTGATGGTGGCGCTTTATCGGGAGGCCGGGCTTGCCGGGCAACTGGTATCGACACTCAGCCGTCTACACTGGCCGCGCTCGCGTCTCGACATCAAAATTGTCTGCGAGGCCGATGATCGCGAAACAATCGAGGCGCTGAAAGCGACGCAACCGGGGTCGCAGTTCGAGATCGTTGAAGTGCCGGCGCTCGCGCCGCGAACCAAACCGAAAGCGTTGTCCTATGCCCTGGCTGGTGCCAGAGGAGACTATCTGGCCATCTATGATGCCGAGGATCGGCCGCATCCGGACCAATTGCTGGAAGCCTATGGAAAATTTTGCGCCAGTCCCGACAATGTCGCCTGCCTGCAGGCGCCGCTGATCATCAGCAACGCGCGCCAGTCCTGGGTCAGCGCGCTGTTTTCACTGGAATATTCGGCGCTGTTCCGGCGGATGCTGCCAATGCTGGCGCGGCTGCGGATGCCGATGCCGCTCGGCGGCACATCCAATCATTTCAGGACCGATGTCCTGCGCGCTTGCGGCGGTTGGGATCCGTTCAACGTGACCGAGGATGCCGATCTGGGGATGCGACTCTATCGCCTTGGCTATCGCTCGGATGTGATTTCCCGTCCGACCTTGGAAGACGCACCGACCAGCGTTTCGGTGTGGACGGCACAGCGCACCCGCTGGTTCAAGGGCTGGCTGCAGACCTGGCTGGTGATGATGCGCCAACCCGGCAGCGTACGGCGCGAGATGGGAACCCGCGCCTTTGCAATGTTTCATCTGCTGATCGGCGGCATGCTGCTTTCGTCACTGACCCATTGGTTTGTGCTGGTCTGTCTCGCCATGGGTATGGCGGCTTTCTTGACGGCACCGGGTGAAGGTTTGCCGCTATGGGAAACGTTCCTTTTGATCGTCGATGGCGCCAATATTCTCGGCAGCTATGCCACGTTCCTGGCGCTTGGCCTGACGGCAATGACCCAGCACGAAAAAAACCTCGTCGGCAGGCGTTGGGCCGCTATTCCGATCTACTGGATGATGACTTCATGGGCGTCGTGGCGGGCAGTGCTCGAGCTCAAATCCAAGCCGTTCTTTTGGGCCAAGACGCCGCATACGCCAACCATCGGTCGCCCACCTAGCCAATAAGAGCCACTATATTCAATCAGTACCTACTAATATATGCAGCTGAAACGGCTAAATTTTGGGGCGTAAATTCAGGGATTGTTAGCCATTTCTTAAATGATAACTCGGTACATAAGCGTACTCGACGTCGGGATCTTGAAACCCGATCTGCATGACGCGCGTCGCAGCAACCTGTCCCAGGTATGTCTTCCTCCGTGGCATAGCTTCCCGTCTCGACCGAACCCATCCGCATCCCGAAGAACGCCTTTTCGCGTCCGTAATGCGCGCATGGACACGGTCATACGATCGATCGCCAACACAGAAATGGGCGTCCATGTTAAAGCATCTGAAAATCAAATCGAAAATCCTGATGGCAATCCTGCTGCTGAGCGTGATGTCATTCTGTGGCCTTGCCTATCTCGGCACGCAATTTCTGGCCGCTGACAAAGCCTATGGCGATTTCATCGATCAAGAGGGACAGGCCGGGTTGTGGACCGCGCGCGCGACGGCCTCCGTCATCAAAGTGGCGCTGGAAATCAACCGCGCGATCAATGTCGATCCCGCATCGGAGTCGTTCCGGACCATCAAGGCATCGCATGACGAAACCATCGTCAAGGCCCGCGACCGGCTCAACCTGGCGGTTTCACTCGTCCCGAGCCGCGCCTCCGATGTCGCCGGCATCGTCGCATCGATCAACGAGTTGGAAACCATCGACCGCAACGCTTTCGACCTGATGAAGGCCGGTGACAAGGCCGGCGCGCTGGCGCTGCTGAAACAACTCGATACCAAGCTCGACGCGGTCCTGCCGAACCTGACCAAGATCAACGATACCATCGGCAAGCTGGGCCAGGACGGCAAGGCGAAGCTGTCGGGCCAGATCGTCAACACGGTCATCACCAGCATGGTCGGTGTCGGGATCGTCATCGTGGCATCGATCGTCTTTGCCATGTTTGTCGCCTCCAAGGGCATCACCACACCGATGGCCAAGCTGCGCGAGCGCATGGCGTCGCTGGCCGGCGGTGAAACCACGTCGGACGTCGACGGCCTCGATCGTCGCGACGAAATCGGCGAGATGGCAGCGGCCGTCGCCGTGTTCCGCACCAATGCAATCGACGCCCGCCGTCTCGAACAGCAGGCCGAAGTCACCCGCAACATGAGCGACACCGAACGGGCCGAACGCGAAGCCCAGAAGGCCCAGGAATCCGCTGATCTGCAGAGGACGGTCGATGCGTTGGGAAGCGCCTTGCAGCGCCTGTCGGATGGCGATCTGGCCTGCAGCATCGATGCGCCTTTCGTCGCCCATCTGGACTCGCTGCGCCAGGATTTCAACAATTCCGTCGCCAAGCTCAACGAAACCATGCAGGCCGTCGGCATCAATGCCCGCGCCATCAGCGGCGGCGCCGAGGAAGTACGCTCGGCTGCCGACGACCTGTCAAAGCGAACGGAACAGCAGGCAGCCTCGGTGGAAGAGACCGCAGCCGCGCTGGAACAGATCACCACCACCGTTCGCGATGCGGCCAAGCGGGCCCAGGAAGCCAGTGACCTCGTTGCCCGCACCCGCGGCGGCGCCGAAAAGTCCGGTCTGGTGGTGCGCCAGGCCGTGGACGCCATGCAGCAGATCGAAAAGTCGTCGAGCGAAATCTCCAACATCATCGGCGTGATCGACGACATCGCCTTCCAGACCAACCTCTTGGCGCTGAACGCCGGTGTCGAAGCCGCGCGTGCCGGTGAAGCCGGCAAGGGCTTTGCGGTGGTGGCCCAGGAAGTGCGTGAACTGGCGCAGCGCTCGGCCAATGCCGCCAAGGAGATCAAGACGCTGATCAACGCCTCCGGACAGCAGGTTCAGGCCGGTGTCTCGCTGGTCGGCGAAACCGGCAAGGCGCTCGACGTCATCGTCGCCGAAGTGCAGGAGATCAACCGGCATGTGCATGCGATCGCCGAAGCCACGCGCGAACAGTCGCTTGGCCTGCAGGAGATCAACACCGCGGTCAACACCATGGACCAGGGCACCCAGCAGAATGCCGCGATGGTTGAAGAATCCACCGCAGCAAGCCATGGTCTGGCCAGCGAAGCCGCAGCACTGACCAAATTGCTGGAACAGTTCCAGCTGTCGGGCGCCCAGCAATACCGGTCTTCCCGGCCGGCGCCGCAGGCGGCAACCGACCGCTCGCGCCCATCGGCCTCGCCGGCCCGCAATCTCGGCCACAAGCTCGCCCGCGCGTTCGGCGGCGGCGGCGCTGCGGCGGTCAAGCAGGAGCAGGAATGGTCCGAGTTCTGATCGCGCCTTAAACCGACTACCTACAGGACGGGGTGGCGAAAGCCATCCCGTTTTTTCGTTTGGAAGCTTGCTGCAGGGCGCTGGGAAATGCCTGGCTATTGACGCCGGGGAAGCGCCTTTTGAGTCAGCAGAACACAAAAAATACGCGCACCATTTCACCATCGGCAGAAAATCATGCACGAAAACTTGCAGGAACGTGGAGCGGGTGAAGGGAATCGAACCCTCGTATTCAGCTTGGGAAGCTGCTGCTCTACCATTGAGCTACACCCGCGTCTGACCGAACTTTTCCGACAGTTGGCATGCGCTGTCAAGCGCCGCGCTTGGAGCAAAGGGTGCTGCCGGTGCGGCAGACCTCAGGCGGCCTTGAAATGCTTCGACAGTTTCAGCCCCTGGGCCTGGTAGTTTGACCCCAGACCGCTGCCGTAGAGGCCGGTCGGGCGGCTCAGCATGTGTTCATAGACCAGCCGGCCGACCACCTGTCCATGCTCGAGGATGAAGGGCACCTCGTGGCTGCGCACTTCCAGCACGGCGCGGCTGCCGGTGCCGCCGGCCTCGGCATGGCCAAAGCCAGGGTCGAAGAAGCCGGCATAATGGACACGGAATTCGCCGACAAGCGGGTCGTAGGGGGTCATCTCGGCGGCATAGAGCGGCGGCACGTGCACGGCTTCGCGCGAGACGAGGATGTAGAATTCGTCGGGATCGAGGATCAGTTCGTCGCGGCCGCGGCTGTAAAGCGGCTCCCAGAAGTCCAGCACCTCGTGCACGTCCTTGCGGTCGACATCGATGACAGCCGTGTGGTGTTTTCCGCGGTAGCCGATCAGGCCCTGCGGCCCAGTTCCTTTCAGATCGATCGACAAGGCGATGCCGCCGCCGGAAATGTTAGGAGCTTCGCTCGCGACAAGGGTTTCGGCGTGATGCAACGCCAGTAGGTCCGGTTCTGCCAGCAGCGAATGCCCGACGCGAAAACGGATCTGCGACAGGCGCGAGCCGCGCCGTACGATGATCGGGAAGGTGCGCGGGCTGATTTCCATATAGAGCTGGCCGGTATAACCGGCCGGGATCTTGTCGAATTCCTGGGCGAAATCGGTCATTACCCGGGTAAAAATGTCGAGCCGGCCGGTCGAGCTTTTCGGGTTGGCAGAGGCCGACATAGTGTCCGGCAAATTCAGGCTTTCCATCAACGGCACGATGTAGACGCAGCCGGTTTCGAGCACGGCGCCGTTGGTCAGATCGACCTCGTGCAGGGTCAGGCGGGCGAGCTTGTCCGCAACGCGATGGTTCGGGCCGGGCATGAAGCTGGCGCGCACGCGCAGAGCCTTGGCCCCAAGCCGCAGGTCGAGGCTGGCCGGCTGCACCTGATCGGTGTCGAGTGCTGCCTCGCTTTTCAGCCCGCCGCCTGCAAACAGCGCGCGGATGGCATCGTCGGCCAATATGCCTGTGGTCCTCGTCATCGTCTCGCAATCCTATTTGGCGGCACAAAACCAAATCGAGGGAATTGACGCAAGCACAGAACGGCAGTATTGCAGATTATCCCGTGGTGATTTGGCCGGTCGGCTTGCAGCCACGTTAAACAAATGGCTAAAAAGATCGGGTTGTCTGCAAGGCCGGTCCGTTTTTCGCGACCGGTTTTTTTGTTTTGAAGGTGTTCAACATGAGCAAGACCTGGCGCCCGGCAACCCAACTCGTCCACGGCGGAACGCTCCGCTCTCAGTTTGGCGAAGTCTCCGAATCGATCTTTCTGACCCAGGGTTTCGTCTACGAGAACTCGGAAGCGGCTGAAGCCCGCTTCAAGGGCGAGACCGAGGGTTTCATCTACGCCCGCTACGGCAGCCCGACCAATGACATGTTCGAAAAGCGGATGTGCATGCTGGAAGGCGCCGAAGAGGGACGCGCCACGGCCTCCGGCATGGCCGCCGTCAGCGCCGCCATTCTCTGCCAGGTGAAGGCCGGCGACCACATCGTCGCCGCCCGCGCCTTGTTCGGCTCGTGCCGCTGGGTGGTGGAAACGCTGGCGCCGAAATACGGCATCGAATGCACGCTGGTCGATGGCCGGGATCTGGCCAACTGGGAAGCGGCGATCCGCCCCAACACCAAAATCTTCTTCCTCGAAAGCCCGACCAATCCGACGCTAGAAGTGGTGGATATTGCCGGCGTAGCCAAGCTTGCCAACCAGATCGGCGCAAAGCTGGTGGTCGACAACGTGTTCGCCACGCCGCTGTTTCAAAAGCCCCTGGAACTGGGCGCCCATATCGTCGTCTATTCTGCGACCAAGCATATCGACGGCCAAGGCAGGTCGCTCGGCGGTATCGTCCTGTCGGACAAGGCCTGGGTCGAGGAACATCTGCAGGATTACTACCGCCATACCGGCCCGGCAATGTCGCCGTTCACTGCCTGGACGCTGCTGAAGGGGCTCGAAACCCTGCCAATTCGCGTCAGGCAGCAGACCCAGACCGCCGGCAAGGTCGCCGACTTTCTGGCCGACCAAAGCAAGATCGCAAAAGTGATCTATCCCGGCCGCGCCGACCATCCGCAGGCCGATATCATCGCCAAACAGATGAGCGGCGGTTCGACGCTGGTATGCTTCGAGATGAAGGGCGGCAAGGAGGCAGCCTTTGCGCTGCAGAACGCCTTGGAGATCATCAAGATTTCCAACAATCTCGGCGACGCAAAAAGCCTGATTACCCATCCGGGGACGACCACCCACAAGAATCTTACCGACGAGGCGCGTGCCGAAATCGGCATGACCGATGGCACGGTACGGTTTTCGGCCGGCATCGAGGATACCGACGACCTGGTCGAGGATTTTGCGCAGGCGCTGAAAATGGTGCAGGGCTGATAGCCCGGCCATCATCCGCGCTGCGTCTTGCGGCGTGGATGAGATGCCCTCTTGTGGCCAACGATCCTGACCGTCACGGCAAACCGGCCGTGTTTGCCGCTCCATGCCCGGCCGATGCGCCGGGCACCCTTTGCAACGACAAGACAGTTCGGAACATGGCATGACCCCTGACCATCAACCGGTAGGCCCCTGGCTCGGTCGAAAAAGCAAGGGGTTGCAGTGGGTCGGCATGCTGGCGTTCTCGGTGCTCCTGGTATGGGTGCTGGAGATTGCGCATTTGCCTGCCGCACTGCTGCTTGGGCCCATGATCGCTGCGATCGTCATGGCGGCGTGCGAAGGTTCGATCAAGGTGCCGACCAACATCTTCGTCTTGGCTCAGGCCTTTGTCGGCTGCATGATGGCCCAGAGCATTCCGCTGTCGCTGGCCGGTGAAATCGCCCGCGACTGGCCGATCTTTGTTGCCGGCATCTTTTCGGTGCTGGTCTGCAGCAGCGTGCTCGGCCTAGTACTGACGCGCTGGCAGGTGATGCCGGGGACCACTGCCATATGGGGCTCGTCCCCGGGCGCCGCCGCGGCGATGACGCTGATGGCCGGTGTCTATGGGGCCGATGTGCGGCTGGTGGCTTTCATGCAGTATCTGCGGGTCGTCTGCGTGGCCGTAACAGCAACGCTGGTATCGCGCATCTGGACCTCCGGAGGTGGAGAGTTGCCGGCGATCGTCTGGTTCCCGACGGTCCACTGGCTGCCGATGCTGCAGACCACCGTGCTGGCCGCCTTCGCCGCCTATGTCGCGCCGCGCCTGCGCATACCCGGCGCGCCGCTGCTGGTACCATTGGTGCTTGGCGGAATATTGCAGAACACCGGACTGATGACGATTGAGCTGCCGCCATGGCTGCTGGCAATTAGCTACGCCTTTCTCGGCTGGGCGATCGGCCTGCGGTTTACGTTGGCGATCCTCGCCCATGCGGTCCGGGCGTTTCCCAGCGTGCTCGCTTCGACGCTTACCCTGATTGCATTGTGCGGGGTGTTTGCCGCTTTGCTGGTGGTTTTTGCCGGTATCGACCCGCTGACGGCCTATCTTGCGACCAGCCCCGGCGGCGCCGACTCGGTTGCCATCATCGCCGCCTCGGTGCCGGTCAACGTGCCGTTCGTGATGACGATGCAGACCGGCCGCTTTCTCGTAGTGCTGCTGACCGGGCCTGCCTTGGCCCGGCTGATCGTCAGGCTGGCCGGGGTCAGGGATGCCCCGTCGCAGGACCCGCACCCCAAACCGGCACCTGTCGCGGCCTCGACCCCGCGAAACTAAACACAGCCGTTACCGTTAATCACAGATTGATGTCCAAATTCGAATGAACCGGATCAGAACACTCCGGCATTTCTTGACCTTGCGGTCAGGCTATAGGATATCGGTAGCGCAGTATTTTGAAGGTGTTGCTCATGTATCGTGCGTTGACGAGAAATATCGAGGTCATCGTCGAACCCTATTATCTGGCGGATCAATCCGACCCCGAAGACAGCCGCTATGTCTGGGGATATCGTATCGTCATTGCCAATCATTCCGACCAGGCAGTGCGCCTGGTGACACGTTACTGGCACATCACCGACGAGAACGGGCAGGTCGACGAAGTCACCGGTCCCGGCGTCGTTGGCGAACAGCCGCACTTGCAGCCGGGCGACACTTACGAATATTCCTCCGGCTGCCCGCTCGACACGCCGTCCGGCATGATGTTCGGCCGCTACCAGATGAAAACCGACGACGGCGAGAGTTTTGAGGTCGATATTCCGGCTTTTTCTCTGGACACGCCCGGAGTGACCCGGGTCTTGAACTAGGATCTGCCCAGCCGAGCGACAACGTTCAGCCTAACGCCGCGCCAAGTCAGCCGCCTGCCGGCAAGAGCAATGCGGCCGCTTCATCCAAATCGGAGACTTCCGCATAGGGCAGCCAGTCCGGGTTGCCGGTTTCGCTGCGCCGGTTGACCCAGATACCGCGCAGACCCAGTTCATGGCGGGCCTTCATGTCCCAGTACATGCCCATCGCCACGTGCACCGTCTCCTCCGGCGCCACGCCCATCATGCGGTAGGCATGCTCGAAAAGCTGTCTCGATGGCTTGTAGGCCTGCGCCTGTTCAGCCGTGATGACGTAGTCAAAGGGCACGCCGATGCGCGCTACGGTCGGCGCGATCAGATCGTCGTCCGAATTCGTGAAGATCGCCAGCTTATAGCGCTCGCGCAGGCGCCTCAAGACATCCGGGACTTCCGGGTGCGGTCCCATTGTCATGGGGGACGAGGCAATGTGCTCAATCTCGTTCGCGCTTGGCGTCAGGTCGTGTTCGCGGAACGCCGCCGCAAAACCGATGCGCAGGATGTCCTTGTAGAGGCGGTGCGGCCTCTCGGCTGTCAAGCGCCGCCCTTGCGCTGAAAAACTCTCGAGGATCGCGGAAGCGCTTGCGCCGTTCGCATCGTGCTTGGCCAGCGTCGCGTCGATCTCGCGCAACAGCACCTCGTACCACTGCACGAGCGTACCATAACAGTCGAAGGTGATGACCTTCGGAGCGGGGTCCAGCTTGAACATAGAGGCATTCAGGTCGGGCATCAGCAGAGCCTGCGGTTAGGGGATGTAGCCAACTTCGCCAGCGGCATCGTCGCGTCCCGACGGATGCCTATGGCCGGGGATGCCGTCACACAGCGCAGGGCTGCCACCAAGGAACCCACCTTGGCAGCAGATCCTGAAATCGCAGCCGTCGCAACGTTCGGTTCAGACCCTAACCGACCTCGGCCTGGCGAAACTCCGCCGGGACATAGCGATAGGTGGTCGAGCAGAATTCGCAACTGACGGAAATGGTGCCGTCATCTTCCTGGCTGGCCTCGATCTCTTCGGCAGAAAAGCCTTCCAGAATGCCCTTGATCTTGTCGCGCGAGCAGGTGCAGCGGTCGAGCACCGTCTGTGCCGGGTAAATGCGCACACCGCGCTCGTGAAACAGCCGGTACAGCAGCCGTTCGACGCCGACATGCGGATCGGTCAGTTCGTCCATGTCGATGGTTTCGACCAGCGCGCGGGCTTCGGCCCAGGCGTCGTCATCGGCGATATCATGCGTTTCCTCGTCGCCATCGCCGCCCGGCAGATCTTTTTGCCGCATGCGCTCCGGGGCATCCGGCAGGAACTGGGCGATCAGGCCGCCGGCGCGCCAGCCGTGGCGGGGCTTTCCGTCGGCGTCACGGTCAATCAGTTCGGCCACGGCCAGACGGACGCGGGTCGGGATCTGTTCCGACTGGCGGAAATAGACGCCGGCGATGTCTTCCAGCGAGGACCCGTCGAGCGGCACGATGCCTTGGTAGGGGTGCATGTGCCGGCCCTGGTCGATAGTGAAGGCAAGCACACCCTCCCCCAGCAACTGCGCCGGCGATGTCTCGCCATGCTCTATGGCGGCCGCCAGCGCTTCCTCGTCGAAGCGGGCATAGGCGCGCAGACTGTCCGGCGTGGAAAAATCGGCGACCAGCAGATCAACCGGGCCGTTGCCCTTGGTCTGGATGGTGAATTTTCCCTCGAATTTCAGGGATGTGCCCAGCAGGGCGACCAACGCCACGGCTTCGGCCAGCAGGCGGGCGACCACCGGGGGATAGTCGTGACGGTCGAGAATGGCGTTGAGCAGCGGGCCAACCTGCACGGCGCGACCGCGCACATCCAGACCTTCGACCTGGAACGGCACGACGCTGTCGTCGCCTGCCGGCGCCAGTTCGTCCAGTGCCACGATTTTGTCTGTCATGCTAAAACTCCTTGGCGCCGGGGCCTTCCGTCCCGGCCAAACCGGACAAGTGGGATTTCCCCGCGCCAAGATCAAGGTCGGCGCGAGGCGTCGGCAGGCCTAGTCCGGACATGCCACGCCGAACGCCGCCGGGCAGTGCATCACAGCGCGCCGAGGCACCAGGCGAGCACGGATTTCTGCGCATGCAGGCGGTTTTCCGCCTCGTCGAAGACCACCGACTGCGGCCCGTCGATCACCTCGTTGGTAACTTCCTCGCCGCGGTGCGCTGGCAGGCAGTGCATGAACAGCGCGTCCTTGCCGGCCTGCGCCATCAGCGCCGCATTGACCTGATAAGGCTGAAAGACGTTATGGCCGCGGGCCTTGTGCTCCTGGTTCATCGAGATCCAGGTGTCGGTGACCACGACATCGGCACCGGCGACGGCACGCTCGGCATCATGGCAGAGCATGATTTCGCCGCCATTGTTGCGTGCCCAGTTGAGAATCTTGTCGCTGGGCTCGGAGCCAAGCGGCACCGCCATGTTCATGCGGTAGCCGAAACGGGCCGAGCCTTCGACCAACGAATGCAGCACATTGTTGCCGTCGCCGGTCCAGGCGATGGTTTTTCCCTTGATCGGGCCGCGATGTTCCTCAAACGTCATGATGTCGGCCATGATCTGGCACGGATGGGTGTCATCGGTCAGCGCATTGATCACCGGCACAGTGGCGTGTCCGGCCAGTTCCAGCATGCGGGCATGATCGGTGGTGCGGATGATGATCGCATCGACGTAGCGCGACAGCACCTTGGCGGTATCGCCAATGGTTTCGGCGCGGCCGAGCTGCATTTCCGTGCCCGACAGGAACAGGGTTTCGCCGCCGAGCTGGCGCATGCCGACGTCGAACGACACGCGGGTGCGGGTCGAGGGTTTCTCAAAGATCATCGCCAGCATCTTGCCGGCCAGGGGCTTGTCGGCATTGCCGGCCTTGGTGGCGATTTTTCGCGCATGCGCATCGTCCATGATGGTGCGCAGATCAGCCGCCGACATGGCGGAAAGATCGAGGAAATGCTTGGGTGCTGCCATAAGTCCTGTCCAATTCGATAGCGGATCGCCGATTGGATAGCGATCCGCGCGGCCCCTCAGGCCGACTTCTTCAACTGTGCTGTTGCCAGTGCCTCGGCGGCACGCTCGATGCGGGCCAGGCCATCGCGGGCTTCTTCCGCCGTGGTGATCAGCGGCGGCAGCAGGCGGATGACATTGTCGCCGGCCGGCACGCCGAGAACGTGTTCGCCGCGCATCGCCATCAGCAACTCGCTCGACGGCACTTTTGCCTTGATGCCAAGCATCAGGCCCTCGCCGCGGATTTCCTCGATGATGGTCGGGAAACGATCCTGAAGTGCTGCCAGGCCCTGGCGGAACACCAGCGCCACGTCGCGCACGTGCTCGAGAAAGCCCTCTTCCAGTACGACGTCGAGCACGGCGCCGCCGACGGCCATAGCCAGCGGATTGCCGCCATAGGTCGAACCGTGGGTGCCGGCCTTCATGCCGGAGGCGGCTTCTTCTGTGGCCAGGCACGCGCCAAGCGGAAAGCCACCGCCGATACCCTTGGCAACCGCCATGATGTCCGGAGTGATGCCGGCCCATTCATGCGCAAAGAGTTTGCCGGTGCGGCCGACGCCGCACTGGACTTCGTCGAAAATCAGCAGCAGGCCATTGGCATCGCAGATCTCGCGCAGCTCGCGCAAAAATTCCTTGGAGACGGTGCGGATGCCGCCCTCGCCTTGCACCGGTTCGATCAGGATTGCGGCCGTCGCCTCGGTGATGGCGGCCTTCAGCGCATCCATATCGTTGAACGGCACCTGGTCGAAGCCGGGCGCCTTGGGGCCAAAGCCTTCCAGGTATTTTTCCTGGCCGCCGGCAGCGATCGTTGCCAGCGTGCGGCCGTGGAAGGCGCCTTCGAAGGTGACGATGTGGAATTTTTCCGGGTGGCCGATGGAATACTGGTAGCGGCGTGCGGTCTTGATCGCACATTCCAGCGCTTCCGCGCCGGAGTTGGTGAAAAACACCTTGTCGGCAAAGGTCGCCTCCGTCAGGCGCCGCGACAGTTTTTCCTGGCCGGGAACTTCATAGAGATTGGACAGGTGCCAGACCTTTTCTGCCTGGTCCTTGAGCGCGCCGATCAGATGCGGATGCGCATGCCCGAGCGAATTGACCGCGACGCCGGCTGCGAAATCCAGATATCGCTCGCCGCTTTCCGTGAACAGCCACACGCCTTCGCCGCGCTCGAAGCGCAGGGGGGCTCGCATATAGGTGTCGTAGAGCGGCGCGGCTTCGGACATGGCGTTTGGTCTCCTTGAGCAAGGCAATTTCGGGACGTCGTTTCGGCGGCTTTTCGACTGTTGCCGAAAATCAAAAATGCCGCCTTGCGGCGGCCGCTGCACTATCCGCATTTCATTTCCACCTGTCAACAAAACACAGTATTTTCCGGGCTTTTCACCGGATTTGACCGGGCGCAACCAACCATGGCAGATTTGCAACAGATTCCAGCAAGTTGGGGAAAACCCGGAAATCGATTCGCGATGATTCATGCGACTCTTGTCACGGAGTCAGGCTCGCACTAGGTTAAGACACAATTACTAGAACGCATGCGGCGGAACTAGTCACCGAAATTATAGCTGGTTTTCTTGTCTCGAAGTTTTCGAGGCAGCGATGAGGGATTCGCCAGCGGAACGTGACAGGCGGAGACACGGGTTATGAACTGGACAGACGAGCGCGTCGAGCGGCTAAAGAGACTTTGGGCCGAAGGGTTGAGCGCGAGCCAGATCGCAGCCCAGCTGGGCGGCGTCAGCCGTAACGCCGTCATCGGCAAGGTTCACCGACTTTGCCTGCCGGGCCGCGCCAAGGCCGGTGGCAATTCGTCCACAGCGCGGGCCGTCAAGCGCCCAGCCGCACCGGCTGCGCCTCGCCCTGCAACACCGACCTTCGCGTCGCGTGCCGGAACCGCCACCCAGACGACGCGCACCATCGCCCGCCCGGCCGGCGCAACGATGCTGAAGGAAGAGATCGAAGTCGAAGGCAGCCGGGAACTGGTGTTCCGTCCGGCCAACAACGTCGTCGTGCCGCTCGCCAAGCATCTGATCCTGACGGAACTGACCGAGCGCACCTGCAAGTGGCCGGTCGGCGATCCGTTGAAGGACGATTTTTACTTCTGCGGTTGCGAGTCTCCGGATGCTTCGCCGTACTGCAACTATCACGCCAAGCTCGCCTACCAGCCGGTTTCGGAGCGCCGCAAGGTCCGCGCTTAGGACCTTTAAAAACAACACTGAAAAACGGGCCGGATCGGCCCGTTTTTTTATGCCCGCAGGTCTGTCGAAAGCAGCAACCGCGGGCGATGGCCGGTGCCGGAAACTTTAGCCATCAATAGAAAACGGGCCTTAACGGCCCGTTCAAAGATTGAGGTTCAAGGGAGCTTGCCGTTACCGGCGACCGCTCAGGCTTCCATCGAATAGCCCGAACCGCGCACGGTGCGGATCACATCCTGCATGTTGGAAAAATTCAGCGCCTTGCGCAGCCGGCCGACATGCACGTCGACGGTGCGCTCGTCGACATAGATATCGTGGCCCCAGACGCCGTCGAGCAGCTGCGAGCGGGAATAGACACGGCCGGGCGAGGCCATCAAAAATTCCAGCAGGCGGAATTCGGTTGGCCCGAGGCGCACTTCGCGGGTCTTGCGGTGGACGCGGTGGGTTTCGCGGTCAAGCTCGATATCGCCGCAGCGCAGCAGGGTCGACAGCACTTCCGGGCTTGCCCGGCGCAGCATGGCTTTCACGCGGGCCATCAGTTCCGGGGTCGAGAACGGCTTGACCACGTAATCATCAGCGCCCGTGGACAGTCCGCGCACGCGCTCGCTTTCCTCGCCACGGGCCGTCAGCATGATGATCGGCAGGCGTTCTGTGGCTGGTTTCATCCGCAGCCGGCGGCACAGTTCGATGCCGGAGACACCGGGCAGCATCCAGTCGAGGATCAGGAGGTCGGGTACCCGTTCCTGAAACCGCAACTCGGCCTCATCGCCGCGCAGGATCGTTTCGACTTCGTAGCCTTCGGCTTCCAGATTGTAGCGAAGCAGCACGCTCAGCGCTTCTTCGTCTTCAACGACGGCAATTTTCGGCAGCATGCGCTCAGAACTCCATCCGGCAGCAGAAGATTATTCGGTCAGGGCGCCGAGCGTGTTCGACGTGTCGTCCTTCGGACGCTCGCCGAGCGGCTGGGCGCCGGTGGCCATGTAGTAGATCGTCTCGGCGATATTGGTGGCGTGGTCGCCGATACGCTCGATGTTCTTGGCGCAGAACAAGAGATGCGTGCAGCTGGTGATGTTGCGCGGATCTTCCATCATGTAGGTCAGCAGCTCGCGGAACAGCGAGGTATACATCGCGTCGATTTCCTCGTCGCGCTGGCGGATGGCATTGGCCTTTTCGGCCGAGCGCGTCGAATAGACGTCGAGCACTTCCTTCAGCTGCACCAGTGCCAGTTCCGACAGATGCTCCAGACCGCGGGCAAGCTTGCGCGGCACGCCATCGGCTTGCACCGCAATCACGCGCTTGGCGATGTTCTTGCCGAGGTCGCCGATGCGCTCGAGATCGGAGGCGATGCGCAGCGAGCCGATGATTTCGCGCAGGTCGGCGGCCATCGGCTGGCGCTTGGCGATGGTGGTGATCGCCTTGTCGCCGATTTCACGCTCGGCATTGTCGAGAATGACGTCGTCAGAAATCACCTTTTGCGCGAGCGCTGCATCGGAGGAGACCAGCGCGCGAACGGCGTCGCCGACCATCTGCTCGGCCAGGCCGCCCATTTCGGAAATCCGGCGGATTAGGAATTTCAGTTCGTCGTCATAGGCGCTCAGAATGTGGGTCGATGCCATGTCAGTATCCTCGAATTTGAATTTTGGGCGCAAGCTGCTGCAAGCAAACTCAGCCGAAACGGCCCATGATGTAATCTTGGGTGCGCTGGTCATCGGGATTGGTGAACATCTTGTCGGTGTCGTTCTCCTCGACCAGCTGGCCAAGATGGAACATCGCAGTGCGCTGCGAGACGCGAGCCGCCTGCTGCATCGAGTGGGTGACGATGACGATGGTGTAGTTGGCGCGCAGCTCGTGGATCAGCTCTTCGACGCGGCCGGTGGCGATCGGGTCGAGCGCCGAGCAGGGCTCATCCATCAGGATCACTTCCGGGCTGACGGCGATGGCGCGGGCGATGCACAGGCGCTGCTGCTGGCCGCCGGAGAGGCCGGTGCCGGGCTCGAGCAGGCGATCCTTGGCTTCGTTCCAGAGGCCGGCCTTCTGCAGGCTGCTCTCGACGATGACGTCCATTTCCGCCTTGGTGCGGGCGAGACCATGGATGCGCGGGCCGTAGGCGACGTTTTCGTAGATCGATTTGGGGAACGGGTTCGGCTTCTGGAACACCATGCCGACGCGGGCGCGCAGCTCGACGACGTCGATGCTCGGATCGTAGATATCGTCGGCATCGA
>Ga0247730_1000860_pt1 | contig 18914 bp, 7 predicted proteins | sample UWRJL073202C2_FD_180959 | JGI IMG/M metagenome (GOLD analysis project Ga0247730, IMG submission 180959) | Plant litter microbial communities from Arlington Agricultural Research Station in Wisconsin, United States - UWRJ-L073-202C-2 | ecosystem: Environmental > Terrestrial > Plant litter >... | reverse complement strand
AGCTGCCCCTTCGTCTGCGGCAGAATAGTCGTAGTCGGGGTGGAACTCGCCGGCGCGCAGCAGCAGGATGTCTGCTTCGATGCCGGACGGGGCGGTATACCGGGTGCGGCTCGCGGCCTGGAACACGGCGACGAAACCCTTGAGATGGCTCGCGGCCGCCGCCGCTGGCAATAGCCCCGCCTGCGCTATCTGCCCTGCGGTGAAGGCCAGCGGATCGGCTGCCTCACGGACGTCGTCCGGCGAGATCGCCAGCTGCGTTTCGGCACTTTCCGCCAGGACGGCTGCAACCTTGGCCAGCCAGTCGGCCTGATCGGTTTCGTCAGTCTCTATGGCGTTCAGGCGACCGTGCCGTACGAGCGGCGCCGGGGCATCCATGACGATCAGCCGATCGATATTTTCGCCCGCGGCTTCCAGCCGACGCGCCACCTCGAAGGCGACAACCCCGCCAAAACAATGGCCGGCCAGATTGTAGGGACCCTGCGTCTGGACTTTGCGAATCGAGGACAGTATCTCGTCCGCCACATCCTCGACCGAGTCGTGCGGGGCATGGACGCCGTCGGTCCCGCGCAGCTGCAGCCCGAAGAAGCGGACATGGTCCTGAAGGCCGGCGGCAAGCGTCTGATAATAGAGCGTGCTGCCGCCACCACCGGCAACGCAGAAGAGCGCAGGACGGGAGTCGTCGGCAGCGTTCATCGGCACCAGCGGCGACCATGCATCGGCATCCGGTTCCTCCAGGGCTGCCGCCAGCAGAGCGATCGTCGGATTGCGCATCAGCAGGGCGGTTGCCAGCCGGCGATGGAATGCCGCTTCGACTTCGCCCATCAGGTGAACTGCCAACAGGGATTGGCCACCCAGATGGAAGAAGTCATCATCGACCCCGATTCGCGACAGGCCCAAAACCTTCCGCCAGATTGCCTGAAGGCGCGCTTCGGCCTCGGTTCGCGGCGCGACGAAGGTATCGGCTTCGTCGCGGCCATCCTTCGGCTCGGGAAGGACGGCATAGTTCACCTTGCCATTGCCGTTAAGCGGTACGGCATCGATGCGCATGACGACGGAGGGCAGCATATAGTCTGGCAATGTCTGTGCGAGATGTGCGCGCAGTTCCCCGTCGCCGACAGTCACCGTATCTTCGACGACGACATAGGCGACCAACCGGCGACCCTGGATCGGATGATCCTGCGCGACCACTACGGCCGAGCGAACGGCGGAGTGGCGGCAAAGGGCCCCCTCGATCTCGCCGAGTTCGATGCGGAAGCCGCGGATCTTCACCTGCTTATCGTTACGGCCCAGATATTCGATATCGCCGTCGGGCAGATGCCGGGCAAGATCGCTGGAGCGGTAGTAGAGCACACCGTCCGGCCCGGTGACGAATTTTTCCCGCGTCAAATCCGGCCGGCCGAGATAGCCAAGCGACAATCCGGGCCCAGAGACATGGATCTCGCCGGTGGCACCGATCGGAACCGGACGCAGCCGGTGATCGAGAAGATCCAGCCGCAGATCCGGGATTGCAACGCCGATCGTGCTGCGCGGGCGGCGCAGGTCCGGTTCGCGCATGATGCGGTAGGAAGCATGGACCGTCGTTTCGGTAATGCCATACATGTTGACGATCAACGGCTTGCTGTCGCCGTGCCGGGCAACCCAAGGACGCAGGCTCTGCAGATCGAGCGGTTCGCCGGCAAAGATGATCGCGCGCGTTGCGAAGTGTTCTGGTGCCGGGCGGCTGGCCTCCTCCGCCACGAACAGCTTGAACGCCGACGGGCTTTGGTTGAGCACGGTGACCGCCTCGTCGCGCACGAGATCGACGAACAGCGCTGGCGAGCGCGACACGACATAGGGCACGACGACGAGCCTGCCGCCATGGGTCAGCGCGCCCCACATCTCCCAGACGGACACGTCAAAGGCAAAGGAGTGGAACAGCGGCCAGACGTCGTCCGCACCGAACCGGTACCAGTGCTGGGTGTTGAGGAACAGACGCGCGACATTGCGGTGGGAGAGCTGAACCCCCTTGGGGCGGCCGGTCGTGCCAGACGTATACATCACGTAGATGCGTCCATCGAGTGTCGCCAGCGGCGGCGGATCGTGATCCGGCCAATCGCCCGGGGTAAGGCCGCCCGGCAGCATCTCTATCAGGTCGGCGCCGGCGCCCTCGACGACCACGGCCTTGCCGTGCTGGTGAACGATCAGGTGCGAGGCGCTGTCACCGATGATGTAATTGACACGATCGGCAGGCAGCGCCGGATCGAGCGGCAGATAGGCGGCGCCCGCCTTGAGGATGCCGAGGATGCCGACCAGAATCTCGAAATCCCGATCGGTGCACAGGCCGACCAGATCGTCCGGTTTCACGCCGGCGGCCAGCAGCCGATGGGCCAGGCAGTTGGCGCGGCGGTTCAACTGGTCATAGGTCAGATGTCTGTCGCCGCAGGTGAGGGCGATCGCGTCGGGTGTTGCGCGGGCCTGGCGCAGAAAAGCGTCATGGACGCATTCTTGTGCCTCCACCGCCGGGTCCGTTGGTGTGGTGAAACGGGCAATCAACGCGAGAGAGGCGGGGCTGACGATGGCAAGATCGTCGATGCGGCGTTCCGGATCGGTGACGAGATCACCAAGCATCGTCACGAAGTTTTCCGCCAGCCTCTCAATCGTCCCTGCCTCGAACAGGGCCGTATCGTATTTCAAGCTACCGCGCAGGTTGGCGCCAACCTCGAACATTTCCAAGTCGAGATCGAATTGACCGACCTGCTGCGGCAGATCGATGTATTCCACCGAGAGGCCAGCCCATTGCGCATCCGCGCCCTTGGCCATCAGCGCCATGGCGCCTCCGGAGCGCTGGGCTTTCTGCATCACGAAGGAGACCTGAAATAGTGGTGTCGTGCTCGGATCGCGACGCAGCCGCATCGCCTCGACAATCGTAGGGAAGGGGAGCGCATCATGGGCAAGCGCTTCCATCACATCGTCATGCGTGCGGCGCAGATGGCCGGTGACGCTTGCCTCGGTATCGACATTGCCGATGACCACCACCGGATTGACGAAGTAGCCGACAATGTCGCCGTCCAGTGCCGTCCGTCCTGCCGATCTTGTGCCTATCGGGATGGTCGGTTGACCGGACCAGCGGGCAAGAAACATCTGCCAGCAGCCGAGCAGCAGCGTGAAAGGCGTTGCCGAAATGTCCCGAGCCAGACGGGTGAGCGCCGCAGTCAGGGCCGCATCCAGCTCGAAGCCGTGGGCAGCGCCCTGCGAGGCGCGTACCGGCGGACGAGGCGAATCAAACGGAAGATCCAGCGCCGCCCGGGCCGTGTCCAGTCGGCTCGTCCAGAATTCTGCAAGGGCCGTGCCCTGCTGCCCCGCGATCATCGCCTCCTGACGCGCAAGGTGGTCTATATAGGTACCACCAACCGGCGCGAGCTTGGGCTCCCGGCCGGCGGCGTAGCTTTCATAGGCCGCCCGGATTTCATCGATGACCATCCACAGCGACCAGCCGTCGAAGACGATATGATGGACGCAAAGCAAAAGCGCGTGATCCTCTGGACCGACGGTGAAGATTTCCGGCCGGAAAAGCATGTCCCTGGCAAGATCGAAAGGATGCGCTGCCGCATGTCCAAGCGCGCCCTCCAGGTCGTCGCGGGGCGAGAGCGCCGTCTGCGGCAGATCGACTTTGCGGTATCCGGTTATCTCCTGCACGAGATGCCCATCAGGCGCCATTCGGAAATTTGCCCGCAGTTGCTGATGGCGGTCGACCACCAGCTGCAGGGCTCGAGTCATCGCGGGCAGATCTAGCCTGCTACGGATGCGAAGGGAAAAGACGATCGTATAGGCGGGATTGTGCGGGGCAGCCTGATGCAGGAACCACAGCGCCTGCTGGCCGCGCGACAGCGGATGGATATCGATCTGCTTGCCGCCCTTTTCGCGCAGCAGGCGGGCGAGAAGGTCCTTGCGGGAGGTCGGTTCGATGCGAGCGTTTTCGTTCATATCATTCACCTGGGCCGGTTTCTTCGAGGACGGCGATGGTGCGCTCGATTTCCTCGGGACTCATGTGGTCGAGTTGCGCAAGCAGCGCGCCGATATCTGTCCGCCTCGGAGCAGGTTCCGGACGCGGTTCATCTTTTACGCCGGTATCGGCTGTCGTCTCCGGTCTGCTGATCATCGCGGTGACATTGCGGATCAGGGCAGAGACAGGAACGCCTTTCATCAGTTCCAGCGTCGGCACCTTGAGGCCGAGCCGCCGGTCGATGCCGGCTTGCAGTTCCATGGCCATCAACGAGTCTACGCCCATGTTGAGAAGGGAATGGTTGGTGTCGATCGCATCGACCGGCAGCCGTAGGATGGATCCAATCAGTTCATTGAGGGTCTGTTCGACGAAAGTAAGCCGCTCCTCCGGCGCCAGGATGCCAAGGTTTGCACCGTCCATGGCTCTTTCCGTCGTCGTGTTTGCCGGGACCAGGTGCCGGTAGCGAGGTGATGCCGCCCACTTCGCGTAGGTTCCGCCCCACAGCGACCAGTCCATCGGCGCCACGCCGAGATTGACGGGGTTCCAGCCGAGGACGCGATCCATCATCATAAGCGCTTCTGCCGGCTTGAGCGATCCGACGCCGACACGCGCGAAATGGCGTTCGACGCCATCGTGACGGGCAGCCATGCCGACGTCTGCAAGCGCGCCGAGATTGATGGAAATACCGGGCAGTCCATCCAGCCTGCGATGATGCACAAGCGTGTCGAGGAAGGTGTTGGCAGCAGCGTAGGCGCCTTGTCCCGGACTGCCAAGAAGAGCGGCAACCGAAGAAATAGTGACGAAGGCGTCCAGTTCCAGCGCTCGGGTGGCAAGGTGCAGATTCCAGGCGCCCTGCGCTTTCGGCCGCATCACGCGGTCCGCCTGCTCGGCCGTGAGCAGGTAGACGGGTGCATCGTCCAGCACGCCCGCGGCATGGAAAAGGCCGCGGAGAGGCCGGGTCGCATTCGCAAGGCCGTCGATCATCGCCGCCACCGCGTGCGGATCGGCGATATCGATCGCGACGCCCGAGGCTTCGGCGCCAAGGTCCGCCAGCGCGCGCAGCATGGCATCTGCCCCCGGGCTTCCCATGCCGCTGCGGCCGGCGAGCACAATATGCCCGGCACCCTTCGCGGCCAGCCATTTGGCGATCTCGAAGCCAAAGCCGCCAAAGCCGCCGGTGATCAGATAGGTTCCCGCCACCGAGATTGTCGGCGTCTTCGCCGATGCGAGGATTGCTGTCTCCTTGGCAGCACCCGCTGCGCCGATCACATGACGGCGGAGCGCGCCCCGCCTCTCGGCAAAGTCGCGCCGCGACCGTGGCGGGGCGCCGAGCGCGCCCGGGAGCGCCCATGCCAGATGCGTTGCGGCATGGGCGGCGAAGACGGCGGGGTCGAGCCTCAGAACCGTGCGGCCAGCTGGCCAGGACTGATCCTCGCCGCTCAGATCCAGGACCGTGCCGAGTTCGGCAATGGCGGGCCATAACGCGCTGGCGATGTCGTCCTTGTCGACAACACAGAGGATGTCGATGCCGGCCGGGGAGTTTTGCAGCACGTCTCGAGACGGTGTCAGGCTGTTGCTGGCTTTGACGACCTCGCCACCCATGAGGCGTGTAGCCGCCGCGAGGGCTGCCGCCAGATCGCCTTCGTCGGGGTGAATGAGGACCTTGTGGCCTGCCTTCATTCCCGTCTTTGCCAGCATGGCTGCAGCCAGTGCCAAAGGCAGGGTGGCAAGCGCTTCGCTCTCGTCGCACTCCATCGGCGCATCGACGACCGAATGGGCGGGAGTGCGCAGGTAGCGTGCCGGAGTTCCGGCGTGGCGCAGAAGCACCTGCCGGCCTTCCTCGCCACTGCGGCGCACGACACCCAATACGTCGCTGCCTTCGGTACCCTGTGTCCAGGCAATCACTTCGACTTCCAGCGTCCCTTTATCCGGGTTGTCGCTGCCGCGCCGTGCGGTGGCCTCGTCGTTCATCCGCCGCGCCGGAACATGCCGAAGTCTGCGGACAAGCCTTGCCTCGCGCGTCAGCACGACGTCGTCCTCGTCGGACACGGCGCAGAGTTCAGCAACCAGCCGGCCGGTGCAGTCGTGCGCCAGATCCACCTGGATGATGCGAATGTCGAAGCTGGAATATTCGTTCGCCGCGACGCAGATGAGCCCCAGGCGCGCCGCGGCTTCAAGAGCCACGGCCTCGGGATGACCGGCGCGCAACGGCAGGACAAAGGTGATTTTCCGCCTTTCGCCATCGTCCTGGGGAAGCGCTTGTAAAAGTGCCAGGGTTTCCAGCATGCCGGCAAGGCCAACCGGATCGTCAGCGCCGCTCAGCGCACGAAAATCGACCAGATGAATGCCGGAGCGCTTTATGTCGTGCGGCAGGGGCAACTCGTCGTCGATAACGGTGACGGATGCAATCGCGGCGAGTTTTTGGGCCACCCTGAGGGCATGCCCGACAGGGTCGGCCAGAATAACGAAGGGTTTGTCCACAACCGTATCGGTCGAGAAAAGTTCGGTCGGCTCAAGTTCGAACCTGCTGATCAGGTGGTCGATATTGTCCTCAGGCGCCCCAGCGCCGAGGCTGCGGGCGTGAATGCCGGCCATTTCGACCAGCACATTGCCGTCCTCGTCGATCAGCCGGAGATCCGCCTGCATCAACGTGCCGTCATCGCCCAGCAACACGCCGTGGGCCATGAACCGACCTCCGGGCGCCTTGTGCACGACAATTTCGTCGATCCGCACGGGCACATAAGCGACTGGAGCCTTGCTGCCCGTCAGCATGGCGATCAGGGCCTGGAAACAGGCATCGAGAAGCGCGGGGTGCAGGATGTCTTGGCTCAGTGCCAAGCCCTGCGGCGCTTCGATGCTTGCCAGCATTTCCGCATGGTCGGCCGAAAGGCGAAGATCACGCACGCCGCGGAAGGCGGGCCCGTAGTGCAGGCCGCGTGCATCCATGTCGGCGTAGTGCGCTTCGGGAGAGACCGTCTGCGTGAGCCGGTTGGCAAGCCGGGCCATATCGAGCCGGTCGGGCGCGACGACAGAGCGCGACGAGAGCGTGCCTGCAGCATGGAGCATCCAGTTATCACCGATACTGCTGTGAATAGCGAAATGTCGGCGGTCGGGGTTCAAGCTGGTCACGATCGCGACCTCGTCGGTCTCTCCGATCAGCAGGGCCTGACTGAAAGTCAGCTGCGACAGTTGCCAAGGACCCCTCGCATCCAGTGCTGCGGCAAGCTCTAAAGCGATCTCGCAATAGGCTGCCCCCGGCAGAACGACGCTGCCCTCGACCTTGTGATCAAAAATGTAGGCCAGCCGGTTTCGGTTTATACCGCTGCGCCATGTCGGCAGGGGATCGTCCTGCCGTTTGCCGAGAAGTGTCCGTTCCGCAGGACTTCCCAAGCGGTCCTCGCGCGCGGCCTGGCCCTCGTTCCAGTGGGCGCGTCGCTGCCAGGGATAGGTTGGCAGCGGAACGTAGCGTGGCTGCGCCGTTGCAAAGAAGCGGGCCCAGTCGATCGAGACGCCGGCGACATGCAGGGAGGCGATGCCGCGCATCAGTGTCAGCAACTCCGGATGATTGCGCCGGAGCGTCATCGCGCTCATGCCCTCGACATTGGCATCCAGCAGGCATTCCCGCAGCGAACCCATCAGCACGGGATGCGGGCCGATCTCGAGGAAGCATTCGTGCCCCTCGTCGATCATTTCGCGCACTGTATCGGCAAAACGCACGCAATCGCGGACATTATGACGCCAGTAGACGGCGCCGAAATCGGTGCCCGACGCTGGCAAAGCCGTCACCGTGGAATAGAGCGGCAACGCGGCCGGCTGCGGATCGATGCCGGACAGGGCAGTTTCGAGCGGATCCAGCAGCGGATCCATCACCGGGCTGTGATAAGCCGTCTCGACCTGTAGCCTGCGGTTGAAGAGGCCATCGTCGGAAAGCCGGGCGGCGATCAGATCCAGCGCATCCTCGTCGCCGGCAAGCGTGATCGAGGCCGGGCCGTTTGCTGCAGCGATCGAGACCTTGTCCTCGTAGCCTGCCAGATAGGTCGCGGCCCGTTCGGGAGAAACGCCGACGGCCAGCATGCCTCCAAGGCCGGCAGTCGTGGCTTGCAGCTTGGCCCGCTGATACGACACACGCAGCGCATCGGCAAGCGACAACACACCGGCCGCATAGGCAGCGCTGACCTCGCCGACGCTATGTCCGACAAGCGCGGCCGGGCGGACGCCAAGGCTGTCAAGCAGTTTGAACAGGGCAACCTGGAGGAGGAAGTTGGCGGGCTGGGCAATCTCGGTCCGCGTCACGCGCGATTCCGCCTCGGACCGCGAAAGCTCTTCAAGGATCGACCAGCCGGCGATTTCCCTGAACTGCGCATCGATCTCTTGCGCAGCGTCGTGGTAGACGGGCTCGGCCTCCAGCAGTTCCCGGCCCATGCCCCACCATTGCGGTCCCATGCCGGTGAAAACGAAGGCGGGCAAGGTTTCGCGGCGGCGGGCATGCCCCTGCACCACCGCGGGATTGGCGCGGCCTTCGAGATGATCGCGCAGTGCGGCTGAGGCCTTTGCCGCATCATCGGCGACGACGGCGAGGCGGAATTCGTAGGCCGTGCGACGTACGGCGGCGGAATAGCACAGATCCAGAAAACCGCGGGCGTCCAGACCGTCGAGGCGCAGGATATAGGCGGCGGCGAGATCGTTCAGCGCCTGGGTCGAACGGGCCGACATGACCAGCACCGTGGGCCGTGTTGTTTCGACTGGCACCCTGCTGTCGTTTCGCGCCGGCGCCCGCTCCATGATCAAGGAGGCATTGGTGCCGCCATAACCGAAGGAGTTGATGGCCGCACGTCCGGACGCGCCGTCCGGCGCGGCGGGCAGCGGCGTCAGGCGCCGCGGCAGGTCGAGTTTCCAGCCCTCAAGATCCAGCGCCGGGTTGACGGTTTCGAGGTTGGCGACGGGCGGAACCGCGGCATGATCCAGGCATAGGGCCGTCTTGATGACGGCCGCGATGCCGGCGGCGGCTTCAAGATGGCCGATATTGGCCTTGACCGAGCCGACAAGGCAGGGCTGCTGGTCCTTGAGCCGCGCCGCCCCGAACACTTTTGCGAGCGCCCGCAGCTCTGTCGGATCGCCGATGGCGGTGCCGGTACCGTGGGCTTCGACATAGGTGATCGATTCCGGGCCGATATTCTGGCGTTCGCAGACCGATTGGATCAAGGCCGCCTGCGCGTCGCCATTCGGCTGGGTAATCCCGTCCGTGCGGCCGTCCTGGTTGACGCCCGTGCCGCGGATTACGGCGTGGATTCGGTCGCCGGCCGCCTGTGCATCGCTCAGCCGTTTGATGAGGACGATGCCCGCCCCTTCGCCACGACCATAGCCGTCAGCCCGGGCGTCAAAACTTTTCGAGCGACCGTCCCGGGACAGGAAGCCACCTTTGCACATCGCCACCAGGGTTTCGGGGCGAAAAATAACGTTGACGCCGCCTGCTATCGCCTGGCTGCACTCGCCATGCCGGATGGCCTGGCAGGCCTGATGCATCGCAACCAGGGAGGAAGAGCAGGCGGTATCGAGCGTAAAGCTCGGCCCGTGCAGGTCGAGGAAATACGATAGTCTGTTGGAGAGAATGGTCAGCGTTGAACTGACAGCGCTGTGCTGACCGATCTGGTGGCGCGCGAGCGGGCTGAATTGCGTCAGCATTCCATCGATCATGAAGCCGCCGATGAAGACGCCGGTATCACTGCCGCGAATCCTGTCCAGCGGCTGTCCTGCATCCTCGATCGCCTCGACAGCCACCTCCATGAGAAGGCGCTGCTGGGGGTCCAGATAGGCGGCTTCGCGCGGTGACATGCCGAAATATTCTGCATCGAAGCTGTCGAGCGGCTGCGTCAGGAAGCCGCCATGACGCACGAAAATCTTGCCGGGTGCATTGGCACGGGAATCATAGAATTTGTCGATGTCGAGCCGGTCCGCCGGGATCTCGCAGATTCCATCGCGACCCTCGGCCATCAGCGACCAATAATCGTCAAGCGTCGCGACACCGCCGGGAAAGCGGCAGGCCATGCCAACGATGGCGAGCGGTTCATGAAAGTCGGTATAGTGGTTAGCCACCTTAGATTGAAACATGGCAAAGCCTCCGGCAGCAGCTCAACTGCTCCTAGCAACTCATGGTTGATTTAAAAAGTCTGAATACCCAATCAGGGCAGGCTGTTAAGCGCGGTTATGCGGTGCGATTGACCGGATGATCCATGCATAGGCTCCTGCGAGATGCGCCAACTGCGTTGAGATGATGATACACACGAGCACGAGAGTCGCGAAGGTCAACGATCCCACGCCATATTGGGTGGTGCTCATGACTGCGGTCCCCGAAATCACAAAAATAGAGCCGATGATGGCAAGACCGGAAAGCAGAAGGAGAATCGAAGGTGCGGCGATTGTAATGAGATCGCCCTTCGGAACGGCCTTGAGTAGCAGCCCGCGCGTCTGGCGCGAGGGCAGGAGGTTGCTCTTGGCCAGCCAGCCTATCGACATCAGCAGAACGGCGATGAGAAACGCATAACGGTCGACGAACAGGAGAAATTCACCCCAGGCTGTCAAGCTCAGGTCTTCCCGCCAGCCGGGTGCGAGAAACACATTGCGCAAGCGCATCCCGGCAAAAACGACAATCAGCGCATAAACCGCCGTCGATCGCATGTTATGCATGCGGGTTTCGACGATTGTCGTTCGATATTCGTAGGCAAAATACTCGGTTGAACCGAATTTCTCTATCGCACGCTTGGCGGACTCCTCGCATATCTGCCCGGAGCTTGTCGCCGCTTCGGCCAGATGATCCAGAATTTCCCAGCGAAGACGCTCGGCTGCGGCGCGGTCAGATGTTGCAGCGTTGGCGGTACGGGCTGCGAAATCCTCGATCAGGCGGTTGTAGTCTTGGGTCTTAACAGCAGGGCATTGATTGCGGTCGTGAACGTATTCCATTGATCACACCTCTCAATAAGATTTTTTTTGCCAGATTCGGTCAGGTGATATGTTCGTCTGCTGCGGCCGGACGGCGCCACTTCCCAGGCGCTCGCAATGTGTCCGCTGTTCTCCAGTCGGTGAAGGATCGGATAGATGGTACCCTCAGGCAGGTTCAGTACACCTTGGCTCCGCTGGCTGATTTCTTTGATAATGGCGTAACCATAGGGCGCCCCGGCCTGAATGACCGACAGCACAATCATGTCTAGGTGACCTTTTAGCATCTCTGGATTCATGCAATCTTCGGTAGCACACCTAGCGACACAAAGTATAGGGGGATTTTTTATGATTTCGAAATTTATACGCGAACGAATCGCTGACCTCAGACACGGAAATCAACCCTCAAAACATCCGGGTTTCTCAAGCCTAAGCGGCGTCTGGTCACACTTTTCGGATTTATTCTTAAAATGGTCTGACGATCGTCAACCGCCGCGACAAAAATTGCCAGAATGTGGGGCAGCCTGTTTTCGGCGCGCTGACGTTGCAAGCTGAAGGACGATGTCAGCTCGTCTTGTTCGACATCGGCTAAAGCGCGGCCGGCGGGATCGCCGTACTTTACATGATCGGTACATCAAAAGTCGTTCCGCCGGCTGGACGGTATGACATCCCAATCCCGCCGCGGATATGTCGCGGTCGGGCGGAGTTTGTGCTTCCGGCACATTCTGCATCCGCTAGAGAGGATGAACATGTCGAGTTCGACAGTCGATCTCTAAACGCTCAGCAAAAGCCGTTGAGTTTGAGGATCTTGTGAGCCTCTATAGACGCGCGCAGTTCGTCTTCTGCCGAGCGGTTGCCTTGGTTGGAATCCGGGTGGTGCATCTTGAGCCGTTCCTTGTAGCGGCTCTTGATTTCCTCCGGAGTGGCGTCAGGCGACAGGCCAAGGGTTTCGAACGCTTTCGCTTCCAGAACTTTCAGTTTGCGGGTCTTGAGTTCGACCGCCTGAGCCAGCCGCTGTGTTGCGGTTTTGCGCGCATTGATGGCTTTTGCCGAGCCGGATCGCGCCGTGGACGGCAGCGGCGCTTCGGCGTCGCGCTTGATGCCGGTGCCGCCGGTCTTGCGGGCGCCGGACGAGGCTTCCCTTTGATAGCGGGCAACAACGGGATCCGATAAGTCCGCGTTGAAATTGTATCCCTTGTTGTAATCTTTCACATGCTCGACGCAGAACAACAGGTAGAGGCCTTCACCGTCCCGACCGACAGGGGCGCGATGGACACCATTTTTTTCGCAGCCATCCCATTGGCATCTCGGACCAGTGGGATCACTGTGCGGAGCGGCCTTTTTCTTGGTGGATTTGAGACCGACGAATATTTTCGAAACTTGCGACATGGCGCCTATATGAACAATGCGCAAAAGCATGGCAAGAGAAACAAGTCGGGCAATGGCGCGCTTGCAGCCCCGCGTGACAAGCGGCTTGCGACGCACTGGAAAAAACACGATACGATTTGCTGTGATTCACAGGGCGACAGGACAAGACGCTTGATCAAGACGTCAGAGACTTAAGGAAGACCGGATGGCCAAAATTCCCGAAATGACCAAACATCGCGGCTTTCCGTCCGGGCTGACGGGGACGCAGTGGCAATTCACCATTCGTCGCCCGAACCCCAAAGTGACGGTGATCGGCCAATGGCCGCGCCATCTCAGCCGCGACCAATCGGTTGCCTTGGCCGATGCCGCTTTTCTGCATGCGCTCTGGCATCATTTCGGTGCAGAACCCTTTGAGCGCGGCAATCTGGATGGAGAGCGTTTGTCGCGTTTGCTCGGGCGGGAAATTCTTCCGGCGGAACGGGGCTTCGACCCGGCTTCCTATCAGGCGTTGCTGAAGATCAACCAGCCATTGGCGCGGAAAAACTTCCCGCAGGCCTTTGAGGACGTGATGGAAGTCTGAACGACACTCCAGGTAATCCACCGCGAAGCAAACGGATGCGCGCGGAAAATGCTCCAAGGCATGCGTGGCCGATGAACGACACGAAATGTTGCGCAGCCACCGGGTTGCCAAAACAACATCATTGTTCCAACACCATCACATGATAAAGATCGAACCTTGCAATAGGGATGAGAGCTGAATGCGCATACGACACGGTTTCCTGGGCTTGTTTCTTGTCCTCGCATCGCCGGCCTATTCCCTGGACTTCGGACCGACACCGGTTTTGTCGCCATTGGAGCCGCAGGCGCAAGCCGCGAATCTGAGTGCGCAATTCCTGACGCGCTATGCCTATAAGTCGATTCCGCTGGATGACGCCTTGTCAGCGGTGATCATGGACCGGTTCATCAAGTCGATGGATCCGGATAGAAGCTTTTTTCTGCAAGCCGATATCGACAAGTTCATGGTTGACCGCGCCCGGATCGATGATGCCATCACACGAGAAGACCTGAAGATTCCGTTCTCGATGTTCAACGTCTATTCACAGCGCGTCGTCGATCGCATGACCTATGCGCGCAACTTGCTGAAGCAGAATTTCGACTTCAGTGTACGCGAAGACTATTCCGTGTCACGCGACAAGGAGCCCTGGCCGCAGGCGGAGGCGCAAATCAATGACCTCTGGCGCAAACGGGTCAAAGGCGACTGGCTGCGCTTGAAGCTCGCAGGCCAGACCGATGCGACCATCCGCGATACGCTCGACAAACGCTATGAAAAAATCCTGCAGCGTGTTTACACCTACAAGAGTGACGACGTGTTCCAGTCGTTCATGGCCGCCTACACCACCTCCGTCGATCCGCACACAGACTATTTCGGTGCGGCTGCCTCGGCGGATTTTGATATTTCCATGAAGCTTTCGCTGGTCGGTATCGGCGCGGTGCTGCAGGATCGCGATGGTTACACGACGATCCGCGAGCTTGTTCCGGGTGGACCGGCGCAATTGTCGGCAAAGCTCGCCGTTGGCGATCGCATTATCGGCGTCGGCCAGGGCAATGACGGTGAAGTCAAGGAAGTCGTCGGTAGCCGTCTTGATGAAGTCGTGCAAATGATCCGCGGCGCAAAGGATTCGATCGTGCGCCTCGACATCCTGCCGGCCGATGCGGGCGAGAGCGGAACCCACCGCGTCATCAGTCTGGTCCGCGATAAAATCAGCCTTGAAAAACAGGCTGCACAGAAGACCATCCTGTCCCTGGAGGATCGCGGGGTCCCCCGCAAAATCGGCGTGATCACCTTGCCGGCGTTCTACGAGGATTTTGAAGCGCGGCGAAAAGGCGACAAGAATTACCGTAGCGCCAGCCGCGACGTTGCCAAGCTGCTGGGCGAACTGAAGCAGGACAACGTCGATAGCGTTCTGGTCGACCTGCGCGACAATGGTGGCGGCTCATTGGCCGAGGCAATCGATTTGACAGGTCTGTTCGTCGGTAAAGGACCCGTGGTTCAGGAACGCAACGCCGAAGGCAAGATCAAGGTCGAAAGCGATGATCTCTCCAAGCCTGCCTGGGCAGGCCCGGTGGCCGTATTGATCAATCGTGGTTCGGCCTCGGCGTCGGAGATTTTTGCCGCCGCGATTCAGGATTACGGTCGTGGCGTGATCGTCGGCGAAACCAGTTTCGGCAAGGGGACCGTGCAGACGGTGGTCGATCTCGATCAGATTGCCCATAACAGCACGCCGAAATTTGGGCAGCTGAAATTGACGGTTGCCCAGTTCTTCCGCGTCGATGGCGGGACGACACAGCTGCGCGGCGTGACGCCCGATATCAGCCTGCCGGGTTTATCCGACCCCAAGACTCTTGGCGAGGCGAGTTACGACAACGCGCTGCCATGGGCGCAGATCAAGCCTGCGAAATACACGGCAAGTAATGTGACGGCACTGTTGCCGCAACTGCAGGGTCGCCATGACGCCCGGGTGAAAGACGATCCGGATTTTCAAAGTTTCGTCGAGGACGCTGCCGAACTGAAGGCGCAGCGCGAAAAACGCGTGCTCTCCCTCAATGAAAACGATCGTCGCAACGAACTCACGGCTCTGACAAACCGCCTCAAGGCGCGCGCGCAACTGAAGGACGGTCTGGTTCGCGGCGAGGACGACGGGCTTCAGTCGAATGAACGCAGCCTGAGTGCCGACATTGCGATGGAAAATGCGCGCAAGAACGCAAAGGACGTCTTGAGGACTGAGGCTGCTGCCATTGTTGCCGATGCGGCGGAGTTGTCGCAAGACGGCGCCCTGCATTCGGGAAACCCCAGCAAGAAGTAGCGACCTCGCGCGCCCGGCTTTCGATGTTCACCCGGTTAAATCCGCTTGAGCAATGGCCGAGCCGTGGACGGAACCTTCACGGCTCCGTGACGAGAGTGACTCTCCCGAAGCCCGTCTTCGTAGCGTTTCAATAGCGCTCGAGGCGAGGCTGAGGTCGCGACTATACTCGTTTATGAAACTGGATGTATTAGTCATCTTTCGTCAACAGCGCGACTGGGTGTCGATTTGGTGCGCCGCACAACACTTCATAACTTTACAAAATAATTTGAGTATGTGAAGTTCACGTCAACAGCAAACGATGTGAGCCTTGCAAGTGACCCAATTGAAATTCGCCACCCGCCTGAATTCCTTCGCCTCCAAGCAGCAGGCCGAGTGGCCTGATCTGCAGGGCAAGCCCAGCGTCGCGCAGATGGTGGCGCGGGCCGCAAAGGTCGATGGGCTGACGGACCTGGATCTTAACTATCCTGATCACGTCTCAGAAAACCCGCGTGAACTTGCCAGAAAAATTGGCGATATGGGCCTTGCGATCAATGGCTTTGCCATGCGCTATTATACCAACCCTGCCTTCAAGATCGGCGCCTTTACCAATCCCGATGCAGCCGTTCGTCGGGAAGCAATCGAGCTGACCAAGAAGGGCATCGATGCCGCACGCGAAGCCGGCAGCAACCTGATGACCATCTGGCTCGGCCAGGACGGTTTCGACTATGCCTTCCAGGCAGACTATGCGACTCTGTGGCAACACGAAATCGACGGTATCCGTGAAGTGTGTGAGCATGATTCCGAATGCCAGATCAGCATCGAGTACAAGCCGAACGAGCCGCGCTCCTACAGCCTGATGCCCGATTGCGCCACGACGCTGCTGGCGATCAAGGATGTCGGCCTGCCGAACCTCGGTGTGACGCTCGATTTCGCCCATGTGCTCTACGCCGACGAGCAGCCCGCCTTTGCCGCCGCCCTGATCGCCCGCTACAGCCGCGTGCTCGGCGTTCACCTCAACGACGGCTATGCCAAGCGTGATGACGGCCTGATGGTCGGCGCGGTGCACACCCAGCAGACGATCGAGCTGCTGCGCCAGATCCGCAAGGACGGCTACGACGGTGCCATCTATTTCGACACTTTCCCGGACATGACCGGTCTCGATCCGGTGCACGAATGCGAGGTGAACATCCAGACTGTCAAGCGCATGCTGAAGGTCGTGGACCGCCTCGAACAGGACAATCGCCTGTCTGGCGCGATTGACCGCCAGGATGCTGTTTCTGCGCAGGCAGTGATCCAGGAACTGATGCTGGGTGCAGCGTAAGCTCCAATTCCCACCGCACGCCATATTGCGTGCATTCTAAAAAAACTTTCGGGAGGAAACCGATGAAGACTTTCTTGACGACCACGATGGCCGCTGGCCTTGCTGCCAGCTTTCTATACAGCGCCGCCATGGCGCAGGACCTGCCGCCGCTCAACTCGGATACCGAGAAGGACCGCATGGATTGGTCCGAACTCGAAAGCAAGCTCGGCGCATTTCCGAAACTGCCTGAGGGCACCAAGGCCGGCGCCGTCTCCAAGACGCTGACCAATGAATACTGGCGTTCGCTCGGCCAGGGCTACGAATCCTTCGGCAAGAAGAACAATGTTCCGGTCGCCTATCAGGCCGCCCAGAGCGAAGGCGATCAGCTCGGTCAGCTGACCATCGCCGAAGGCATGATCACCCAGGGTTACAATGTTCTGCTGGTCTCGCCGCAGACCGATGCCAACCTGCAGCCGGTGATCGAGCAGGCCAAGGAAGCCAAGGTTCCGGTCGTCAACGTCAATGACGCGGTCATCCCCCAGGCCGAACATTATGTCGGCAACGTCCAGCGCGACAACGGTGTGCGTGTGGCCAAGTGGTTCATCGACAACAAGCCTGAAGGCGGCAAGGTCGCCATCGTCGAAGGCCAGGCCGGCGTCTATGCCGCCGTGCAGCGCACCGACGGTTTCAAGTCGACCATCACGGCAGCCGGCAAGTTCCAGGTGGTCGCGAGCGTTCCCGGCAACTGGGATCGCCAGACATCCTATGATGCCGCCACCAACATTTTGCAGCAGCATCCCGATCTGGTTGGCTTCTACGCCAACAATGACGGCATGGCGCTCGGCATCGTCGAGGCGGTCAAGTCGGCCGGTCTGCAGGACAAGGTCGCCGTGTTCGGCACTGACGGCATTTCCGATGCCTATACCTCGATCAAGGCCGGCGAATTGACCGGCACCGTCGACAGTTTTCCGATCCTGACCGGCGAAGTGGCGCTTGAGACGGCCCTGCGTCTGGCCGGTGGCCAGAAGGTTCCGCGTGTCGTGGCCACCCCTCAGGCCCTGATCACCAAGGACAATCTGGCTCGCTACCAGGGTGCCGGTGTCGATATCCGCGCCGTGCTGATGGAAGATGCAGCCAAGGCCAAGTAAGTTACTGGTCGTGCGCTCGATGCCGGCCCGTGATGGCCGGCATCTCATGTCTGCAGGAGATGGCGACGAGATGACACCGATTCCCCGACTGAGATTTGAAACCATATCCAAGTCGTTCCCGAGCGTGAAAGCGCTGCAGGACGTCTCCTTTGATGTCGCGCCTGGCGAAATCCACGGGCTGCTTGGCGAAAACGGCGCTGGCAAATCGACCTTGTTGCGCATCCTCTCGGGTGTGTTTCGGCCGACTACCGGCACGGTGTTTGTCGATGGCGAGACGGTCTCTTTCCGCAAGCCGATGGATGCGCGCGCTGCCGGTATCGCGATGATCCACCAGGAACTGCAGCAGGTCCCGCATCTGAGTGTTGCCCAGAACATGTTTCTCGGGCATCCGCTGACCACCGTCGGCGGACTGTTCGTCTCGCGTCGCGAGCAGGAACGCCGCGCTGCCGAGGCGCTGTCGATGCTCGATCCGGCCATCGATCCTTCGGCTCCCATCTCCACACTCAAAGTGGCGCAGCGCCAGATCGTCGAGATCGGCCGCGCTTTGCTCGACCGTGCCAAGATCATCGCCATGGACGAGCCGACCTCCAGCCTGACGCCGAGTGAATTCGACCGGCTGGCCGAAGTGATCGCCAAGCTGGCTGTCAGCGGCGTCGCCATCATCTATGTCTCGCACAAGATGGACGAAGTTTTCCGTATCTGCGAGCGTGCCAGCGTCATGCGCGACGGCAAGCTGGTTGGCGCAGTCGATTTGCGCGAAGTCTCGCATCAGGACGTCATCACGATGATGGTCGGGCGCGAGCTATCGCAGGAACAGCATGTCGGCCACGCGACCTCGACGGTAAAACTGGAAGCCAAGAATCTTTCGTCTGTTGCAAAAATTCGCGGCGCCTCGTTCAAGGTCCATCGCGGCGAAGTTCTGGGGATTGCCGGTCTTGTCGGATCCGGGCGCACCGAACTGCTGCGGCTGTTGGCCGGGGTCGATCGCCTGTCGGACGGCAGCATCGAGATTGACGGCAAGGCCGTCAATTTCTCCAGTCCGCGCGATGCCATCGCCGCCGGCATCGGGTTGGTTCCGGAAGAGCGCAAGCGCGATGGCATCATTCCCGTGCGCTCCGTCACCAACAATATGGCGCTTGCCTCGCTCGGCAGCTTTTCCAAGGCCGGCATCATTCAGAACGGCAAGCTGCGCAAGACTGCCGAAGATCTGCTGCAACGGGTCAACCTGCGCCCCTTCCAGCTCGACCGGCCGATCCGCCTGTTCAGCGGCGGCAACCAGCAAAAGGCGATCATCGCCCGCTGGCTGGCGGCCAAGTCGCAGATCCTGCTGTTCGACGAGC
>Ga0247730_1000858_pt1 | contig 18925 bp, 19 predicted proteins | sample UWRJL073202C2_FD_180959 | JGI IMG/M metagenome (GOLD analysis project Ga0247730, IMG submission 180959) | Plant litter microbial communities from Arlington Agricultural Research Station in Wisconsin, United States - UWRJ-L073-202C-2 | ecosystem: Environmental > Terrestrial > Plant litter >... | reverse complement strand
CTCTGGCTGCCGATCACCGACTTCGCGGTGACCCCGGTCCTGGGCTACTGGCGCGAGCCGAAGCCGCTGCTGTCGACCAGCGACCACGAGGTCGTGACGGTCATCCACCGCCCGATCCGCAGCATGCTCGACCCGGCCAACCGGTTCAGCGTCGCCCACCCGTCGGGCTACGTGGGTCCGGCGTTCGACGTCGGCACCCCGATGCCCCTGTGGGGCTTCACCGCCGGGGTGGTCTCCCGGCTGTTCGCGGCACTGGGCTGGGAGGAGCCGTGGGACACCTCGGTCCTGCGTGAGCTCCCGCCCAAGCCGCGCGGATGAACTCGCTCGACCTGATCATCGCGGTCGTCCTGGTCGCGTACGCGGTGTCGGGCTACCTGCAGGGCTTCGTCGTCAACCTCGTCGCGACGATCGGCCTGCTCGCCGGGGGTCTGCTGGCCCTCGGGATCGTGCCCAAGGTGCTGTCGGGCGACATGCCGACCCTGTCGACGTCGCTGCTCGCGCTGGGCCTGGTCATCGGCGCCGGCGCGGTCGGCCAGGCGATCGGCACGCTCGTCGGGTCGACGCTGCGCGCGGGGCTGACGTCGCCGCCGCTGCGGTCGGTCGACGCCGTCGCCGGCAGCGGCCTCAGCGTCGTCGCCGTGCTGTGCGCCGCCTGGGCGCTGGGCTACTCGGTCAGCGGCACGTCGATCCCGTACCTGTCGACGGCGTCGCGCGGCTCGGCGATCCTCGAGCGCGTCGACGGCGTGATGCCGGCGCGGGCCACGTCGGTGCTCCGATCGTTCAACGAGGTGCTCGACTCCAACCTGTTCCCGCGCTACATCGACCCGTTCGACTCCGAGGACATCACCCAGGTCAGCCCGCCCGACGAGACGACGTTGGCCGGCGCGGGGGTGCGCAGGGCCCGTGGCAGCGTCGTGAAGGTCCTCGGCCAGGCACGCTGCGACCGTGGCATCGAGGGGTCCGGCTTCGTGTACGCCGACGGTCGGGTCATGACCAACGCGCACGTCGTCGCGGGGGTCGAGGCGCCGTCGGTCGTGGTGGGCGAACGTCGCGAGTCGGCCCGGGTCGTCCTGTTCGACCGCAAGCTGGACGTCGCGGTGCTCGCGGTCGACGACCTCGGGGTGGATCCGCTGGAGTTCGACGACGGCGGCGAGGCCGGACAGGCAGCGGCGGTCCTGGGCTACCCGGAGAACGGCCCGTTCGACGCCCGCGCGGCGCGCATCCGCAGCGAGCTGCGGCTCCGCAGCCCCGACATCTACGACCGCGGCCAGGTCGTGCGCGAGACCTTCTCGGTCCGAGGACTCGTGCGGTCGGGCAACTCCGGCGGTCCGCTGGTGTCCGAGGCGGGCGACGTGCTCGGCGTGATCTTCGCGGCGTCGGTCTCGGACAGGTCGACGGGCTATGCGCTGACCGCCGCGCAGGTCGCCGACGACGCCCGGCGTGGCGTCCGGGCGACGGCCGCCGTGTCGACGGGGGGCTGCGCATGAGGTCCGTGTCGTCGCTGGTCGCCGGTCTCGTCGCCCTGGTCGCAGCACTCGCGACCGTGCCGATGCTGTGGGTCTCGACGCATCTCGCCGACGAGGACGCGTACGTCACGCTCAGCAGCCGGCTGGCCGGCGACCAGGAGCTGCAGCAGTCGTTCATCGCGTACCTCGTGGACGACTACGTCCAGCGCGGTGTGCTGCCGGAGCCGCTGCGTGACGTCGCGACGACCGCCCTGACCGGCGTGACCCGCGAGACGACCAACCAGCCGGGTTTCGCCGCCGCCTGGGAGCAGACGCAGCGCAGCCTGCACGCATCGGCGTTCTCCGACGACGGTGGGCCGTTGACGGTCGACCTCGCGCCGCTGGCGGGATTCGTGGCCGACCGGGTCGGCGACGTGCTCCCCGTGTCGCTGGAGGTGCCCGCGGATCTGGTCATGACGATCGGCACGGCCGAGGACCGCGAGCGGATCGGGCGGATCGAGCAGTCCTCGACCTACGCGCTGCTCGGTCTGATGATCGTGCTGGTCGCGGCGACGGTGTGCCTCGTCGCCGCCCGCAGCCGGCCCGTCGCCGTGGCGGGCCTCGGCCTCGCGGCGCTGGTCACCGCCGGGGTGCTGCGGGTCGGCACCGAGATCGTCACGCCGAAGCTGATCGACGGTGCCCCTGGGTCGACGGCCTTCTCGCAGGCCTTCCAGAAGCTGCTGGTGGCCCGCGCGTCCGAGTCGCTGACGGGCTGGCTCGGCTGGATCGCGGTGGCCGGCGGCGCCGCGGTGCTCCTGGGCCTGGTCGGGCGGCTCGTCGCCGGACGTCCGGCGCGGTAGCTCAGCGCTGGGGGGCGTGGGCTCCGAGGTGGGCCGCGTGCTCGGGGTGCCCGGGGTGCTGGCCCTTCAGGGCGGCCGGGATCTCCTTGGCGGCGGCGATCGTCTTCTCGGGCGCGCGCACCTTCTTGAGCAGCTTGATGCCCAGCAGGATCAGCAGCACGACGAGCAGCAGGTAGAACCCCGCGACGATCAGGAACGCCCACGCGGGATCGAGCCCGGCCATGACGATGAAGTAGGCCGCCGAGATCGAGAGCATCACGATGATCAGCAGGCCGAAGAAGGCCGACACCAAGATCATGCCCACACCGATGCCGCCGGCCTTGACGCTGACCCGGAGCTCGCTCTTGGCCAGCTTGATCACGGTCTGGACCAGCAGGGCGATGTCACGGCTGGCGTCGCCGACCAGCCGGCCGATCGTCGGTTCGTCCTGGGAGCTCATGCTCGGAGCCTACAAGCGTTGTCGAGGTGCGCGCAGGTCACCGTCGGGCCAAGGCCGCGACGATCCCCGCGTCGGAGACGTGCCACAGCAGGTTGCCGCCGATCACGACGGCCAGGAAGGCCGCTCCGGCCTTGAGATCGGTGTGCACGCGGCGGTGGGGCTCCGTCTGCTCGTCGGTCGTGCGGTCGGTCGTCGTCTGCATGACACCCACGGTGCCCCATCTGCATGAGATCAAACTGAACGTGGGGCGTCCGGAGCCTGTCGGCGTGACCGACACCACGCCGGACCGGAGCCGTCAGTCGTCGTCCTTCGCGGTCCTCATGCCGCTCGTGATGAGGTCCATGACGCCGGAGTCGGCGAGCGTCGTGGTGTTGCCGACCTCGCGGTTCTCGGCGACGTCGCGCAGCAGCCGGCGCATGATCTTGCCCGAGCGGGTCTTGGGCAGCTCGGGGACCACCATGATGGTGCGCGGCTTGGCGATGGGGCCGATCTCCTTGCCGACGTGCGTGCGGAGCTCCTGGATGACCTCGGTGCCGCCGTCGCCTGCGGACTCGCGAAGGATCACGAACGCCACGACGGCCTGGCCCGTGGTGTCGTCGGTGGCACCGACCACGGCCGCCTCGGCCACCTTGGGGTGCGACACGAGCGCCGACTCGATCTCGGTGGTCGACAGGCGGTGGCCCGAGACGTTCATGACGTCGTCGACGCGGCCGAGCAGCCAGATGGCGCCGTCCTCGTCCTTGCGGGCGCCGTCGCCGGCGAAGTAGTACTGGGGCCAGCGGGCCCAGTACGTGTCCTTGTAGCGCTGGTCGTCGCCCCAGATGCCGCGCAGCATCGACGGCCACGGCTCGGTGATGACGAGATAGCCGCCCTCGCCGTTGTCGACCGGGTTGCCCGCGTCGTCGACGACCTCGGCGGCGATGCCGGGGATCGCCGACATCGCGGAGCCGGGCTTGCCCGACGTCACGCCCGGCAGCGGGCTGATCATGTGCGCGCCGGTCTCGGTCTGCCACCAGGTGTCGACGATCGGGGTCCTCCCGCCGCCGATGTGGTCGCGGTACCAGACGTACGCCTCGGGGTTGATCGACTCACCGACGGAGCCGAGGATGCGCAGGCTCGACAGGTCGTGCTGGGCCGGCAGCTCCTCGCCCCACTTCATGCACGTGCGGATGGCGGTGGGCGCGGTGTAGAACAGCGAGACCCGGTAGTCCTCGATGATCTGCCACCAGCGGTCCTTGCCGGGGGTGTCGGGGGTGCCTTCGTAGAGCACCTGCGTCACGCCGTTCGCCAGCGGCCCGTAGACGATGTACGAGTGGCCGGTGACCCAGCCGACGTCGGCGGTGCACCAGTAGACGTCGTCGGGCTTGTGGTCGAAGACCGCCCAGAACGTCCAGGCGGACTGCACCAGGTAGCCGCCCGTGGTGTGCAGGATGCCCTTGGGGGAGCCGGTCGTGCCCGAGGTGTACATGACGTAGAGCGGGTGCTCGGCGTCGAACATCTCCGGCGTGTGGTCGGTCGAGGCCTGGTCGACGGTGTCGTGCCACCAGACGTCGCGGCCCTCGGTCCACTCGACGTCCTGGCCGGTGCGGCGGACCACGAGGACCCCGGTGACGTCGGGGCACTTCTGCAGCGCCTCGTCGACGGCCGGCTTGAGGGCGGACGGGCTGCCGCGCCGGTACCCGCCGTCGGCGGTGATGACGACCTTGGCGTCGCAGTCGAGGATGCGGCTGCTGAGCGCGTCGGCACTGAACCCGCCGAAGACGACGGTGTGGGGGGCGCCCAGGCGGGCGCAGGCCAGCATCGCGATGACGGCCTCGGGGATCATCGGCAGGTAGATCGCGACGCGGTCGCCGGTCTGCACGCCGAGGTCGATCAGGGCGTTGGCGGCCTGCGACACGAGGTCCTTGAGCTCGGCGTACGTGATGTCGCGGGTGTCGTCCTCCGGCTCCCCGACGAAGTGCAGCGCGACGCGGTCGCCGTTGCCGGCGTCGACGTGGCGGTCGACGCAGTTGTACGCCGCGTTGAGCGTGCCGCCGACGAACCACTTCGCGAACGGGGCGTCCGACCAGTCGAGCACGTCGGTGAACGGGGTGCCCCAGTCGAGCCGTTTCGCCTGCTCGCCCCAGAACGCGACACGATCGGCGGCGGCGGTGTCGTACACGTCGGCCGTGACGTTGGCGTGGGCCGCGAGCTCGGCCGGCGGGTCGAACGTCCGGTCCTCGTGGGACAGGTTGCTGATGTTCTGCTCGGTCACGGGTCGCTCCTGGACTGGGGGACGGACGTCTGTCTGCATTGTGTCGCACGCCACAAGGGGTCGCGAGTGGCGCACGGTGGCGGCCTGCACGGTCCTCGGACCGACCACCGTGCGCCGGTCGCGGTCATTTCTCGGCGCCGGCCCCCGTCATCGACCGGACCTCGAGCTCGGCGAAGCGGTCCTCGCTCGAGCGCTCCTTCGACGTGATGGTGCCGAGGTAGCCGAGCAGGAAGCCCAACGGGATGGACACGATGCCGGGGTTCTCCAGCGGGAACCAGCTGATGTCGATGCTGGTCGGCAGCAGCGAGAGGTTCTTGCCGTTGGGGTCGAGGCCCTTGCCGGACACGACCGGCGAGAAGATCACCAGTCCCACCGACGAGATCAGGCCGCCGTAGATGCTCCAGAGCACGCCGCGGGTGTTGAACCGCTTCCAGAACAGGTTGAACAGCAGTGCCGGCAGGTTCGCCGACGCCGCCACCGCGAACGCCAGCGCCACCAGGAAGGCGACGTTGAGGCTCTGGCCGGGGATGGCCAGGGCGATCGCGACACCGCCGATGACGAAGGCGGCGATGCGCGCGACCTTGATCTCGTCGGCGCCCGAGGCCTGGCCCTTCTTCCACACGCTCGCGTACAGGTCGTGCGCGACGGACGACGCCGAGGTGAGCGTCAGTCCCGCGACGACCGCCAGGATCGTCGCGAACGCGACCGCGGAGATCAGGGCCAGCAGGATCGCGCCCCCGGTCGTCCCGGAGCCACCGCCCACGGCCTCGGCCAGCAGGGGCGAGGCCAGGTTGCCGCCGGAGTCGACGATGCGCTGCTTGGCGTCGCCGGTGACCAGGGCGGCCGCGCCGAAGCCGAGGATCAGGGTCAGCAGGTAGAACGTGCCGATGATCCCGATCGCCCACAGCACCGACTGGCGGGCCTGCCGGGCCGTCGGGACGGTGTAGAAGCGGACCAGGATGTGGGGGAGGCCCGCCGTGCCGAGGACCAGCGCGATGCCGAGCGAGATGAAGTCGATCTTGCTGGTCGTGGTGACGCCGTACTTGAGGCCGGGCTCGAGGAACGCCGATCCCTTGCCGCTGTTGTCGGCCGCCTGCCCGAGCAGGTCGGAGATGTTGAAGCCGAACTTGGCCAGCACGAGCACGCTGATGAGGATCGTGCCGCCCATCAGCAGCACGGCCTTGACGATCTGCACCCACGTGGTGCCCTTCATGCCGCCGATCACGACGTAGAAGATCATCAGCACGCCGACCGCTGCGATCGTGAGGTTCTTGGCAGTGTCGCCGTCGACGCCGAGCAGCAGCGACACGAGCGCGCCGGCACCGACCATCTGCGCCAGGAGGTAGAAGATCGACACGACGATCGTGGACGTCGCCGCCGCGGTCCGCACGGGCGTCTGCCGCATCCGGTAGGCCAGCTGGTCGGCCATCGTGAACCGCCCGGAGTTGCGGAGCAGCTCGGCCACCAGGAGCAGGGCCACGAGCCAGGCGACGAGGAAGCCGATCGAGTACAGGAAGCCGTCGTAGCCCGACAGCGCGATCGCGCCGGAGATGCCGAGGAACGAGGCGGCCGACATGTAGTCGCCACCGATCGCGAAGCCGTTCTGGACGCCGCTGAAGCTGCGGCCGCCCGCGTAGTAGTCGGCCGCGGTCTTGGTGTTGCGGCTGGCCCAGAAGGTGATGCCGACCGTCAGCAGGACGACCAGGACGAACAGCGTCGCGGTGAGCGCCTGGTGGTCGTCGGAGTCGCCGGAGGCCTGGACGAACGGGATCGAGGAGGACAGGTCGGACAGGACGGCGCTCATCGGTTGGCCTCCTGCTCGTACTCGTCGTTGAGGGCGTCCGCGATGGGATCCATGTGCTTGGCCGAGTACTGCGCGTACCAGTACGCGACGCCGAACGTCGTGACGAACTGCAGGAGGCCGAAGATCAGGGCGATGTTGATGTTGCCGACGACCTTGGTGTCCATGAACCCGGATGCGTAGTTCGAGCACAGGACGTACAGCAGGTACCAGGACATGAAGGCGATCGTCATCGGGACGACGAAGCCCCGGTACGCCTTCTTGAGCCGGGCGAACTCGTCGGTCGCATGGATGCGGTCGTAGGCCGCCTGGGCCTGAGGGGTTGCCTTCTCGGGCACGATGGTCCACCTCTTCCGTGACGTGGCGGCGCGGACCCGCGCCACCTCCTCGACGGTAGGGACGACGCGACGTGTGAGCCAGATCACCCGGTCCCGCGTGCGGCGACGCCGGGGACCGGTGCGACGTGCGGTCGTGAGCCGTCGACGAGCGGTCGGCTCAGCGCGACGAACGGTCGACGTCGATGTGCTCGGGCGTGTGCAGACGCACCATCGTGCGCGAGACGTTGCCCGGGACGTCGCCCCTGGTCAGCAGCGAGACGCCCACCATCAGCCCGAAGCCGATCGGCACGGTCCAGGCTGCCGGCTGGCTCATCAGCACGCCGAGCCACCCGTCAGGACCCCAGGCGATCGTCATGACCGGCGCCACGCCGGCGCACAGGCCACCGCCGATCATCCCGGCGACGGCTCCCGCCGCGGTCAGGCCGCGCCACCAGATCCCCAGCACGAGCAGCGGGCAGAACGTCGAGGCGGCCAGCGCGAACGCGAACGTGACCGAGTTGGCGACGGAGATCCGCTCGGCCGACAGAGCGAGGACCAACGGGACGAGCGTGCCGCCGACCGCCGCGGCCCGCAGCGCGGTGATGGTGCTGATGCGCCGTGCAGGTCCGCGCTCGCGCGACATCCCCTGCCCGATGACGCCCGCGATCGACATCGTGATGCCCGACGAGGTCGACAGGAACGCCGCGAACGCGCCGGCGGTCAGCAGGGCGGCCAGGACCTCACCAGCACCGCCGCCGAGCATCCGGGACGGCAGCTCCAGCACGACGGTGTCGGTGCGGCCGGACGCCAGCAGGTCGCCGGCGTAGACCCGGCCGAGGACGCCGTAGACCGTCGGCAGCAGGTAGAAGGTGCCGAGCAGGGCCAGGACGATCAGCGTCGTGCGGCGCGCCGCGTGGCCGTCGGGATTGGTGTAGAACCGCACCACAACGTGCGGCAGGCCCATCGTGCCGAGGAAGGTCGCGACCATGACGGAGTAGGTCAGGTACAGGCCCGGACCGTCGGTGCCCCCGAACGGGGTGAACCAGGCCTCGGGCGCGACCGGTGCGGGTCGGCCGTCGACGCTCCAGGCGTGCACCAGGAAGAACACGGGGACGAGCAGTGCCGTCAGCTTGAGCCAGTACTGGAAGGCCTGGACGAACGTGATGCTGCGCATGCCGCCCGAGACGACGTTGATCACCACGATGACGGCGACCAGGACCGTGCCGACCCACGTCGGTGCCCCGGTCACGGTGCGCAGGGTCAGGCCGGCCCCCTGGAACTGCGGCATCAGGTAGAGCCAGCCGATCGCGACGACCAGGACGCTCGCGACCTGCCGGACCCGCACGGACTGCAGCCGGACCTGGGCGAAGTCGGGGATCGTGTACGCCCCGGAGCGGCGCAGCGGTGCGGCCACGAACACCAGCAGCATCAGGTAGCCCGTCGTCCAGCCGATGGGGTACCAGAGCATGTCCGCGCCGTAGGCCAGCACCAGCCCCGCGACGCCGAGGAACGACGCCGCCGACAGGTACTCCCCGCCGATCGCCGAGCTGTTCCAGACGGGGCTGACGGACCGCGACGCGACGTAGAAGTCGCTCGTGGTCCGGCTGAACCGCAGTCCGAAGGCGCCGATGCCGAGCGTCGCCAGGGAGACGAGCGTGACCGCGACGATCCCGTACGTCGGGTTCACGGGCGGTCCAGGTGCTCCGGCTCGACGAGCTCGGCGAAGTCGCGCTCGGCCCGCTCGGCCTGTCGGACGTAGACCCAGCCCAGCAGGAACAGCCCGGGATAGACCAGCACCCCCAGGATCAGCCACGGCGCGGGGACGCCGAGCACCCGGAACCGCGTCACGGTGTCGAAGAACAGGAAGGTCAGCGGCAGCGCGCCCACCGACAGCACGAGCGTCAGGGCGACCGTCAGCGCGGCCCGCAGCTGCGACCGGACGAGCGAGCGCATGTAGATCTCGCCGATCCCGGTCGACTCGTCGATCTCCTGCCGGACGCTGCGCCGGACGTGGGCGGGGGCGGACGTCAGCGGGCTGGTGACGCGGACGCGCCCGGCGTACGTCCGCTGCTCGGGCGGACCGGTCGCGGGCTCGGTCACAGGGCCCGTTCGTGGATCAGGTCGCGGAGGGCGCGCGTGTGACGGCGGGCGACCTGCAGCTCGATCGTCGTGTCGCCGGACGAGGGCACGACGACGCTGCAGCGTCCGGCCTGCACGCGGACCTCCCGCACGTGGGCGAGGTTGACGACGATGCTGCGGTGGATCCGCACGAAGCCGGCGTCGGCCCACTCGTCGGCGAGGACGCCCAGCGGGGTGCGGATCAGGTGGCTGCCGCCGTCGGCGACGTGGAGCCGCACGTAGTCGCCCTGCGCCTCGGCGTGCGCCACGGACGCGCGCGACACGAACCGGGTGACGCCGGCCAGCTCGACGGCGATCTGGTCGTCGCCCGATGCCGGCGGGTGATCGCCGTCGGCGCACGCACGGCGCACGCTCTCGCGGAGCCGCTCCTCGCGGATGGGCTTGAGCAGGTAGTCGACGGCGTTCATCTCGAACGCCTCGACGGCGTGCGCCTCGTGCGCCGTCACGAAGACGATGCGAGGGGCGTCGCGGAAGTGCCCCAGCAGCCGTGCGATGTCGAGCCCGCTGAGGCCGGGCATCGCGACGTCGAGGAACACCACGTCGACGCCGCCCTGCTCGAGGACGCGGAGGGCGTCGGTGCCGCTGTCCGAGCCGCGGACCGACGCGATGCGGTCGTCGCGCTCGAGCAGCCACACGAGCTCGTCGAGGACGGGTCGCTCGTCGTCGACGACGAGGGCGTGCAGGGCTGCGGGCATGCTCCGATCCTCGCGGAGCGTGACGTGCGCCACAAGGGCGTCAGGTGCCGGGATCGACCGACGGCGAGAACTTCGGGACCCGCAGCGAGACCTTCGTGCCGTGTCCCGGCGCCGTCTCGACGACGATGCCGTACTCGTTGCCGTACACCGTCCGCATCCGCTCGTCGACGTTCGCCAGGCCGACCGACGCGCTCGGGTTGTGCCCTGACAGCGCGGCCCGCACGACCTCGGGGTCGACGCCCGCGCCGTCGTCCTCGATCGTGATGAGGCACTCGTGGCCGGTGTCCATCGCGGTCATCGTGATGGTCCCGTCGCCGGCCCGGCTCTCCAGCCCGTGACGGACCGCGTTCTCGACGAGGGGCTGGACCGACAGGAACGGGAGGGTGACGCTCAGGACCTCGGGCGCGACCAGCGTCACGACGCGGAGGCGGTCGCCGAACCGGGCCTTCTCCAGCACGAGGTACCGCTCGATCGAGCGCAGCTCCTCGGCCAGGGTCGTGAACTCGCCGTGCTGCCGGAACGAGTAGCGGGTGAAGTCGGCGAACTCCAGCAGCAGCTCCCGGGCGCGCTCGGGATCGGTCCGGACGAACGAGGCGATCGCGCCGAGGGAGTTGTAGATGAAGTGCGGCGAGATCTGCGCCCGCAGCGCCCGCAGCTCGGCCTCCATCAATGCGGTGCGGGACGTCGCGAGCTCGGCCAGCTCGAGCTGGCTGGACATCCAGCGGGCGACCTCGGTCGTCGCACGGGCCAGGCCGGCCGACGCCTCGTCGGTCAGGATCACGACGCTGCCGATGACGTGCCCGTCGACCGCGAGCGGGGCGACGATCGCCTGGCCCGACGCCTGCGTCGTCCCGCTGCCGATCGCCGCGTCCAGCAGGTCGGCGACGTCCTCGGGCCGGCCGGGACCGTCCCAGGCGAGGGGCCGGAGCGTGTCGGTGATCGCCACGGTCCGCGCGCCGAGCAGCGTCCGGACGTGGGGGAGGGCGCTGGACGCGCTCTCGACGTCGAGGCCCCGGCGCAGCCCGGGCGCGGCGAGGGCCGTCGTGTGCAGCGTCTCGTACGTCGCGCGGTCCTCGGGGGTCCCGAGGCTGGGGCGCCGGGACAGCAGCCACCACCGTGCGAATCCCGCGACGGCGATCAGCACGCCGGCCGCCGCGACCGCCGTCAGCAGGTTGTCCATCCGCCGACGCTACCGCCGCGACGTCGTCCCCGACGGGATGCGGCGGTCAGTCGTCACCGATCCCGCGGGCGTGCAGCGCCGCGCCGGTGTCGTAGGCGTGCGCCACGACCCGGATGGCCATCGGCGACAGGTTCGCGCGGGGGCTGCGCTCGAGCCCGCGCGCCTTGGCGGCCTCCCGCGTCTCGTGCGCGATGTCGAAGATCGCCGGGATCGCGGTGATCATCAGCGAGAACGCGAGCGCGACCTTCTCGGGGCGGACCCCCACGCGTCGGAAGGGGCCGAGGCCGCGGACGATCGCGTCGAGCATGCGGTCCATCGGGGTCGTGGCGGTGAAGGTCGTCGCGACGACGACGAGGGCCACGGTCGTCGCGACGATCTCGACCGCGACGGGCCAGCCCCGCTGCCACCACTGGAACGCCCCGAGCACCGCGACGACGACCAGGAACGGCCTCAGCCCCTTCCAGACGGCCGCGAGCGGGACCCGTGCCCACTGCGAGATGCCCAGGGCGACGACGAGCGCGACGCACGGCGGCCACGGCCCGGGGAGGGTCACCACGACGATGCTGGTCAGCACCACGAGTCCGAGCTTGGGGCCCGCCGGGATGCGGTGCCAGATCGTCGAGCCGGGGCGGTAGATGCCGAGCGGGAGCGAGCGCCTCACGGTGACGTCACGCTGGCGCGGTAGTGCTCGACGGCGTCGCGCGGTGCGCCGTCGAAGGCGATCCGTCCGCCCTCGACGACCAGCACGCGGTCGCACCGCTGCGCGAGCTCGAGGTCGTGCGTGACCAGCACGAGCTGCTGGTCCAGACCCAGCAGACGGTCGGAGACGATCCGGCTGTTGCGGAGGTCGAGCAGCGTCGTGGGCTCGTCGGCCACCACGACGGCGGGCTCCGTGGCCAGCACGCCGGCCAGGGCGAGCAGCTGCTGCTGGCCGCCGGAGAGGGCGTGCACGCTGGTGGCGGCGAGGTGCTCGAGCCCGAACTCGGCAAGGATCCGGGTCACGCGCCGCTCCCGCTCGCCCTTGTCGGTGACCAGACGGCGCAGCGACAGGGCGACGTCCTCGGCGACGGTCGGCATGACGAGCTGGGCGGCGGGCTGGGTGAACATGAACCCGACGCGCCGGCGCACGGCGGGGCCGTCGTCGGCGACGTCGAGGCCGTCGACCGTCACGGTCCCGGCGGACGGGGAGACGAGGCCGTTGACGAGCCGGGCCAGCGTCGACTTGCCGGATCCGTTGCCGCCGATGAAGCAGACCCGGTGCTCGGTCAGGGTCGCGGATATCCCTCGGAGGATGACGACGTCACCGCCGGCCGCCTCGGCGGTGACGGTGACGTCGTCGTACGCGATCTCGGCCACGGGCCGAAGGCTACCGACCGCGGGAGAGCAGCGCCGGGAAGGCGCGGTGCACGGCTGCCGCGACGACGGCTGCCACCGCGAGCTTGACCAGGTCGGCCGGGACGTAGGCGAAGGAGCTCTTGAGCGTCGCCCACCACGGCGTGTCGGCGTACAGGGCGATGCCGGTGGCGCCGACGACCCAGACGAGCGCCTCGGCGACGACCCCGCCGACGGCCACGACGCCGGCCGTCACGGCGACGTTGCTGCGGTGGGCGCGCTCGACCGCGAGACCGACGACGAGGGCGGCGACCGGGAAGGCGAACAGGTAGCCGGCGGTGACGCCGGTGAACGGGGCCACGCCCGAGGTGCCGCCTGCGAAGATCGGGAGGCCGGCCGCGCCGACCACGAGGTAGAGGACGACGGCCAGGAAGCCGCGCCAGGCGCCCAGGACCGCTCCGGCCAGGAAGATCCCGAACAGCTGCAGCGTGATCGGGACCCCGTTGACGCCGAACGGCAGGGCGGCCGAGACGGCGCACACCGCGATCAGGGCGGCGAACGTGGCGATCAGGGCCAGGTCGGTCGTGCCGATCACCCGTCGTCGCGTGGACGTCGCGGCCGTGGAGTTGGTCATGGTCGTGCTCCTGCATCGTGAAGGGAACCTGAACGGTGCTCAGGTGAACGGCGTTCAGGGTAGCCTATAGGCTCGTCGCGCCATCGAGGCCAGGAGGAGGAATCGTGCGGTACCGCAGGAACGACATCGTCGAGCGGGCCGTCGGCATCCTCGACCAGTACGGTCTGCCCGATCTGTCGATGCGCCGGATCGCCACGGAGCTGGGCCTGCAGCCGTCGGCGCTGTACCACCACTTCGCCAACAAGCAGGAGCTGCTCGCGGCGGTCGCCGACGAGGTGCTCCGCCGTGGCGAGCGGGGGGCGACGGGAGCGACGTGGGACGCCGCGGTCGTCGCGGTCAGCCACGAGCTGCGCGACGCGATGCTGGCCTACCGCGACGGTGCCGAGCTGGTCGCGACGGTGCACGCCTTCGGTCTGGGCGAGCGGTCGCCGGCCGCGCGGCTGACCGCGGCGGTGGAGTCGGCGGGTCTTGACGCCGACGTCGCCCGCCCGGCGGCGATGACGGTGCTGCACTTCGTGTTCGGCCACGTGTCCGACGAGCAGATGCACCTGCAGGCGAACAGCGTGGGAGCGATCGACGCCGATCCGGGGGCCCGCGCGGGGACGGCGTCGTTCGACCTGGGGCTGTCGCTGATCACCGAGGGCATCCGCCACCACACCCACACCCAGGCATCGAGCTCAACCCGACCCTGAACCCCACCTCAGGGCGAGCGAAGCGAAGCCAGGCGCCCGCCGCGAGCGCCAGCCTCGACGTCAGCATGGGCGAGCGAAGCGAGCAAGCGCCCGCCGCGAGCGCCCGCGCGAGTGGCGGAGGAAGCGGCGAGGAACGAGCCGCGAGCGCTTACCAGGACGCGTGCAGCGGCCGGCCCTCGTCGTAGCCGGCGGAGCTCTGCAGGCCGACGACGGCACGGTCGTGGAACTCCTCGATCGATCGTGCGCCCGCGTACGTCGCGCTGGAGCGGACGCCGGCGATGATGGAGTCGACCAGGTCCTCGACGCCGGGGCGCTCGGGGTCGAGGAACATCCGTGAGGAGGAGATGCCCTCCTCGAACAGGGCCATCCGGGCGCGCTCGAAGCCCGCGGCGTCGCGGGTGCGGTTGGACACCGCCCGGGCCGACGCCATGCCGAACGACTCCTTGTAGGGACGTCCGTCGGGCCCGGTGCGCAGGTCGCCGGGGCTCTCGAGGGTGCCGGCGAACCAGGAGCCGATCATGACGCTGGCGGCTCCTGCGGCGAGGGCCAGGGCGACGTCGCGCGGGTAGCGGACGCCGCCGTCGGCCCACACGTGGGCGCCGAGCTCGCGGGCCGCCTCGGCGCACTCGAGCACGGCGGAGAACTGGGGTCGGCCGACGCCGGTCATCATCCGGGTCGTGCACATCGCGCCCGGCCCGACGCCGACCTTGACGATGTCGGCCCCGGCGGCGACGAGATCGCGCACGCCGTCGGCCGAGACGACGTTGCCGGCGGCGACGGGGACGCGGCGGCCGGTCGAGGCGGTGTGCGCGTCGCGCGCCGCGACGACGAGGGGAAGGGCCTCGAGCATCTTCTCCTGGTGGCCGTGCGCGGTGTCGACGACGAGCACGTCGATGCCCAGCTCGAGCAGCGCGGCGGCCTTGCCGGCGACGTCGCCGTTGATGCCGACGGCGGCGCCGATCACGAGGTGGCCGGCCGGGTCGACGGCCGGCTCGTAGATCGTGGACCGCAGGGCCGACTTGCGGGTCAGGGCGCCGACCAGCCGGCCGCCGTCGACGACGGGCGCGAAGTCGACGTGCCGAGCCGCCATCTCGTTGAAGGACGTGCGGGGGTCGACGCCGGCGTCGAAGGTCAGCACGTCGGTCGTCATGACCTGCTGCACCTGGGCGAACCGATCGACCTCGGCGCCGTCCCGCTCGGTCACGATGCCGAGGACCTTGCCGTCCTCGACGACGATCGCGGCTCCGTGGGCGCGCTTGGGGATCAGGCTGAGCGCCTCGCCGACGGTCGTGGTGGGGCTGAGGGTCACGGCGGTCTCGTACACCGTGTGGGCGGCCTTGACCCGCTGGACGGTCGCCTCGACGATGTCGAGCGGGATGTCCTGCGGGATGATCGCGATGCCGCCACGACGGGCGATCGTCTCGGCCATCCGCTTGCCCGAGATCGCGGTCATGTTGGCGACGACGAGCGGCAGGGTCGTCCCGGTGCCGTCGGCGGTCGCGAGGTCGACGTCGAAGCGGCTGACCACGTCGGACCGGGCCGGCACCATGAAGACGTCGTTGTAGGTCAGGTCGAACGCGGGCGCGAGATCATTGAGGAACTTCACCCTCCAATGCTACGGGCCGAGGGCCCACCGGCGTCAGCGGAAGTCGAGCAGCATGGTGTCGGGCGGCGGGGTGTCGTGGCTCATGGCGTCCTTGTCGACGCGGGCGCGCACGCAGACCGTCTCGTGGCGCAGCCGCAGGAAGCCGGTCTGTCCGCCGTAGCTCAGGAACAGGTCGCGCACCTGCGTCAGGGCCGACTCGCCCACCGACGGGTGCTTGGTGGCCTCGGCGAACCGCAGCAGGCCCGGGAGGTCGAGCTTCTCCCAGCTGCCGACCTCGTGCGTCTCGGGCTCGTGGAACAGGCCGGAGGCGCTGAACGTGTCGGCCGGGATGGCGGCCCCGTCGCGGGCGCCGGTGATCTCCCGCAGCTTGCGCATCCAGGGGATCGAGTCGTCGTGGTGGCGCGAGATGGTCGACAGGAGGCCGTCGGGGCGCAGCACCCGGGCGTACTCGGCGAGCGCGGTGGGCGCCTCGCGGAGCTCGGGCACGATCACGACGTCGAACGCGTCGCCCAGGAAGGGCAGCCGCTCGCCGGCGCTGCGGACGTACTGGATGTCGGGGTGGCGGCTCGCGGTGACGTCGTCGCCGGCGACCACGACCTCGTGCCCCTGCTCGGCGAGCTGGTAGGCCAGGGAGCCGTCGCCGAGGTGCAGCACGCTGGACAGGCGGTCGCCCACCATCCACTTGGCCGTGCGGTCCTCGGGCGATTCGGTCACGTCATGAGGCTACTCGTTCCGCCCCGGGGCGGCCGGTACGCTTCGGTCGTGTCCGATCCCTTCATCTCGGCCGCCCTCCTCGAGGGCATCCCGTCGACGTACGTGGGAACCCGCGACGGCATCGACTCGATCCTGCGCGATCGGGGACTGCGTCGCAGCACGCCCGAGGACACCGCCCGCTCCCTGCTGCTGGGCGCCGTCGCGACCGCCGAGCTCGAGGGCAGCAGCTTCGACGCCGACACGCTGGCGGCCGGCGGCGGCGACGCCATGGCGCGCGGTGCGGTGCGCCTGTCGACCGAGCTGCTGGGCCTGCTGCCGGTCTGGAACCGCTCGCCCATCCAGGCGCTGGCGCGCATCCACTCGCTCGCCGCGGCCGGGTCGGCCGACGACGCCGACCTCGGCCGGCCCGTCAACCCCGACGGGGTGGCGCGGCTGACCGAGCTCACCTGGATGCTGGGACAGCCCACCGAGGCCCCCGGTCTCGTCGTCGCGGCGCTCGTCAACGCCGAGATCACCTCGGCCGGGGCGTTCGCGACGCACAACGGCGTCATCGGCCGCGCCGCCGAGCGCCTCGTGCTCCTGGCCAAGGGGGTCGACCCGGCGTCGGTCCTCGTGCCGGAGGCCGGCCACGCCGCGGAGCCCGACGGCTACCGGTCGGCGCTCGCCGCCTACGGCAGCGGCAAGCCGACCGGCGTGCACCAGTGGCTGATGTACGCGTCGCAGGCCTTCACCCGCGCGGCGGAGTCCTCGCCCCTCGCCCGCTGAGCGCGGCCACCGCCGTGTGCGGAGGTTCACGTCCGCCGCGGCGTCGGCCGGCGACCGCGATGTCTAGGGTTGACGCATGTCCCTCCGCTTCCTCGCGACGGGTGCGCTGACCGCGGCCGTGCTGCTCTCCGCGTGCTCCGGCGGATCCGAGTCGTCCGACGTCGACCCGGGCGCCGCGACCCAGGGCGCTCGTTACGTCGCGATCGGCGACTCCTTCGTGTCGGGGCCGTTGATCGATCCCGCCGATCCCGACGAGCCGGCGTGCCTGCGCTCGAAGCGCAACTACCCGGCGCTCCTGGCGGAGGCGCTCGGCGAGACCAGCGTCAAGGACGTCAGCTGCGCGGGCGAGACCACCAGCACCCTCACGATGGGTCGCACGCTGCCGGGCGGGACGGTCGTCCGCTCCCAGCTCGACGCGGTGACGCCGAGCGCACGGCTCGTGACGGTCGGCATCGGCGCCAACGACGAGGCCGCGACGGCCGGGCTGTTCACGTACTGCCTGGTCACCGCGACCGCGACCGACGACGCGTGCCAGAAGTTCGCGACGACGCTGATGCCGGAGGCCTACCCGACGATCCGCGAGAACGTCGTCGAGGTGCTGTCGAAGGTCAAGGAGCGAGCGCCCAGGGCGAAGGTGCTGCTGACCGGCTACCTGCGCATCTCGCCCAGCAGCGGCAGCTGCGCCGACCTGCCCGTGACGTCGGTGACCCGGCGTGGCTCGCTGGCGTGGGAGAAGGGGATCAACGAGGTCCTGGCGGACGCCGCCCGGGAGGCCGACGTGACGTTCGTCGACGTGCGGGGCGTCTCCGAGGGGCACGACGCCTGCGCGGGCGACGGGCAGAAGTGGGTCAACGGCCTGACCGCGGCACCGGGGGACGGCTCCGCGGCACATCCCACGGAGGCGGGGATGGAGCAGGTCGCCCAGCAGGTGCTGCAGGCCGCCGGCGGCGCCTGAGGCCGCCCGGACGACCACCCAGAACGACGGCGCCGTCCCTGAGGGACGACGCCGTCTGGCCAGCAGTACACGGTTACCAGGCGTGCTGGATCTGAGTCGTCGTGGCTCCGGTGAATCCCTGACGTGGTCCGGAGTCCGGTGAGCGACTGTCCCAGTGAGGCGGGTGATCGCCGCGTGGGTACCGGTTGCTGTGCCGCTGGGGGTTGTTGAGTTGTCGATCTGGTTCCCTGTCTACGCCTGTTCGGCGGACGGCGACAGCCCTACTGGCTCGTAATGTTGTGCGCACGCGTTCACAAGCGCACGGGGCGGCGCCGTCAGGCGGTGGACCGTCCGCGCCGGTACGTCACGACCGCGACGGCGAGCGCACCGACGCCGCTCGCGACGACGGCGGCGGCTGCTGCCTTGCCGGCCTTGGTGTCGAGGCCGAGGCGGCGGCGCAGGGCGACCGGCCTGGCGAACACCAGGACCGGCCAGTCGTTCTCGTCGGCCAGCCGTCGCAGCGCCTTGTCGGGGTTGACCGCGAAGGGGTGACCCACGGCCTCGAGCATCGGCACGTCGGTCTCGGAGTCGGAGTAGGCGTAGGACCCCGCGAGGTCGTAGCCGCGCTCCTCGGCGAGGCGCTTCATCGCGGCGGCCTTGTGCGGGCCGTAGGCGTAGAACTCGACCTCGCCGGTGTAGCGACCGTCCTCGGCCACGAGCGTCGTCGCGATGACGTGGTCGACGCCGAGCATCGCCCCGATCGGCTCGACGACCTCGATGCCGGACGCCGAGACGATGATGACGTCGCGGCCCGCGGCCTGGTGCTGCTCGATCAGGGTCACGGCCTCCTCGAACACGATCGGGTCGATGATCGAGTGCAGCGTCTCGGACACGGACTGGCGGACGACCTCGACGTCCCAGCCGGTGACCATCTGCGTCAGGTAGGCGCGCATCTTCTCGAGCTGGTCGTGGTCGGCACCGCTGATGGAGAACATGAAGTTGGCGTACGCGCTGCGCAGCACGGCCCGGCGGTTGAGCAGACCTCCGTCGTAGAACGGCTTGCCGAAGGCGAGCGTGCTCGACTTGGCGATGATGGTCTTGTCGAGGTCGAAGAATGC
>Ga0247730_1000857_pt1 | contig 18942 bp, 26 predicted proteins | sample UWRJL073202C2_FD_180959 | JGI IMG/M metagenome (GOLD analysis project Ga0247730, IMG submission 180959) | Plant litter microbial communities from Arlington Agricultural Research Station in Wisconsin, United States - UWRJ-L073-202C-2 | ecosystem: Environmental > Terrestrial > Plant litter >... | reverse complement strand
ATCCCGAGACAAGCCCTTTGGTAAGTTTCTGACTCGTATAACTGTATGACTGAGTTCTGGCTCACTCGTGTGCACCTCTGCGTGCAGTTTCAAGGCTTGGCTTCCAAAAGGCAAGGTTTTATCTCCGGCGGTGAACAGACAAAGGGCTGACTTTACATCTCGTCTAGTCTGTGCGATCCAATCCTCGTACACGACATACGCGCGATCACTCTTAGCCCGACAAGTGCGATTCTCATCGCTTTAACTCCCAGCGGACCTTGCACTAGCAAGTTGAAATCGTGTGCAAAGGGCGATACATTCGACATTTTTGACAATGTACCCAAATGGACAAATAGTAACCGGGGAGACGAGAAGTTTTGCTATATTGGCACTGCAGCCGTGGTTGAAAAAGGCGAACTTTCCGCCAGGCAGTTCGAACTGCTTGAAACAAAGGTATGTCTGATGTTTACTGCGATTGGATCATTGCTAATACAGAAGATTTACCTGTAGATCAAAGGTTATATTGTTTCCCAGACTGTCGGACCTGTGCAAGGCAAGATGTTTGATCAGTACAGGAGAGGCAAGATGCTGGTCGAATATACTGCCTTGGCAGTTTCTGGGACTAACGGGAATATAATCGATGCTATCAACAAGTTCAACCGAGAGAACGAGGGAAGATATCGCGGAACAAAAAGGCAGAGACGACAGAGGGCGGAAGAGATTGAAAGGGAACAGCGCATGAAGACAGAGAAGAAACCTCGAATTCAATGAGCATATGAGGGTCAAGGAGAGCATGTAGACAGTAGCTACATTCTGACACTAGCTATTGGGTCAACCTCACTAAGTCGGGGTTTGCCGAAATGACATGTTGTAAGCACGAAGTGGATCGAACTTGAACGTAAGTGAAACCACTTGCAACGAACAGCTTCCCGATGGATGGCAATCCTCCGGTATTTTTTGAGGGTCCTGAAGAGCTTATGCTTTCCAGGCAGATGCTGCAGCTCATGGGAAAAGAACTTATCAATGTCCGTGCCCAACTGGCTGAGAGTGAACGTCGCAGGGTAAGCCTAACACTAGTCTTCCCATTTATATATCAGATCTCATGCCGCTCAGGCAACGAAAGAGGAAGAAAATATCCAACTATCTCAAGAGCTGGATGCACTGAAATTTGATAACTCTGCTCTCAGAATGCAGATAACTGCGATGAACCCAGAGGACACAAAATCCCAGCTGCTCGCTGCAGAGGCAGTGCGTGGACGTTCTGTGACTGAAATGACCACCAGACTTATATATACGGGTTTTTCTCTTTCGATAGAGCATCGAACAGCTTCAAGACAGATTGCAGGCAGCAGCTGCACTTCAGGATGACACGCTGTCGAAACTGGCCGAAAAGGTGGAATATCCGCCCAGTTAGTATTCATGATTCTATCTGACTATATTTTGGAAGACCGAGGAAGTTGTAAGACTTCAGAGGCAAAATAAAATTACAGAGCAGGAGGATGCTGAGCAAGACAATGTCGATGACGGAAGTTCGGATGGTACGCTTCATTGATTAGGCTTACTGCACTTTATATACATCAGTCTACTGACATAGGTTGCAGATGATACAAGTAGCTTGAACTCAGAGTTAGATGTACTGGATCAATCGCCTACTATAGCAGTGAACACTGCAGTGCAGCGATCTGCGCTGAGTGCAAGTGTCGTAAGTGTGGAAAGCTGTCGTTGAGGCTAAGACCTGAGGTATTAATTTGTCGGGCTAATTGAACAGATTGAACGTGAGTTCGATCTCATGGCCGTGCTGGGAAACAGGAAAGGCGTTGGGGCACACCTCAAGCTGTTAAAGCGCGAGATTACCGAACCCGAGCCACAGAAATTGGTATATTTAATGTCATTTCTTTTCATCTACTGAGCTGACATTGTGTCGTGTACTAGACAGCGGGTCTTGCAACCACTTTGTGCGATCTGCTTCTCTAAATTACTCCGAAAACTGCTCACCCCCTATCTCTCTATTTAAAAGCATACCTTTTCCTGTCAGGGTCGAAAGGATGGAAACGATGCTAGCCCACCCCGCCAGCTCTTACCTTGTTATACTTCGATGTCAGTCTCAAAGTTTGCAGCAGGAGAAGGGCTTGCCTCCACTTGAACAAGTCGCTCAAGGATACCAGTTCGAGCTGTTTTCCGTACGATCTAAATCCCTTGTGAAATATGTGAAGCCTAGCTTCGCATACATAGGGACAGCGGTGGTCTGGGGGCATGGTATTCTCCTCCCAGAACACTTTGGGATGATCAAAAAAGAGGTATGCAAAGTCTCGTAACCCTTATCAGTTCTATTTTATTATCATTAATCACTGTTGACTACATAGACTCAAGACGTGCTTTTGCGCTTGGCCCGCCGCAATACATGTTATGACAAACCCGCTTCCATACGTGATAAATTCGTCTCCGGGGAGTGCAAGATCCACTATACAGCCGTAGAAGTTGTGGGAAAGAATGTACACATTGAGGGAGAGGTACATACAGCAGTTGTTGAACGCAATAGGTTGAAGCGCTTGAGGAAGAGGAAACGGCTCCAAGGAGATGTTGGCGAGGCCGATACGGAACAGATCCAGAGCAAGAAGAAGCAAAAAGCGTGAGGTGCTCAATACACATGTGGATATTGCAGAGAGATCACCAACTTTGATACCTTGATTATACTATCGAGGCTATGTTTCACTAGGTGCAGTAGAGGAATAGCAGCAGCTGTAGCCCAAGTGCCAGATCGAGCATCGTAGGATTCTCTAATTAAATACATGCACGTGCTTCCTGGAGCTTGTTCTCAGCCACAAAGTCGACGAACAGCCTCTTTACACCTCCTGCCACCGACACTGCATGGAATCCGATTATCTTGCCTATCCAATCAATGATGAAGAAATACACGTCATAGCTCTATCTAAGCAGATGTTTGGGCTGCAACTTGCTTCAGGTAGGACTAATCCCCCTACTTCAAACACGGTGGGCTTGTCTTCGATTATTTATCTTCTCCTATGAGCTAATTACGACATGGTATCACTCTAAAACGCGACTGAAGATCGAGGCCGGAAGCTCTAGGGACGAAGCAATGTCTGCTTTGGAAGAGAAGCTTGCTGCGATGAACGCAGTAGACGTCAATTCCGATGACATTGTTCGTAGCACTGCGCACAGTTGTAACCGCATCTAAACATGAAGCACTCAGAGCATTGATCAACTTCAAAAGAAACTGAAGGCGATGTCCATGCTGCATGAAAAGGCGCAGCCTGATCTAGCAGCGCTAGCGAAAAAACTCTACAACGTTTCTCTTTATGTACGTCATCATCCCAAGTCATCTGTAACGCTCGTGTGAGAGATGGGTCACAACAGGTTCATCCGGCAGGTTTTGACTTGGAAGCTTATATAGGGAAGCAAAAATGGATAAGGAATGGACCTCCAACCCCTGTCCCTTCAAACAAAGACCCAGCTGTCCGCAACTTTGCAAAGCTTGTAAATTGTTCATTCGCGATTACTATTAGTGCACCTACTCACCCGTGATAATAAGGTGAAGTCTTTAGCATCCAATCAGTGCGTTTCTTATACGGTATGACGAAGAGAGGAGTTGATGCAGCGATAAATTAAAAGGCTTTGTCAACCCATTCTCGTCCATGACTTTCGAGCTCTGGTGACTAACGTGTCCGGCTTGGAAATCGTCGCATTCACTCCTAGTGGATGTACGACGAGTATGCTGACAACCTGTGCTCAAGGGCATTCATACGAGTTGTTTGATATAATGGGAAAGAAGACTGACAGGACAAAACATTGCTGCCTCGGTACTGTCAAAGTAGTCGCGAAAGGACTGCTTTCGCCCAAGGATTTTTTGAAGATTCATCCTTCTGTATGTATTCACGTACGTCTTCTTGTTACTGAGCTCACGGGAAGAAATAGGTCATGCAGCATTTGGAAAGCAAGACTGAGATCTCTGCAAGCTCTGCTCTTTCGCATGAGAAATACGCATCTGGAGAATTGAGGCTAGGGCTCACTGCGCTGAAGGTAGTTGGCAAGAACAACCATATAGCGGGAGTGATCAGCACGTTGGATAATTCGAGAGACGAGTCCTCCAGTAAGAAGACAGGGAAAAAGCGAGGCAGCCGAGGAGGGAAGAAGATGAAGGAGCAGAAGAACGCTATGAAGCGCGCTATATACAACATGAATACATTGGAAGACTAGGTAATATACACGGGTGACGGAATTGACCAGGAGAACTGGGCTATCTGCAATAGATGGAACAACTCTTTCATTAGCTGGGATTCCACGAAATAGAAGAGTCAATAGCTTCATTCAGTAAAGTCAGAGTTTAGTAAAGAGAGCAACAGAGGGCCGGAGGGCCAGGTCAGATCCATGACACTGTGGCTGTCACATCACGCCTAACACATATACAGTTGTAGCACATCATCTTCCCACGGTCAGGTAGCTCCGGTGCCGGGCTTCGTCGTCGCTGCGAGTCAAGCCCCCCGCCGTCCTCAAGAGACTCATCATCAAGGTAAGCCTGAAACGCTGCCGCTCTACCTTTCTATCGACTAAGCATCCACTACACAGACACCGGTCATTTCACTATGGGTGCGCGAAACTCCAGTGAAAAAGGCTATAGGGCTGTCGCACTGACCAGATCCTCTCCTCTTTCCTAGTGAATCTCCGCTCTCAAAAACGACTTGCTGCCTCCGTCGCTGGCGTAGGCAAGCGCAAAATCTGGCTGGACCCCGCTGAACAATCTGAGATTGGCAATGCCAACTCTCGCGCACACGTCAAGAAGCTGATCAAAGACGGTCGCGTTATCGTCAAGCCCACCACCATCCACTCCCGTGCTAGGACGAGGGATCTCGCTGCTGCAAAGAGAAAGGGCAGACATACTGGTCCGGGTAAGAGAAAGGGTACATCGGAGGCTCGTATGCCCACGAAGGTGCTATGGATGAGAAGACAGCGGGTGCTCAGGCGGCTGTTGAGGAAGTACAGAGAGGCTGGAAAGATTGACCGTCACCTGTGCGTTTGTCTACTGCGGTATCTTCTACGATCTCATCGCTCACCGCTTCTTAAACTTCCAGCTACCACTCCTTGTACCAGAAGTCCAAGGGTAACGTCTTCAAGAACAAACGTGTCCTCATGGAGTACATCCACAAGGCCAAGGCCGAGAAGACCCGTACCAAAGTCCTCACCGACCAGATGGAGGCTCGTCGTGTCAAGAACAAGGTCAGTCGACCTATGCTATTATCTCCTGTTCACTATCTTACATTGGATCGCAGGCTGCCCGTGAACGTCGTGCTACCCGTGTGGCTGAGAAGCGATCGGCGATCGTTGCAGTTGAGCAGGAAGCACCTGTCAAGGAGTAAACCATGCAGAATACATTGTACTTTCTTTTGCTGTCTTTTCCTCTTTGTCCCTCGCAACTGCGCCCACGCCATTCTGTCTTATGCACTCGTTCCATGTCTAGTATCATATATGCCATGTATGATTAAACGCTTCCTTTGAACTATCTGCGCCGTGTCAACTACCGACGGCGGTTATTTTCTCTCTGTGTCTGACGCTCGTTCTCTAAGGTCTCACTCTTCTACCTTGGAATGAATATACACTTTGTGCTACTGGGGCGACTAGCTGGGCATCAACCGTGACGTGATCTTTTCGATGCTTACGATAGCCATTCAGGACCTCGTTTATGACTAGAGGTGATCGCTGCTTCTACAGAGCATGCATCCAAGGCTCCTCGCTAACTTGCCACAATATGAAAGTCGATGTCGAAATGGCGGACTACGCTACACTTTGTTGGTCCCATTTGGAGGGCTAAGAGGACTTCAGCATAAGTTCCGGGCAGGTTTGACTATGCACTTCTGCTAATATGGAATCAAGTACACTAGCCGACACGATGGGCTCACAAGGCTTAGCAAGAGCCGCAATAAATCTTTTGTGTCAACCTAGACGTTGAGTATATTATGTCTGCAATATTGGGCACTCTGTTCATGGGCATCGTTAATAGCGATGGCACCCACCAACACTTCGTGTACCAGGTCTGTACCCCCGAGGTAAGGCCAGTCGCCCTGGTAGGTTGAGGTATGGCGATTTGGCCTGAGCTAGCGGACAACACCAATTCCACAGTGCAAGTTTCCGTACCGAAGATACTACTTGCTGCCAGAGGTATGACAGTAGATCACTTCCTTCTTGTTATCATCTCGCTCACTAGGATGAATACAAGGGGCGAGTGCAGTTGATCGACTTCGATTGGGTATGCCATGAGAAGACTCCGCAGCCAGATATCTATTCTATCTAATGAAGGAATCTGGTGCGAGAGACCATAGATTGATCAAGCGAGAGCATCAGGACGAAAAGTTCGAACACCTTTTTGACCAGCCAGAGTCCCTCACTGATAGCTACTTGTCCAGATTCTACCAGCGATCAGCCTGAAATCCATCTCGAAAACTGGCCAGATGTGATGAGAAAGAGGAATGGCTAAACAATACTGACAATAACAATGCAGATCATACATGCGCTCTGTATACGTTAAACCAAATTTGCGAGAATTGTTGGCACTCTTCTGGGTGAAAAGTCGAACTTTTGTCCTGATGGACGGGCTCAATTGAAGGTGCTCTTCTATTCGTCGTCAGACTCTTCCATTTCACTCTCGACTTCCTTTCTAACCTTCGGCTTCCTCTCTATAATATGCGGCATATTGGCTTTCAGATTTCTAAGAAAGGCCTTCTGCTCTTCAGACGAACGAGGAGTCCACCGCCCGTTATTGTACAGCTCTGCAATGCGCCTGGCCATCTCAACATTGTACCCGATGCATTCCATGGTGTACACGTCGATCTTCTGCAGTAAATGAACGATCAGCATGGGACTCGCTCATGAGCACAAATATACCAACCTCGTCACCCCTGCTCACAGCATCGACTATGTCGTCCTCCGTCAACGAGTTAAGCAGTCCGTCGTTGACAACATGTCTGTTCTCTTCTTCCTCCGCGAGCGGACGTCCAAGCTGCCTTCGTAAGCAGATCCGTTTTCTCATCCTTGCGCCCCATTTATCTCGCAATATATGGCCTGCCCAGGCGCGCTGAGCCTATAGCAGATCATACATTAGTGCACAGCTCCTACTTCCCCATATTTCTAAATTATCGTTCACTCACAGTAGGTGTCACTGCTGCCCACTCTACCAGTGTCAAGCATCCCGCATCGGAGAACCGGTATAATCCGACGACGAGCCATTGGTTTCGGCCTAGCCCCACGACAACATAAAGCTCGTCGTCATTCTCAAAGTCTGCGCTAAAGAAGAGTCCTGGATGACCAGGTACGGTGGGAGCATGAGGGTTGACAGTCATAATGGGGTAGGTGAATTCTTGCGTGATCCCGTCGAAGGCGACAAAATGCTTTGCGCGATTTGTAAACGTCTTCTGGATGTTCCCACCAAAGTCCTGTGCAAGCAATCTACGATGGACAGCAATGTTCTTGATAGCTGGATCCAGACCAGCAGCGCGAAGAGGTCCATCGACGTCGTAGGTTCGAAGGCCCTTCAAGCGAAGATCTAACAAGTGGGGTGGGAGCTGAATTGCCTCTTCGTCTTTCTTCTTCACTTCAATCTGCCATAGTATTCAGGGAGATCTATGAGAAGCGCCAGACCAGAATGGAAACGTACCTTGGGCTTCACATCTTCTTCCTTCTTCAATACCTTAGTGTATACGTCCCTCACTCGTGGTAGGCACACGCAGTCGAAGAGGAGCCTGGGTTTCTTGTCTTTGATAGTGGTGTTTCGAATGGCTGAGTTTGATGAATGCGCCTGTACGTTTTTGGCGAGTCCAGTTATGATATCTAAATAACGCTGGAAAACGTACCTCGGCATGTCTCTGGGTATGCCAGCTCCCGGCAGGCTCTCCATCCTCTTTCTCTGAATCGCGGAAGGCTAGAGGAGACGTCTCTCGTGGCTCTTCCTTTGCAATCTGAAGTTGCGTTCATGAACAGCACATCACTTCAGCCTCTGCGTAACACGCACCAACGGCGTCTGCGCTCTTCGGGCCTGTTGAGGCGTGCTCATGGTGGTGTAGATGAGAGAAGCAGGGTCGTCTGCTATGGGAAATGAAGCTTCTGATCAAGCGTTGGCGCTGCCGAACTAGACTACAAGAGGTCGTTGCTGGTTGCAAGGTAGATGTGATATGGAAAGCGACGATATGGATTTGGCGGGTGAAAGATCCTAAACTCCAAGAAGTAGTGCAGTTTCTAACGATTGGAATACCACCGGCCAATCGAGTGAAAGACGCTGGAAGTCATAATGAGAGCTGTATGGTGCACATGAAGCGGAACTTGTGGATGCGTTGCATGGGAGTTGGCAGTATCTTGATAAAGCAAACGAAGATGGCATTCGGGGGAAAAAGCCAAAGAGATGTTTGCCTTCAGTAGCTAAGTGATGCCATCGTACCTCGGCTTCTGCGTGTCTCTCAGCCCTCCAGTTCCTGACAAGCTTTCCATTCTTCTCTTAATCGTGAAAGGCTCCCTATGGCTCTTCCTTTGCTACCTGCAGTTGCATTCCGAAGTGAACGACCCCTCGGTTTCTGCAGTGTTCTTCCGCTCTGTTGGGGCGTGCCTATGGATGTCCGGTATAGAGACAGGTCTCTAACGATAGAAATCGAAGCCTTTGGCCAAGCGCTGGCGCCGTCCGGTGTAAGGTCGCAAGGTGTAGATATAATATAGAAAGCAACGATAGGCATTAGGCAGTGAAAGGTTTGAGCAGAGAGAGTGTAATTTCTGAAGATTGGATGACCCTCTGCTGGTCGATTGAAAGCAGCTGATATTCATCACAGAAGCTGTATGGTGCACAGTAGGCAGGGTTTTTTATGGACGCGCCGGATGAGAATCGGTGATACAACAGACGAAAGGCCGCTTTGAGATCTAATTCCCACGCCACACTTGGGTTTGACGTACGCTTTCTTGTCTTACTTGCATTTTATCGCCACATAGTTGCGCATGTTTCCTGCAATTCCCGAAAGACGACCGCTTATCTTTGACTCCACACACAACATGTTGTATCTCCGTGAATCTGATATCTCGTGGGACGTGATGTTTATGTCATTACTGACCATGGGCTCTCATAAGAATGCCCTTCCGCTCTCTGCAGCCTGGCTGAGGACTACTGTGACCCAACTACACGTTGGCTCACCATTGAATTATCTGTCTTCAGCTCTTCACTCAGAGATGCATCGAGATCACTAACACTACTCGGATATCTATCTCTTCCCGTTCCTTTCAGTGCTATCGATGGCCTAAGGAAATTCTCTTTGGGCCACAACGTATCAGAGTGCTAGTTGGGTAAATCTCGTTCTCTGCCAAATACCTCAATATATTCACTAATTGACATTATGCAGCTTTATATGCCGTGTCTATTGCCTCGAGTTGCGCTTCGGGTGAGAGCCAACCATGGCTTTGATTACGTCTCTCGAGGGGGCATATACGACACTGATAGCAAACAAGATATCCACTCCGAGTGTAATACATGCACATTAATGAAAGGGATCCGAGCCGAGGGTCAATCTGCAAGCCGCACGGTGGTTCGAGCTCTCTATCGGATTCGGTCATCCAGGAACTCTCTCAGGGGCTTCAGTTATCCCTCAAGGTTGTAGCAGCATCAACAACGTCACGACCTGAATACCTATCTCTTCCCGCTTCTTTCGAGTTCAGCAATTGATGGCATAGGGTCATCTTTGGAGTACAAATGTATCAAAGTTCTATACTTTAGTATGAACAATGCTCAAAACAACTGGAAAGTATGGTACGCCTATTCCATACTAAATACTCCAGTGTCTTTACTGACCAATTTTCCATGTCTTGTTGTCTCTACGAGAGGTGTTTAGTATACCGGCTCAGCATGGCTATTACGATATCATATTTCAACATTTTTTCATTTCCGTTCATAAGCGCTTGATATGTATGCATAGGTTCCCCATCTATCTATCTGCCGCATTCCCCTATTGCTTGTATTGGAGCTGCTTGTATGCATATAGCCGCTACCAACTTGCGTTGCTCCCATGCTATTCCATTTGGCGACATATTCTGCATTCCCTATCTCGAGATCGTGCTCAAGATAATGAGAATTCAACGTTCAGATTCTCCCTCTGTGAAAACCGCATTACGCGAGATTTCATCCCCTGTATCCAATGTAGATGATTGTAGCTATAAAAACGGGCAGGCTCTAGAGTTCAAGGCAATCTCCAATTCCCATCTCAACCATGCCTGGCTTCAGTCTCTCCAGTTTATTGGCATACATTTACCCGCTCCACCCTCTTCCTAATGCCGGTGGGCTGCCTGAGGAAACGTTAAACGGTGATTCTCACGGCTTCCAATCTTGCCTGCCCAATCTCATGAACTTATTAGCTGGCTCGGAGACAACCAATATTGAGTCTATCATCAAAAGCTATTTGATCCAGCAAGGCTACAAAGCACGCCCTCGAAGCCTCAACATTAAGTTGAAAGAGGCCCTCGTCAAGGAAATCGTTTCCTCTGGTGTTCATTACGACGCCAACGATCTTTATACAATTAAAATCACCGATCTGGCGGTCGCTACTGCTCAGGCAAGTACAAGTTCTCTTTCACGAAGACAAAAAAGAAACCAATTGATATTTCGATGTTATAGCTACCTTATCCGTATAATTCCTTCGAGCTACAGGTTCACATAGCGGTGTATACATGGTATGAGCTCGCTCTAGTAAAAACCCTTGATACTCCTCTCTTATACTCACTGAAACTATAGGCTGGCAACTGTCATCGACGATCGAACTTCTCGTCTTGATTCTGACGTCAAAGAGTTCTCAAGACGTTTCCACGAAGGCGTAACCCAAAAATCAACCCTCTTGAACAGCTATGCCAACAATCTAAGAGGGCTGTACACCTTCTACGACCCTATCGTTGCAAGCACCATTATCCAATCCTCTCTCGCTTTCGTCGATGCGTGTATTCTGGAGACCAGAATTGATTATCAGACCATGCCCCAGACATCTGGAGGAGAACGATGGGCACATTATTTCAGAGTGAAGAACGGCATCACAGATGCTTATGTCTTCATCGCGTTTCCTCCAGATATTTTCCCGAACGCCTCAACCTACTTGCAACTCGCTTCCGATCTCGGTGATTTCATTATCCTATGCAATGATATTTTATCGTACGTTGAGTCCCAACTCCAAAACATTGTTTGCCGTGATATATGTATCATTTCTATCTCCATTGCAGATTCTATAAAGAGGACCTTGCCGGAGAGACGAGGAACTACATTCAAATCCGCGCAAAGTATGAGAACAAGGATACCTTGCAAGTGCTAAATGACGTGGCGAAAGAAACGGTCGAAGCCTGGGCTCGAATCTCCAAAGTGGTTGAAGACAAAGGCAAAATCGAGGATGTTTGCAAGGAAATCGTCCAGGGTTACTGGTATGCTACATCGTCTCTTCGTTTGGTGATCTACATTGTTTGCTGACCACGAGCTCGATGTCTTTTTAGTGCTCTGCATTTGTCTTTAGGTCGATATAGGCTGAACGAAATAGGTCTCGGAGAAACCATCCCGTTCGAGTAGACTTCGTGTTCTCTCCGCTCGCGTAATATCCGTATGTATATGACTAAGAAAATGTACTCTTTGCACCGTTTTGTTTCTCCCATTAAAACTGTCAACCCTCATGCACCTACAGTGTCTGGTGGTCCAAACGAATGTCACCAGAACACCGTTCGGTTTAACAAGCTCCTTTCGCAAGAGAATTGACACATGGTGTTCGATGGAAAATGAATATTTCAGAGGTATGCGCTCTCATAGTACTAGTAGATAGTCAACTTCATTGGCCGAATTTCCATGGTAAATGTCAGGCGTATCCTCTTCCTGATAAGCACTGATAGCAATGAAACCTTGTTGAAACATGATTAGCGGTGCTGGTAGTAGAACGAGACGATAACTGCTCCACAAATAACATTTCCCTATTCTTCCTGACCAACCTTTCGTGCTGTATGATTATTCGTTCTTCTTCCTCTATAGAGTGCAAGAATCAACCGAACCGTAGCCATCGACTTATCTCTATTTGCATTCGACAACGAAGTGTTGGATCCATGTTTAAAGCCAATATTTCACAGAACATTGGACACATACTCATGCACCAATGGGGTAGTGGTAACCTGAAGTGTTCCCACGTGGCAATGATGTCTACACAGGCGTTTCGCTTCGCCGCGGGTTCGATTCCCGCTTGGTGCATCTTGTGTAATATCCGAGTTTATTTTTCGAGATATTTTTCAGTTCTGTCTCCAGGCTCTAATTACCGAACCTTCCTGGGAGTTTCTAATACAATAAGAGCAAGATATGACGTGAGCTTGACAGATCTCTAACGTTTTGCAATTTGCAGCTTCTGAGAGCGGCTGGGCATGCACCTGTACTGTCTCTCACCGAACGCTCAATTGCGCTCACATAATGGGGCGGTCAGTGAAAGCGACAGTTTCTTTATAAGTACATATACTATGACTAGGGGCCTGTACTATATATCAGGATGATCAAGCGAAAGCGCGCCAGACCACAACACTATCATCAACGTTGTAATTTCGATACTAGGCGCTGCTTGTTGCCAACCTTTGGCTGGCTCTTCATTACACAGTAGTCACAAAAGTGTACACATAAATAAGATGTTTACAGTCTCCGAACGAATGCAGCAGCTTCCTCACATGAGACAGGTGTACACACTGAAATTACCAGCTAAACGATCACAGCAGATTTATAAAAAAACAGACCAGAAAAAAGTTCATGGAGCTATAGAACCCTTTTGGAAAGGACTAGAACGTAAAGATGCACAGCCACGCACCACATTTACTCAGAACGCGACCTTGGTTACAGCACCAGGTGACCGTGTTCGTCAATACGATTCTGCACTGGTTGTTGCGCTGTAGCGGAGGGCCTCCTTGGAGCTCCATCCAAACGGAGCATTTGCTGTCTACTTCGAAATTTCTGGCCCTGCCTCCTTTTTTTGATCAGCTGTCAAAAAGTGCAGAACAATCGGACAGGAGTCACAAGACCTTAGCTAAAGCCGAACCGTCTACATTGACTCTCATGTCGAACCTTCGTGAGAGAGAATATAGGGCGTCTCCACTTCTGCATCCCGCCAATTTTCCGTATTCTGAGCAGCCCAACGCATTGAGCGCATACAACATATGCTATCAAGAGCAAGCAACAGGATCGATGTTGAGAGACTCCCAACTCATCTTCGTCCGTGTCCTGGGCTGGATGCTCTTCTATGCGCTTAGCGAGAACATCCTCCAGGATCTTTCGGCAGCCATACTCTCTTGCTCCGGAAACTCAGAGAAGATATGGGGCCTGGGCAAGTTTTACGTGGACTTCTGGATTCGAACTTGTGAGAACGCTACTACTTTACTCTCACCGCTTTCTCATGTGTCCGTATTTTTAGTTCGAAAGTACAAAGGGAAGACATCCAATGTCTCCGGGAATATTTCTCGACCGTTTTTCGGCACTGTAGCCGCAGAGGTCGAGGCAAAACTGGTTCCATATCCTTCCAGCCATTCCGTAGCGAAAGACAATGTTAGCTTGTTTTAGCCTCCTCATCTTCCTCAGGAACTAACGAAGAGCTTACCAAGGCCCTTATCCGTGATGGGTTCCGTTGTGTCCTGACAAAGGTTTGCGACCAGACCGTCATACGAAAGAATGCGGAGGTTCGTGCCAAACACGAAACCGACCCCGATTCCAAGAAGGGTGCTACTCAGTGTGTTCATATCATCTGCGCATCCACGAATCTAGACATAGAGAGCAACCAAGTGAAGACTGTATGCCCGTATCTCTTCTTAGTAGCTCGTGACTGATACTTTCTCTGCAGCAGTATGCAGCTAACGCCTGGGATGTATTGCGGAAGTTTGGGTATGATGAGTTTCTCACCCAGTTGAATGGCACGAGCATCCATAGACTTTCCAACGTTATGACTCTGGACAGTGGCTGGCACGACGAGTTTGATACCCTCCAGCTTTGGTTCGAGCCCATGGTAGGTTTCATGTCCTTGTCTCTTCTCTATGGCTCACTTCGTGTCTCAATAGGACGGCGACCCGCCAGGCTCTCACCGATACAAAATAGGAAGCACTGACAACACGGCCTTCAGACAAGTCCCAAGAATAGTCGTGCTCTCTGATGCGTCAGATGGGAAACTCGAGATGCCATCCAGAAAGTATCTGGCCCTTCATGCAGCGTGTGCGAAAGTGGCCAACCTATCAGGTGCCGTGGAATATCTGGATGACCTGGACAGAGCCCAAGAAGAGGGTTCGGTTCTCGCTTTCGACGGAAGCTCAGCAGCCGTTTTTGAGCACGCTCTCCGCGACGCATTTGGGTCAACATCACAATCTGACCAGATTATTTCATATTGAGTTTGGAAGATACCCGTATCTTCCTCATTGTCACTTGTCATATGCACTTTCGCCACTGCCAATATCGTACGTGGCGACCACTCAAGGAATCTGGAATGTGCTTTCAGAAAACACTTCATGCTGCAATTCCGTCCTTTCGATGTGTATCAATACCCGCGTTTTCTTGGCAGCTACTGGACAGTTGGTCTTGGATGCGCTTGTACAAATCCAGTGCAAACACAAAACAGGTATCCATATCGGTTTGAAAAGAGCACGACGCTACTCAAACGACTCACGAGATCATCTTTTCCCAGACTTATCTCCTCGAACCTGTATGATCGGCCCAACGATAAATGCAAGGCACTATCCAGCGGTAGCCCTAGTTTCAGATTGAGAGGATTGGAGCCTGGGCTTGGATGGGTTCGCGTCTACTAATACCATGAAGATGCACAATGATGCTGTCCTGCTTTGCACGTTCTGGTGGTCTCGTGAGGGGTGCTTACAATGATCTGGTCATGGTGAAGGTTGTATGTACTACCTCCTGTCGATGAAGTTTTCCTGAATCGGCGTGAGAATACTTTGATGTTGGAGAGGTGCCGCGGCGATCGGTTACCAATGAGTGAAAGAGAAAGTTTGTGAAAAAAGGGCCCTTCGCTCGCACCATGTATCTTGCAGTTCGAAGGACTCGCATCTTTTCTCTCTTTCTGTTCTCTCTCCCAACGAACAAGCGCTCGAACGGACTACTGTATGTAACAGGCTCAACGCATACGCTATATAGTGGATATCGCATCTATTGAGGGGTAGCAGTACTATTGACGAAGGTATCTATGAAATACTGATGGAACCTCTCATCACCCTCAGTCTCTAATTCGGGATGAAACGTCGTTATAAGTATATTGCCTTTCTTCACAGCTGCAATCCCTCCTCCATCTTCCTCGCCCAATCTCGCTACTACTTCAATCTCCGGATCGTTGATGGTATGGATGATCGGCGCACGGATGAACACACCCATGAATCTTCTTTTAGGCTCTGGAAAAGTCGTCTCGTCGGCGATATGTAAAGCGCCTTCGAACGAAGCCAGTTGACTCCCGAATCCGTTCCTCTGCATAACGAGATTTAACCCCCCGATGACCACTTGCCCTCCTTTCTTTTGTGAGGTCTGGAGAAGGTGATCGCTAAGCAAGATAGCGCCTGCACAAGTTCCCCATGTAGGATAACGGGATTGAAGGATGAAAGCACGAATGGGGAGGAGCAGGGAGGAGGAAAGGAGGAGGTTTGCGATAGTGGTGCTTTCTCCTCCTGGAATGATGAGTGCTGTACATTGGGATAAGTCCGAGGGAGTGCGGACGAGAATGGTGGGGATGTGAAGACGCTCGAGGATGTGGAAGTGTTCGATGAATGCTCCTTGCAGTGCTAGAATTCCTACTGTACGTAGGGAGGACATCGTGGTAGTAGTTGATTGAAAGGGGGGAAAGATGACTCGGTTTGGATGAAGATTGAAGGGTAGGATCGGTGATGAACATTGAGGAGGGAATGGAGGCAATAGGATATATCCCTGGTAGTATATCGGTTAGTACACGCGCCTGTCACACTTTGTGTCACACCCCCGTTGCGCGCGAAAGCTGGGTTCGACTCCCAGCCAGGGAGCTCGTTGACTTGAATGCACCACTACTTTTGCTCCGAAAGAGAAGAAATGAATGAGTACACATACGTTCAAGTCGCTCGTGTCTCAGACTATATAGATGGCAACGTTGTGACGAACAGATTCGTCTACTTGATTAGATTAAATGAATGTATGATAGGTAGGTATGGCGTCTACGCTCTGGATTCCACACTTCGTGCACTGTTCCCAGCCTGGACGGCGAACAAGTCGACGGGTTTCTTCGCACCGACGGGTTTCTTGGTCTTAGCATTCTTGTCTGCTGTAGTCGTAACCTTACTCTTCTTTGCTTTCGCTGCAGGTGTAGCAGCAGCGGCAGCTGCAGTAGCCCGGAGTCTTGCTTGAGTCTGCTTCTCCCATATGTCTAGTTGAGGTCGGAGACTCGGTGCACCTGCATATCGTCGTCGTCATTAGTACTCAACAGCAAAAGGAGAGGAAAAGAAAGAGAACGTACGTTTAACGAGACCAGCAGGAGACCACACATCTTTGCTTACGCTCTTCTCGCTCTCGTACCCTTCTGGGAAGACCAGTGGAGCGGAAGAAGAAGGAGGTTGAGCACCGAAAGAGGTGAGGAGGTCATGCATGATAGTCAAAGAGTGTTTCGCTTGCATATCGATGCTCGTCTTCTCCTTGCTTTCACCTGTTACCCACACATGTCATTAGCATTCATATAGCTCGAGAGAAGCAAGAGAAACGTACTAGTAGAAACCTCCAACTCGGCCTTCCAATTCCTTCCATTCGGTGATTTGGGAATTTTCTGAATCGTTATGGGAATATTGGGATTATGATACCGTATCCTGGCTAAATGCTCCTTCACAAAATGTCTGGCTCCAAAATGGTCGTTCCTCTCCGCTAACACCAGGTTTATGCTCTGTACAGAGGGAGAAAGGATGGGAAGGGGGGACATGTGCAAACGTTTGAGTAGGGATGCGAGAGGGGTGGTAGATGGAGAGGTGAGGATACGGGAGAGGGAGGTTTTTTTGGGCGCGTGTTTGGCTGCATTGGAGGAGGTGCTGGCTAAAGCGCGTAGAGGGAGGGAGAGCTTCATGGTGGTCGACGAGACAGCCGGACAGTAACCTTAACCCTAGGAAGGGTATCGTTGATTAACTCTTTGAAGGGGATACTGATAGTTTTCGAACATAGCTGCCTACCCCGAAGAAAATGACACTGGTCCAACAGACAACACCGTCACATATTACCACCAGCTTTTGGAGGAAATAGCCGAAGATTCTGGTGAGTTCGCACCCAGTTCTTCATATGACTTTGTTAACGTCTTCTGTGTCACCTTCAGCACATGTCCGAGTCGACGACACTGCAGATCCCAACCTGACCAACATAGACGATGAAGAGGTTGCTACTGAACTTTTGTCCGGGACACCGGTAAGCTCATGTTTATTGCTCACAAAGAAGTAGAAAGCTGACTGAATCTTAATTAGACCTTACCAAATCCATTCCTGAAGTACTTGAGGACTCGCCGCACGACGGAACATTGACAGGCGACTGGGACGAATTTCCGGAGGAGGCAGAGGCAGCGATTCTTGATGACGAAAAGACCGCTACTGGGGGGTTCGGGCCCTGTCGATAAAACGTTCATTCAATGAGTTCGATGAGAACAACAGGGAAGAATTGGCAGAGGACGGGTCTGCGTCCAGACCAGCTTCGCCGGGAACGCTTGATTTCTACTTTGCTAGTGATTTGTGCGTTGATCCCCATATGCAGATTCAAAACGCCTTCGTGTGGAGTAACTCTTCCCTATATCATGGCATTGCTACGTTATACTAACCAAGCTGACATATTCATTTACTGTTCTGCATGCTACGATATCGTTTTGATTGGTAACTTTTGACCGCGTTTATGTCCGGCCTCTCGATGCCCTGTTATAATGGTTATGTATAATAATGGAATTGAAGCTACTCTCGAAGACCGTGCGATAGTACCCATAAGTGAACACAACTACATGAACTATGAGTGCATTACTTGTGCTTATAAACTGGGCATGAAAGGTATACTAATTAATGATGGAAAACAAGAGGACTCTCGTTTGCCAATGCAATCTGCTGTACACGGAAGTCATCGGGTATCATGGTCAGATTATCCCCGTTCAACTGTAGAAGAACCTCTTCATTGGTAGTATAAGGTTCCCAGAGGGGTCCTACGGATGGCAACTTAGCTATAAGCGAAGGGAGAGAATTCAGAAGATCAGAACGCACTCTCGGTTCCAGAGTCGTCATTGGGATCCTGAGAAACAACGAAAGATATCCAATAGTCTCTCATAATTTCAGCCAGCTTGACATCAGATGTGCTGGACTGGTTGTACCCTCCAAAGAAGTATTGGTGGTCGGAAGCATGTGTCACTAGTGTTTTTCGTGTCTTAGATAAGAAACAGAGAATTGAGAAACAAGTATGTACGCACCTCCAATGTATCCCGGATTCTGTGGCTGTGGCTGCGTTAACAAATATCCGAACCATTTCGATCCGGCAGATGCGTATTGCTTGGCCCAAAGTCGATGTTGACCTGCGAAGAGCAAATCCCCAGCTACGAAAGGGATAGTGGTAAGCTCAAGAAACCCAGAGGGTGCGAGAACCATCTTACTGATAGCAGACATGATTTTGTACCCTTGGCTGAGACCAAATGTGTCATTTCCTGTGTTGAATGGAGAACCGAACGAAGGATCATCGATGGGATAAGAGTTAACGAGGTTTGTTACTGCCTGTTCCCATACGTCTTCCGGTACCAGTGGTGGAGAGTAATTGGCGTGTATTGCAGAATGAATCGCCTCCTTAGTCCAGTTTGCGGTGGCTAGATATTCCCCCCCAATGATTCCTCCCCCAATGAATATCGTGCCTTCAAAACAGGTATGCTGATAAGCATCTGAATGTCCTCTGTTAGCATATGTGGTAAAGGCTCACCTTCATCGAGGGAT
>Ga0247730_1000854_pt1 | contig 18994 bp, 16 predicted proteins | sample UWRJL073202C2_FD_180959 | JGI IMG/M metagenome (GOLD analysis project Ga0247730, IMG submission 180959) | Plant litter microbial communities from Arlington Agricultural Research Station in Wisconsin, United States - UWRJ-L073-202C-2 | ecosystem: Environmental > Terrestrial > Plant litter >... | reverse complement strand
CGCTGTGCGCTCAGACCGACCCCGAGGCGTTCTTCCCCGAAAAGGGCGGATCGACCCGCGAGGCCAAAAAGATCTGCGGTTCGTGCGAAGTGCGCAACAGCTGCCTCGAGTACGCCCTCGAGAACGACGAGCGTTTCGGCATCTGGGGCGGCCTCTCCGAGCGCGAGCGCCGGAAGCTGCGCAAGCGCGCCTGAGTCACAAGCGCGCCTGAGTCAATTGTCGCGGTTCCAGCCCGCTAGACAACACGAGGCGCTTCGGCCCGGCCATCTGGCCAACCTGTCAGTTATGACAGAGCGAGCGTGTCACCCGCCCGCATCCAGAAGAGAGATTTAGGCTCACTGCGATGCAACCGAGAGTCACAGCGATACTTGTCGCCCGAAATGGGGCCGGCTATCTCGAGCGAACCCTCACGGCGCTCGCGGGCCAGACCCGGCGACCCGACTCCACCATCTTCACCGACGACGGTTCGACCGACGGCTCCGACGCGATGCTCGCGCACGCCGATGCGACGGTGTTTGTGCCGGCGTCGAGCGTGCGCAGCTTCGGGTCGGCCGTCGCCAATGCTCTCCACGTCGCGGGTGCGACCGGCGACAACGACAACTGGCTCTGGCTGCTCGCCCACGACAACGCCCCGACGCCCGGCGCTCTCGCCGCGCTGCTCGCCGCCGTAGAGATCGCCCCCTCGGTCGCGGTCGCCGGTCCCAAGCTCATGCGCTGGCAGACGAGCGACGTGATCGACTCCTATGGCGAGACCATCAGCGTGCTCGGCGCGTCCGTCTCCCTCGTCTCCGGCGAACTCGACCAGGCCCAGCACGACCGTCACAGCGACCTTCTCGCGGTGTCCGCGAGCGGCATGCTCGTGCGCGAGAGCGTCTGGCTCGCCCTCGGCGGGTTCGATCCGGCTCTGCCGACCGTCGACGCCGCGCTCGACTTCTGCATCAGGGTGCGGCTCGCCGGGCACCGCATCGTCGGTGTTCCCGACGCCAAGATCGCCAGTTCGGGCGGACCGGAGCTATTCGGACGCCCGACGATCACTCCGCGCGCCACAAACTCCCTGCGCCGCCGCGCCCAGCTGCACCGCCGGCTCACCTACGCTCCCGCGCTCGCCGTGCCGCTGCACTGGCTGACGCTCCTCCCGCTGGCATTCGTGCGCTCGATCTGGCATCTCATCGGCAAGCGGCCCGGACTCATCCCCGGCGAGTTCGCATCAGCGCTCGCCGTCGCCTTCAGCGGTTCCGTCTGGCCGGCGAGGCGACGGATGCGCAAGAGCCGCGTGCTCGGCTGGGCAGCAATAGCGAAATTGCGGATGCCGCCGCGAGAGGTGCGCGAACTGCGCGCCAACCAGCGGGCGATCGCCGCGATGCCCGCCGGCCCGTCGGAGCAGGGTGCCGAGTTGACGCGGCCGAGCTTCCTCTCCCAGGGCGGAGCATGGGTGGTGCTCTTCGCGGCCGCCGTCGGCGCCGTCTCGTTCGCCCAGCTGTTCGGCGCGGCCGCGGTCTCGGGTGGCGCTCTCGCCCCGCTGAGCCTCAGCTTCACCGAGCTCTGGGCAAACGTCGGCTACGGCTGGCGCGAAATCGGGGCCGGTTTCGAGGGTGCGGCCGACCCGTTCTCGTTTGTGCTCGCGCTGCTCGGCACCCTCACGTTCTGGGCCCCGTCGCAGAGCGTCGTGGTGCTGTACTTCTGCGCGCTCCCGCTCGCCGCCCTCGGCGCCTGGTGGTGTGCCGCGCGTTTCTCCGAACGCGGCTGGGCCCCGGCGATCGCCGCCATCCTCTGGGCTCTCGCGCCTCCCTTCCTCTCCTCTCTCGGCGGGGGACACCTCGGGGCCGTCATCGCCCACCTGCTGCTCCCGTGGCTGGTACTGACGACGGTGAACGCCGCGCGCAGTTGGTCTGCCGGAGCAGCATCCGCTCTTCTGCTGGCGGGGACGATCGCGGCGGCGCCGTCCCTCGCGCCGGCCCTGCTGCTCGGCTGGCTCGCCTGGATGATCGCGAATCCCAAGCGCATCCACCGCCTCTTCGGCATCGTGATCCCCACCGCGGTGATGTTCGCGCCGCTCGTCGTGCAGCAGGCGCTGCGGGGCAACTGGCTCGGGCTCCTCGCCGACCCCGGTGTGCCCGTGCTCGGCAGCACGACGTCGGGCTGGCAGCTCGCGCTCGGATCGCCCGTCAACGGCTACAGCGGGTGGAGCGCGGTCGCGGCCGCCCTCGACTGGCCGACGCTCTCGGCGCCGATCATCGTCGCGGCCTTGCTCTCGCCCCTCGCCGTGCTCGCGCTGCTCGCGCTGTTCCTGCCCGGTTCGCGCCGCGCCATCCCGTCGATGGTCGTCGCCCTGCTCGGGTTCGTCACGGCGGTCGCGGCGGCGCACCTGCAGGTTTCCGCGGTCGGAGAGGCGAGCACTGCGGTCTGGCCGGCGGCGGGCCTCAGCATGTTCTGGCTCGGGCTGGTGGGAGCGGTCATCGTGACGCTCGAGGTGCTCGGGAGCGCGGTCGTGCTTCCCGCGCTGCTGGTCGGCGCGACCACCCTCGTGCTCGCCGGGCCTTTGCTCGCCGCGCCGCTCGTGGGCGATGCTGCCGCGAAGGAGAGCACGGGCCGCACGCTCCCCGCTTTCGTCTCCGCCGAGGCCGTCGAGGATCCCGAACTCGGAACCCTGATGCTGACGGCCCAGCCGAGCGGCGCCCTCTCGGCCGTGCTCTACCGCGGTGTGGGCACCAGCCTCGACTCGCAGTCCACGCTCGCGGCCACGAGCCTCGAAGTCTCCGACGAGCAGCAGCGCATCGCGGTTCTCGCGGGTAACCTCGCGTCGAAGAGCGGGTTCGACACGGCGGGCGAGCTGCAGGCCCTGCACATCGGTTTTGTGCTGTCACCGGATGCCACGGGCGAAGCAGCCACGGCGAGCCGCAAACGCGCGGGGGAGGCACTCGACGGAAACCCCGCGCTCACGGCCATCGGCGAGACATCCACCGGTTTTCTCTGGCGTTTCTCCGATCTCGGCAGCACCGAGCCGAAGTCGGGCCCCGGTCCGTTCGGCTCTCCCCTCGGCATCATCGTGACGCTCAGCCAGGGCATCGTGCTCGTCATCACCCTGCTTCTCGCCGTGCCCACCGGGTCGCGCCGACGCCCGCGCACCAGGTCTACCGGCCCGGCCGAACCCGCCTCGACGTTCGAGGAGGACGACAATGTCTGATCCCACGCGTCCGTCGGACGACAACGAGCACGGCGCGATCGAGCCCGAGGCCACGGAGCCCGTCGCCATCGAGCCCGTCGGCGACGACTATCCCGTCGACGACGAGACGCCGCCCGTGAAGTCGAAGATCAGCGCCCGCGGAGCGGCGATCGTCGGCGTACGCGTCGTCGCGGGCACCGTCGGCCTCGCCGTGGCCCTCGCGGCGATCGCCGGTGCCACCTTCCTGCCCATCCCCAGCATCACGGCGAGCCCGGCGACCGTCGAGGTCACCCCCGTGCCGACCGCGCAGCAGCTCGTCTGCCCCGGCGCCATGTTGCGGCTCGGCGACGAGACGGGGCAGTCGGCCACGACGGCGTCGACGCTCGGTGCGCCCAGCATCCGTCACGGAGCGACCGCCGGAATCGTCGGCGAGACCACGTTGCTGCAGTCCGACGCCGGTACCGGTGGCACGCCGAGCGCCCCGACGCTCGTCGCTTCGGCCGACGCCGCCGAAGGAGCGGACGACATCATCGTCGGAGCTGCCGAGTCGCAGACAATAGATGCCGGCGACTTCGCGGGTCTCGCGACGGCGGCGTGTGCGCCGGTCGCTTCCGAAACCTGGCTCGTCGGCGGGTCGACGGCGGTCGGCCGCACGACCCTCGTCACCCTCGCCAACCCGAGCGACGTGATCTCCACCGTCTCGCTCGCCATCAGCGCGGAGAACGGCGCGGTCTCCGCTCCCGGCGTGACCGGAATCGTTGTGCAGCCGCACGGCCAGAGGGTGCTGCCGCTCGCCGGGTTCGCGCCCGGTGTCGAGTCTCCCGTCGTGCACGTCACCAGCCGGGGCGGTCAGATCGTCGCCAACCTGCAGCAGTCCACCGTGCGCGGCATCGAAGCCGGCGGCGTCGACTTCGTCGGGGCTGCGCAGTCGCCCTCGGCCAGCCAGTTCATACCGGGGGTGCGGATCTCGAACACCGCGGCCGTGCAGACACGTCTCGGCGAGGCCGGGTTCGCCGACCTCGCAACGGTGTTGCGGGTGTACGTGCCCGGTGCCGAACAGGTGAGTGCCGAGGTGACCGTTACCCCCGACAACGGTTCGGCCGGAGGCACCTCGTTCTCGGTCGAGCTGGTCGGCGGTGTGGTGCAAGACCTCGCGCTCGACGGTCTCGCAGACGGCACCTACACGGTGCAGCTCAACGCGACAGCGGCCGTCGTCGCCGGCGTGCGGGTCTCCACCGTCGCGGTGTCGAGCGCGGAAGGCTCGGCCCCCGCGAGCGACTTCGCATGGCTGTCGAGCGCGAGCCGTCTCGACGAGCGCGCGGTCGTGTCGATCGCGACGGGTGCGGGTGCGGCTGCGAGTCTGCACTTCGCCAACCCGACCGATACCGAGGCACGGGTGACGCTCACCGCAGAGGACGGCAACGATCTCACGGTCGTCGTGCCGGCGAACGGCTCCGCCGCTACCGGAGTCAGCGGCACGACCTACACGATCAGCGGTTTCGACCAGCTGTACGGGGCGGTGAGTTACTCGAGCGACGGCATCCTGTCGGGCTACAACGTGCAGCCACCCGCCGCGAGCGCCGAGCCGATCACGATCATCCCGTAGCGCCGTAGCCGCTTAGAGCAGTACGGCTAGTGGTCGCGGAAGCGGTCGGGCGCCAGATCCCAGGGGTCTTTGCCGAGCAGCTCGGCGACGGCGCGGAACACGCAGGTCTCGATCATCATGCGGCGGTGCAGCTCGTCGTGGTGGTGCAGGTGCGAGAGACGCTCGATCGGCAGGCGGTAGAGCACCACACGGTGCTGTGCGGGAAAGACCCGCCAGCGGTCGACGCCGGGCGACGTGCCCAGTTCGGCGGGCATCGCGGCGACCTCGAAGACCACATCGGCGAGCTCGCTCGGCCAGACCTCTTTGAGGTATTCGGCCGTCGACGCGATCGTCATGTCGAAGATGTCGGAGCGGCTACGCAGCGGAGGCAGGTGCGGCCCGGTGACGGCGGCGCGGATGCCGCGGCCGTGCCGGTCGCGTGAGCGGCCGCGTGCCGAAGCGGGTGCGCTGCTCCTTCGCGATCTGACCATCTGTCCAGTGTATTGCGGTGGCGAGTCGCGCGAGGTCGGTGCGTCGATCTAGGCTGGGGTCACGATGAGCGGTAGACCCTGCAGCAAGGTGACCTGTAACGGCGAGGCAGTGTCGACCCTTACCTACAACTACGCCGACTCGATGGCCGTGCTCGGCCCGCTCAGCCAGAAGGCCGAGCCGCACAGCTACGACCTGTGCGTGACGCACGCGGAGCGTCTGTCCGTGCCTCAGGGGTGGCAAGTCATTCGTCATGTAGTTTTAGAATCGTGAACCCCTCCCCAATTGACTTGACCCAGTTCGTTAAGACGTACGACGTGCGTGGCCTTGTAGGCTCACAGCTCACCGGCGAGGTGGTCAGCGCACTCGCCGCCGGGTTCGTCGACGAGATCGGCGCAGCCGGAACCGACGTCGTCGTCGGTCACGACATGCGCGACTCCTCGCCCGAGTTCGCCGCGGCCTTCGCCTCAGGCGCCCAAGCTCGCGGCGCGAACGTCGTCTCCATCGGCCTCTGCTCGACCGACGAGACCTACTTCGCCTCCGGTTCGTTGAACGCGCCCGCCGCCATGTTCACCGCCAGCCACAACCCGGCCACCTACAACGGCATCAAGTTCAGCCGCGCCGGCGCCCAGGGCATCAGCCTCAACACGGGGCTCGCGGCCATCCGCGACCGCGCTACGGCCTACCTCGAAACCGGCGTGACCCCGGTCGACGCTCCCGGTTCGTTCCGTGAGGTCGACGTCCTCGCCGACTACGCGGCCTACCTGCGCAAGCTCGTCGACCTCAGCGGCATCCGCCCCATCCGCGTCGTCGTCGACGCGGGCAACGGCATGGGCGGGCTCACCGTCCCCGCCGTTCTCGGCGAAGCGGCGGGGCTCGCCGGCCTCCCGATCGAGATCATCCCGATGTACTTCGAGCTCGACGGAACGTTCCCGAACCACGAGGCCAACCCGCTCGAGCCGGCGAACATCGTCGACCTGCAGAAGGCCGTCGTCGAGCACGGAGCCGACCTCGGCCTCGCCTTCGACGGCGACGCCGACCGCTGCTTCGTGGTCGACGAGAAGGGCGACGCCGTCACTCCGTCCGCCGTCGCGGCCATCGTCGCCCTGCGCGAGATCACGCGCGTGCGCGGCATCGAGCCCGACCTCGACATCGTTGTGCTGCACAACCTGATCACCTCGCTCATCGTTCCCGAGACCATCGAGAAGGCGGGCGCCACCGCGATCCGCACGAACGTCGGCCACTCGCTGATCAAAGACCAGATGAAGGCCACCGGCGCGATCTTCGGCGGAGAGCACTCGGCGCACTACTACTTCCGCGACTTCTGGGGAGCCGACAACGGCATGCTCGCCGCCATGCACCTGCTCGCCGAGTTCGGCCACCAGCCGGCCCCGCTCTCCGAGTTCGCGGCGCAGTACAACCCGTATTTCCTCAGCGGAGAGATCAACTCGACGGTCACCGACGTGCCCGCTGCCTACGACCGCATCGTCACGGCCTACACGGGCGTCGGCGAGTTCGACGAGCTCGACGGCCTCACCGTCACCGGCCCGGCCACCGAAGACACCTTCTGGTGGTTCAACGTGCGCCCGTCGAACACCGAGCCGCTGCTGCGCCTCAACGTCGAAGCCGGCACCAAAGAGCAGATGGAGTCTGTGCGCGACGCGGTTCTCGCCCTCATCCGCGAGTAGCGCGTATACCCCGAAGCGCCCCGCGAAGACATCTCGGGCAATCCGGCGGGGCGGGTGTGAGAATAGACGCATGTCGATCGCGCCCGTCACCACCGCCCTCCCGTTTAAAGTAGCCGACCTCAGCCTCGCCCAGGCCGGTCGCCACCAGTTCCGTCTCGCCGAAAACGAGATGCCGGGGCTGATGGCCCTCCGCGAGGAGTTCGGCGCGAGCCAGCCCCTCAAGGGCGCCCGCATCGCGGGCAGCCTGCACATGACCGTGCAGACCGGCGTGCTCATCGAGACCCTCGTCGCCCTCGGCGCGCAGGTGCGCTGGGCAAGCTGCAACATCTTCTCCACCCAGAACGAGGCCGCCGCGGCCGTCGCCGTCGGACCGAACGGCACTGTCGAGAACCCCGCCGGAGTGCCCGTCTTCGCCTGGAAGGGCGAGACGCTCGAAGAGTACTGGTGGTGCACGAGCCAGATCTTCGACTGGAGCGCCGAAGGGTTCTCGGGTCCGAACATGATCCTCGACGACGGCGGAGACGCCACGATCCTCGTGCACAAGGGTCGCGAGTTCGAGATCGCCGGCGCTGTTCCGGATGCCACGGCCACCGATTCCCACGAGTGGACGGTCATCCTCGACACCCTGCGCGCCTCGCTCCAGACGTCGAGCGACCGCTGGACCAACATCGCCGCCGAAATCCAGGGCGTCACCGAGGAGACCACGACCGGCGTGCACCGCCTGTACGAGCTCGCCAAGGCCGACGAGCTGCAGTTCCCGGCCATCAACGTCAACGACTCCGTCACCAAGAGCAAGTTCGACAACAAGTACGGCATCCGCCACTCGCTGCCCGACGGCCTCAACCGTGCGACCGACGTGCTGATCGGCGGCAAGGTCGTCTTCGTCGTCGGTTACGGCGACGTGGGCAAGGGCGCCGCCGAGGCGCTCAAGGGCCAGGGCGCCCGCGTCATCGTGAGCGAGATCGACCCGATCAACGCCCTGCAGGCCGCGATGGACGGCTTCCAGGTCACCACGATCGAGAGCGTGCTCGACCAGGTCGACATCTTCGTCACCGGAACCGGCAACGAGAACGTCATCACCGTCGACCACCTGCTCGGCATGAAGCACCTCGCCATCGTCTCCAACGTCGGCCACTTCGACAACGAGATCGACATCGCCGGCCTCGAAAAGCTGGCGGGCGCCGAGAAGATCGAGATCAAGCCGCAGGTGCACGAGTGGCGCCTGCCCAACGGGCGTTCGGTGCTGGTGCTCTCCGAGGGCCGACTGATGAACCTCGGAAACGCCACCGGACACCCGTCGTTCGTGATGAGCGCCTCGTTCACCAACCAGGTTCTCGCTCAGATCGAGCTGTTCGTACACGGCGAGAACTACGGTGTCGACGTTCACGTGCTGCCGAAGCACCTCGACGAGAAGGTCGCGCGCCTGCACCTCGACGCGCTCGGCGTGAAGCTCACGCGCCTCACCGACGAGCAGGCCGCCTACATCGGCGTCAGCCCCGACGGCCCCTACAAGGTCGACCACTACCGCTACTAGGCCTCAGCGCCCGCTCGCCGCTCTTCTGCGTCCGGATGCCTGCCGGGCGCCTCCGCGCCACTTTTGGTCGCAAAGCGGGCAGATCTGCGCAAACACTGCCCGGTTTGTGACCAAAATCTCGCGGGCAGCGCCGGATGCGACGAGCGCACCCCGCCCGCGGTCAGCGCTCGGGGAACGAGTTCGGCAGCCCGCCGAGCACCGGCGCCAGCCGCTCTAGGCCGCGAGCCTCTAGCTGCAGCGCCGCGTACTCCCGGTCGCGGCGCACCGCGGCCACCCCGGCGAGAAACAGCTCGGCGTCGATCGCGGGCACGGGGGAGACGAACGGCGACACCTCGGCCGCGAGCTCGTTGCCCACGCGCTGCCGGCTCGCCGGGGTGAGGTGCGCCGCCTGGGCGAGGAAGGTGCTGACGCGTCGGCCGAGCCGGTCGGGCATCCGCGCCACGTCGGCGGTGAGCGCCCACTGCGCGAGCTCCGCGGGCACGCCGTAGACCGGCTTGTCGACCTTCGAGACGCGCTCGTACTGGCTGTACGTGCCCGCCAGCAGGTCGCCGAGGCGCTTCGACCGCGAGTTGAGCAGCGACACCACGACCGCGAACCCGCCGAAGGTCGTGTAGATCTCGATCACGCCGGTGAGCGCGCGGATGAACGCGTGCCGGAACCCGATCGCCCCGCCGTCGTCGCGCACGATGCGCGCACCGATCGCGAGCTTGCCGAGCGAGCGCCCGTGGCTGAGCAGTTCGACGGTGATAGGGGCGACGACGATCGCGATCACGAGGCCGGCGACGCCGAGGGCGGTGAGGATGGCGTTGTCGAGGCCGAGCGTGTTGCCGAGCGCGGGCAGCACGAAGAGCAGAAGCAGCAGGTAGAACCCGATGTAGACGACGAAGTCGATGATCGCTCCCGCCGAGCGCAGCACGAAGCTCGCCGGGCGCAGGTCGAGCGCAACGGCCTCGCCGGTCATGATCGAGTCGTCGATCTCGACGTGGTCGGAGGTGAGGTGCACAGACTGGTCGATCGCGGAGGGTCGCGGCATGACATCATTTAAGCAGATGGACCTCGACGCTTACGCCGCCGCTCACCGCGAAGAATGGGACCGCCTTGCCCAGCTGGGTGCGAAGCGCACGTTCACGGGCTCGGAAGCCGACGAACTGATCGACCGCTACCAGTCGGGCGCCACCCAGCTCTCGGTCATCCAGACCACCGCCGGGCAGTCGCTGCAGGGCGACCGGCTCTCGCTCTCGCTCTCCCGCGCCCGGCAGAAGTTCACCGGCGTCTCGTCGAACGTGCTGCAGCAGCTGATCTCCTTCTTCGTGCTGCAACTGCCGGCGGCGCTCTACCGCATCCGCTGGCTCTGCCTCGCCGTCACCGTCGCGAGCTTCGCCGTCGGCACCCTCTACGCCTGGTGGGCGATGAGCAACCCGCAGGTGCTCGCCACGATGGGCGACCCGAGCGCGCTCGAGCAGTACGCCAAAGAAGACTTCGTCAACTACTACTCCGACAACTCGGGCTCGTCGTTCACCAGCTTCGTCTGGACCAACAACGCCTGGATCGCCGCGCAGGCCGTGGCCTACGGCGTCGTCGGTTTCTACACGCCGTACATCATGTTCAGCAATGCGCAGCAGCTCGGCATGACCGCCGCCATCATGAACGAGTACGACCGCCTCGACGTGTTCTTCCTCTACATCGCCCCGCACGGCCAGCTCGAGCTCTACTCGATCTTCGTCGCGGGCGCCGCCGGAATCCGCATCGGCTGGTCGTGGATCGCCCCTGGCGCACGCACGCGCGGCCAGGCGCTCGCCGAAGACGGCCGCGCGCTCTTCACCGTGGCGATCGGCCTCATCTTCGCGCTGCTGGTCTCGGGCCTCATCGAGGGCAACGTCACTCGTCAAGACTGGCCGTGGCCGATCAAGATCGGCATCGGCACGGTCGCGCTGCTGGCCTTCCTCGCCTACCAGTGGATCCTCGGCCGCCGCGCCTTCCGTGCGGGCCAGACCGGCGACATCGAGGAGTTCGAGGCGGGCGCGAAGAAGCTCGTCGCTGGCTGATCGAAGCGCGAAGCAAGGGTCGCCTTATTTTTAGTCGTTCACGATAACGGCTACGGTTGTCGGATGCCGACGAGCTTCGAACACGAACTCCACGAGGCCGGTCTCCGAGTCACGACGGGCCGCCTCGCACTGCTCGACGCGCTCGAAAGCGCGCCGCACAGCGACGCCGTCACCCTGCACCAGCTGCTCGTCGAGTCCGACGGCGGCACCTCCATCCAGAGCGTGCACAACATGCTCGCCGACCTCACCGCGGCGGGGCTGCTGCGCAAGATCGAGCCGGCCAACTCGGCGGCCCGCTACGAGCGCCGCATCGGCGACAACCACCACCACATCGTCTGCACCTCGTGCGGCGCCGTCGCCGACGTCGAGTGCGTCGTCGGGCACGCGCCCTGCCTCACGCCGTCGGACACCGCGGGCTTCACCGTCGCCACCGCGGAAGTGACTTTCTGGGGCCTCTGCGCCCATTGCCAGCAAGAACAATCAGCACCAACAAAGGAGATCCATGACTGACGACCAGTACACGACGAGCCAGACGGGTTCCGCCGTTCCGAGCGACGCCCACTCCCTCACCGCGGGCGCCGACGGCGTCACCGCTCTGCACGACCGCTACCTCGTCGAGAAGCTGGCCCAGTTCGCACGCGAGCGCATTCCCGAGCGCGTCGTGCACGCAAAGGGCGGCGGAGCGCACGGCGAGTTCGTCGTCACGGGCGACGTGTCGGCGTACACCACTGCCGCTGTCTTCCAGCCCGGTGCATCCACCCCCACCCTGCAGCGTTTTTCCTCCGTCGCCGGCGAACAGGGCTCGCCCGACACCTGGCGCGACGTGCGCGGGTTCAGCGTGAAGTTCTACACCACCGAGGGCAACTACGACATCGTCGGCAACAACACTCCGGTGTTCTTCATCCGCGACGGAATCAAGTTCCCCGACTTCATCCACTCGCAGAAGCGCCTCCCGGGCTCCGGCCTGCGCGACGCCGACATGCAGTGGGACTTCTGGACCCTCTCGCCCGAGTCGGCCCACCAGGTCACCTACCTCATGGGCGACCGCGGCCTGCCGCGCTCGTGGCGCGAAATGCCCGGCTTCGGCTCGCACACCTACCAGTGGATCAACGCTGCGGGCGAGCGCTTCTGGGTGAAGTACCACTTCACCTCGAACCAGGGCAACATCGAGATGGGCGGCCTCGAGGCCCAGGACATCGCCGGTGCCGACGCCGACTACTACCGCCGCGACCTGTACCAGGCCATCGCCGAGGGCAACTTCCCGTCGTGGGACGTGCACGTGCAGATCATGCCGTACGACGACGCCAAGTCGTACCGCTTCAACCCGTTCGACCTGACCAAGGTCTGGCCGCACGCGGACTACCCGCTGGTCAAGGTCGGAACGCACACCCTCAACCGCAACCCGGAGAACTTCTTCGCCGAGATCGAGCAGGCGGCGTTCTCGCCCGCCAACACGGTTCCCGGCATCGACATCAGCCCCGACAAGATGCTGATGGCCCGCGTGTTCTCCTACCCCGACGCGCAGCGTTACCGCGTGGGAACGAACTACAACGAGATCCCCGTGAACGCGCCCAAGTCGCCCGTGCACAACTACTCGCAGGACGGCGCGGCCCGTCACGGCTTCAAGCCGGCGTCGGCTCCGGTCTACGCGCCCAACTCGTTCGGCGGCCCCGTCGCCGACCCCGCCCGCGCGGGTGTGGGCAGCTGGGAGTCGGACGGCGAGCTGATCCGCACCGCGGCGACCCTCCACTCCGAGGACAGCGACTTCGGTCAGGCCGGAACGCTCTACCGCGAGGTCTTCGACGACGCGGCCAAGGCGCGCTTCCTCGAGACCATCACGGGTGCCGTCGGCGGAACGACGGTTCCCGAGATCCGCGAGCGTGCGATCCAGTATTGGACGAACGTGGATGCCACGCTGGGCCCGGCCCTGCGCACCAACCTCGCCACCCCCGGCGAGACCCCGGACGAGGCGGCCGAGCCCGTCGGAGCGAGCGTCTAACTGACACACGCGGATCGAGCCCGTCGAAATCACCAGATCTCGACGGGCTCGATCCGCGTTTTCGCGTTAACTCCCGGCGACCACGTCGCCGCCCACGACGGCACCCGCACCGCCGAACACCAGCCCGATCGCCTCGCCCCTGTGTGTCGCCACGATCGGCCGGCCGAGCGCCTCGATGCCGTCGATCCGCACGCTCTTGCCCCGCACCTCGACCACATCGCCGACCCGCGCCGTGCCCTGCAGCACCGTGCCGATCGCGACCGTTCCGCGACCGGCGATCTCGACCACGTCGTCGACCGCGAATCGGAACGCCCCCGCGATCTCGGGCAGCTCGACCCGCGCCGCCGCGGAAGCGCTCTCGCTGAACTCGGTGCGCCCCATCAGCCGCTGCAGCCAGCGCACTAGAGCTGCCCGGCGGCCTTCAGTGCGATGTAGCGGTCGGCCAGCGCCGGTGGCAGGTCGGCGGGGGAGCCCGTGACGACGTCGCCTCCGAGCTGCCGGATGGCGGCCGAGACGCGGGCCAGGTCGAGCAGTGCCCGTTCGCCGGCCGCCGCGCGGTACACCTCGGTGCGGTCGCCCCGCTGCTTGGTGAGCGCGACGACGGTCGGGTCGACGACCGACGACACAAGCACCGTGTGCCTCCTGGTGAGTTGGGGGAGCACGGAGAGCAGCCCGCGCGAGGCGCCGGGCGCGTCGATCGAGGTGGCCAGCACGACGAGCGCGCGCTGCGAGGTGACCGAACGCACGAGCCCGGGAACGGCGCTCCAGTCCATCTCGATCAGCTCGGGGTCGATCGGCGCCATCGCTCCAACCATGCGGTTGAGCAGCTCCGGGCCGCTCGCACCCTGCACGCGCCCGCGCACCCGGCGGTCGTAGACGACGAGGTCGACGCGGTCGCCCGCCCGGCTCGCGAGCGCGGCGAGCAGCAGCGCCGACTCGAACGCCGTGTCGATGCGCGGCTCGTTGTCGATGCGGGCGGCGGAGGTGCGCCCGCTGTCGACCACGATCACGACCCGGCGGTCGCGTTCGGGGCGCCACGTGCGCACGACCAGCTTCTGGCTGTTGGTGGTCGGATCGTTGCGGCGGGCGGTGGCGCGCCAATCGATCGACCGCACATCGTCGCCGCGCACGTAGTCACGCAGGCTGTCGAACTCGGTGCCCTGGCCGCGCACCATCACGCTCGTGGCGCCGTCGAGTTCGCGCAGGCGGGCAAGCCGCGACGGCAGGTGCTTGCGCGAGTTGAAGGGCGGCAACACCATGATCGAACCGGGCACCACGATCGAGGCCTGCCGCGCGAGCAGCCCGAGCGGGCCGAACGAGCGCAGGGTCACGTGGGCGGAGCGGCGTTCTCCCCGGCGGAACGGCGTGAGCGCGGTGACGATGCCCCGACGCTCGGCGGCCGGCACCACGACCCGTTGGCGCGAGGGTGTCGCTGACGCGGAGGGCGGCCAGCCGTCGCGGACGGTGGCGCGCATCCGGCGCCTGCTCGTATTGGTGAGATAGAGCGTCGACTCGACCCGCTCGCCGAGGCGCACGGGGCCGGGCAGCACGCGCTCCACCGTGATGCGGCGGGGCGACGCGGCCAGCAGCAGGTCGACCACGGCGAGCAGAACGACGAAGACGAGCCAGAGCACGAGCGCGGCGGGGTCGTCGAAGACCACGACCGGCACGATGCCGAGCGCGACGAGGGCGACGAACCAACCCGAGACAGCCATCTACAGACCGACGCGCACTAGATCGGCACCTGAACCTGCTGCATGATCGCTCGCAGGATCGAGTCGGCCGAGACTCCCTCGAGCTCGGCCTCGGGGCGCAGCTGCAGCCGGTGGCGCATCACGGGCAGCGCCATGGCCTGGATGTGGTCGGGCGTGATCGCGTCGAACCCCGTGAGCCAGGCCCACGCCTTGGCTGCCGTGAGCAGGGCCGTCGTTCCGCGTGGGCTGACGCCGAGCTTGACCGAGGGGCTCTGCCGGGTGGCGCGCGCGAGGTCGACCGCGTAGCCGATCACGTCGGCCGAGGCGCCGACGCGGGCGACGGCGGCCTGTGCCTGCGCCAGCTGCGACGCGTCGAGCACCGCCTCGACTCCGGCGGCGGCCAGATCGCGCGGGTTGAATCCGGCGGCGTGGCGGCGGATCACCTCGATCTCGGTGGTGCGGTCGGGCAGGTCGAGAACCAGCTTGAGCATAAAGCGGTCGAGCTGCGCCTCGGGAAGCGTGTAGGTGCCCTCGTACTCGATCGGGTTCATCGTCGCGGCGACCATAAACGGCACCGGAAGCACGCGGCTCTCGCCGTCGACGGAGACCTGGCGCTCCTCCATCGCCTCGAGCAGGGCCGACTGCGTTTTCGGGGGCGTGCGGTTGATCTCGTCGGCGAGCATGATGTTGGTGAACACCGGTCCCTGCCGAAACTCGAACTCGCCGGCCTTCGCGTCGTAGACGAGCGATCCGGTGACGTCGCCGGGCATCAGGTCGGGCGTGAACTGCACACGCTTGGTGTCGAGCTTGAGCGTGTGGCTGAGGGTGCGCACGAGTAGCGTCTTGGCGACGCCGGGCACTCCCTCGAGCAGCACGTGTCCGCCGCCGAGCAGCGCGATCATGAGGCCGGTGACCGCGGCATCCTGACCGACCACCGACTTGCCGACCTCCTCGCGTACGCGCGCGAACGCCGCCCGCAGTTCGGGCTCGCTCAGTCGGCGGTCGGTCGTCTGGGGCCAGGGTGCGTCTGTCATGCCTGCGGCGCTCTCTTCCATGGTGCGTTTGTCGTTCTTTTTGCGGGTATCAAAGCGGTGTGACGGATGTCGCGACGGCACGTTCGATCGTCAGAAGCCGGTCTGACAGCTCGACGAGCTCGCGGTCGGTGGCGGGCACCGCGTCGAGCAGAACGCGGCGCACCTCGTTCGGCTGCATCCCGGTGACGGCGGAGGCCGACGCGATCACGTCGTCGACGGTGGCGAGCCGGGAGAGCCCGCAGAGCGACGCGATGCGCTCGACGGTGCCGATGCGCAGTGAGTCGAGCGCGCGCAGCCGGGCCGACGATTTCTCGTACAGCCGCGCGCGCCCCTGCATGGTCTCGTTCGCGCGCACAGTGACCGGCAGGTTCTCGACGATGAGCGGTCCGAACCGGCGGCCGCGCCAGAACGCCGCGGCGAGGGCCGTGAGTACAACGAGCGCCGTCGCGGGCAGCACCCAGTCGGGGCTGAGCTCGCCGAGGGTCGGCGCGGCTTCGGTGGTGAGGTCGCCGACGCCCGGGGTGTACCAGACCAGCCGGTCGGTAGAGCCGAGCAGGTTCAGAGCGAACGCGGCGTTGCCGCGGTCGGCGACGAACTCGTTGCTGATCGCGTCGCTCGCGCCCACGATGCTCGCGCGTCCGGTGTCGGTGGGCACCTGCACGAGCGAGTAGACGTCGTCGCCGCTGCCGAAGCAGGTGACGGCGGCGGAGTCGTCGCCGAGGTAGCGGTAGCCCGAGCCGTCGCCCGTGATGGTGCCGGCCCTCGTCGCCGCGGTGAGATCGCAGTCGGCGGTGACGGCGCCCGACACCGCTCCTGCTTGGGCGACGTCGGGGTTGAGCGCGAACAGTTGGTCGAAGGTCGGCTCGACCGCGACGACGTTGTCGGCGAGCGCGAAGGCCTCGGCGAGCTGGTCGTCGTCGAGGATGGCGTTGGGGTCGTAGAAGAACAGGGTGGTGGCGCCCGGGTCGCTGATCGCGGCGGCGGTGTCGTCCAACGTGTCGGTCGGCGTGACGGTGACGCCCTGTTGGCGAAGCACCTCCACCACGGCCTTGGCGCCGGCGGGCGCGGGGTTGGTGGGCGAGAGCGGGTCGCTCTCGGCGAGCGTGCCGGCGACACCGATGCCGACGATCGCGACCACGAGGGCGAACACCGCCGCGGCGGCCCAGAACACCGAGCGCCGCAGCACCGTGCCGGTGGTGGCGGTGAGCACGCGTTGGCTGCGGTCGGGGGCGGTGGAGGTGGATGTGGTCATGCGTCGACCGCCTGCAACCGGGGCCGCGCAGCGCGCAGCCCGGACTCGAGCCGCGCCATGGCGTCGTACTCGTCGCGCGATCCGGGGCGGCCGAGGTAGCGCACGCCGTCGAACGACGCTGCGGCCGCGGTCAGCGCGTCGGCGAAGTCGGGGAAGCCGGACGCCGCGCGCACCGCGAAGTCGTGAGCCGTGGTGCCGGGGCTGGTGGTGACGACCGTGCGTTCGGCGAGGCCGCGGGCGGTGGCGCGGAAGATCTCGGCGATGGCGAGCTCGTAGTCGCCGCCCGCCGCGGCCGCCTCGGCCGCGCGGCGGATCGCGGCGGCGTCGCGTTCGTCGTGCTCGCCGAACAGGTCGCCCGTCACCGAGCTCTTGCGGCTCAGCCTCGGCAGCCCGAAGATCAGGAACGCCACGACCAGGGCGGCCAGCAGGGCGAGCACGACGACCAGCGCGCCGAGCTCGGGCGGTCCGTCGACCGTGCCGAAGCGCAGCGACGCGAACCAGTCGCGGATCGCGGCCGCCACCCGGTCGAACCAGGTGGGCTGTGCGGCGCGGTAGTCGGCCTTCGAGAGTTCGTCGATGAGCCACTGCCGGGCTTGCTCGGCGTCCGGATCGACCGGGACATCGAACAGCCCGGATATCACGGCTGGGCCAGAGATCACGGCGTGGTCAGGTAGGGATTGGTCACGCCGATGTCGCCCACCTGGCGGGCTTCCACGAACCGGGTCAGGTCGAGGTCGAGTCCCTCTTTGCGCATGCGGTAGTCGATGTAGATGAGGGCGGCAACCGCCGACTGGGCGACCGCCGCGAGTGCGCCGAAGACCAGGCCGACGATGCCGCTGAGCAGGTAGCCCGCGCCGATGACGACGAAACCGGCGGTCATGTCGCTGTTCGGGTTGATCATGGCACCGCCGACGGCGACGAGCACCGAGATCGGCACGGCGACCACCTGCGACGCGGTCTGCACGATGACGGCGACGAGCACCTGAGCGCCGAGCGCCTTCCAGAAGTAGCCGTAGCCGGTCGTGAGCCGCCACGATCGGGCGACGGCCCGGCGCAGCGGCAGGCGCTCGAGCATCAGCGCGCTGGGCACGAGCGAGAGCTTGGTCGCGAGCCACGCGTAGAGCACGGCGATCGCGAGGAAGGCGAGGATCGACAGGATGATTCCGGTGACGAGGCCGGCGTCTCCGCCGAACGCGATGATGAGCGCGATGACGACCGCGATCACGCCGACGCCGACGAGCACCACCAGCAGAACAATCGCCGACCAGCCGACGAGCGCGCCGATGCGGCCGCGGGCGAGCCGCCACAGCCCGCGCACGGTGAGCTTCTCGCCGATGGTGGCGCGGGATACCTCGAGCGAGATGATGCCCTGCAGCACCGCTGTCACGAGCACCGAGAGCGCGACCGGGATGAGCGCCGACAGCACCAGGGCCGCCACGGCTCCCGCGCCGACCTCGTCGGAATCCGCGCTCGTGGCCGACACGGCGCGGGCGATGACGAGCGCCGCGACACCGCCGACGACCACGATGAAGAGCAGGTAGATGAGTCCGTTGAGCAGCAGCGAGATGCCGAACGTGGGCCGCGGGTTGCGCCGGATGAGCTGGAACGAGGCGCCGAGCAGCGTGCCGAAGCCGAGCGGCCGCAGCGGGATGAGCCCGGGTTTGGGCGGCGGAGTCCAGCCGGGAGGCGGCTGGGTGGGCTGCCCCTTCTGCCCGTACTGCGCCGGCGGCGGAAACTGCACGCCGGGCGGAACCTGCGCGGGCGGCGGATACTGGCCGGCGGGCGCAACCGGCGTGGGCGGCGGAAACTGGCCCGCCGCGGGCGGCGCATAGGGACTCGACGGTGGCGCGTAGGGACTCGCGGGCGGCGTGGACTGCCCGGGCCGGGGCGACGGATCGCCGCTCGGCGACTGCCAGCCGTTGTTGTCGGTCACTGTGAAGTGCCTCTCGCTATTTACTCTCGGGCGCTACCTGAGCTATTTATGCTTTCACACTCGGCTACTCTTGTGCGAAAGCTCCGGCAATTCCCCACGTGCCGGACTACAAACGGTAGAGGGCTATGAACGCCAAAATTCTAGTAGTCGACGATGACACCGCTCTCGCGGAGATGATCGGCATCGTGCTGCGTGCCGAAGGGTTCGACATCTCCTTCTGCGCCGACGGATCCGGTGCCCTCGACGCTTTCCACACCTTCGCGCCCGATCTGGTGCTGCTCGACCTCATGCTGCCCGGTATGGACGGCATCGAAGTCTGCTCGCTGATCCGCGAGGAGTCGGGGATCCCCATCATCATGCTGACGGCGAAGAGCGATACTGCGGATGTCGTCAAGGGGCTCGAAAGCGGAGCCGACGACTACGTCGTCAAGCCTTTCAACCCCAAAGAACTGGTAGCCCGCATCCGCACCCGTCTGCGACCGAGCCCCGAGACCCCCAGCGGAACGCTCGCGGTGGGCGACCTCGTGCTCGATGTCGCGGGACACGAGGTGCTGCGCGGCACCGAGAAGATCAACCTC
>Ga0247730_1000853_pt1 | contig 19027 bp, 16 predicted proteins | sample UWRJL073202C2_FD_180959 | JGI IMG/M metagenome (GOLD analysis project Ga0247730, IMG submission 180959) | Plant litter microbial communities from Arlington Agricultural Research Station in Wisconsin, United States - UWRJ-L073-202C-2 | ecosystem: Environmental > Terrestrial > Plant litter >... | reverse complement strand
CGGGCGGGCGCGACGGTGACGGTGGGCGAGCTGCTCGCGGAGAGCGTGAAACTGACCGGGCGCTGGTTCGGCGCCTTCGCGACCCGTCGCGGCACGCAGCACTGGATCGAGCGGGTGAACGCCGTGCTGCGGTCGGATTCCGGACCTCGGTCGGCACCGGTACGCGCCGGCACCACCCTCGTCGAGCTGACGCAGCTCGAACGCGCCGTGGCCCTCGCCGCCGTCGCGCTCGCCGAACGCACACCCGTCGTGATGCTCGACCAGCTCGACCCCTTCGCCTCGGCGGCTGAGGAGGCGGCGTTCGTGCGCGCCGTCGCCGGCCTCGCCCCGGCCGCCACGACCCTGGTGCTCGGCACCCCGACGCCGCCGCGCGAGGTCGCGGCGAACGACGTCGGCGACCGTCAGCTGATCGAGATCGACCTGTACCTCAAGAAGGAGGCCCTGCGATGAGCCAGCACACCCTCGTCACCGACCAGCACACCAACCCCGCCGCGGCGCGCCGGAGGTGGCTGCGCTGGGCGGCGCTCGGCGCCGTGGTTCTTGTGCCGCTCGCCTTCGTCGGACTCTTCGTCGGGGCACTCTCGCAATCGGACACCGCGCTCGACCGCATCCCCGCCGCCATCGTCAACGACGACTCGCTCATCACCACGACCACGGCCGACGGCACCGAGTCGACGGTGTTCGCCGGTCGCCAGCTGGTCACCGAGCTCACCGGCGCACACTCGGCCGGCTTCGACTGGACGATCACCAACGAGAAAGACGCCAAGGCACAGCTGAAGAGCGGAGAGGTCTACGCGATACTCACCGTGCCCGCAGACTTCTCGAAATCGGTGCTGTCGCTGCAGAGCGACACCCCCGTGAAGGCGACCATCGCCGTCGAAACCGACGACGCCCACAGCTACCTCACCGGCTCCGTTCTGCAGGTGGTCGGCCAGGCCATGGTGGGCACCTTCGGCAGGCAGATCACCGAGCAGTACATCACCGGCCTCACCTCCGGGCTCGGCGACCTCGGCACCTCGCTCGCCACGGCCTCCGACGGCGCGGCCCAACTGGGCGCCGGCGCCACCAAGCTCGGCGACGGCGCAACGCAGCTCGCCGGCGGGGCGGACGCCCTCGGCGACGGGGCCGGCAAGCTCGGCTCTGGCCTGCGCAGTTACACCGGGGGAGTCTCCTCGCTCAGCGGCGGACTCGCGACGCTCAGCACCGGCGCGGCCGGTCTCGGCCAGCTGAGCACGGGAGTCAGCCAGTGCACGGGATCGGTCGCGACAATCTCGACCGGCCTGAGCCAGCTCAACGCCGCCGTGCAGGCCGACCCGACGGTGAACCCCGCCTATAAGGCGAGCCTCGAGCAGATCGCGGGCGGTCTCGAACAGACCGCAGCCGCCGGCGCCCAGCTCAGCCAGCAGACCACCTCCGCCATCACCGGCGTGCAGGGCGGCATTGCGCAGAGCGCGGCGGGAGCCGCGAGACTCGCCGCCGGCGGCCCCGCACTCGTGAGCGGTGCGGACGGCCTGACCTCGGGAGCATCCGGAATCTCGACCGGCGCGACCGCGCTCGCCGACGGCGCGACAGAACTGGCGACCGGCGCGGGCACCCTGGCGAGCGGTCTCGAGACGGGAGCCGCCTCCGTTCCCAGCAGCGATGCGGATGCCGCGGCCACCGTCGCCGACGTCGCAGCGGAGCCCGTGACGCTCACCGTGACGACCGTCAACCGTGTCTCCGATGTCGGCCAGGTGATCGCGACCTTCTTCGTTCCGCTCGGGCTGTGGATCGGGGCGCTCGCCGTGTTCCTGGTGCTGCGTCCGCTGACCCGCCGGGCGCTGGCCTCGACCGCCGTCGACGGGCGGCTCGTGCTCTCCGCACTCGGCCGCGCGGGCGTCGTGACCGGGTCGCAGGCCGTGCTGCTCGTGCTGCTGCTGCACACCGCGGTCGGCGTGGACTGGAACCTGCTGCCGTGGACGCTGCTCTTCTCGCTGCTGACCGCGGCCGCGTTCACCGCCTTTCACCTGCTGCTGACCGCCGCGTTCGGCCGCGCGGGGCTCGTGATCTCGCTCTTCCTGCTCGCCGTGCAGATCACCGCCACGGGCGGCATCTATCCGATCGAGGTGCTCGCCGAGCCGTTCCAGCTGGTGAGCCCGCTGCTGCCGCTGACCTACGGGGTCGCGGGGATGCAGGGCATCCTGGCCGGCGGCAGCCTGGCGCCGGTGATCGGAGCGGCGGTCGCGCTCGCCGCGTTCGGCCTCGGCAGCACCCTGCTCGCGCTCGTAGCGACGAGGCGGTCGCGCACGGCGCGGGCGCTCGGGCTGGTGCCCGTCGGGGTCTAGCTACAGCCAGTCCTGCCGCTTGAAGGTGGTGTAGAGCGCGAGCCCCGTCACCACGATGAGCCCGCTCGACAGGTAGGTGCCCCATACAGTGCCGAAGCCCGCGAACAGCAGGTTCTGTCCGAAGAAACCGGTGATCGCCGTCGGCACCGCGATGATCGCCGCCCAGCTGGTGACCTTCTTCATGATCAGGTTCATCCGGTTGCTCTGGATGCTGAGGTTGGTGTCGAGGATCGTCGCCACCAGGTCGCGCAACGACTCGGTCCACTCGGTCGCGCGCAGCACGTGGTCGTAGACGTCTTGCAGGTACGGCACCATGTCGGGCGCGATCTGGTCGACGTCGCGTCGCATCAGTGTGTTGACGACCTCGCGCATCGGCAGCACCGCTCGACGCAGCATCACGAGGTTCTTGCGCAGGTCGAACGACTTGCGCTGGATCTCGGTGCCGTGGTTCTTGCCGTCGAACAACAGGTCTTCGTACTGCTCGATCTCGCCGTCGAGGTCTTGCACCGTCTCGAAGTGCCCGTCGACGATCACGTCGAGGATGCCCCAGAGTAGGAAGGTCGAGCCGTACTTGGCGAGGTCGGGGTTGGAGTCCCAGCGCTGCACGATCGCGCCCATGTCGTAGGTTGCCGGATGAACCGTGACCACCGCACGCTCGGTGATGAACGCCTTCACCTCGACTTTCGAGAGCTCGTGGGTTCTCTCGTCGAGGTCGACCGCGTAGGCGGCGAGAAAGAGGTGGCTGTCGTAGCGGTCGAGCTTGGGGCGCTGGTGGTCGGTGACCGCGTCCTCCACCGCGAGGTGGTGCAGACTTAGCTCGTCTTCGATCGTGGCGAGGTCGGCTTCGGTCGGCGCCGTGAAGTCGGCCCAGACCGTGGCATCCGGCTCTGACAGATAATCCGAGATCTCGGCGACCGGAAAATCGGTCTTCACGAGTTTTCCAGCGCGGTACAACCGGGTAGTCACCATGGGGCAACTCTAAGTCCGCGCTAGCACATGGCAGACCGTTCATACGCTGCTGGGCAGAATCTCCCCAGACGCTGCTGGTACCCTGAGAGAAGCTTGCCGACGATGGTGCTGGTGCGCAATCCGAATGGAGCAACCGCGTTTTATGAACGCCCCCCTAGATAGTCCCGAAACAGACGGTCCTCAGACCGAGTCCGCCGACGCCGCGAAGTCGTACGACTTCGTCGTCGTCTCCAACCGGCTTCCCGTCGACCGCATCGTCGACGACGAGGGCAACGAGAGCTGGAAGGGTTCGCCCGGCGGACTCGTGACCGCTCTCGAGCCGATCATGCGCAGCAACGACGGCGCGTGGGTCGGCTGGGGCGGACAACCCGACCTCGAGATCGAGCCGTTCGACAACGACGGTATCCACATCGTCTCGGTGCCGCTCAGCGCCGACGACATCGAGAAGTACTACGAGGGCTTCAGCAACGACACCCTCTGGCCGCTGTACCACGACGTGATCGCACCGCCCACCTACCACCGTGAGTGGTGGGAGAGCTACGTCGCCGTCAATCAGCGGTTCGCGGATGCCGCGGCTGCCGTCAGCGCAGAGGGCGGTGTCGTCTGGGTGCAGGATTACCAGCTGCAGCTGGTGCCGAAGATGCTGCGCGACAAGCGCCCCGACCTCACCATCGGGTTCTTCAACCACATCCCGTTCCCGCCGTACGGCATCTACTCGCAGCTGCCGTGGCGTGCCGCGATCATCGAGGGCCTGCTCGGCGCGGACGTCATCGGTTTCCAGCGCACCGCCGACGCGAGCAACTTCGCCCGCGCCGTGCGCCGCCTGACCACCTCGAGCACAAAGACCACGACCATCGAGGTCGCCTCCCCGGGTCATCCGACCCGCCGGGTCATCGCCAAGGCGTTCCCGATCTCGATCGATTCGAAATCGTTCGAAGAGCTCGCGCGCCAGCCCGCGATCCAGGCGCGCGCGAAGGAGATCCGCGAGGGTCTCGGCAACCCGAAGACGATCATGCTCGGCGTCGACCGCCTCGACTACACCAAGGGCATCGGCCACCGGCTCAAGGCCTACGGCGAACTGCTCGCCGACGGCCGCATCAAGGTCGAAGACGTGACGCTCGTGCAGGTCGCGAGCCCGAGCCGCGAACGCGTGCAGGCCTACATGGACCTGCGCGACGAGATCGAACTCACCGTCGGCCGCATCAACGGCGACTTCGCCACGATGAGCCACACCGCGATCAGCTACCACCACCACGGCTACCCCCGCGAAGAGATGGCGGCGCTCTACCTCGCCGCCGACATCATGCTCGTCACCGCCCTGCGCGACGGCATGAACCTCGTCGCCAAGGAGTACGTGGCGGCGCGCTTCGACGACGACGGCATCCTGGTGCTGAGCGAGTTCGCCGGTGCCGCCGACGAGCTGAAACGTGCACTTCGCATCAACCCGCACGACATCGACGGGCTCAAGGAGACGATCCTGCAGGCCATCGCCATGCCGAAGCGCGACCGCGTGGCGCGCATGCGTTCGCTGCGCAAGCGTGTGCTCGAGTACGACGTGGCCCGCTGGTCCACCACCTTCCTCACGACCCTCGCCGGTGTGCGCGGCGACCGCGAGAACGCCGAGCCCGACATCGACCTCGACGACCCGCTCGGCGACCTCGAATGGACGGTCGAACGCGCCCCGCGGGGAAGCGCACTGTGATGGAAAGCGCACTGTAATGGTCGACGTCGACACCCCGCCTCCGTTCTCCCGGCTGCCCGAACCGCTCGTCGGCGCGCTGCGCGAGATCACCCGCACCAAGCAGCTGCTCGTCGCACTCGACTTCGACGGCACCCTCGCGCCCGAGGTCGACGACCCCGAGCGCGCACGTGCGCTGCCCGAGGCTCGCGAGGCAGTACTGCGCCTGCTCAAGATGCCGCACACCCGGGTCGCGCTCGTCTCGGGCCGCGCCCTCGCGAGCCTCGAGCATGTGTCGCAGCTGCCCGACAACGCTCTGCTGATCGGGTCGCACGGCATCGAGATCCGTCTCGACAACCCCGACGACATCATCGGCCTCGACGCCGCCGAACTCGAGCGGGTCGAACTGCTCAAAGAGGTGCTGAGCGAGGTGGCCGACTCGATCGACCAGGTCTGGCTCGAATCGAAGCCCGCCGGCTTCGCCCTGCACACCCGGCTCGCCACCGAGCACAACTCGCGCGTGGCGCACCTCGTGGCGCGCAGCGAAGCGGCCGCCGAACTCGACAACCTCACGGTGCGCGGCGGCAAGAACGTGCTCGAGTTCTCGGTGCGCTCGACGACCAAGGGCGAGGCGATCGAACACCTGCGCGCCTACACGAAGGCGACCGCGGTCTTCTTCGCGGGCGACGATGTGACCGACGAAGACGGGTTCGCGGCGCTCGACGCCGACGACCTGGGCCTCAAGGCCGGCGAGGGCCAGACCCTCGCCAACCACCGAGTGAAGGGTCCGGTCGAGGTGGCGCGCGCGCTCACCCTGCTCGCCGACCTGCGCGAGGGCGACGTTCACGAGCAGTAGCCGGCCGCGAGAATCCGGCAGCGTACTCCTCCGGTCGACACACCCCGGAAGTTTCCCAGCCAAGCCACGGTAAACTGGTGACGCGGCTTCAGGAAAAGCTTTCCGAGTAATCTCCAGCGACGTGTACTTGCCGCACCAACGCACTGGGAGGCACCATGCTCGCGATTCTCATCGCGTTCGCAGCGCTTGCGCTGATCCTCCCACCGGTGTGCCGTCTGATCGGCCGCCGCGTCTTCCTCGTCGCCGCCCTCGTGCCGACGGCCGCCTTCGTCTACACCCTCGCCATGTCGGGCGCCGTTCTCGACGGCGGGCAGGTCGTCGAGGTGGTGCCCTGGGTTCCGCAGCTCGACCTCGCGATCGCCGTACGGCTCGACACGCTCAGCTGGGTGCTCGCGCTCGTGGTCACCGGCGTCGGCGCGCTCGTGCTGCTCTACTGCGCGCGCTACTTCAGCGACAGCGAAGAGGGTCTCGGCCGCTTCGCCGCCGTGCTGCTCGCATTCGCGGGCGCGATGTACGGGCTCGTGGTCGCCGACGACGTCTACCTGCTCTTCATATTCTGGGAAGCCACGAGCGTGCTCTCCTACCTGCTCATCGGCCACTACACCGGCCGCAAGGCCAGTCGTGGTGCGGCACTGCAGGCACTGCTCGTCACCACCTTCGGCGGGCTCGTGATGTTCGTCGGGCTCGTGCTGCTCTCGGTCGACACGGGCACGTCGCGCATCTCCGAGATCGTGGCGCTCGCGCCGAGCGGACCCCTCGTCACCACGGCGATCATGCTCATCCTGGTCGGCGCGATGTCGAAGTCGGCGATCTGGCCGTTCCACTTCTGGCTGCCGGCCGCGATGGCGGCGCCCACACCGGTGAGCGCCTACCTGCACGCCGCCGCCATGGTGAAGGCCGGCATCTACCTCATTGCCCGCCTCGCTCCCGGCTTCGCCGACACCCCCGGATGGCAGGAGGTGATCGTCGGGTTCGGTGTGCTCACCATGCTGTTCGGCGCGTACACCGCCCTGCGCCAGCACGACCTCAAGCTCGTTCTCGCCTACGGAACGGTGAGCCAGCTGGGATTCCTCATGGTGGTCGCCGGCTTCGGCACGCGCGACACCGCCCTCGCCGGGCTCGCGCTGCTGCTCGCCCACGCGCTCTACAAGAGCACCCTGTTTCTCGTCGTCGGCATCATCGACCACGACGCCGGCACTCGCGACCTGCGCAAACTCTCGGGACTCGGTCGCAAGACGCCCGTGCTCGCCACCGTCACCGCCCTCGCGCTCGTCAGCATGGTCGGCCTGCCGCCCGCACTCGGCTTCGTCGCCAAGGAGGGCGTGTTCACCTCGCTGCTCGAGAGCGGCGAGGCGGGCAACCCGCTCGGCTGGGTCGCCCTCGTCGGCGTCGCGCTCGGCTCGGCGCTCACCGTCGCGTACAGCGCCCGGTTCTTCTGGGGCGCGTTCTTCAGCAAGCCCGGCGTCGAGACCGTCAAGCCGGTCAAGGAACACCTCGACTTCGTGCTCTCGCCCGCGTTGCTCGCGGCGAGCGGCATCGTGCTCGGCGTCGCGGCGGCCTTCGTCGATTCCACGCTGAGCGGTTACTCGAAGACCATCCCCGCTGAAGGGGGCGAGAGCTACCACCTCGCCCTCTGGCACGGACTCGAGCCCGCGCTCGCGATCTCGGCCGGCACCCTGCTGCTCGGCGCGGCCGTCTTCGCCTGGCGCGGACGCCGCATCACGACGACCGCACCCACCTCGCGCGCCGCCGACACCTACTCCAACATTTTGCGCGTCATCGACCGCACCGCCGCCCGCACCACGAGCACCACGCAGCGCGGCTCGCTGCCGTTCTACCTCGGCGTCATCCTCACCGTGTTCATCCTCGCCGTCGGCACGGCGCTCGTGCTCAACCGCAGCTGGCCGAGCGGCATCAAGTTCTGGGACTTCCCGGCGCAGGCCGCCATCGGCGTCGTGATGATCATCGCGGCGATAGCGGCCACCCGCGCGACCAAGCGTTTCCAGGCGGTCGTGCTCGTGGGCGTCACCGGCTACGGCATGGCGGGCATCTTCGCGCTCGAGGGCGCTCCCGACCTCGCCCTCACCCAGATCCTGGTCGAGATCGTCACCCTCGTCGCGTTCGTGCTGGTGCTGCGCCGGCTGCCCGCACGCCTCGGCGTGCGCAACGGCCAGACCAATCGTGTCATCCGCGCCGTTGTCGCGATCGGATTCGCCCTCGTGATGGGCGCGGCCGCGATCGTCACCCTCGGCGCCCGCGACGCGCTGCCGATCTCGCTGCAGTGGCCCGACCTCGCCTACAACCAGGGCCACGGCCGCAACGTCGTGAACGTGGCGCTCGTCGACCTGCGCGGCTGGGACACCATGGGCGAGCTCAGCGTGATCATCGTCGCCGCGACCGGCGTTGCCAGCCTCATCTTCATCAGCGGCCGCACCGACAACCTGCCGCGCCTGCCCCGCCGCGAGGCCAAGCGCAAGATGAAGGCGCAGCGCATCGGCGCCTACACGGCACAGGCCTCGGGCGACGACGCCCGCACCTCGTGGTTGCTCGCCGGCCGCACGCTCGCCGCCGGCAACCGGTCGATCCTGCTCGAGGTCGTCGTGCGGCTCATCTTCCACCCGATCCTCATCGTGTCGATCTACCTGCTCTTCGCCGGCCACAACCTGCCGGGCGGCGGGTTCGCCGGCGGGCTCGTCGCGGGCCTCGCGCTCGTCGCGCGCTACCTGGCGGGCGGCCGGCACGAACTCGGTGCCGCCGCGCCCATCGACGCGGGCAAGCTGCTCGGCACGGGCCTCGCCCTCGCCGTCGGCACCGCGCTGGTGCCGATCTTCTTCGGGCAGGCCGCCCTGCAGTCGAGTTTCATCGAGGGCGAGATCTGGCCGTTCGGTCACGTCGAGTTCGTGACATCCACGATCTTCGATATCGGCGTCTACCTCGTCGTCGTCGGCCTCACGCTCGACGTGCTGCGCAGTCTCGGCGCCGAGGTCGACAGGCAACAGGAAGACGAGACCGAAGAACAGAGCGCACGCACGGAGAGGGAGACGGTATGAACATCTCGCTCGTACTCGTCGCCGTGATGGTGGTGCTCTACGCCGCCGGCATCTACCTGCTGCTCGAGCGCAGCATGACGCGCGTGCTGCTCGGCTTCCTGCTCGTCGGCAACGCCACCAACCTGCTGCTCATCACCATGGTCGGCAAGGTCGGCAGCGCGCCGATCGTCGAAGACGGCGTGACCGCGGCCGACATGACCGACCCGATGCCCGAGGCGCTCATCCTCACCGCGATCGTCATCACCTTCGGCGTCTCCGCGTTTTTGATGGCGCTCATCTACCGCTCCTGGCGGCTCGAGCGCGACGACGACGTGGACGACGACGTCGACGATGTCGCCTTGCGCGGGCAGGCGGTCGCCGAGCTGGGCGAGACGCTCGAATCGACGACGGATGACTCGGAGTTCGGGGCACACCGATGAACATGAACTTTCTCGTGCCCCTCGTGGTGATGCTGCCGTTGCTCGGCGCCGCCTCCACGCTCATCCTCGGCCGGCGACCACGCGGGCAGCGCATCGTCGCGGTCGCCACGCTCGCCGCCGTGCTCGCGATCGGCATCGTGATGCTGGTCGTGGTGGATGACTCGGCGCCCCTCGCCCTCGAGGTGGGCGGTTGGCAGGCGCCGTTCGGCATCGTGCTGATCGTCGACCGGCTCGCCGCGCTGATGCTCGTGGTCTCGGCGCTCGTGCTGCTCGCCGTGCTCATCTTCTCGGTCGGGCAGGGTCTCGCCGACGGCGACCACGAGACGCCGGTCTCGATCTACTACCCGACCTACCTCATCCTCGCCGCGGGCGTCTTCACGGCGTTCATCGCGGGCGACCTCTTCAACCTCTACGTCGGCTTCGAGATTCTGCTGGTGTCGAGCTACGTGCTCATCACGCTCGGCGGCACCGAGGCGCGCATCAGGGCGGGCGTCACCTACATCGTGGTGAGCCTGCTGTCGTCGCTGCTCTTCCTCGCCGCGATCGCGATGATCTATGGCGCCGTCGGCACCGTGAACATCGCGCAGATCTCGGTCCGGATGGCCGAGATTCCGCAGGACGTGCAGATCATCCTGCACGTGATGCTGCTCGTGGCGTTCGGCATCAAGGCCGCGGTGTTCCCGCTGTCGTTCTGGCTGCCCGACTCCTACCCGACCGCGCCGGCGCCGGTGACGGCGGTGTTCGCCGGCTTGCTCACCAAGGTGGGCGTGTACGCGATCATCCGCACCGAGACGGTGATCTTCCCGGGGCCCGAGCTCAACACACCCCTGATGATCGTGGCGCTGCTCACGATGGTGGTCGGTGTGCTCGGCGCCGTGTCGCAGGCCGACATCAAGCGAATACTCTCGTTCACCCTGGTCAGCCACATCGGCTACATGATCCTCGGCATCTCGCTCGGAACGGCGGCCGGCACGGGTGCGGCGATCTACTACATCGTTCATCACATCGTGGTTCAGGCGACCCTGTTCCTCGCCGCGGGTCTGATCGAGCGCGTGGGCGGCAGCACGTCGATCACCAAGCTCGGCGGACTGCTCAAGGCCGCGCCGGTGATCGCGGTGCTCTACTTCATCCCGGCGCTCAACCTCGGCGGCATCCCGCCGTTCTCCGGCTTCATCGGCAAGCTCGCGCTGTTCGAGGCGAGTGCCGAGCAAGGAACCTGGCTCGCCTACGTGCTCATCGGCGCGGGCGCGCTCGTGTCGCTGCTCACCCTCTACGCGCTCGTGCGGGTCTGGAACATGGCGTTCTGGCGCTCCGCCGGCGAGGTGGAGGACTACGACTCGACCCTGCTGCACAACGTGTCCGAGGCGCCGAACGCGCCGCGCATGCAGGCCACCCGCACCGCGCCGAAACTCATGGTCGGCGCGACGGCCGGCATGGTGGTCGTGACGCTCGCGCTCACGGTGTTCGCCGGTCCGCTCTACGCGATCGCGGCGCGGGCGGGCGAGAACCTCGAGGGCCCGTCGTTCTACATCGACATCGTCTTCCCGGGAGGCATCGATGACTGACACCGGCCAGAAGTCGGAACGCAAGCACGTGCGGGTGCGCATGCTGCACCAGCTGCCGCTCATCGTCGTTCTCGTTGTGCTGTGGATGCTGCTCTGGGGCAACGTCTCGTGGCTCAACCTGGTCACCGGGCTCGTGCTCGCGGTGTTCGTGACCCGCGTCTTCTACCTGCCGCCCGTCGAGCTCACCGGCCGCCTGCACCCCTGGCACCTCGCCGTGTTCGTGGGCACCTTCTCCTGGCAGCTGGTGACCGCCTCGTTCCAGGTCGCGGCCCAGGCGTTCTCCCCGCGTCCGGTCAGCCGCAACGCGGTCATCGCCGTGCAGCTGTTCACACGCTCCGACCTGATCATGACGCTCACGGCGATCGCGCTGTCGCTCATCCCGGGATCGCTCGTACTCGAGGCCGACCGCGAGAAGTCGATCCTCTACCTGCACGTGCTGAACACCCCCGACCCCGCCGCGGTCGAGAAGGCGCGCGAAGACGTGCTGCTGATCGAGCGTCGTCTCGTGCGCGCGCTGGGCTCCCGCGCGGATCTGGAAAGGCTGAACACAGAGAGGCTGAACGCGTGAACGTCATCTACCTCGCGGTCGGCGCCCTGTTCACGATCGCCGCACTGCTCACCGTCTACCGCATCGTGCGCGGACCGTCGATCCTCGACCGCATGATCGCCTCCGACGTGCTGCTCACCACGCTGATGCTCGTCGTCGGCGCCGAGATGGTCTACAACGGGCACACCCGCACCATCCCGCTGATGGTTGTGCTCGCGTCCACCGCGATCTTCGCCACGATCGCCGTCGCCCGCTACGTCTCGAAGCAAGACCGCCCGGTCGGCATCCCCGTCGGCGACGACAGCTCGCTGGGCGACAGCGCTTCACTCACCGCCGCGACGGTCACCCCCGAAGAGCGCGGCGAGAAGGTCGAAATCGGCGACGAGCCAGATAAAGCTCCGGATGACACGGAAGCGGGCACCTCGAAATGAGCAACGACACCCTCGACCTCCTCGCCGCCATCAGCCTGCTGCTCGGCGCCCTGCTCTCGGTCGCCGCGGGCGTGGGCCTCGTGCGCTTCCCCGACGCCCTCAGCCGCATGCACGCCGCCACTAAGCCGCAGATTCTCGGTCTGATCTTCGTCGTCATCGCGATCGCGCTCGAATCGCGGCAGTGGTCGACCCTGCTGCTGCTCATCCCGGTGGTGCTGTTCCAGATGCTCACCGCACCGATCTCGGCGCACATGGTCGGCCGGGCCGGATACCGCACCGGCAATTTCGACCACGAGCTGATGATCGCCGACGAGCTCGAGGCCGAGGTCGAGCGCGCCACGGCGGAGACTCTCGAAGCTTCCAAAGAACAACAAGGAACGTAAACCCTCGGTCGCAGGCTCCCTCGGCGCTGGGGTCGCGCAAACGCTGGCGCGTTTGCCATAGCTCCACCGCGCACACGTGTAACCCAGCACGGTTTGGTTCATTACACTCGTAACATGCCGGACACATCCCGAGAAGCAATCGACATCAAGCCCCGCTCCCGCACCGTCACCGACGGTATCGAAGCCACCACCTCGCGCGGAATGCTGCGGGCGGTCGGCATGGGAGACGCCGACTGGGAGAAGCCCCAGATCGGTATTGCGAGCTCGTGGAACGAGATCACTCCCTGCAACCTCTCGCTCGACCGTCTCGCGCAGGCGGCCAAAGAGGGCGTGCACGGCGGCGGCGGATACCCGCTGCAGTTCGGCACCATCAGCGTCTCCGACGGCATCTCGATGGGTCACGAGGGCATGCACTTCTCGCTCGTCTCCCGCGAGGTCATAGCCGACAGCGTCGAGACCGTGATGATGGCGGAGCGCCTCGACGGCAGCGTGCTGCTCGCCGGCTGCGACAAGTCGATCCCCGGCATGCTCATGGCGGCCGCGCGCCTCGACCTCTCCAGCGTGTTCCTCTACGCCGGCTCGATCGCCCCCGGCTGGGTGAAGCTGACCGACGGCACCGAGAAAGAGATCACGATCATCGACTCGTTCGAGGCGGTGGGCGGCGTCAAGGCCGGCACCATGAGCCTCGAAGACGCCCACCGCATCGAGTGCGCGTTCGCACCGGGCGAGGGCGCCTGCGGCGGAATGTACACCGCCAACACCATGGCTTCGGTCGCCGAGGCCCTCGGCCTCAGCCTGCCCGGCTCGGCGAGCCCCGCTTCGGCCGACCGCCGCCGCGACTACTACGCGCACCGTTCGGGCGAGGCAGTGGTCAACCTGCTGCGCCTCGGCATCACGGCACGCGACATCCTCACCAAGAAGGCGTTCGAGAACGCGATCACCGTCGCCATGGCGCTCGGCGGCTCGACCAACGTCGTGCTGCACCTGCTCGCGATCGCCTACGAGGCCGAGGTCGAACTGACTCTCGACGACTTCAACCGCATCGGCGACAAGGTTCCGCACATCGGCGACCTCAAGCCTTTCGGCAAGTACGTGATGAACGACGTCGACCGCCAGGGCGGCATCCCCGTGCTGATGAAGGCCCTGCTCGACGCCGGACTGCTGCACGGCGACGTGCTCACCGTCACCGGCAAGACCCTCGCCGAGAACCTCGCCGAGATGAGCATCGACCCGCTCGACGGCAAGGTGCTGCGCACGCTCGACAACCCGATCCACGCGACCGGCGGCATCACTGTGCTGCAGGGGAGCATGGCCCCCGAGGGATCCGTCGTCAAGACCGCCGGCTTCGACGCCGACGTGTTCGAGGGCCCGGCTCGCGTCTTCGAACGCGAGCGCGCGGCGCTCGACGCGCTCACCGAAGGCACGATCAACAAGGGCGAGGTCGTCGTCATCCGCTACGAGGGCCCCAAGGGCGGACCGGGCATGCGCGAGATGCTGGCGATCACCGCCGCCATCAAGGGCGCGGGCCTCGGTAAAGATGTACTACTCTTGACGGACGGCAGATTCTCAGGCGGCACAACCGGACTGTGTATCGGCCACATAGCTCCCGAAGCAGTAGACGCAGGTCCTATTGCCTTCGTGCGCGATGGTGATCTTATACGGGTCGATATCGCAGCTCGCTCGCTCGACCTACTTGTCGATCCAGCAGAGCTGGAAGCTCGCCGAATCGGCTGGGCTCCCCTTCCCCCGCGCTACACCCGAGGCGTGCTCGCGAAGTATGCGAAGCTCGTGCATTCCGCCGCAGAAGGCGCCGTCACCGGCTAACTGCCGGCCGGCGCCGGGTGCAAGCACGGCGCCGAATCAATCACCATTTTCGTTAGGAACCCCATGTCCACGGACTCACCAGCCGTGTCAACGGCAAGCCCCCGACCACCGAAGAAGCCGGCGAGCACCGAGCCGGAGCTGCTGACAGGTTCGGGAGCCGTGCTGCGCTCCCTCAAGAACCTCGGCATCACCGATGTGTTCGGTCTGCCCGGCGGCGCCATCATCCCGTTCTACGACGAACTGATGGCCGACACCGACATCCGCCACATCCTCGTGCGGCACGAGCAGGGCGCGGGCCACGCGGCCGAAGGCTACGCCGCGTCATCCAACCGCGTCGGAGTCGCGATCGCGACCTCCGGCCCCGGAGCGACCAACCTCGTCACCGCGATCGCCGACGCCTACATGGACTCGGTGCCGCTGCTCGCGATCACCGGCCAGGTGTTCTCGACCCTGATGGGAACGGACGCCTTCCAGGAGGTCGACATCATCGGCATCACGATGCCGATCACCAAGCATTCGATCCTGGTGAAGGATGCCGCGGACGTGCCCGCCGCGATCGCGTCGGCGTACCACATCGCCACCACCGGCCGTCCGGGCCCCGTGCTGGTCGACATCACCAAGGACGCGCAGCAGAACACGGCGCCGTTCATCTGGCCGCCCAAGCTCGACCTGCCCGGCTACCGCCCGGTCACCAAGGCGCACGGCAAGCAGATCACCGCGGCCGCCGAGCTGCTCGCTGCCGCCAAGCGCCCCGTCTTCTATGTCGGTGGCGGTGTCATCCGTTCGAAGGCGAGTGAAGAACTTCTCGAGCTCGTCGAGAAGACCGGCGTGCCCGTCGTCACGACGCTGATGGCCCGCGGCGCCTTCCCCGACTCGCACGATCAGCACCTGGGCATGCCCGGAATGCACGGAACCGTGCCCGCCGTGCTCGGCCTGCAGGAGAGCGACCTCATCATCGCTCTCGGCTCGCGCTTCGACGACCGGGTCACCGGCAAGACGAGCGAGTTCGCCCCGCACGCCAAAATCGTGCACGTCGACATCGACCCGGCCGAGATCGGCAAGATCCGCGCCGCCGACGTGCCGATCGTGGGCGACGCGAAAGAGGTCATCCTCGACCTCATCGCCGCCTGGGCCCCCGCCGTCGCGGAGACCACCCCCGACTACAGCGAGTGGTGGGCGCGTCTCAACACGCTGCGCGAGCAGTTCCCGCTCGGTTACACCATGCCCGACGACGGACTGCTGTCGCCGCAGCAGATCATCGAGCGCATCGGCCAGATGACCGGACCCGAGGGCGTCTACGCCGCGGGCGTCGGTCAGCACCAGATGTGGGCGGCGCAGTTCATCAAGTACGAGCGCCCCAACTCGTGGCTCAACTCGGGCGGCGCCGGCACCATGGGCTACGGCGTTCCCGCCGCCATGGGCGCGAAGGTGGCCCAGCCCGACCGCGTCGTGTGGGCGATCGACGGCGACGGCTGCTTCCAGATGACCAACCAGGAGCTCGCCACCTGCGTCATCAACAACATTCCGATCAAGGTCGCGATCATCAACAACTCGAGCCTCGGCATGGTGCGCCAGTGGCAGACCCTGTTCTACGAGGGTCGCCACTCGTTCACCGACCTGAACACCGGCCACGGCACCGCCATGGTGCCCGACTTCGTGAAGCTCGCCGACGCCTACGGCGCACTCGGCATCCGCGTCACGAAGCAGGAAGAGGTCGACGCCGCCATCCAGCTCGCGCTCGACACCAACGACCGTCCCGTGGTCATCGACTTCATCGTGAGCCGTGACTCGATGGTGTGGCCGATGGTGCCGCAGGGCGTCGGCATGAGCCAGGTGCAGTACGCCCGCGACCACGCCCCCGAGTGGGAAGAGGAGTAGCCCCCATGAGTCACGTCCTTTCCCTTCTCGTCGAAGACAAACCGGGTCTCTTGACCCGCGTCGCCGGCCTGTTCGCGCGCCGCGGCTTCAACATCGAGAGCCTCGCCGTCGGCAAGAGCGAGATCCCCGGCCTCTCCCGCATCACCGTCGTGGTCGACGTGGAAGAGCTCCCGCTCGAGCAGGTCACCAAGCAGCTGAACAAGCTGATCAACGTGATCAAGATCGTCGAGCTCGACCCCTCGCAGTCGGTCACGCGCGAGCACATGCTGATCAAGGTGCGGGTGGACAACACCACGAGGTCGCAGGTTCTCGAGGCCGTCTCGCTGTTCCGCGCGAGCATTGTGGATGTCTCGACCGACGCGCTCGTCATCGAGACGACCGGTGACAGCGGCAAGATCCAGGCGCTGCTGCGCATTCTCGAACCCTACGGAATCAAGGAGATCGCCCAGAGTGGCCTCCTCGCCATCGGACGCGGCGGCAAGAGCATCACCGAACGCGTTTTCAAGAACTAACACCCTCTTCACGAACTACAGACCGAACCGAAAAGAGAGATAAACAAAGTGACTGAAATCTTCTACGACAAAGACGCCGACCTCGCACTGATCCAGGGCAAGAAGGTCGCCGTCATCGGCTACGGCTCGCAGGGCCACGCGCACGCGCAGAACCTCCGCGACTCGGGTGTCGAGGTCGTCGTCGGCCTCAAGGAGGGCTCGAAGTCGAAGGCCAAGGCCGAAGAGGCGGGCTTCACCGTGCTCACCGGCGCCGAGGCCGCAGCCTGGGCCGACGTCATCGTCATCCTCGCTCCCGACCAGAGCCAGCGTCACCTCTACGCCGACGACATCGCGTCGAACCTCACCGAGGGCAAGGCGCTCGTCTTCGGCCACGGCTTCAACATCCGCTACGGCTACATCACCGCCCCCGCCGGCGTCGACGTTCTTCTCGTCGCCCCCAAGGGACCGGGTCACACCGTGCGCCGCGAGTACGAGGCCGGCCGTGGCGTTCCCGTCATCGTCGCCGTCGAGCAGGACGCCACCGGCTCCGCCTGGGACCTCGCCTGGTCGTACTCCAAGGCCATCGGCGGACTCCGCGCCGGCGGCATCAAGACCACGTTCACCGAAGAGACCGAGACCGACCTCTTCGGCGAGCAGGCAGTTCTCTGCGGCGGCGTCTCGCAGCTCGTCCAGTACGGCTTCGAGACCCTGACCGAGGCCGGCTACCAGCCGCAGATCGCCTACTTCGAGGTGCTGCACGAGCTCAAGCTCATCGTCGACCTCATGTGGGAGGGTGGCATCGCCAAGCAGCGTTGGAGCGTCTCCGACACCGCCGAGTACGGCGACTACGTCTCCGGCCCGCGCGTCATCACGCCCGACGTCAAGGAGAACATGAAGGCCGTTCTCGCCGACATCCAGAACGGCGCATTCGCGAAGCGCTTCATCGACGACCAGGACGCCGGAGCTCCCGAGTTCCTCGCCCTCCGCGAGAAGGGTGCCCAGCACCCCATCGAGGCCACCGGTAAGGAACTGCGCGCGCTCTTCGCCTGGAAGCAGCAGGACGCGGACTACACCGACGGCTCCGCCGCCCGCTAGTCCCTGAAAATCCTAAAGATGGTCACCCCGCACAGGGGTGGCCATCTTTTTTCGTTGCGGCTACGAATAAGCGCCATGAACAGCACACCGCGCCGCACAATCGGGGTCCTCCGCATCGTCGCGGCCCTCGTCGTGTTCGCGACGATCACCACTCAGATCACCGATCGCATCCTGAACGATGCCTTCGACCCCGAGGAGTATTTCAGCTACTTTACGATCCAGTCGGGGCTCATCAACATCGTCGTATTCGCCGTGGGTGGAGTGATGGCGCTTCGCCTGCCGCGCGACACCGTCTTGTTCACCTCCGTGCGCGCCGCGACGCTCGCCTACGCCGTGGTCACCGCGGGTGTCTACAACCTGCTGCTGCGGGGCATCCCCTACGAGGGGTTCGTCGGGCTGCAGTGGCCCAACGAGGTGCTGCACGTCTGGATCCCGATCGTGATCGTGCTCGACTGGCTGCTCTCGCCTGGCCGCCCGGCGCTGCCGTGGTCGACCCTGCGGCTCGCTCTCGTCTTTCCGATCGGCTGGCTCGTCTACACGCTCGTGCGCGGTGGCGTCACGGGCATTTACCCGTACCCGTTCATCGATCCGGCGACGGCCGGCTGGGGCAGCGTGGTGATCTACATCGTCGCTCTCAGCGCGGTCATCGTCGGCCTGGTGGCGTTCGCGGTCGCGTACAGCAGGCTGCTGCCCGGCCGTCAGGCCCGACCGGCCCGAGCGTAAGACAAGGCTAGAAGGCCGTCGTCAGGCTCCACACCCCGAGCACGATCACACCCCAGAGCAGCACGGCTGCCGAGACCGCTACGGCCCAGCCGCGCAGGCGGTGCTGATTGCGTTCGCCCTGCGCGCGACCCGAGGGCAGAAACCAGATCCGTTCCCGGACGGACGTGCGGGGCGACCGCGGGCTCACAACGGAACCTTGATCATTCCGAAGCCGCGCATCTCCACCCGCAGGTCGCCGGGGGCGCGCACGACGGTCATCAGAACGTCGTCGCAGTTGTGGCAGCGCACCACGATGTCGGGGCCGGACTCGTAGACCATCGCGCTCGCGAGAACGGATTCGTCTCCGCAGCCGCCGCACCGCCCGACCGCAACCGTCATGTCGACGCAGAACAGCTCGGACAGCGGGCCAGCGAGCACGTTACCGTCGAGATGGTTCATTGTCTTCCCGTTTCTGTGGTCTGGCGAAACAGCGGGTCGTTCAATACCGACAGCATAGCGACCGGTGGGCCGCTACTTGCCGCCGAATCGCTCGGTTTTTACGGATGCCGCGGGGTGCTCGAGCGCCACGAGCCAGTCGGCCACACTCTCGACGAATCCGGTCGGTCCGCAGACAAAGACCGTCGGCTTCTCGCTGGCCGGGATCGTCGCCGCCTTGAGCACGGAGGGGCTCAGCCGGCCGGCCGCGGTCGGCCAGCCGGCCGGCGTCTCGCGGGTGTAGACCCAGGTGATCTCGAAGTTCGGCGAGGTGAGGCTCGCGAGTTCGTCGGCGAAAAAAACATCCTGCGGGGAGCGCA
>Ga0247730_1000851_pt1 | contig 19064 bp, 21 predicted proteins | sample UWRJL073202C2_FD_180959 | JGI IMG/M metagenome (GOLD analysis project Ga0247730, IMG submission 180959) | Plant litter microbial communities from Arlington Agricultural Research Station in Wisconsin, United States - UWRJ-L073-202C-2 | ecosystem: Environmental > Terrestrial > Plant litter >... | reverse complement strand
TGCACACGTAATGGTTTTGACTGTCTTCTTACAGCGCTACGAGTGGTATCGGTACTCTTAAGTACGGTATCTGGATTTTTCTTTGTTTTATCAGTGCTCTGTGCATGCAAAACACCTGATTGAAGAGCGGTTATAGTAAAGAGGGAAATGACAGAGAGTAGGAGTTTATTCATAGAATTCGTTATATACAGAAATGAATAACGAATGTCCGGATAATGTTTTAAATTTTGTTAAAATTTATAGGTTGATAGATCCGCTTTGTTTTGATAAAAATTGCTGGAACTTCTTATAGAATGATTTAAATTCCACAATAACCATCTCCCCTTTTTCTGTGACCACAGCATTGCCTCCCCCTTTGCCGCCGCGTTGGGAAATTACCACAGGAGCATCCAGCCGTGTATTCATATCTTCTATCATTTGCCATGCCTGGCGGTAAGACATATTCATTTGAAGGGCAGCCTGTCGTATAGAACCACAATCGCGGATGCGCTCCAGCAGTTCAACCCTGCCGGGGCCAACCAGTTTGCTGCCATTTAGTTCTATCCAGAGTTTACCGTTTAACTTTAAGGCTGTGTCTTCGCTCATAGAAATTATTTATTGCTCAAGATATTAAAAAGAAAGCGCTTTCTCAGGCTGTAGTTTTGGAACAGGCTTAGGCTTTTTCTTGCTTTTCTTCTTTTTACCAAGATATAGTATCAATCCGGTAACCGGTAATGTGGCACTGACCAGGCTACAAAGAAATGCGATGATCTTTCCCGGGAGAGCGGCGATCTGCCCGGTGTGAATATCATAATTCATACTGTTGAGCTGCATCCCGGCACTTTTTTTACTGTTTGGCAGGAAGTTGAGCAGCTTCCCTGAATACTGGTCGAACGCATAAGTATCCTGATCCCGGAAATGTAAGGGCTGAGGATAGGCAGTAACTAAAATAGGCGAACCTTTCTTTGCTCCCGGGATCAGCAGGAGATAGTTTGCATGCGGAGATTTCTTTCTGACAATGGCATATGCGCGGTCGATCACCAGATGGGCCTTCGGAAAAGAAGCAATAGCTGTTGAGTCTGATTTGAACTTTTTCTTTTCCGCCGGGTAACTTTTACCAAGGTTGGCTGCTGTATAAAGGCCTCTACTTACCCACGGTAAACTGAAAGATAAACCGGTTATGGCGATGATGATTACTACGCTGGTGACGTAAAAACCCAGAACATTGTGCAGATCATAATTTACGCGTTTCCATTTGGCACCCCATTTAATCCTGAAACTCCGTTTGCGGTCTGACTTCCGTGTTGGCCACCACAATACCAGTCCGGTAATCATAATAATGACAAAAGTAATTACAGAAACATAATTGACTACTTTGCCAATTTCCCTTGGCAGAAAAAGATACAAGTGTATATCCTTGATCATAGCAAAAAATGAATCCTTAAACACCCGGGATTTCAGGATCTCAGCCGTATAGGGGTCAAAATATATTGCCATCACCTTTTTTTTCACCGTCAGGCGTACCATCAGGGAACGGTCCTTCCCCAGATAGCTCACCGAGGTGATCTTTCCTTCAGGAAACTGCTTCAGGGCCAAGCGTTCAAACACCGAAGGCAGCAGAAAGGGTTTAGCCTGTGCCTCTACTTTACGATATGCGATGGTATTATCCTGTATTTCATCCTGAAAACAGTAGATACAGCCGCTAACGCTGATGATAAAAACTACCAGTCCGGAGATAAACCCAAGCCAGCGGTGTGCGAATAATATAGCGCTTTTTGCAGCAGTCATCTTTTTTAGATAAATAATGAGAAACAGCATTACATCAGCCTGTTTCGATCTAAAGGTATAGTATCTAGACTTATTATTGATTGATAACAAATATATTAATTCTGCCAAAACACACAATATCTTTCCGGCTTAAGCTATAAATACAAAAAAGCCCCTATCTTTGGACTCAAAATTTTACAATAATATTTTTATGGCAAAAACATCTGAAGCTAAAGTAGGAAACATATTACGTTACAACGGCGAACTGGTAACAGTTACAGAGCTGATACACCGTACACCAGGTAAAGGTGGAGCTTTCTACCTTGGCAAATTTCGCAATATCAAAACAGGAAAAATTGTGGAAGCCCGTTTAGGAACTGATGAGCAGATTGAAATTTGCCGTGTAGAGACAAACGATTATCAGTACCTGTATGAAGAAGGTGAATATTTTGTGGTGATGGACAATGTAACTTTCGACCAGTTTAATGTACCTAAAGCTTTATTCGGCCCATCGGCAAAATTCCTTAAAGAAGGTATGGACGTAATTGTTTCGTTTGAAAGCGAAGAACCAATTGTAGCCCAGGCACCTAATTTTGTGGAACTTGAAATCACTTACGCTGAACCTGCTGTAAAAGGAGATACTTCTTCAGGTGCGCAGAAAAATGTAACTACAGAAAACGGTGTAGAGATAAAGGTACCTTTATTCGTTAATCAGGGCGATAGAATCAAAGTTGATACACGTACAGGCGAGTATGTTGAACGTGTAAAATAAAACAAGTTATCAATTGAATACAATATCATAAGCCCGGTGACGCAAGTTGACGGGCTTTCTTGTATTTACGCCTGCTGGGATATCAATATCACTGTTTATCCGGTACGATCGGTACCGCGATTCAGGTGTATAAGCTTTTCGGTATTCACCTGATCAGCAAACTGTGCGAGGAGCAATTTCAGTTTAGGATTTACTATATTTTCGCAAAAAGGTTTTTCAGGATTACTGTAATAATAATTTAAGAAATCCTTTGTGTTCAGTTTAAAGTCTTCACAAGGCAGAACCTGTGTAATAACCGGATCAGAAAATTCTTTTTGTAGAGACTGGATTGCATCACGAGAAATCTGACGCTGCTCTGCGTTAAAGGTGTAAACGGCAGACCTATATTTCGACCGCATACTATGATTTGATGTGCAGCTGTGTGTGAACAGATGAATAGCGATTAATGTATACAAAGTAATCACTTCCGGGTTGTATTCAACAATAACACCTTCAGAAAAAGTCATATTTGGTCCATCTGCAGCAATCCATCCCTGACGGACGGCGTTGATACCTTTTAATGATAAAAAGATGGCTTCAGTACACCAGTGGCAACTCCCGCCGAAGCCTATTTCTTCCATTATGCTCAGGCCAGTAAAGTATCAAATATTTCTCCCCTGCTCAGCTTATCGTTGATTTTTGCAATTGCTTCAACTTTAGCTTTCAGGCACAGCGCATTATCAGGTACCCGATATATATCCTGGTAGAATATCAATTTTACGCCCTGGCGTTCAGTCCTCAGCCTCACTGCAAATACATCCCTGCTGGTTAGTGACCGTTTGAAATCTATTTCGATGCGGGATACCATTAAGAGGATACCCTGCTGTGTAAGTTCTGCGAATGAAAATCCTCTCGATATGAGATATTCATGTCTGGCATGCTCCAGATAAGATTGATATATAGCGTTATTCACTACACCCTGAATGTCACATTCATAATCCCTTACCTTCAGCTCAATTTCAAATATATAGTCTTGCATATGCTGCAAAGATCAACATAGAATCTGATATTTTACTGATCAGTTATTACATACCATGGAATTTTCAACCTTCCTTCATAAAGATATACATTCATAGGATCTTCTATATTTATCCTGTCGAACATTTGCCGGGATACCTGTATATTTTCAGTATCTCCTCCCTCCCGCCACTGGGATATTTTAAAATGATAAGCTTTTGTTCTCCCGTTGCTGACCCATTTATCGAGCACTCTCGCCTGATAATAACGGCTATTAGACGTATCATAAACGCAGTTCAAGCAAACAACAGTGCAAAATCCGTAGAGAAAAGAACAAATCATGATCAATACAATTCCCATTATGCGGCTTTCTGAAATACGGCTAAAGCTTTTGTTTGCAACCATTAAAATTACCACCAAAACCATGGCAACAAGCAAAGCCGGTTGCCAGACATGATGATAATCCATAATGCTGTAGCGGAAGCACTTTATGATTAGGCAGATGATAACCGCAGCAAGGCCAAAGGGGATTGATGGGTACGGGCTGCTTTTACTTGTTCCGATCCTGATCAGTCCTTTATAAATTCTTAATATTATGATGAAAACTATTGGCGCTGCAATAGCAACTGCTACTGTATACTTTTCTATTTTGAGGATGAAACTCAGCAACAGGATCATTACCCCTATGGCGTTGATCAATTTAGAAGCTCCTGTAGCGTCTTCTAATTTTTCTGCTCTTTCCGCGATCGTTTTTCCATACCGAAGATCATCGAGTATATTTTTGTGTTCTTCCTCCCTTTCCCTTAAGTCCAAATCATCGAATCTGCTTTTCAGCAAATCTATCAATTGAATTGTGCCCGGCTGGCTGAGTCTGAGGCCAATTCTCTTCCCATCCTTAGATAGCGGTTCGATCAGAAGATATTTATCCCTGTTTCGATAGCCTTTGATATCTGAAAATTTTAATTCCCATCTTTTGATTGCCCCGACAAACCTGATGCTGTCATCTCCTACAATGAGTGTAGCAATACAGGATTCCAGCGCTATATATGTGATAAACAATATAAACAGCAGAATGAAGGAAGCCGCAAACCATTTATCCACAGCACGATGGCCGCTACCTGTGTGATGCAGCAATAACATCGTTAAAAGATATCCCAGCCCCAGCAAGCCCAAACTACACAAAATAAGAACAATGGATTTCGAGGTTTTCGAACTGGTATAAACTTGCATAGCGAGGAACGGTTAAATCCTTATGCAAATTATTTAAATTTCAGCAACTAAGAAAATCTCAGTGGCTTTTTGAAACGTAAACAGCAAAAAGCCAGTACCGCGCAGGAGAGCATCATCAAAAACATAGGATATGCAGTACCATTATGAAGCAGCGTCAGCAAAGAAGTAATCAGAAAGGCCGAGAGATAACTCATTGATCCTATCAATGCAGATGCAGAACCACTAAAAGAGGGTATCGCCCCCAGATAGAGTGCAGTTGCATTTGGCAGGATCAGTCCAAGCATAAAAAGAAATGTTAAAATCAGGACCAGTAAAAGCATAAACGGTGCATTAAAATACACAACAAGGATAATGATCAATCCGGTGATGATCTGGCTGCCGATAGCAAATCTGGTGATGGTGTGCGGCTCAAACCGCCTGAGCAACCTTGTATTTAAAATTCCTGCGCTGATGAAACCAACTGCCGAACAGGAGAACACATAACCAAACTGCTGTTTACTCAATGAATATATTTGTGTAAATACAAACGGTGAAGCAGTCACAAAAGAAAATGCGGCACTGTTGCTCACAGATCTCACCAATGCGTAATTTACAAACGCCGGATGCCGGATACAATGTCTGTAACTTTGCAATATTGCGGATAAATTCAGCCGCTTATCACTCAATGCAAGCTTGCCTGCAGGCAAAACTGTTAGACATCCGGTCAGCCCAACGCCCGAAATAACAGCCATGATCAAAAATAAAAGCTTCCATGTGGATTCAGCTGCCAGCATTCCCCCGGCCATTGGCGCCAGTATCGGAGAAACGCCCATGATAATCTGGAGCAACGTAAAGATGTGCGCTGCATTTTTATCCTGGTAGATATCATTTACGAGCGCACGGGAGATAACCTGGCACGCGCTGCCCGCCAGTCCTTGTATAAAACGGAGGCATAAGAAAACCGTAAAGGAATGCGTAAGCATACAGCAGATGCTGCATAGTATATAGACTACCAGTCCAGTTCTCAATGGAATCTTTCTTCCCCAGATGTCTGATAAAGGCCCAATAAACAGCTGGCCAAAAGACATACCAAACAAAAACAGAGTAACGGTACTTTCGATCCGTACAATGGGCACTTTAAAATAACCCGCCATAACTTCAAATGCGGGAAGATACATGTCAATAGAGATCGAACCAATTGCCGTTAAAATACCCAGGGTCAAAGTAATCAGCAAAACGGATTGGTTATTTTTCATTCGGAATCAGCAGCGGGTTTATTGTATGCAAAACGGCATTACAAGTTACCTGCAAACTAACGTTACGGGCGCGTAATTCCAAGTGTATGGTCATATAAAATTACCATACCGTCCCCGCTTCCGGTGCATCCTATTCTTCCTGATAGTTCAAATCTTTAAAAAATGTTTCCTGCATACTGCTAAGGGCGATCAGGGCTAATATTAAACAGCAGCAGGCCACTACCGCAGCGGCGCTGATCATTGAGCCGCCAAATAAAGTTTTTAAGTATTGAAACAACAGGGAAATAGGAATAAGTGCCCCTCTCACAAAGTTGGTGACAGTGGTGGTGACAGTAGTACGCACGTTGGTACCAAACTGCTCGGCTGCAATAGTTACAAATATAGCCCAGTACCCGACAGAACAACCCAACAAAACACAAATGATATAAAAGGTATTTATTTTCACATCACCTGCGGCCAAAAAAGCAACAATTGAAGAAAGACAGAAAGTTAAAAATATATAAACCACTTTTTTCCTGCTTTTGAGATACTGGCTCAGTAAACCGCTGCCAACATCACCGATCACCATTCCAAAGTAACAACAGGCCACGGCGGCGCCTGCACTAATTTCTCCCCGCACATGAAGTGCTCTTCCGAACTCGGGCGAAAGGGTGATCAGTACACCTATCGTAAACCAGATAGGGATTCCGATAAAAATGCAGCACAGGTACTTGTACACCTGTTTGCGGTCACTAAAAATTAAAGCCAGGCTACCCTTTTTAGTACCTTTTTGTTTCGACAATACAAACATTTCAGATTCTGTTACGCTGATTCTCAGCACCAGCAGCATCAGGCCCAGCGCTCCCCCAATAAAAAAAGTTGTTCTCCAGTCAAAATATTTTGAGGTGAAAAAAGCGGTAATCGCGCCACAGACACCAACTGCAGCAACAATGGTGGTGGCATAACCGCGCTTTTCCCTCTGCATGAGTTCGGCTACAAGGGTAATACCCGCCCCCAGTTCTCCCGCCAGTCCGAATCCGGCAATAAAGCGGCACAACGAGTAAGCTTCCAGAGAATAGACAAATCCATTGGCAATGTTAGCAAGCGAGTATAAAAAAATCGATCCGAAAAGCACAGAAAGCCTTCCTTTTTTGTCTCCTGCAATACCCCAGAAAATGCCGCCGATAATCATCCCTGCCATCTGGATATTCAGCAGGAATATTCCGGAACGTGTTAATTCTGCCCCGGTTATACCAAGCGTCTTCAGACTGTTTACTCTGATGATACTGAAAAGTAACAAATCATAAATATCTACAAAGTAGCCTAAAGAGGCGATCAGCACGGCAACAACAAGGGATTTTTTCTTCTGAAGGCTGTATTCTTCTGAAGCCGGATTATTCATAGTGAGCATAAAGTGGTAGGTGATTAAATGAAAAGCACATAATATCGCACTATCATTTATCTTTAACGACATTAATGATTAATAACATATATGTGCAGGTACATATTTTTTTTCGTCATTCGCGGTCAAAAAACGGCTATTCGCCATAAAATATTGATACCAGAATTCTATTGTGCAATTTGTACAAATGAAGTTACCCTCCAGGAAAAATAACACCCTTATGTGTAAATGTAGGACAATCGTTAAACAAAACGATTGTTTCTTTATAATTTATATATTATTCATCTATATTTGAACTACGTATTCAACTACATACATTAGATAAACTGAAATCGTAAAATTATGAGTATACAGATTGTACCCATTCAGCATACCTACGCAGCACCTGTAATTGAATTAGTCTTAACCATACAGCAGGAGGAGTTCAATATTCCTGTGACGATAAAAGACCAGCCCGATCTGCTGAAAATCAATAAATTTTACTACCGCGACGGAGGATGTTTCTGGGGTGCGTTTATCAACGGAAAACTGGTAGGGACAATAGGCCTCACTAAATTTGATCATCATCAGGGGGCAATCAGGAAATTCTTTGTCAGGGAATCCTACAGAGGCAAAGAGCTTGACATAGCGCAGATGTTGCTGGAAACACTGATTACCTATGCCCATGAAAATGGTATCAAAGAGCTGTATCTGGGTGCTTTAAATACGATGAAGGCTGCACTGCGTTTTTTTGAAAGAAATCATTTTATCGTAACGGAGCAAGCGGCTCTTCCAAAAGCTTTTCCATTGACAATGATCGACGATATATTTCTTCATTTCACATTAAATCAAGCGGGATGAGTATTATAGAAGAATCAGGCATATTAGCGATTTCTACCAGATTGCAGCGCATTAGTGAACAGCTGCGTAAAGAAGCAGGGCTGCTGTATAAAGCATTTGACATTGATTTTGAATCAAAATGGTTCCCGGTAATTTATACCCTGCACCACAAAGAGCTGCTCAGCGTTGTGGAAATTGCCAATGAAATCGGGTATACCCATCCCTCAACAATCAGTTTACTGAAGGAATTAGAGAAACACCGGCTCATTCGTTCTAAAAAGGATAAGGAAGATGAGCGCAAACGTCTGATCCAGCTTACAGCAAAAGGTAAAGAGCTTGTTCTTCAGATGCAGCCAGTATGGGAGATTATGATTGTTGTGCTGAATGATATTACCGGGAATCCTAATAATATGTTAAAGGCTATCACAGAATTTGAAGAAAAGATTGCCAATCAGAGTTTCCTGCAGAGAGCTTTGGAACAAAAAAATAAATGACAGCACATGACAATTCCACATGTTGAAATCGTAAATACCGTACCGGAAGACCTTTCTGCGATATATGCGCTGTTTGACAGCGCTATCAGCTACCAGAAGGAAAATAATTTCCCGGTATGGAATGGTTATGACAGGGCTTTAATCAACAGAGAGATTGCCGACGGTACACAGTATAAAATAGTAATTGATGGTCAGATTGCAGGCATTTTTAGCGCTGGAGATGCAGGCCCGCTTGAAACCGAGCTCTGGAAAGAAAGAACGGCTGAGAAATCCCTGTATCTCAACCGTATTGTAACCAGTCCTGACTTTAAGGGCCACAGGCTATTTTCCCGGATTCTGGACTGGGCAGAGATTTTTGCAGAAGAACATGGATACCACTATGCGCGTTTAGACACCTGGGCCGATAATCCCCATCTAATCAGGTATTACGGGTCCTTCGGCTTCGCCAATTTAGGATTGGTACAAACATCAGATTCAGCCGATCTTCCTTTTCAGTACCGGGGGCTGACACTCCTGATTATGGAAAAAGAAATATGGCAACGATAACTACAATCAGTTTTGAGAGTTTAAGAAAGATTTTGGGACATGATGAGCCTGAAAGAGATTTTATCGTTCAGCAATTTGACATCAAAAATGCGCCCTATTTGGAACCCTGCCGGATAGAGGCCTATTTTATCGCCTTCCTGCAGAAAGGAGAATTGTTAGTTGAGTCAGATTTGGTCTCTTACCAGCTTAAGGCACCGGCAGTTTTTGTGATGGCGCCATCCGTATTACGAAAATTTGTTCATGCTAGCGGCAATTTTAAAAGCCAGGTAGTCTTTTTCAAAAAATCCTTTTTTCTGGATAACCTGTCCGACGCAAATTACCTGGACAGGTATGCTTTCTTTTATAACCGCGGCAACCATTATTTCAATCTGAATACAGAACAAACTGAAACCATCCTGCAGTATTTTGAGATCATCAAAAAACAGGCAGGTAAGGATAACGCGTATTCAAATCATATTATACGCAATTTAGTACAGATCATTTTGTGGGAAATTGCAGCAGCAAATACTGCTGCGAAACCTTCAATATCGTTTTCCCACAAACAGGTTATTGTTTCTGCTTTTAAAAGTAACCTCGAAGCTCATTTCAAAACTGCGCGCAAAGTAAGTTTTTACGCGTCATTACAGAACCTGACCAGTAAATATTTTTCGGAAAGTATAAGGCAGCAAACAGGTAAAACTGCCGGTGAACTGATCGATGAACGTGTCATTCTTGAAGCAAAAGCAATACTGCAAAATAAAGATCTGACAATCACCCAGGCCGCCGATATTCTGGGCTTTGCCGACCCATCCGGCTTCGGAAAATATTTCCGGAACCTTACCGGGCACTCTCCCCTACAGTATCGCAAAGAAATATTTGGATAGGGAGTTTCCTGCTCAGGTTAAAAATTCTGAAATGATCTTTAGCAAAGCTTCGGGCTGTTCTTCAGCTATATAGTGGCCGCACTCAGGAATGCTGATTGAACTGACTGCTGACGCAGCGATCTTTTGCATGGCGATCCCCATATTCATGCCCTGTGAATTTTCAGCACCTATTGCAAGGATGGGGGTAGTAAGCTTATGCTGATAACTGCTGTTTTGTGCAGCGCTTTCCGCAAAAGCCCTGTAATAGTCGAAGCCATTTCTTAATCTCTCTTTACCCGTATAAGCCTGCACATACAGATCAATATCCGCTTCGGTAAGCGCATTTTTCACCGTTGTTTTTTTCATAAAATACCAGTTCAGATATTCCCGCTCTTTTCCTTCAATCAGAAACTCGGGCATACCATCGATCGCATGAAAGTAAAACTGCCATATCTTTTGCGCATTTGCCGGCATAAACACTGCATCAGGCATCAAACCAGGGATACCGCCATCCAGGACGATCAGTGACCGGAGCGACTTTTCGTATTCCAGCACATAGGTAACGGCTACCCATGCGCCTATGTCATGTGCCATCAGATAGATATTGTCCAGTTTTAACTCGCTGCAAAAAGAGTGGATCAGGCCAGCCACCGTTCTGGTATCAGCAGTTGGAAGCGCATTTTCATTTCCCATTCCCGGCAGGTCTATCGCAAACACATGAAATTTCTCCTGCAGTTGCGGCAGTATCTTCCTCCATATATACGAGGTCTGCGGCCAGCCATGCAGCAAAATAAGCGGTGCCCCACTGCCTGCTTCATAATAGGTAACTGGTATGCCGGTAACTACCGCAACTTGTGGTTCCGGCATTTCTATTGGGTTTTGTATGTCCATAACTGATAATTTACAGCACAAAGGTCGGTTAAACTTTTAAATGCAAAATTGTAAATAACAGGTATAAACTTGTAACTTTAGCGTATGGGCATACTCAGGCAATTTGATCTGCTGATCATAAAGGATTATGTGACCGCCACATTTTTATATGAGCCTCACGGCCATACCTATTACGAGCTGATCTATATTTTTAAGGGAAAAGGAATTCATCTGCTCAACCATAACCGGATAAACTACCAGGCGGGCGACCTGTTTTTAATCTCTCCGGGGGATCATCACCATTTCGAAATCAGGCGCCCAACCCGCTTTGTTGTGATCAAGTTCACCGAAGGTTACTTTGCCGCATCAGGCAAAATGATCAGTTCCTCCGGCCTCAGTCCGCTTGATTTGATGCGAATGAGCGCGCTGAAGGAAAGCAAACTGACTTTCGGCCCCTTTGCAGCCACATCCCTTAAAAACATCATCAGCAATATTACTTTGTACAAAGATCAGAATAATGCCGGCTCCTCATTGGCTCTTCATTTTCAAATATTATCTGTTTTTGGGCTCATTGAGGAAGTGAGAACGCGCTCAGAACCGTCTATAGACCCGGAGAAAAGCGAAGGGCCTCTCGTGATTGACTATATACATCAAAATATCTATGATCCGCAAATGTGCCGGATTAAAAACATCGCAGCGCATTTCAATATATCTCTCAGCTACTTTGGCGACTATTTCAGAAGAAATTACGGAATCAGCTACCGCGAATATATCAAGCAGTACCGTTTAAGTCTAATTCAAAAAAGAATTGAAGGCGGCACCCTAAGCTTAAAACAAATTGCCCGGGAATTTGGATTTAACGACGAAAGCCACCTGTCAAATTTTTTCAGGAATCAGCTTAACTTAAGACCGGCAGCTTACAGGAAAGAAAAATCAGGCAAATGATTAAACCTTTGTGACCGGAATGTATCTATAAGTACAAACACACAATAGTTACATTTAATATCGGCATCATGAAAAACTTAAAATTAATCATCCTCGTAGTAGCAGCAGTATTTACATTTGGAACCGCAGATGCACAGTCAGTCGTTTTAAGAGTTGGCAACAACGGACCTCACCATCCTCCACGTGAAAGAGTTGTAGTTCATCACCGCAGACCTGCTCCCCATGGCAGATACTACCATAACGGCCGTCATTATGCTCACCGTACAGTATATTATAAAAACAAACAAAGACACTATCGTTACAACTAGTTTACTGTTATTACCTGTTTAACGATGAGAGCCCCTTTAACGAGGGGCTTTCGCTTTTAATGCTTTTCTGCACCCGTAAAGTATCAGCATATCCTTGTCAGGCACAAACATTTGCCAGCCCAACCAATATTTGTGTACTCAACCTACAAACTTTTGTACTACTTTAGCCATTGCATTTTAAAGGGCAGGCTATGGAAGAATTTTTAAGGGAACAGATTGAGAAAATCGTAAAACTAAGCGATGATGAGTTTAGCTTTGCTTTATCCCATTTCAGCTTCAAGGCTCTTAAAAAGCATCAGTATCTGGTGCAGGCAGGAGATCCCGCTCCCAATGATCACTTTGTAGTTAAAGGTCTGCTCAGGTCATTTTACATAGACGAACAGGGCAAAACACATATCATGCAGTTTGCCATGGAAGACTGGTGGATATCAGACCCTCAGGCTTATTTCAATAAAACCAATGCAATCCTCAATATTGATTGTTTAGAAGATACGCAGCTCTATTATATCTCCATTGAAAACAGGGAAAAACTCTGTGCAGAACTGCAAAAGATGGAGTACTTTTTCATGAAAAAATCAAATGCGGGCTATATTGCCCTGCAACGAAGGATTTTATCCCTGATGAGCCAGAAAGCAGAAGAGCGGTTTACACAATTTGTAACATTGTACCCCTCCCTGCTGCAGCGGCTTCCCAAGGCACTGATTGCTTCGTACCTTGGCATTAGCAGGGAAACACTAAGCCGCATGCCGATGACCTGAATGTGACCTACCGCACATTTATTTTGTGAGATAGATCCTTTGCTGCCCGCTGCAGGATACCGAATATTGTACCATTGACATCCTTTAAAAAACAATAACATGGGCAATATAGCATTAGTAGTTGGGGCAAGCGGTATCACAGGCAGTAACCTGGCAGAGAAGCTGATCTCCAAAGGCTGGACCACATATGGTTTGGCTCGGAATCCAAAAACTGAAATCGCAAATTTACAACCAGTGGCAGCAGATCTGATGGATCTGGATAATCTGAAATCGGCGCTGGCCGATATCGCACCGACACATATATTTATCACCAGCTGGATGCGCAATGCTACCGAAGCAGAAAATATCCGTGTAAACGGATTGATGGTGCGCAACGTTCTTGAAGCACTTTCCTCAAAAAAATCGGTACAGCACGTAGCACTGGTAACAGGTCTGAAACATTACCTGGGCCCATTTGAAGCCTATGCCAAAGAAGGGTTTTTACCCGAAACACCATTAAGGGAAGAACACCCGCGTCTTGACATTGAGAATTTTTATTATGCACAGGAAGATGAGGTTTATGCCGCTGCTGCAAGAGACCACTTTACCTGGAGCATCCACCGTCCGCATACCGTGATCGGGAAAGCAGTAGGGAACCTGATGAACATGGGTACTACCTTAGCGGTTTATGCTTCAATCTGTAAAGAAACCGGACGTCCCTTTCGCTGGCCGGGTTCTGCAGCGCAGTGGAACGGACTTTCGGACATGACTGATGCAAGGGTACTCGCCGAACAGCTGATCTGGGCATCAACTACAGCAACAGCACAAAATGAAGCCTTCAATATTGTAAATGGTGATGTCTTCCGCTGGAGCTGGTTGTGGAACCAGATAGCCGCATACTTTGGTGTTGAAGCAGTAGGCTATGAAGGTGCTATCCAGCCGCTTGAAACCGAAATGCAGAATGACGCCGCGGTTTGGAAGGAGATTGCCGCAAAATATCATTTGAAAGAAGCCGACCTGAGCAAACTGGCTTCTGCATGGCATACAGATCTTGATCTGGGCCGCCCGATAGAGGTAATGACAGATATGTCTAAAAGCCGAAAACTTGGATTTAATGTATACCAGAAAACGAATGATGCGTTTTTTGATCTTTTTGAACAGCTTCGTGCTGAACAATTAATCCCTTAAAAAAGGAAAGCCAGGGCAGGTGACGCCACAACCTGCCCTTATATTTTAATAAAGAGTTTACTCAGGGAACCCAAATAAGGACCTCTCTTTGATAATCGCGGCCACCTGCTCAGGCACATAATCCTCCCATCCCGGAGCATTTTCCTTCACCAGTTCAAGCACACGGTCTGTCTGTACATGCAGATTATTTACATTGTAATCCAGGATATCCTCAATCTTATCATTGGCAATTAAATATTCAAACAGATCAATGAGATGCGGCGGCGGAGAAAATCTTTTGGAGTTATATACAATGCCGTCTCCCAGAGTAGGATAAATAAACAGCTTTACTTTTCTGCTGAACAATGTTGCAAATGCCTCCAAAATACCGCCCTGCAAATACTGATAGTGCTTCTCATTAAAGATAAACTCCAGGTTGGGATATCCAAGCACCACTCCCATTTTCAGTGTGGTGATCTTTGAGAGATAAGCCACCAGCTTATAGTATTCATGGAAATTGGAGATCAACACTGTTTGGCCTACCGAACAGAGGATATCAACGCGGTCTAAAAAGTCCTTTTCATTGATCTCCGCACTGTCATCAGCTCCCCTTTCCTTTAGCGACTGAAGCGTGAGTTCTGTGACTACAATCACATTCGCAGCATCAACATCAGGCTCGTCCTTAAAACGTTCAACCCCCGTATTGATCATATCCATGTGTACATTGATCAGAGGGCGGAACCTCCCGCGCACAATCATGATATGTTTCTTATATAAAACTTCAGAAGGCTGGAGATTTTTACCATCGGGGCCAAACACCGCTGCATCCGACAAGCCAAATTTTACCAAATGTAAACTCATGAGCCTGTTGTCAACATGGCTGAAACCCGGGCCTTCAAAGCGGATCATATCAATCTGGATACGGTCTCTGCTGAGATCGTCCAGTAATGAAAGCAAAAATACCGAAGGTGATTTGTGGTAATTAAAGCAGGCATAAACCAGGTTAACACCCAGAATCCCCACTGCTGAGTGCTGCAGGCCAAGGTCATTGTCCAGCAGTTTTACGTGCAGCACCACATCGTGATATTCACCATTGGGCTCCATCTGGTAACGGATGCCCATCCATCCATGTCCCTGATTGGTTTTTTGATAATTTAAAGCCGAAAAAGTATCGGAGAATGCAAAGAAAGTTGAAGTATCGCCTCTCTTGGAGGCTAATCGTTCAATAACAAGATCGTACTCATGACCCAGCATCGCAATCAGCCGCTGCTCACTCACATAGCGTTTAACCTGCTGCGCACCATAAATTGCGTCAGAAAAAGCCATATCGTAGGCGGACATGGTTTTGGCAATGGTACCGGCGGCAGCGCCGGCCTTAAAAAAATTGGCAGCTACATCCTGCCCGGCGCCAATCTCTGCAAAAGAACCATAAATTTGCGGATCAAGGTTAATTGCCAGTGCTTTCTGTTTTGTTCCAATGAATTTATTGTGAATGTTTTCCATGCGTCTAAATAGGGTTACGATGCTTTTTGATGCGCCTAAAGGTACTAATATTCAACCGCATAATCAGCCTTAACAGCTATTACAACGTTTTATGTTCTATTTTGTTACCGAAAAATCAAAACCTATAGTGACACCTTGTGTTTTAACACAGATCCAGAATTGCACAGAAAGGGACCAGGATTTTCCCTGATAAACTTTCCATTTCCCCAACGACAAATGAAGATACTTTTTAAATACCTGCGGCCGCACCGTTTGCTGATTATCATTTCCCTGGTTCTGGCCGCGGCAGCTCAGCTGCTCAGTTTACTGGATCCTGTAATCTTTGGGCGTATTATCGACGATTACTCTACCAACCGGCATCATCTTGCCGAACATACGCTGATCAGAGAAGTTTCCTACTGGCTGCTGATTGCACTGGCCATCGCCTTTGCCTCCAAACTGTGCAAGGCAATACAGGAATATACCACCAGAAAGGCCGTCGCCCGGTTTGGAATGGCTATCTTTAACGACGGGCTAAAACAGACACTGCGTCTTTCATTTCAGGAATTTGAGGAAAGCCGCAGCGGAACTACACTTTCAGTTCTGCAAAAAGTTAAGACCGATGCAGAAAGATTTATCAATGCATTTATCAATATCTTATTTTCATCAACGGTAGGCGTAGGTTTTCTGATCTGGTACAGTATCAATAAAAACTGGCTGTTAGTCCCTGTGTTCTTTGTTGGCGTGCTGCTGCTGGGCTCGCTTACCGGGCTGATATCCAAAAGGGTCAAAGCCATTCAGCGCTCCATCAACCGCCAGGCAGACAGCCAGGCAGGGGTAATCACAGAAAGTTTGCGCAACATTGAACTGGTAAAAAGCCTCGGGCTTACTTTCTCTGAGATCAGGAGGCTGAATGCACAGACACTGAAGATCTTTAACCTGGAAATGCTCAAGGCAAAAAAGGTGAGCATCCTCTCCTTTTTTCAGGGAAACCTGCTGAATATATTAAAGCAGTCTGTATTGTTCATCTTATTGTGGCTGATCTTCAGAAAAGTCCTTTCTACCGGAGAACTTATAGCAATGCAGTTCATTTCTACTGCTATTTTTAACCCTCTGCAGGATCTCGGAAATATGATTATTCTATACAGGGAAGCTGACGCATCGCTGAATACATTTGATATATTAATGGGAAAACCGGTAGAAATACGCCCGGAAAATCCGATAGAATTTGGCACTTTAGAAAACCTGGACTTTAAAAACGTAGTTTTCAGGCACAAGACAGCAAATTATAATGCTATTGACGGTATATCATTTGATATCACTAATGGTCAGACCGCAGCATTTGTGGGCCCTTCCGGCTCGGGAAAATCTACGCTTGTAAAATTGCTTGTAGGGCTTTATCTACCTGTTGAAGGAGAAATTCTGTTTAACGGAGCCAGTTCCAAAAAAATCCGCTATAATCCATTGCGCCGGCAGATTGGTTTTGTGACCCAGGACACGCAGCTGTATGCGGGTACTATCCGTGAGAATATGCTGTTTGTAAACCCGTTGGCTACAGAGGACGAAATTGTAGAAGCCCTTAAAAAGGCATCTGCCAGCAAACTTATTGAAAGAGCTTCGCATGGGCTGGATACCATCCTTGGAGAAAACGGGATGAAACTTTCCGGCGGTGAAAAACAAAGGCTATCCATAGCCCGGGCATTACTGAGGAAACCAAGGCTCCTGATATTTGATGAAGCAACATCGGCACTGGATTCATTGACTGAAGAAGAAATTTCACACACCATCAGGGAAATCTCCGACCGCAGGGAACAAATGACGATTCTGATTGCGCACAGATTGTCGACCGTCATGCATGCTGACCAGATTTATGTGCTGGAAAAAGGCAGAATATCTGAAGCGGGTTCACACGATGAATTGCTTGAATTAAAAGGATTGTATTATTCGATGTGGAGGCAGCAGATTGGCGAACGCCGGTAAAAATCGTCACAAAAAAAAGTGCTAAGTTATTTCTTAGCACTTTTTATCAGATCATTCTGTACTGATCAAATTATATCATAATCTGCAGAACAAACTATCCTGCTTTAACAGCCAGAAATTCGTTTAGCTGTTCTTCAAGCAAATCTGTATTGTAATCTCCTTCAGTCTCATTTTTTGAAACCTCAATACTGTCGTCAGATACAGTCAGCGTGAAAACTGTTCCTTCAATAACTTCAGGAAAAGAGATGTTGACGATATCGGCAACATGTGCAAATTCTACACTAAGGTTAGAACCCAGTGCATTGTTTACGTATTCAGAGAATTCTACTTTTAAAAGATCAAATACTGCTTCAGGACTTAAGGGTTGGATATTTTTTATAGCTGTCATACTTAGTTATGTCTAAAAATGGTGCCAAGATGAGTTCATTTATTTAAATGCCAATTTTTAAATATCTTAGACCCTGGTCATCTGCTGACCAAAATCTATGTTCCAGATGAAAAACTTCCAGCTTATCATATTATTCCTGTGCGCTGTTTCTACCGCTTCTGCACAAACCGTAAAAAACGGCAATCTGGTTATTGGCAAGGTTGATAGCCTGCATTCCAAAATTTTAAACGAGCATAGAAAGATCTGGATTTACCTGCCCTCCTCTGTCAGTGATACCAAATATCAAAAGCAACACTATCCGATACTGTACTTGCTGGATGCTGAAAGTCATTTCAGTTCCGTTACCGGCATGATCCAGCAACTCAGCGAAATAAATGGCAATTCTGTACTGCCAGAGATGATCGTGGTCGGAATACCCAATAAAGACAGGACAAGGGATCTGACTCCTACAAATTCGCTGACCGGACCTGAGGGTAAAAAATATCCAAGGTTTGAAAAATCCGGTGGCGGCGAGAAATTTGTAGCCTTCATCGAAAAAGAACTGATGCCACATATTGATTCTCTTTATGCTCCCTCGCCTCAGCGAGCAATCATAGGGCACTCATTTGGCGGTCTCACCGTAATGAATATCATGATACATCATCCGCAATTATTTAATCAGTATGTTGCTATTGACCCAAGTATGTGGTGGGATAGCAGGAAGTTACTAAAGGAAACACCATCAGCAATGACGGATAAAAAATTACTCGGGAAGTCATTGTTTCTGGGTATAGCAAATACAATGGCCTCAGGTATGGATACCACGAAAGTGCTTAGCGATACCACAGGAGATACCGAACATATCAGAGCTATACTTGCGCTGAACAAAGTGATCAGGAACCATTCCGGCAGCGGACTCCAGTACAGCTATAAATATTACAAAGACGATGATCATGGCTCTGTTCCCTTGATTGCAGAATACGACGCCCTGCATTTTCTTTATAAAGGTTATACAGCAAACAAACCAAAGTAATCAAATCATACTGTACTTTCAATAGCTGATATCTGCGCTGCAGTCCAGTCGGCATCTTCCAGAGGAAACAAGTGTCCGATACCTTCTGTTGATATCATCTTAGTATGCAAAGGT